>WNGL01000701.1_pt1 | contig 43655 bp, 40 predicted proteins | sample 5400591 | NCBI WGS metagenome assembly WNGL01 (sample SAMN13153377, study PRJNA577476) | soil metagenome | isolation source: 80 cm soil or saprolite under Garry oak tree replicate 1 | place: USA:California | collected 2016-06-15
TTGACGGCGGCGGCGCGGCGGCGGGTTGCCGACCCATGCCTGCTCCCCGCCGACGACGCGGAGCCTGACGCGGACGAGCGGGTCCGCCGCGCTCGCCGCCACCCTGGCGTTGCGCCGGCACGGGCGTGGCCGGGATCTGCGTGACGTCCGGTTGCTGATCGGCTCCGGTGGGGTACTGCGGCACACCGCGCCCGATCGGGCAGCCCGGATCCTCGCCGCGCCGCTGTGCGACCACGCCGGGGGCTGGCCGCTGCCCCGCGCCGCCACGGTCGTCGTGGACCGCGACTACGTGCTCGCCGCGGCCGGGCTGCTGGCTGCAGAGCACCTCGGCGGCTGTCGCGCTTCTGCGCCAGCGGCTACCCACCGTACCGTCGATCTCGCATTAGTGCTGGTCGGCGAGACACGCCAGAGCGACACGCCGAGCCCGGCCGGCCGAATGTGCGACGCCCGTTGACAGCCGCCCGGGTGGGACGCGTACCGTCATCTAGTCCTACTTCGGGGAGCGGTGCGGTGTTCGCTTCGTCCCCCTGCCCGCTGGCCGGCGGTGGCCAACCGGTCGCCGCGCTCGGCCAGGTCCAGCGGGTGGGGGTCGGCGGGACGACGCGAGCCGGCAGCCGCGTCGGTGGTTAGGGCAGGGGGTACGCGCGGCCAGTAGACAACGGGCGGCAGCGGGCAGCCAGCTCGCGTCCGGTCGGTCCGAAGGTCGCGGGGGATCGCAGTCTGCCGCCGGCCCGGGAGAGGGCCTGGGAGCGCGGGGCGCGGCCATTCCGGTCGCGCCCCGATTTCCGTCTCCGGCCGGCGAGCGACAATGGACCATCCTGATCGTCCACGTCGAAGGGCAGCCGCGGGAATGACGACCACCGAGGTGGCTACCGAGCCCGAAGTCCGGGCTCCGGGCGCGCCTCCCGCGCGGGTGCCCCGATGGTGGGCCGTCGCCATGGCGGTCGCCGCGGGCGGTGTGCTCCTGCTCGCCTTCCCGAACGTCGGGCTCTGGTGGTGCGCCCCGCTCGGGGTGGCGCTGCTGGCGCTCGCGGTACACCGCCGCGGGTTCTGGGCCGGTACCGGGCTCGGGCTGCTGGCGGGGCTGGCGTTCCTCGTCCCGCTGCTGTCCTTCACGCGGATCGTCGGGGGTACCGCGCCGTGGCTGATCCTGTCGGCGTTCGAGGCCGGGTTCCTCGCCCTGGCCGCCGGGGCGGCGGCGTGGTGCAGCCCGCTCGTCGACCGGTACCGGTGGAGTTGGCCGCTGGTCACGGCCGCGCTGTGGACGACCCAGGAGGCGGCGCGCGACCGGTACCCCTTCGGCGGTTTTCCCTGGGGGCGGCTGGTCTTCAGCCAGGGCGACTCGCCGGTGCTGCACTACGCGGTCCTCGGCGGGGCACCGCTGATGACGTTTCTCACGGCGCTGGCCGGTGGCCTGGTGGCCGCCGCGCTCTGGTCGCGCCGTCCCGCCCGGCTGTCCGCACCCGCGTTGATCGCCGGCGCCATCGTGGTCATGACGTCCGGCGTGCTGGTCCCGACAGCCACCCCGCACGGGCCGGCGGTGACCGTGGCGATCGTGCAGGGCAACGTGCCCCGGCTGGGCCTGGAGTTCAACGCCCAGCGGCGGGTGGTCCTGGACAACCACGTCGACGCGACGCTGGACCTCGCGGCCCGGGTACGCGACGGCCGGGCGGCCCGGCCGGACCTCGTCGTCTGGCCGGAGAACGCCAGCGACATCGACCCGCTGGTCGCCGAGGACGCCGACGCGCGGGCGCGGATCTCCCAGGCCGCCGACGCGATCGGGGCGCCGATCCTGCTCGGTACCCTGCTGGAGGGGCCGGGTGCCCACCTGCGCAACGTCGCGCTGGTCTGGCGGCCCGGTACCGGGCCGGGCGACATGTACGTCAAGCGGCACCCGGTGCCGTTCACCGAGTACATGCCGTGGCGCTCGTTCGCCCGGCTGATCAGCGACCGGGTCGACCTGGTCCGTTCGGACTTCGTGCCCGGCGACCGGCCGGGCGTGCTGCGGGTCGGGCCGGCCACCGTCGGCGTCGCCATCTGCTTCGAGGTCGCCTACGACGGCATCCTGCGCGACACCGTGACCGGCGGCGCGCAGCTGCTCGCGGTGCAGACGAACAACGCCGACTTCTCCACGGCGGAGGCCGGCCAGCAGCTGGCGATGGTGCGGCTGCGGGCGGTCGAGTACGGGCGCGACGCGGTGATGGTCTCCACCGTGGGAATCTCCGCGTTCACCGACGCGCACGGTCGGACCTTCGATGCGACCCGGTTCAACACCCGGGCCGTCGCGGTGCGCGAGCTGCATCTCGGCGGGGCACGTACCCTTGCCAGTGAGCTTGGACCGGCCGTGGAGTATATGCTCGTCGGCCTCGGCGTTCTCGCCATCGTCGGCGCCGGGCTGCTGCGGAGACGACGGATCCCCTGGAGGAAGCGTGATTGAGGACACGGCCACACCCGAGCGCGGCGACGGCTACCCCGGGGTCGGACGGGTTCTCGTGGTGATCCCGACCTACAACGAGGCCGACAACGTGCGGATCATCGTCGAGCGGGTGCGCACCGCGGTACCGGAGGTGGATGTCCTCGTCGCGGATGACAACAGCCCGGACGGTACCGGCGCGATCGCCGACCAGCTCGCCGCGACCGACGGCCAGGTGCATGTGCTGCACCGGCCCGGCAAGCAGGGCCTCGGCGCGGCCTACGTGGCCGGGTTCGGCTGGGCGCGCGAGCACGGGTACGAGGCGGTCGTGGAGATGGACGCCGACGGTTCGCACGCCCCGGAGCAGCTGCCGCGGCTGCTCGACGCGCTGCGCGAGGCCGATCTCGTCATCGGCTCCCGGTACGTGCCCGGGGGCGAGGTGGTCAACTGGCCGAAGAGCCGCCTGGTGATCTCCCGGGGCGGCAGCCTCTACACGCGGATCTGCCTGGGTGTGCCGTACCGCGACACGACGGCCGGGTACCGGGCTTACCGGATGCCGGTACTCGACAAGATCGAGATCGACTCGGTCACCTCGCAGGGGTACTGCTTCCAGATCGACATGCTGTGGCGTACCCACAAGTGCGGCTTCCGGGTCGTCGAGGTGCCGATCACCTTCGCCGACCGGGAGCGCGGGACGAGCAAGATGAGCTCGAAGATCGTGCGGGAGGCGCTGTTGCGGGTGGGCGTGTGGGGAACGCGGGCCCGCCTGGAGGCGTTGCGCCAGATGGTCGGCGGCAACCGTCGCTGATCACACCGCGGGAGGCGGCATGCGACAACGACTGGGCCTGATCGCGATCGCGCTGATAGCGACCGCGGTCGTCGAGATCATGCTGCTGGTATTCGTCGCGCGGCAGATCGGCGTGCCGTTGACCGTGCTGCTCGTGCTCGCCACGTCGCTACTGGGCGGCTGGCGGCTGCGCCAGGAGGGCAGCCGGGCCTGGCGGGCGCTGCGGGAGGCGTCGGCCGCTGGCCGGCCCATCGGCACCGAGGTCAGCGACGGGCTGGTCGGGCTGCTCAGCGCGCTACTGCTGGTGGTACCTGGGTTACTGACCGATGCCGCTGGGCTGGCGCTGCTGGCGCCGCCGGTACGCGGTGGTGCGCGGCGTGGGGTGCGGCGAGTGACCGAGCGGGGGGTGTCCTCGGCGGTGGCCGGTGACCTGTTCGGGCCGCGGCAGGTGCGGGTACGGGTCCGGCGGGGTGCGCCGCCTCCGGACTCGGACGCGCCGATCGAGGGCGAGATCGTCGACTCCTGACCCGCAGGGCGGTACCGCGGGCCACGATGGCCCACGGCGGCCCGAGCGCCGCGGGTGTGGAACCGAACCAGGCAGGCGAGATACCGGACGCTCTGCGTCGCCCGTGGCCCCCGCTGCGCGGCCGCTCAGCACCGTGATGAAGGGGGGTCGCCGGCCGGCGACCCCTTCGGTGTGCAGACGATCAGGCGCGGCCGCGGCGGGCGCGCACCTCCTCCAACCGCTCGGCGAGGATGTCCTCCAGCTCGGCGATGGAGCGCCGCTCCAGGAGCATGTCCCAGTGGGTACGCGGCGGCTTGACTCCCAGGTGATCGGGACCTCAGCGTCGACGGCGAAGGGTACCTCGAACTGGTGGCCCCTGGCGCACAGGTACTCGCGGGTCTGCCGCGGAGCCAGCTCGGTGTTGCGGTCGGACTCGTAGCTGACGGCTCCGAGGCGGCTTCCGCGCAGCATGCGCTCGCCCATGATCGGGATTCCCCTTCGGGTGCGTGGTTGGTTCTCCGTTATAACGAGACGATCAATCTGGCGATTCCCAGGTGCGGGGCGGCAGACTACCTCGTTGCCCACTTCGAGGGTAGCCGGGGTTTCGCCGAAGCAACCGCCCCGACGGCGTGCCAGGGTCGCGGGGTACTCACTTGTGTCATGCAAGTGAGCCTTTCGGGCCGCTCCCGGCGGTCGGGGACGTGAGCCGCACCACGCTGCCGTACGCCGGTGGCCGTACTCGCCCACCGGCCAGGTCGACGGGGCTGATCGAGGGCGCGCAGGTGCCGGACGGCGTAACTTGAGGGTATGAACAGATCGGCCGGCGTCGAGATCACCGGACCCCTCAAGGAACGGTACGACGAGGTGCTCACCCCGCCGGCCGTGGACTTCCTCGCCGAGTTGCACCGCGCGTTCGACGGACGCCGGCGGGAACTGCTCGCCCGCCGCGCCGAGCGGGAGGCCGAGCTTGCCGCGGGCGCGCTGCTGGGCTTCCTCGACGAGACGAAGGACGTGCGCGAGGCGCAGTGGCGGGTGCCCGGCCCGGCGCCCGGGCTGGTCGACCGCCGGGTGGAGATCACCGGGCCGACCGACGCCAAGATGACGATCAACGCGTTGAACTCCGGTGCCAGGGTGTGGCTGGCCGACCACGAGGACGCGAACACCCCGCTGTGGGCGAACGTCATCGAAGGGCAACTCAACCTGCGCGACGCGATCGCCGGTACCCTCGCGTTCAACTCCCCGGACGGCAAGAGCTACGCGATCGGCGAGGGACCCCTGCCGACCATCGTGGTCCGGCCGCGCGGCTGGCACCTGACCGAGAAGCACCTGCTCGTCGACGGCGAGCGGATGTCCGGCAGCCTGGTCGACTTCGGCCTGTACCTCTTCCACAACGCCGCCGCCCAGCTGCAGCGCGGCTCCGGGCCGTACTTCTACCTGCCGAAGATGGAGAGCCACCTGGAAGCCCGGCTGTGGAACGAGGTGTTCGTGGCGGCCCAGGAGCGGCTGGGCATCCCGCGGGGCACGATCCGGGCAACCGTGCTCATCGAGACCTACCCGGCCGCGTTCGAGATGGAGGAGATCCTCTACGAGCTGCGGGAGCACTCGGCCGGGCTGAACGCCGGCCGGTGGGACTTCATGTTCAGCGTCATCAAGAAGTTCCGTACCCGCGGGCGCGACTTCCTGCTGCCCGACCGCAACTCGGTGACGATGACCGCGCCGTTCCTGCGCGCGTACACCGAGCTGCTCGTGCGGACCTGCCACAAGCGCGGCGCGCACGCGATCGGCGGGATGGCCGCGTTCATCCCCAGCCGGCGCGACCCGCAGGTCAACGCGACCGCGCTGGCGAAGGTACGCGAGGACAAGCTGCGGGAGGCCGGGGACGGGTTCGACGGCTCCTGGGTGGCGCATCCCGACCTGGTACCGGTGTGCCGGGAGGTGTTCGACGGCGTACTCGGCGACCGGCCCAACCAGCTGGACCGTACCCGCGAGGACGTGCGGGTCACCGCGGCGCACCTGCTCGACGTGCGCGACACCCCCGGGCAGATCACCGAGGCCGGGCTGCGGGGCGACATCAGCGTCGGCATCCAGTACCTGGCGAGCTGGCTGCGCGGTACCGGCGCGGTGGCCATCAACAACCTGATGGAGGACGCGGCGACCGCGGAGATCTCCCGTTCGCAGGTGTGGCAGTGGCTGCACAACGACGTGACGCTGGCCGACTCGGGGGAGAAGGTGACCCGTGAGCTCGTCGAGCGGCTGACCGACGAGGAGCTGGCCAAGCTGGGCGGGGAGGGCTTCGACGACGCACGAGCGCTGTTCCTGGAGGTGGCGGTGGCCGACGAGTTCGTCGACTTCCTCACGCTGCCCGCGTACGAACGGATGCCGTGATGCCCGGCGACATCCCAGCCCTGGCGGCGCGGCTACGCGCGGCGCTGCGCGACGCGCAGGTGCTGACCGACCGGCAGCAGCTGCGTACCTACGAGTGCGACGGGCTGGCCCACTACAAGGTGATCCCGGCCCTGGTGGTGTTCCCGCACACCGCGCAGGAGTGTGCGGTGGTGGTCCGCGAGTGCGTCGTGGCCGGGGTGCCGTACGTGGCGCGCGGATCCGGTACCGGGCTGTCCGGCGGGGCGCTGCCGCACGCCGACGGGGTACTCATCGTGACCTCGCAGATGCGCCGCATCGTGGACCTGGCGCCGCAGGACGAGCGGGCCGTCGTCGAGCCCGGCGTCGTCAACCTCGCGGTGAGCAAGGCGGCGGGGCCGCACGGGTACTACTACGCGCCCGACCCGTCCAGCCAGCAGGTCTGCTCGATCGGCGGCAACGTCGCGGAGAACTCCGGCGGGGCGCACTGCCTCAAGTACGGCTTCACCACCAACCACGTGACCGGAGCGCAGATCGTCACACCCGACGGGGACCTGGTGCGGCTGGGCGGCCGGGCGCCGGACCCGCCGGGGTACGACCTGCTCGGCGCGTTCGTCGGGTCGGAGGGGACGCTCGGCATCGCGACCGAGGTGACGCTGCGGCTGGTGCGGCTGCCCGAGTCGGTACGCACGCTGCTGGCCGCGTTCGCGACCACCGACGGGGCCGGGGCCGCTACGTCGGCGATCATCGGCGCCGGGGTGGTACCGGCCGCCGTCGAGATGATGGACGCCCTCGCCATCGAGGCGGCCGAGGCGGCCGTCCACTGTGGATACCCGCAGGGTGCCGGCGCGGTACTCATCGTCGAGCTGGACGGCCCGGCGGCCGAGGTCGACGCGCAGTTCATCCAGGTGGAACGGTTCTGCCAGGAGAACGGCGCGTTCGAGATCCGGGTGGCGGCCGACGACGCCGAGCGGGCGCTGTTCTGGAAGGGCCGCAAGTCGGCGTTCGCCGCGGTCGGCCGGATCAGCCCGGACTACATCGTGCAGGACGGGGTGATCCCGCGCACCGCGCTTCCGCAGGTACTGCACCGCATCGGTGAGCTGTCCCGGGAGCGCGGGATCCGGGTGGCGAACGTGTTCCACGCCGGCGACGGCAACCTGCACCCGCTGGTGCTGTTCGACGACGCGGTGCAGGGCCAGGCCGAGCAGGCCGAGCAGGTGTCCACCGCGATCCTCGAGCTGTGCATCGAGCACGGCGGCTCGATCACCGGCGAGCACGGCGTGGGCATGGACAAGGCCAGGTACATGCCGCGGATGTTCACCGACGCCGACCTGGACACCATGCAGCTGCTGCGCTGCGCGTTCGATCCGGACGGGCTGGCCAACCCGGGCAAGGTGTTCCCGACCCCGCGGCTGTGCGGGGAGGTACCGGGGAGGCACAAGGGCGCCCATCCGCTGCAGGAGGCCGGGCTCGCGGAGGTGTTCTGAATGGCCGGCGGGCGCGACGACGTGCGCGACGCCGGTCCGATGGACGCCATCGCCGGGGTACCGGCCCGGTACGTGGCCGAGCCGGCCTCGACCCAGGAGGCGGCGGCGGTCCTGCGCGCGGCCGCCGCGCAGGACCTCGCCGTGGTCGTCCGCGGCGCCGGTACCCGGCAGGACTGGGCGGTGCCGCCGCGCCGGTTGGACCTGATCCTGGAAACCCGCCGGCTCACCGGCGTCGTCGAGCACGCCGCGGGGGACCTCATCGTCGTGGTACGGGCCGGGACGCCGATGGCGGAGCTGCAGGACAAGCTCGCCCCGGCCGGGCAGCAGCTCGCGCTGGACGCCGGCGGCACGGTCGGCGGTACCGTCGCGGCGAACGCGAGCGGGCCGCGGCGGATGCTGTACGGCACGGCGCGGGACCTGCTCATCGGGGTCACCGTGGTGCGCGCCGACGGGGTGGTCGCCAAGGCCGGCGGGAAGGTCGTCAAGAACGTCGCCGGGTACGACCTGGGCAAGCTGGTCACCGGCTCGTACGGCACGCTCGGCCTGATCGCCGGGTGCGCCTTCCGGCTGCACCCGCTGCCGGCGGCCACCGCGGTCGTCACGCGGCAGGTGGACACGCCCGACGAGGCCGGGCAGGTGGTCGCCGCCGTGCGGGCCGGGCAGGTGGTGCCGAGCGCGCTGGAGGTGAACGCGCCACCCGACGGGCCGATCGAGATCGCGGTGCTCCTGGAAGGGGTACCGGCCGGGGTCGCCGGCCGGGTCGAGGTGACCCGGGCACTGCTCGGTGGCGCGGAAACCGCGCTGCCGGACTGGTGGTCGCGCTACCCGTGGGGGTCCGGCGACGTGGGCGTCAAGCTGACCGCGGCCCTGTCGGGGGTACCGGCGCTGCTCGCGGCCGGGCGGCGGGTCGGCGCGGCGGTGCGCGGCTCGGCCGGCACCGGCGTCCTTTACGCGCGCGCCGCCCCGGAGGCGGTCGGCGAGCTACGGGCGGCAGCGCACGCGGCGGGTGGGCACGCGGTGGTGCTGACCGCCCCCGACGGGCTGGAGCTGGACCGGTGGGGTCCGGTCGACGGGCTGGCGCTGATGCGCCGGGTCAAGGCGCAGTTCGACCCGGACGGGCGGCTGGCACCCGGGCGGTTCGTGGGAGGGATCTGACGATGATCGACGCGACGACGGGCTCCACCCCGACGCAGGCACCCCACGAGGTCGGCGTACCGAACGGCGAGCCCGCGTTCGACGCGCACCACCCGCCCCGGCTCGACCTCATCGCCGACTGCGTGCACTGCGGCTTCTGCCTGCCGACGTGCCCCACCTACGTGCTGTGGGGCGAGGAGATGGACTCCCCGCGCGGCCGGATCCACCTGATGGCGCAGGGCCTCGCCGGGGAGCCGATGAGCGACTCGATGGTCGAGCACTTCGACCGGTGCCTGGGTTGCATGGCCTGTGTCACGGCGTGCCCGTCGGGCGTGCAGTACGACCGGCTCATCGAGGACACCCGGCAGCAGGTCGAGCGGCGCCACCCCCGGTCGGCCCGGGAGCGGGCGCTGCGCGGCGCCATCTTCGCGCTCTTCCCGTACCCGCGGCGGCTGCGCCTGCTGCGCGGCCCGCTGCGCGCCTACCAGGCCAGCCACCTGCAGGGCCGGCTCCGCCTGCCACCGACCTTGGCCGCCGCGGACTCGCTCGCGCCGCGGCTGCGCCGGCGCGTGCGGCTGCCCCGCCGGGTGGCCGCCCGCGGCCCGCGCCGCGCGGTGGTCGGCATGCTCACCGGCTGCGTGCAGGACGCGTTCTTCCCCGACGTCAACGCCGCCACCGCGCGGGTACTGGCGCTGGAGGGCTGCGACGTGGTGGTGCCGCGCGGGCAGGGCTGCTGCGGCGCGCTGAGTGTCCACAATGGACGCGAGGCGGAGGCGCAGCGGTTCGCCCGCCGGATCGTCGACGTGTTCGCCGGCGTGGACTACGTCGCCGTCAACGCCGCCGGCTGTGGCTCGTCGATGAAGGAGTACGGCATCCTGCTGCGCGACGACCCGGCATACGCCGACCGGGCCGCGGCGTTCGCGGCGAAGGTGCGTGACCTGTCCGAGCTGCTCGTCGAGCTCGGCCCCGTGGCGAGGCGGCACCCGCTGCCGGTGACCGTGGCCTACCACGACGCCTGCCACCTCGGCCACGCCCAGGGGATCCGGGCCCAGCCGCGCCAGCTGCTGGGCGGCATCCCGGGCCTGTCGCTACGGGAGATCGCCGACCCGGAGATCTGCTGCGGGTCGGCCGGGGTGTGGAACCTGCTCAACCCCGAACCGGGCCGGGAGCTTGGTGACCGCAAGGCCCGTGACGTCCTCGCCACCGGGGCGCGGCTGCTCGTCACCGCGAACCCGGGCTGTCTGATGCAGGTGGCCGCCGCGGTGCGGCGGCAGGGCGGCTCGATCGGGCTCGCCCATACCGCGCAGGTCCTCGACGCGTCGCTGCGCGCGCTGTCCCCCGAGGTGCTGCTCCCAACGAGGTGAGCCATGCTGGACCAGTACAAGATCCACACCAATCCGGTCGGTCATTCGGTCGCGCTGTCGGCCATCTTCGCGGCTCTGCCGCTGCTCACGCTGTTCGTCCTGCTCGGCATCGTGCGCATGAAGGCGTGGCTCGCCGCGCTCATCTCGCTGGCCGTCGCGCTCGTCGTGGCGGTCGCCGTCTACACGATGCCGCTCGGGCAGGCGGTGCTGTCGGCGAGCGAGGGCGCGGCGTTCGGCTTCTTCCCGATCCTGTGGATCGTGCTCAACGCGATCTGGGTCTACAACCTCACCGTGGCCAGCGGGTACTCCGACGTGCTGCGCCGGTCCATGGAGCGGGTCAGCCCCGACATGCGCATCCAGGCGATCATCATCGCCTTCTGCTTCGGCGCGCTGATGGAGGCGCTGGCCGGCTTCGGCACGCCGGTCGCGATCACCGCCGTCATGCTCATCGCGCTGGGGTTCCGGCCCATCCACGCCGCATCCGTGGCGCTGCTGGCGAACACCGCGCCGGTCGCGTTCGGGGCGCTGGCCACCCCGATCGTGACGCTCGCGACGGTGGCCCACGGCGCGAACGACGACCCGCGGCTGACCGTCGACACCCTCGGCTCGATGGTCGGCCGGCAGACCCCGGTCCTCGCGCTGATCGTCCCGCTGATGCTCGTCGCGCTCGTCGACGGCCGGCGCGGCCTGCGCCAGGCGTGGCCGGCGGCGGTCACCGCCGGGGTGGCCTTCGCGATCGGCCAGTTCGTGGCGTCGAACTACGTCTCGGTACCGCTGACCGACATCATCGCCTCGCTGGTGTCCGCCCTCGCCGTCGTCCTGCTGGTGCGGGTGTGGCGGCCGGTCGAGTCGCCCGACCTGCACGCCGAGCAGCTCGCCGTGGCCGGCGGGGGCGACCGGGTGGGGGCACACCGCGCGAGCGGTTCGGCGGGCGGTGGGTACATCGCCGGCGAGGTACTGGGCGGGGCGCCCGGCGAGCGGGCCGAGCCGCCCGACACCTCGGGCGACCGGACGGGGCGGGACAGCGGCGCCGACGTCGTCCGGGCGTACGCGCCGTACCTGATCATCATCGTGGTCTTCTCGATCGCCAACCTCGGTCCGGTCAAGGCGGCGCTGGCGAAGAAGCCGTGGGCGTACTCGTTCCACTGGCCGCGCCTGGATGTCCTCGGTACCAACGGCAAGCCGGTCTCGTCGGCCACCTTCGTGTTCGCCTGGCTGTCCACACCGGGGACGCTGATGCTCATCTCCGGCATCCTCACCACTCTCGTCCTGAGTGTCGCGGCGGGCCGGGCGGTCAAGGCGTACGGCGAGACGTACGCCGAGCTGAAGTGGGCGATCGTCACCGTGATGGCCGTGCTGGCGCTGGCCTACGTGCTCAACCAGTCCGGCCAGACCAACACGTTGAGCGCACTGCTGGCCACGGCCGGTACCGCGTTCGTCTTCCTCTCGTCGATCCTCGGCTGGATCGGGGTCGCGGTGACCGGCTCGGACACGTCGTCGAACGCGCTGTTCGGCGCCCTGCAGGTGCAGACCGCGGCGCACACCGGCCTGGATCCGGTACTGCTGGCCGCCGCCAACTCCTCCGGCGGCGTGATGGGCAAGATGATCAGCCCGCAGAACCTGGCCATCGCGGCCGGCGCGGTCGGCATGGCTGGGCGGGAGGGCGACATCTTCCGCAAGGTGTTCGGGTGGAGTCTCGTCCTGCTGCTGTTCATGTGCATCCTGGTGACGCTGCAGGACACGGCGGTACTTCGGTGGATGGTGCCGTAGGCCGGCGGTCCTAACGGCGGCGCAGGAACCGCCAGAGCAGCACGGCGAGGACCGCGGCGAGCGCGTACACCGCCAGGCGGCGCGCGGTCGCCGTGCTCCCGGTGATGCGGAGCAGGTCGATCGGCTCGGCCTCGGCCGGTACGGCCGGCGCGGTCCTGTCCACCGCTGCGGCCGGCTCGGTCGCGGCTGGTGCCGCTGCGGCCGGCTCGGTCGCGGCTGGTGCCGGCACGGCCGGGCCGGTCAACGTGTCGGCGAGGCAGTCCGCGAACTGGCCGATGAGCTTCGCCCCGACCTCGCCGATCATCCCGCGGCCGAACTGGGCCGGGCGGCCGGTCACCGTCAGGTCGGTGAGGACGTCGGCGCGGGTACCGTCGCCGTCCGGGACGAGGCTCGCGGTGACGGTCGCGGACGCGGTGCCGGCGGAGCGGGTGTCCCGGCCGCTGGCCTGGATGACCACCCGGTGGGCCGCCTCGTCGCGCTCGACGAAGCGGCCCTTGCCCTGGTAGGTCAGCCCGATCGGACCGAGCTTGACCTTCACCGTGCCGGTGAAGGTGTCGCCTTCCACGCCGGTCAGCGTGGCGCCCGGCATGCACGGCGCCACGCGGGGCAGGTCGAGCAGGGCCTGCCACGCGTCGGCGACCGGTACCGCCACGGTGAAGCTGTGTTCAAGCCGCATGCGTGGCACCCGCGAGGCAGGCCAGTACCGCGCGCTCGGTGAGTACCCGCGCGAGGTGGGTACGGTACCCGGCCGAGGCGGACAGGTCGTCGGCCGGGCTCGTGCCTTCCGCCGCCTGCGCGGCCGCCGCCGCGACCGCGGCGGGGTCGGCGTTCGCTCCGGCCAGCGCCGCCTCGGTAGCCGAGGCCCGCATCGGGGTGGACGCCATGTTGGTCAGCGCCACCCGGGCCTCGGCGATGGCGCCGTTGTCCCGCCGGACCATGGTGGCGACGCCGACCAGCGCCCAGCCCTGGGCGACCCGGTTGAACTTCTCGTAGTGGCTGGCCCAGCCGTCCCGCCTGGGTACCCGGACCGCGGTCAGCACCTCGCCAGGTGCCAGCGCGGTGGTGAGGTAGTCGACGAAGAACTCCGCCGCCGGTACCGACCGGGCACCGGACGCCCCGACGACCTCCATCGTGGCGTCCAGCGCCAGCGACACGGCCGGCAGGTCCCCGGCCGGGTCGGCGTGGGCCAGCGAGCCGCCGATGGTACCCAGGTGCCGTACCTGCCGGTCGGCCACCGTCGCCGTCGCCTGGGCGAGCAGCGGCGCGTACCGGGCGACCAGCGGGTCGCGCAGCACGGTGGCATGCGTGGTCATCGCGCCGATGACGAGCGCGTCGCCGTCCTCCCGTACCCCGCGCAGCTCGGCGAGGCCGCCGAGGTCGACCAGTACCGACGGGGCGGACATGCGCAGCCGCAGCAGCGGGATCAGGCTCTGCCCGCCGGCCAGTACCTTCGCGTCCTCGTCGGCCAGGGCCGCGACCGCATCGTCCACTGTGGACGGTCGGGTGTACTCCACCGCTGCCGGGATCATGAGGTGCCTCCGTTCTGGTTCGGACCCCGCCGCCCCGCCCCATGCTGGAGCGCCTGCCACACCCGCTCGGGCGTGCAGGGCATCTGGATGTCGCGGACCCCGAGCGGGCGCAGCGCGTCGACGACCGCGTTGACCACGGCCGGCGTGGCGGCGATGGTGCCCGCCTCACCGACCCCCTTGGCGCCCAGCGGATGCCCCGGCGCCGGGCTCTCCGTGCGGTCGGTCACCAGATCCGGCAGGTCGGCCGACGAGGGCATGGTGTAGTCGACGAACGTGCCCGACAGCAGGTTGCCGTCGCCGTCGTAGACGGCCTCCTCGTACAGCGCCTGGGCGATGCCCTGCACCACCCCGCCGTGTACCTGCCCCTCGACGATCAGCGGGTTGATCACCTTGCCGACGTCGTCGACGGCCACGTACGAGCGGATGCGCACCCGGCCGGTCTGCGTGTCCACCTCGACCGCGCACAGGTGGGTGCCGTGCGGGAAGGAGAAGTTGACCGGGTCGTACACCGCGTCGGCGTCCAGCGTCGGCTCGACGCCCTCGGGCAGGTCGTGCGAGGTGAACACGGCCAGCGAGCAGTCGGCCAGGGTCTTGCCGCCATCGGGGTGGCCGCGTACCTGGAACCGCCCGCCGGTGAACTCCAGGTCGCCCGGGTCGCATTCGAGCAGCCGGGCGGCGATCGGCTTGGCCTTCTCGACCACCTTCTGGCAGGCCTGGTACAGCGCGATCCCGCCGACCGCCAGCGATCGCGACCCGTAGGTGTCCAGCCCCTTGTAGGAGGTGCGGGTGTCGCCGTGCAGTACCTCGACGTCGTCGAAGCCGACGCCGAGCTGGTCGGCCACGATCTGGCTCCACGCCGTCTCGTGCCCCTGCCCGTGCGGGGAGGTACCGGTGACCACCTCCACCTTGCCGGTGGGCAGCACCCGTACGCTGGCGCTCTCCCAGCCGCCGGCGCCGTAGCGCAGCGAGCCGAGTACCCGCGACGGCGCCAGCCCGCACATCTCGGTGTACGTGGACACTCCGATGCCCAGCTGTACCGGGTCGCCCGACTCCCGCCGCTGCGCCTGCTCCCGGCGCAGCTCGTCGTAGCCGAACAGGCCCAGCGCCTTGTCGGTGGCGGCCGCGTAGTCGCCGGAGTCGTAGGTCAGCCCGGCGACCGTGGTGAACGGGAACTCCTCCCTGCCGATCCAGTTGCGCCGCCGTACCTCCAGCGGATCCAGGTCCAGCTCGACGGCCAGCTCGTCCATCAGCCGCTCGATGGCGTAGGTGGCCTCGGGCCGGCCGGCGCCCCGGTAGGCGTCGGTGAACGTGGTGTTGGTGAACACGCCGGTGCACTCGAAGCGGTACGCGGGGAACTTGTAGATGGCGTTGTACATGAACGCACCCAGCAGCGGGATGCCCGGGGTGACCAGGCCCAGGTAGGCGCCCATGTTCGCGGTCAGGTGCACCTTGAGCCCGAGTACCGTGCCGTCGCGCCGGGCGGCCAGCTCCAGATCCTGGATCACGTCGCGGCCGTGGTGGGCCGAGATCAGGCTGTCCGAGCGGGACTCGGTGTACTTGACCGGCTTGCCCAGCCGCCGCGCGACCACGAACCCGATCAGCTCCTCCGGCGTGACCTGCAGCTTGCCGCCGAAGCCGCCGCCGACGTCGGGGGCGACCACGCGCACCTTGTGCTCCGGCGTCCCGGTCACGACCGAGACGAGGAACCGCAGGATGTGCGGGATCTGCGTGGCCGACCAGATGGTGTACTGGTCGCCGGTCGGGTCGACCACGACGCTGCGCGGCTCGATGAAGGCGGGGATCAGCCGCTGTTGCCGGTACCGTCGCTTGATCACGACCTCGGCCCCGGCCAGCGCCTCGTCGACCGAGCCGCCGGTGCCGGCCTGCGCGGAGTCGAAGACCCAGTCGTAGGCCCGGTTGGTGCCCTTGTCCGCGTGTACCAGGTCGGCGCCCTCGGCCAGCGCCTGCTCCAGGTCGAGCACGACCGGCAGCGGTTCGTAGTCCACCTCGATCGCGGCCAGCGCGTCCAGCGCGGCGGCCCGCGAGCGGGCGGCCACCACCGCGACCGCGTCGCCGACGTGGCGGACCTCGTCCACGGCGATCGGCGGGTGGTCCGGGTGCACCATGTCCGCGGTGACCGGCCAGGCGCACGGCAGGCTGCCCTGGATGTCGGCGACATCCCGGCCGCTGAACGCCGCGACCACGCCGGGCTGGTCCAGGGCCGGCGCGGTGTCGACCCGGGTGATCCGGGCGTGCGCGTGCGGGCTGCGCAGGATCGCCAGGTGCAGCATGCCGGGCAGGGTGACGTTCTCGGTCCACATGGTGCGGCCGGTGATCAGGCGGGCGTCCTCCTTGCGCTGCCGGGGGGCGCCGACCTCAGCGGTGACAGTCATGGCGTCTCCTCACGGAACCGGCTGGGGGACGGCAACGCCTGGGACCTGCTCGCGGGGCAGCCCGGCGTCGGGGGTGCCGGCCTCGCCCGCTTCGGCGCCGGCCGGCGCCGGCCGCGCGGACTCGCCCGCCGTGCGCAGCTCCTGCGCCGCGTCGCGTACCGCCCGCACGATGTTCTGGTACCCGGTGCAGCGGCACAGGTTGCCCTCCAGCCCGTCGCGGATCTCCGCGTCGGACGGGTCGGGGTTCTCGCTGAGCAGGTCGACCGCCGCCATGATCATGCCGGGGGTGCAGAACCCGCACTGCAGCGCGTGCCGCTCGTGGAACGCCCGCTGGACCGGGTGCAGGGTGTTGTCCGGCCCGGCCAGGCCTTCGATCGTGGTGACCTGCCGGCCGTCGGCCTGCACGGCCAGCACGGCGCAGCTCTTCACGCCGACCAGCCGGCCGTCCGGGTCGGACATCAGGACGGTGCAGGCGCCGCAGTTGCTGGTGTCGCAGCCGACCACGGTGCCGACCTTGCCGAGCCGCTCGCGCAGATGGTGGACGAGCAGGGTACGGGGTTCGACGTCGTCGTCGTACCGGACGCCGTCGACGGTGATGCTGATCCGGGTCATCGGGCCTCCCGGCGAAGGTTGAAGTTCGGTGCCTTCAGCCAATCCCTCCGCCGAGTGGATCGCAAGGGCAACGGCGTAACCGGGGAGAAATCAGTTGGTCATCTCGTGGTGGATGCGGCCGGGGAGGTCGGTGAGGCGCCGTCCGGTACCGTCCCAGCGCGCCGCGATGATCTCCGCGGCGATGCTGACCGCGGTCTCCTCGGGGGTACGGGCGCCCAGGTCCAGCCCGACCGGCGAGGACAGCCGGGACAGCTCCTTATCGGCCAGGCCCGCCTCCCGCAGCCGGGCCAGCCGCTCGTCGTGGGTACGGCGGGAGCCCATCGCGCCGACGTAGGCGACGGGAAGCCGCAGCGCGACCTCCAGCAGCGGAGCGTCGAACTTCGGGTCGTGGGTCAGCACGCACAGCACGGTGCGCCCGTCGACGCGGCCGGCCTCCGCTTCGGCGCGCAGGTACCGGTGCGGCCAGTCCACGACCACCTCGTCGGCGTCGGGGAACCGGCGAGCGGTGGCGAACACCGGCCGGGCGTCGCAGACGGTGACCCGGTAGCCGAGGAACGCACCGATCCGCGCCACGGCGGCGGCGAAGTCGATCGCTCCGAAAACGATCATACGTGGTCGGGGAGCGTGGGCAGCGACGAACAGGCTCAGCTCGTCGCCGCGGCGCTGCCCGTCGCGGCCGTACCGCAGGGTGCCGCTGCGGCCGGTGGCGAGCAGGCCGCGGGAGTCGTCGGCCGCGGCCGAGTCCAGCCGGGCGGTACCGAGCGTGCCCGCCGTCCGGTCGGTCCAGACCACCAGGCGGCGGCCGAGCCGCGTCTCGTCGCCGGCGACGCAGGTGACGACCGCGATCGGGGTACTTTCCCGGATCGCCGTGGCGACCTCGCCCAACTCGGGGAAGCTGTCGCGGTTGACCCGCTCGACGAACACGTCGATGATGCCGCCGCAGGTCAGCCCGACCGCGAACGCGTCCTCGTCGCTGACGCCGTAGCGCTGCAGCACCGGGGTACCGGTCTGCGCGACCCCCTTGGCCAGCTCGTACACGGCACCCTCGACGCAGCCGCCGGACACGCTGCCGACGGCCGAGCCGTCCGGACCGACGAGCATGCTCGCGCCGGGCGGGCGGGGCGCGGAGCGCCAGGTCGCCACGACGGTACCCATGCCGACCGGCTCGCCGGCGGCCCACCAGCGGGTCAGCTCGTCCAGAACGTCACGCATGGGCGATCACCCCGACCAGCTCCTGCAGCGCCGCCAGGCTGTGCCCGGCCACGAAGTCGTCCAGGTAGGGCAGCGCGGCGACCATCCCGCCGGCGAGCGGGGCGTACCCGGGCTTGCCGCGGTGCGGGTTGACCCAGACCAGCCGGTACGCCAGGCGGGACAGCCGCGCCAGTTGGGTCGCGAGCGCCGCCGGGTCGCCGAACTCCCAGCCGTCGCTGCACACGACGACGACCGCGCCCCGGGCGGTACCCCGCTGGCCCCAGCGGTCGAGGAAGGCGCGCAGCGAGTCGGCCAGCCGGGTACCGCCGTGCCAGTCGGGGATCGCCGCGCCGGCGGCGCGCAGCGCGGCGTCCGGGTCGCGGTGGCGCAGCGCCCGGGTCACCCGGGTCATCCGGGTACCGAGCGTGAACACCTCGGTCTGCGTGGGCCGGCGGCGCACCGCGGCGTGCCCGAAGCGCAGCAGGGCATCGGCGTAGGGCGCCATCGAGCCGGACACGTCCAGCAGCAGCACCAGGCGGCGCGGCTTGGTGCGCCGGCCGTGGCGGGCCAGCCAGGCCGCCTCGCCCTCCTGCCGTAGCGCGGCCCGGACGGTGCGGTGGACGTCGACGGTACCGCGCCGGGCCGGCCGGTGCCGGCGGCTGCGCCGCGGTGCGGTGGCCGGGGCGAGCAGGGCGACGAGCCGGCGCACCTCGTCACGCTCCACTGTGGACAGTTCGGCGACGTCGCGGTGGCGCAGTACCTCGACCGGGCTCGCCGACAGCGACAGCACCTCGGCCGGCTCGTCGTCGCGGTCGCCGGTACCCGCGGTGAACGGGGCGGAGACCTGCGGCAGCAGGACGCTCATCGGCAGGCTGCGCGGGACGGCCGGACGCTGGCCGCCGAAGTACGCGGTGAACGCGGCGTCGTAGATCGGCAGGTCATCGGGCTCGCTACACAGGGTGAGCCGGCCGGCCCAGTACACCCCGGCGGGTTCGGCGACGCCGAGCGCGGCGGCAGCCGCGAGCATCGCCGGTACCCGGTCGGGAGTGGCCGCCACCCCGGCGTGCCGCAGCGTGCGCGCGAACCCGACCAGGATGTCGATCACGGGACGTCCTCGACGACCCCGGTGGACCGGATCCGGTCGATGTCCTCGCGGTACTTGAGCACCGCGCCGAGCGTGGCGGCGGCGACCTCGGGATCCAGCGTCCGGGCGCCGAGCGCGGTCAACGCGGCGGCCCAGTCGATCGACTCGGCCACGCCCGGCGGCTTGATCAGGTCCAGCTTGCGCATCCGGGCGGCGGCCGAGGCGACCTGGCCGGCCAGCTCCTCGGTCAGCGCCGGCAGGCGGCGGCGCAGGATCGCCACCTCCCGCTCGAAGCCCGGGTGCTCGACCCAGTGGTACAGGCAGCGGCGCTTGAGCGCGTCGTGCACCTCGCGGGTGCGGTTGCTGGTCAGCACGGCCACCGGCGGGACGGCCGCGGCGATCCGGCCGACCTCCGGGATCGTGATCGCCCCGTCGGCGAGGACCTCCAGCAGGAACGCCTCGAACTCGTCGTCGGCCCGGTCGATCTCGTCGACCAGCAGGACGCACGGGCTGCGCTCCAGGGCCTGCAGCAACGGCCGGGCGACGAGGAAGCGCCGGTCGTACAGGCTGGCCTCCAGGCTCGCCGGGTCCGGATGGGCCTCGGTGGCGGTGACCGCGCGCAGGTGCAGGATCTGCCGCGGGAAGTCCCAGTCGTAGAGGGCCTGGGCGGCGTCGAGCCCCTCGTAGCACTGCAGCCGGACCAGGTGCGCCCCGCTCGCCTGCGCTAGCGCCTGGGCGAACGCGGTCTTGCCGACCCCCGCCTCGCCCTCCAGGAACAGCGGCCGGCGCAGCGTCAGGGCCAGGTACCCGGCGGTGGCCAGCCCGTCGTCGGCCAGGTACCCGGTGGCGGCGAGGTCACGGGCGAGCTGGGCGGGGGATTCGACGGCCACCCGCCCACTATGCTCCGGCCGCGGGCGGATGGTCCACGTCGGCGCCGTCGGCGATGTCGTCGCAGGGGACCAGGGTGACCTCGTGGGCGGCCAGGTACGGGCGGGCACCCACGTCGCCCTCGGCCAGCCGCGCGACGCCGGCCCAGTGGGCCCGGCCGAGCAGCACCGGATGGCCCTGCCTGCCGTGGTAGCTCGCGGCGCGCAGCGCCTCCGGTGTGCTGTCGAGGGCCACCCGGCGGACCGCCGCGGCGGTGATGCCCGGGGTGTCGACGAGCAGCACGACGGCCGCCTGTGCCGGGGTCTGTTCCAGCGCGGCGAGGCCGGCCCGCAGGGACGAGCCCATGCCCTGCGCCCAGTCCGGGTTGTCCACGAGCGTCGCGCCGTCGAGGTCGGCACGCTGCCGTACCTCGTCGGCTGCCGCACCGAGTACCACGACGACCGGGTCGCAGCCGCCGTCGCGCAGGGTCTTCACCCCGAGCTCGACGAGCAGCGCGCCGTCGCGTTCCACGAGCGCCTTGGGCATCCCGTACCGGCGCCCGCCGCCGGCCGCCAGGAGCAGCCCTGCGGGCTGTTGTCGCACAGCCCGACGATAGGTTGCTACCGTCACCGGCTATGACGGACCTGCCGCCGCACGGGCCACCGCCGCACGGGCCACCGCCGCGCCGGCGCCGCCCCGTCCGGCACGTGCTGATCATCGTGGCGGTGGTGCTCGTGGTGTGCTGCGGCGGCGCGGCGGTGGCCGGGTACGGGCTGTTCCGGTGGTACAACTCGGCGGCCGGGCCGGCGCAGGCCACCGCCGAGACGTTCCTGTCGAAGCTGGAACACGACGACACCGCCGGGGCGTACCAGTTGCTCTGCCCCGACGTGCGCGCGCACCTGCCGCAGAACTCGTTCACCAACCTCGTGCACGCCCAGCCCGCGCTGCGCAGTCACAAGGTCGTCGGTACCTCGGTGGCCACCGTGAACGGCACTACCACCGCTCTGATCACCGCCGACCTGACCCGGGCCGACACCACCCGCGACCGGCACACCGTCCGGCTGGTCAAGGACGGCAACACCTGGTGGGTGTGCGGGTCGCCGCCGTACTAGAGCACCCGCGGCGGGGTGTTGCCGGCCGCCACGATGGCCCGGCGGACCGGTACCACCAGCAGCAGGATGAACCCGCCCACGAAGAACACCACCACCGACACGATCGCGGCCCGGTAGTTGCCGACGGTCTGGTTCACGACGCCGAACAGCAGCGGGCCCAGCCAGCTTGAGCCCTTGTCGGAGATGCCGTAGAAGCCGAAGTACTCCGCCTCGCGGCCGGACGGGATGAGCTGGCTGAACAGCGAACGGGACAGCGCCTGGCTGCCGCCCAGCACGAGGCCGATGGCGGCGCCGAGCGCCATGAACAGCAGCGGCGCCCGGGCCGGCACGAAGTACGCCGCGACGACCAGGGCGGTCCAGCCGACCAGCGAGCCGAGGACCGTCCGCTTCGCCCCGACCCGGGTGGCGATGAAGCCCAGCAGCAGCGCACCACCGAACGCGACGAACTGCACGATCAGGATCGTGATGGCCAGCGTCGCGTCGGACAGCTTCAGCTCCTGGGTCCCGTAGGTGCTGGCCAGCGCGATGACGGTCTGGACGCCGTCGTTGTAGACCAGGAAGGCCAGCAGGAACACCAGCGTGAGCGGGTACGCGCGCAGGTGTCGCAGGGTCCGCCCGAGCTGGCGGAAGCCGGTCGACAGCGCGCCTCCCTCGCCGGGCGCCGGCTCCAACGGCAGGCGATCGTGCAACCACAGCAACGGAAGCACCGTGAAGCCGGCCCACCACAGCCCGGCGAACACGAACACCGCGCGGATCGACGCCGCGCTCTCGCCGGCCGACAGCACCAGAGCCAGGCACAGCGCCAGGTTCAACCCGCCGCCCAGGTAACCGATGGCCCAGCCGCGGCTGGACGTGGCGTCGCGCTCGTCGGCGCCGACGAGCCGGGTGAGGAACGAGTTGGCCACCACCGAGGCGGCGTTTAGCGCAATGTTGGCCAGCAGGTACAGGACCCCGCCGAACAGGTACCCGGCACCGGTGGCCAGGGCGAAGCAGCAGGTGAGCGCGGCACCGGCGAAGGCGAACCCGGCAAGCAGCCGCTTGCGGTGCGCGGACCGGTCGGCGACCGCGCCGACCAGCGGCAGCACGACCACCGACAGCAGTACCGACAGCGCGATCAGGTACGGGTAGTAGGAGCCGGCCGCGACCGGGATACCCAGGGGATGGACCTTGCCGTGCGGGTCGGCGGCGTTCTTGGCCAGGCTGGTCAGGTACGGGCCGATGAACACCGCCAGCATCGTGGTGAAGAAGGCGTGGTCGGCGAATGAGTAGAAGTACCAGCCGACCCGCTCCCGGCGGGTGGAGCCCGCGTGCGGCTGGGTCGTGGTCGATGCCGTCATATCGCTCCTCAGGCGGATGCGCTCCGGCCGCGCGCGGTGTAGACGTCGCGCAGAACGTCGCTGCGATCGGTCATGATGACATCCACGCCGAGGTCGAGTAACTCATGCATCCGGTCGGGCACGTCCACCGTCCAGACGTACACCTGCAGCCCGAGGCCGTGCGCGTACCGGACGAACCGCTCGTCGACCACCCGTACCGGACCCTGCCGTACCGGTACCTGCGCCGCGGCGACCCGTCCGGCCACCCGTGCGGCGCCCCGACCGGCGCGCGAGGCCACCCACAGCTGCGCCACCCCCCGCGAACCTAGCGACGTGGCCACGGCGGGGCCGACGGCGGCCCGCATCCGGGCCGTGCGGGAGTCGGAGAACGAGGCCAGCAGGACCCGGTCCAGGGCGCCCGCCCCGCGTACCGCGTCGAGGGTGGCCGCGACCGCGCTGTCGGCCTTGACGTCGATGTTGAGCCGTACTTGCGGCCACGCGTCGAGCATCTCGGACAGCCGCGGCACCACCGGCTCCCCGTCGACCCGGATCCGGGCCAGGTCGGCCCAGCGCAGCTCGCGGATGCGCTCCAGCCGGCCGGCGACCCGGGCCAGGGTGTGGTCGTGGAACACCACCGCCACCCCGTCCGCGGTGGCGTGGGCGTCGGCCTCGATGTACCGGTACCCCAACTTCACCGCCCGCTCGAAGGCGGCCAGCGTGTTCTCGTCGCATGCGCGGCGCCGCCCCGATGAGCGAACGCGATCGGAGTGGGCGCATCGAGGTAGGCGAAGCGTCGGGCGATCATGACCGGGAGTATGACCCTTCCCGGCGACCGGTGGGTAGCCGTCGCCTTTCCGGTAGTCGACTGCGAGGCGCGGCACGTTAGGGTGACGCTCATGCGCGTGCTCGGCATCGACTTCGGGACCTCGAACACAGTGTCCATGCTGCGGATGCCGGACGGCCGGCTGCGACCGCTGCTGTTCGACGGTGCGCCGCTGATGCCGACCGCGGTGTACCTCACCCCCGAGGGTCAGATGCTCGTCGGCCGGGACGCCGAACGGCACGCCCGGGTCGACCCGAGCCGGTTCGAGCCCAACCCGAAGCGGCGCATCGACGACGGGGTGGTACTGCTCGGCGGGCAGGAGCTGCCGGTACCGCAGGTGTTCGCCGCCGTCTTGGGGCAGGTGGCGGCAGAGGCGCGCCGGCAACTGGGCGGCGCGCCCGAGCAGATCCGGCTGACGCACCCGGCCCGGTGGGGCGAGCAGCGCCGCCGGCTGCTGAGCGAGGCGGCCCGGCAGTCCGGGCTGGGCAACCCGCAGCTGATCGCCGAACCGGTCGCGGCCGCGTCGTACTTCACCGCGATCCTGCGCGCCGCGGTACCGGTCGGCCGCTCGCTGGCCATCTACGACCTAGGCGGCGGTACCTTCGACGCCACGGTGGTCCGGCGCACCCCGGCCGGGTTCCAGGTGCTGTCCGAGGAGGGCCTGGCCGATGTCGGCGGCCTGGACTTCGACCACGCGATCGTCGAGCAGCTCGGCCAGACCTACCAGACCAGCCATCCCGACCAGTGGTCGGCGCTGGTCAACCCGACCGACGCCGGCGGCCGCCGGCAGCGCCGGATGCTCTACGAGGACGTCCGCGCGGCCAAGGAGATGCTCTCCCGCACCTCCAGTGCCGACATCCACCTGCCCGGCCTGGAGGTCGACGCGCACCTGACCCGGGAAGAGCTGGAGACGCTGATCCGGCCGTACCTGGAGCGCACCGTCACCTGCCTGGCCCGGACCATCGCCGGGGCCGGGATGGCCGCCAAGGACCTGGTCGGCATCTTCCTGGTCGGCGGCTCCAGCCGGATCCCGCTGTGCGCGCACCTGATCCACACCGAGCTCCAGGTCGCCCCGACCACGCTCGAACAGCCGGAGACCGTCGTGGTCGAGGGCGCGCTGTGCATCGGGGCGCCGACGCCGCCGGTACGCCCGCCGATGCCGCAGCTGCAACCGCCGCGGCCGCGGGTCCAGCCGCCCAGGCCGGTGGTAGCGCCGCAGCCGCGCGGGTACCAGCCGCAGCCGCCCCGCCCGGCGCCGGCCGTGGTCGGGCCGCCGCCGCAGCAGCAGGGCCCCGCCCAGACCCGCCCGATCAGCACGCCGCCGGCCCAGACCCGCCCGATCAGCACGCCGCCGGCCCCGCCGGTACCGCCGCCGCGGCCGACCCGGCCGGCGCCGCAGCCGCCGCGCATGGCGCCGCCGGCCGGCCCGATACCGCGCCCAGCGCCGCCGATGCCCCAACCGGCCCCGATGCCCCAACCGGCCCCGGCGCGCAGCCGCAACGCGTGGTACCAGGAGCCAGCCGTGCTCGGCACGATCCTGGTCCTGGTGCTGGTGGTCGTGCTGTTCGTCGTACTGATCATGCTCGCGGCCGGCTGACCGGCCGGCGCGGCCGCGGTCAGCCGCCGGACGGTCCCCAGAAGCGGGCCAGCGCCCCGGTCGCCGGATCGTCGGAGGCGAGCAGGTGCCCCCACGGGTCCACGCCGGGCGGCGGCGCGTCCAGCCCGGCGTAGGCGAACAGGTCGCCGGCCGGTGCCGACCCGGCCGGGCCGGGGTCGTCCTGGAGGCCGTATCCGTGCGCCGGGTCGCCCAGCGTGTCCGGATCCGCCCACGGGTACCCGTCGGACGGCTCGGGTCGCACGTCGAGGTCCAGCGGTGGCGGGAAGTCGCCGTCGTGCCAGGCGGCGTCCGGGCCGGGTGGCAGGTCCGGGTCCACGCCGACCAGGTGGTCGGGCGGGTTGTCGTGGTCGGCGCCGGCATCGGCGCCGGCCAGGTCGTGCTGGCTGAAGTCGTCGTGGTCGAGGTCGTCGGAGCCACCCTCGTGTACCAGGTCCGGGCCCTGGGACAGGTCTCCGTGGGACAGGTCGGGTGCCTGGGCGTCGGCGTCCTCGTAGCTGTCGTAGCCGCCGTGCTCCTCGTGGCCCTGGTACTCGTCGTGGCCGGCGTAGTCGTCGTGCCCGCCGCCCAGGTCGGCGGTGTCGCCGTCCAGGCTGTGCTCGTCCTCGTGCCACTGGTCCCAGTCGCCGTGGTGGTCCATGGCTAACTCCCTGTGTCACTCGGTCCGGCCGGTGCGAGCTGTCGTACCCGAACCAGTACCTCGTCAATCTGCTTGATGCGGGCCCGCAGCGCCTCACGTTCCTGGCCGAGGGCGGCCTTGCGCTTGGCGCGGCTGGCCTTGTCGTCGGCCATCGCCTTGTCGATCTCGGCGATGTGCGCGTCGAGCTGCTGCAGCCGCCGCTCGATCGCGTCGTCCAGGGCGAGGGTCAGCGCGTACTGCAGGTCGTTGAACCGGTGCATGACCTCGTCGGTCAGCGCCGCCCGCGCCTCGCCCAGCACCTCGCGCAGCCAGGTGCGCTGCTGCGCCCGGTCGGTCATCGCCTTGCGCTTCCACACCATGAACGCGCCGGCCGCGAGACCCAGGCCGATACCGACTCCGGGGATGATCAGTCCGGCCCCGGCGATGCCGGCCAGCCCGGCGGCCGAGGCGCCCATCATGCCGGCCCGCCCGGCCATCATCGCCATACCGGCCGAGGACATGATGACGACGGCGCCGTCCCCGCCGCTGTGGTCGCGCCGCGGCTTGGCGCCCATCGCGTGGCGCAGCCGGGCGTTGAGCCGGCGCAGGATGAACTGCAGCTCGTGCGCGGCGAACACCTGCGCCAGGACCCGCTCGCCGACCTGCCGGAAGCGCCACTCCAGATCCTGCGACAGCCGGATCGACAGCGCCTGCAACGCCCCGTCGACCTCGGCCGGCATGGACTTCAGGTCACCGCCGGAAGCCTTGTCGATCTTGTTGAGGAAGTCCTCCTGCAGCTGGGTCACGTAGTGGCGCAGCCGGGTGGTCGCCTCGACCCGGGCCCGCTGGGTCTCGTTGTTCAGCGCCAGCGACCACTGCCGGGTCTCGGTGCGCTTGCGGGCGGCGAGCTTGGCCCGCTCGTCCTTGGCCCGCTGCGCCGCGGCCGGGTCCGGGTCGGCGGCCGCCATCCGCTCGGTGATCTGCTGGTCGAGGCGGACCACCTCGCTGCGCAGCGCCCGCAGGATGTTGGCCTGCTGCAGCACGTGGCCGCGCCCGGCCAGCTCGATCAGCGCATGCTGCAGCTCGCCGATGCGCGACTCGCGGATCAGCTCCGGCGCGGCCGGCCCGGACAGGTTCATCGCCATCTCGGCCAGGCGCGCGGAGACCGGGAACCAGGGCGCCTGGGCGAACCGGGGCGCGTGGGTCTGCAACTGGTTGCGGTTGTCGGTGAGGATTGTCCGCCAGCCCGGGTACGCGTCGACCTTGGTCAGCGCGAACACCACGAAGTTGACCCGCTTGCTCGCCTCGATGAGGAAGTTCAGTTCCGGCCGGGAGAACGGGGAGGAGGCGTCCACGACGAACAGCAGCGCGGTGGCCCGCTCGACGGCGTCGAGGGCGATCTCGGCGTGCAGCGAGTCCAGCCCGCCGACGCCGGGCGTGTCGACGAGGGTCAGGTACTGCAGCAGCGGCGCCGAGTGCAGTACCTCGATGCGGCGCGGCGGCCGTACCCGGTCGGGCAGCCGGCCCAGCAGGGTACCCCAGTCGCGCAGGTCGCCCAGGGACAGCGCCTCCGGCTGCTCCTGCCCCGGCACCCAGGCCCGGGCGCCGTGCGTGGCGGAGTGGCTGAACTCCAGGTAGGCCGCGGTCGCCACGGCCGCGTCGACCGGCGACAGGTTCGGTACCCCGATCAGCGCGTTGACCAGCGAGCTCTTGCCGCGCTTGGTTTCCCCGACGACGGCGAACGACGGCCGGGTCAGCTCCCGGCGGCGCAGCGCGTCGATGTCGGCGGCGGCGTCCGGCTCGATCCGGCGCAGGAACGCCAGCGAGCTGTCCACCCCGCTTTTGATCAGCTTGAGGGCGGCGGCTTCCAGGTTGCTCTTCTCGCCACCGGCCGCCTTCGGCTGGTCCGTCGTTGTCATGCCTGCCTCCGCTGGTACACGGTGACCACCGGCGGCCGCAGCAGGGCGCCGCGGTCGGCGTACCCGGGTGCCTCCACGGTGGCGATCGTGCCGACCAGAGCCTCGTCGGTGGTCGGCAGCGCACCGCCTGCTTCGTGGTGACTGGGGTCGAAGCGTTCGCCGGTCGGTTCCACGGTACGCACCCCGACCTGGGCCAGCGCCTGGTCCAACCGGCTCGCCAATGCCGTACTGGTCACCCGGTCGCGCATGTATATGCAGATCTGCACCAGATTGCCGCGGTCCTGATCGCCCGCCTCAGCCGGCGCCGGCGGGTCCTCCTCGGCCGGCCTGTACTCGAGGAGCAGGATCAGTACCGCCGCGCCGGCCACCAGCGCGCCGATCAGGCCGACCAGCCCGACCAGCAGCCGGCCGCTGGCCAGGTAGCTGCAGACGCCGGTGAGCAGCGCCAGGAACGCGGCGACGCCGACCGCCGGCACAAGGCTCGCACGCGACGACATGGATACTCCTTAGCTCCTACCGGAAGGTGGCCTGGCCACGGACACGCTGGGAGAGCAGGAAGAACCCCCGGTGGGCGACCAGCGCCACCCGGGACTGGGTCGGGCTCGCCCCGGCCACCGCATACGCCCGCCAGCGGGTCGCCGCCTCCAGCGCCGCCCGGCTGAGCTGCTCCGGCGCGGCCGCGGGCAGGTTGAGGATGAACCCCGGATCGTTGGACAGTGCCAGCCGGGTCAACTCGCCCTCCATCTGGTCCGGCAGGTCCACCGCGCCGGTGGTGACCTGCTGCGCCACCTCCAGCAGCCGCAGCCGGTGGTAGTCGGGCTGCTGCAGGACCCGTTCGATCGCGTCGCGCAGCAGTTCCCGGTCCTGCGGCCGGGGTGCATGGCTGGCGATCTTCTCCAGGCTGGACAGCGCCCAACCGGCCTTGATCGCGTCGCTGCGCCAGCGGAACGCGTGCGCGAGCGTCTCCCGCAACCGGGGGAACCCGGACACGGTGTGCAGCAGGCGGATCAGCTCGCTGGTCGCCAGCCGCGGGTTGGCCACCAGGTGCGCGATGGCGAAGCCGATCCCGTACAGGTCGAGCAGCCGCAGCAGCCGCTCGCGCGCCTCCCGCGGCACCGGGCACTCCCGGCTGGCGAACAGGTCGACCGAGGCGAGCAGCACCGTGCGCTCCCCGTCGGGCAGCCCGGCCAGCGATCGCAACGCCTCGCAGTCGGCCGCGGTCAACCGGCCCGCCTCAGTGGTCTCGGCCAGCAGCCCGACGATCGGTACCACGTCGGAGACCACCCGGCGCAGCACCGCCGCCTGGTCGGCGGCCAGCGGACCGGCCACCGGCCACGGGTCGGCGGTACCTCCGGCGAGCTTGTCCACCTTGTTGAACAGGCCGAGCGAGTTGATCGGGTTGCTGGACAGCCGGGCCGAGATCGACCGGAAGGCCTCCAGCGCCGCCACGTCGTCGGCCCGCACGGACTGGGTGAACACGTACACGATCGCCTCGGCGCCGGACAGTGCGCCCACCGATTCGTCGTCGATGTCCTCGTCGATCGGCGCCTCGTTGAACAGGAACCGCCGGGCCCCGGCGCTGACCACCGAGTTGGCACTGGACAGGCCCGGCGTGTCCACCACCATGAGATCCCGCAGGTGGTCGCTGGTCAGCGCCACGTCCACATACGAGATCTCACTGCGCGGTACCCCGAGCCGCTGCGGGATCATCCCCGACTCGTCCAGCGGCAGGCTGACCCGGGTACCGTCGCGGCGTACCACGTCGACCCGGTCAGCCGTGCCGTACCGGAACTGAGTGACGATGCGGGTGCACTCACCCACCTCGGTGGGCGCCACCCGCCGGCCGATGAGCGCGTTGACCAGTGTCGACTTGCCGGACTTGAGCCGCCCGGCGATCGCCACCCGCAGCGGCTCGGACAGCCGCCGGCGCACATCGAACACCTGCCCTTGAGTGGGCCCACCGAGCCGGTGGCCGACCTCCTGACAGAGGCCGGCCACACGGGCACTCAGCGGTCCGGGAGCCATCTACAGTCAGCTCGCGGCGTACGGGTTGGTTTCGGAGCCGTGGTGCGCGTCGATCTGCGGCGAGCTGAACGGGTCGCCGTAGGTCACGGTGTCAAAGGAGCCGTTGTTGTCGGTGTCGTGGAAGTCCACGTCGGGACGCCCGTCGTAGTTCTCGTCGACGATGACCTCGTCGGGGCGCCCGTCGTGGTGGTGGTCGAAGGCGACCAGGTCGGCCTTGCCGTCGTCGTTGGTGTCCGCAGCCATGGTGTCGAGCTGGTGCCCGCTGCCGAAGCTGTGGGTGAAGACCACGTCGGCCTTCCCGTCACCGTTGGAGTCGATGACGTCCGCGTCCGCGTAGCCGTCGTGGTTCTCGTCGACCAGCGTCTGGCTGCCGTCGGGCCCGAAGTCCGCGGTGATGACGTCCGCGTGGCCGTGGGGGTCGCCGTGGCTCTCGTGGCCGTAAGGGTCGCCGTGCGACTCGTGGCCGTAGTGCTCGTGCGACTCGTAGTGATCGTGCGACTCGTGGTGGTCGTGCTCCTGGTACGAGTCGTGACCGGTGTCGCCGTCGTAGCCATCGCTCATAATGTTCCTCCCGGAAGTCGGATGTCCGCTCGCTTGGCGGTGCAGGATCCACACTACGAATATCCTTCCGGCGCGGGATCCCATGTTCGTGCCAGCTGAGGGGGAGAGGAGTCCAGTGCTCGGCGCTGCCGGTGACCAGCCGGCCGACCGTCCAGCCGAACCGCTGGCGGCGGCCATGGCGGTGCTGGCCGAACCCGGGCTCGTGGTGCTGACCGGCGGGCCCGGCGTGGGCCGCAGTACCGCGCTGCGCCGCCTGGGGGAGTCCTTCCGGGGCCGCGTTTTCGCAGGTGGCGGGCTTGCCATGCTGCGCGCGGTACCGGCGTTCGCGCTGGCGCGCGCGGTACGGGTCCGGCTGCCCAGCCAGGACCGGGCGCTGCTGGCCGAGGCGGTGCGCTCCCGGGTACGCGGCGGGCTGCTGCTCCTCGACGATCTGCAGTGGGCCGACCCGGTCACTCTCGGTGCGCTACCGGCGATCGCCGAGCACTGTCGGATAGCCGTCACCCTGCGCACCCCGCATCAGCTCAACGTCGACGAACTGCGCCGCGTCGCCACGGCCTGGCTCACGGTACCGCCCCTGACCGCCGCCGGATCGACCGCACTCGTCGCCCGGATCGCCCCCGGCCTACCGACCGCCACCGCCGCCGAGGTCGTCCGCCGGGCCGGCGGCATCCCGCTCGCCGTCGAGACCCTGGCCCGGCGCGCGGCCACCGCGGGCGAGGTCGGTACCGGCGCCGAAGGGCTGGCCTACGCGGTCGCCGGGGCACTGGCCGACCTGACCCGGCCGGCGCGTACCGCGATGGCCGCGCTCGGCCTGCTCGGCCGGCCCGCCGCCGAGGCGCTGCTCGGCGCCGGCCTCACCGAACTGGTCGACGCCGGCCTCGTCGAGGTGGCCGACGAGCGGGTCACCCCGGTGTCGCCCTACGTCGCCGAGGTCGCCGCCGGCCTGCTCGACACCGACGAGCGGCGCACCCTGCACCGGCGCCTGGCCGACCTGGTACCGGCCCGGGAAGCGGCCCGGCACCTGGCCGCCGCCGGCGAGTCGAAGCTGGCCTACGAGCGGGCGGTCGAGTCCGCCGCCCAGGCCACCAGCCTCGGTGAACGGGCCGAGCTGCTGGCGCTGGCCTGCGAGCTGCCCGGTGCCGAGCCGGACACCGACGTCCGGCTGTGTACCGCCACGGCCGCGCTCGCGGTCGGCTGGCCACAGACCGCCGTCCGGGCACTCGGGCCGGAGGCGACGCCCGACGCCGCCGTCCTGCGCGGCGAAGCGCTGCTGCAACTCGGCGACCCCGCCGCCGCGCTGGACGCGGTCACCGCGGTACCCGACGACGTCGCCGACCCGACCCGGGCCGGCCGCGACCGGCTACGGCTACTCGGCCTGCTCGCCCGCGACCCGGCCGCCGCCCTGGCCACCGCCGCCGACGTGGAGCGGCACGGCACCCCGACCCACGCCGGCCTGCGGGCCGCGCTCGCCGCGGCGCGCGCCGGCGCCCGTACCCCCGGCTGGGAGGTCGGGCTCGCCGCGGCGGCGCAGTTCGCCGGCGAGACCGGCGACCCGCTGTCCGCCCGCTGGAGCGCCTGGCTGCTGGTCGAGACGCTGGCCGCCGACGGCCGGCTGGCCGAGGCCGCGCAGGCGGCCGGTGCCGCCGCGAGCGCCTGCACCGTCGACCTCGCCTACAGCTGGCAGACCCGGTTCCTGGCCGCCCGGCTGTGGTGCCTGGCGCTGCGCGGCGACGCCATCGACGAGGTCGTCGCCCGGGCCACCGAGCTGACCGACCGCACCCTGCCGGCACTGGCCCGCGGCTACGCCAGCGCGGCGGCCAGCCTCGCCGAGGCCGACGGCGGGCTGCTCGCCTCCGCCCGCGGCCGGCTGCAGCGGCTGCCGCGCGCCCCGGCCAGCGCCCAGGCGCTGGTCGACTGGGTGGCGCGGGAGGCCGCCTGGCTCGACGGGCAGCCCGAACGGGCCGCCGCAGCCGCCGGCCCCGACGCCGGGTTGCCCCTGGTCGACGGACTACGCCGGATCACCACCCGCTGGGCCGCCTACGACAGCGGGGTACTCACCGTCGACCAGGGCGCGGATTCCGGCGATCCCACTGCGGTACGCGCGACGCTGGACGCGTGGGCGGCCGCCGACCCGCAACGCTTCGACCTGGCCGCCCAGGCCTGGCACGACCTGGCCCGCCGGGAGGAGGTGCGCTGCCTGCTCGCGCACGGGCTGCGCGCCGCCGACCCGGCCGAGGCGGTACCCCCGCTGCTGCGCGCCGAGGCCCTCGCCGAGGACAGCGGCTTAGTGGTTCTGCTCGGCCGGACCCGCCGGGCGCTGCGCCGCCACTCGATCCGCCGCGACATCCGCGGCCCCCGTTCCGGAGACGAGCTGACCGAGCGGGAGCGCGAGGTGCTGCGCCTGGTAGCCCGCGGTGAACCGACCCGGCGCATCGCTGGACAGCTGGGTATCTCCCGCGAGACGGTAGAAACGCATATCCGCTCCGGCATGCGCAAACTGGGTGCGCGTACCCGGACGGAGGCGGCGGCACTGGCGCTGGAGGTGCTCGGATGACCACCCCCCGGTACCTGGTCGCTAACTCCAGCGAGGCGACCGCGGCGCTGCGCAAGCTCGCCCGGGCCGGATGGCGCACCCGGGAAGGGTTCGCGCTGGCCGACCCGACCTGGGACGTCGCCGACCAGCGCCTGGTGCTCTACGGCCGGGTCGGCGATCGGGACACCGCCGAGCTGGCCGTGCACGCAGCCGCCCGCGGCGCCGGCGTCGTCGCGATCACCGACCCGGTCGGGGACATCGGCCGGGCCCTGCTGGCCGACCTGAGCCGGCTCGGACCGGTGACCCGCGACCCGGAAGCCGAGGTGACCGGCGGCGAGGACGGCGAGGTGGCCTCGGCCAGCTCGCTGTTACCCGAGCAGCGGGCCCTCCTCGAACGGCTGGCCAACGGCGAGACGATCGCCGCGGCAGCCGCGGCCGAGTTTCTCTCGCTGCGCACCGCCAACCGGCGGATCGCCCAGGCCCGCGAGGCCCTCGGTGTCCGTACCACCCGCGAGGCGGTCCTGGCCTACCTGCGCCAACGCCGGGCCGGCTGAGCGATCATCGCAGCATGATCAACTCCCAGGTCAGCGCAGCTCGCCCAGCTCGGCCAGCCTCGCCTCCACCTCGGCGAGCTGGCTGCGCAACCGCTGCGCGTGCTCCTGCGCCGCCGACCGCTCAGCGGCCACGATGTGCTCGACCGCCTCCTGTACCCCGGGCACGTCCAGCAGCCCGACCATCCGCAGCGCCTCCGCCGGCTTGATCACGTAGGGCTTCGCCAGCGACTTCGCGCCTTGCGTGGCCGACACCATCCACTCGCCGTCGGCGTAGGCCAGCGTGACGGTGAGCGTCGCCGGCGGCTTGGGACGGGCCGCCCGGCCGGCCTTGCGAGGCGCGGGCGCGGCCGGATCCGGTCGTTCCGCGGGCGCCTGGTTCCCGTGCGCCCGCGCGGCGGGGCGTATCGCGGGCCCGGTCGGGCGCTCGTCCCGCGGCGCCGGCACCGGCGGCTGGGTCAGGCGCAACTCCGGCCCCGGCGCCGGCTCGGCCGGCTTCGCACTCTTGCGGCCGTTGCCGGCCGGTTCGGCCCGGCGCGCCGTACCCCGCGCCGGGATCGCCAGGTCGGCGGGGGAGAAGGGCAGCTCGTCGCGGCCGAACCGGACCACCACGAACTCCTCACCCGCGGCCGGGTCGGCGAGCTGGACGACCTGGCCCACCTGCCCGGCGACCTGGCCAGCCGTCTCGGTGAACATCACCTTTGGCCGCCGCCCGGCGGCCAAAGTCTCGCGGATCCCGTCGAGGTCCGCCGGGGACAACCCCCGGACGGCCGTCCGCGCGGTAACCATCGCATCCCTCCGTACACGTGTATGACTGCACCCTTCCTAGCAGGAGGGACCGACAGTTCCGCGCGACACGCCGGCTGGTCTGCGCGCCGGCCGAGCGCGAGCACGGTATCCAGCTGCACGTCGAGCACACCGCCGTGCGCGTCGAGCACCTCGGCGATGCCGGTGTGCAGCCGTTCCCGCTGGTCCGGTGGGAGCATCCGGTGCCGCGAGAAGGTGGTGAGCAGCCGGATGTAGCGCTGCGCCGGGTACGGCACGGCGCGACGGAATCTCCGCTCCTCGACGTCGACGAACCACGCCGACCCGGCCAGCTCCGCGGTCAGCCAGTCCTCGGTCGGCGCCGGCACGTGCGCCGGCTCGTCGAGCAGTTCGGGGGCCTGCCGCCCGTACACCTGCTCCAGCAGGGCTTCGACCTCCGCATCGGCGAAGTTGTACCCGCGCCATCGCCGGGTCCGCCTCCACGCAGGTCATCGGTACCCCCGCGAACGGCTCGGTGGCCTTCCCGGTACCGGCACCGAGCGCGACGATCTGCTCCGGTACCGGCCCAGGTACTCGAACACCGCCGTCACCAGCTCGTCGGGGTACCCGGCGCGCACGTCCGCGTACTCGCCGAACACCAGCGCCTGCTCTCTCACCACTGCCCGCTCCCATGATCGACACCGGCGCGGCCGCAGGCGCCGGGCCTGTGCCGGCCACATCCAAGGTACGGCTAAAAGGGGGCAGTAGGATGATCTTGGAGTGAGTTTCCGCAGGTCCGTGTATCGATCCCGTCGGAATCGGGTCTGATCATTGTCTGGGTTGGTGTTGCTGGTACGTTCTTCGATCCGTATGGGTTGATCTCTGCGGGTCTGAGGCGGTTGTGTCGTGGCGTCGATCGAGCGGACCGCGTACCCACGGTTCAAGCGGTTCTTGTCGGGCCCGGGAACTGCACGTGTTCTACACGCCGCAGCCCGAGGAGATCGCCTGGGCGCGTGGGCAGGTGCGCTCGCCCGAGCATCTGCTGGCGTTGATGGTGCAGCTGAAGTGTTTCAACCGGATGGGGCACTTCCCGCGGCTGGAGGACGTGCCGGACGTGGTGGTCGGGCACATCCGCCGGGACCTGGGCCTGGGCGATGGCGTCGCCGCGGTGTACGAGTCGGCCCGGACCGGGAAGTCGCACCGGACGCTGATCCGCCGACGTATCGAGGTCGTGTCGGACATGCCATGATCACGGCTACCCAGGCGAGCATCAGGGCGACCCACGCCCAGTTCAGCGCTCGGCGCACCTGCGGTTAGTCGACCGTCATCGGATCGTTCGTGCGGGCGTTGTTGTCCATCGCAAGTCCTTCTGTTGATCTTCGCCTAACTGGATAGAAATGCCGGGGAAAGGTGTGGTGGCGGGATCGGGGTCGAGCGCCTGAGCCAGCAGCGGCCACAGCCGGTCACGTCGAAACTAAGAGTGATCTTGAAATGGATTGGGCGGACGCCGAGGTCAAGCGTCCGCCCACAGCTTCTCGGCCGAAGATAACGTCAAGTTGATCTATTGCTCGGCCAGATCGGAGCGCGAGTAATTTTGATCGGCTCGGCGAGTGCGCAAGATGGTCAGATGCGGCCGGAGTTCACCGGGGCGGGTTGCAGCCAGTTGGCCAGGCGGTGCAGGGCTCGGGCCGTCTTCTGCCGCGCAGCGCGCAGGATGGTGCCATGGGCCTCGGGCGGGTTCTCCCAGACCTCGGAGGGCTCAGTCCGAATCGGCGCCGCCGAGCTCATGTGGGCTCGCATCGCCTTCATCGCCAGCTGCGCGCCGAGGTACATGTCCATGTCCCTCTCCCTTCGTTGGTGGCCGCCGCGGGCGTGACGCCGCGGTGGAGCCTCGGATCACAAGTTCGGTGGGTAGCAGCAGTTCTTTGGCCGCCGGCTCGTCGCCCAGCAGCATGCGTACGGCCTCGGCGCCCTTGTCGCCGTGTGGCTGGCGCACAGTCGTCAGCGGTGGGTCGGCGGTGGCCGCGGCCGAGATGTCGTCGAAACCGACCACGGACAGCAGGCCCGGGACCGAGAGCCCACGGGTGTTCGCGGCCGCGATGGCGCCGATGGCGAGCCGGTCGCTCATCGCGAGGATCGCGGTGGGCGGGTCAGGTAGGTCGAGCAGGGCCGCGGCCGCGTCGGCGCCCGCCGACTCCGTGACGCCGTCGGCCGCGCTCACGGCAACAGCGTTGCCCGCGGCGAGCGCCGGGGCGAGGCCATCGCGGTAGCCGTTGAGACGTGCGCGGTTAGCGACGTAGGGCGTCGGCGCGTCCAGTCCTAGCGGGGCGAGGCCGGGGGTCGAGTCCGGCGAGAGCGCGAAGCTGATCACGCCGACCTGGCGGTGTCCGAGCGCGATGACGTGCTCGGCGGCTGTGCGGGCGGCCAGCCGGTCGTCGATGCCTACGTATGGCTGGCCTTCGGCCACCGGTGCGTCGAGCCCCACGATCGGGAGGCGGCGTGCCCGCAGCAGCTCGCGGCGTTCCGGCTCGAGCGGGTCGCAGAACGCGACGAATCCGTCGACCAGCGCGCAGGAGACGACATCGGGGCCGCCCTTCTCGGCGCGTGGCACGAGCACCAGTGACAGGCCCAGTTCGCTGCAGGTCCGCGCGGCGCCGGCCATCGTTTCCCGGGCCGCCGCGTCCTCGAACAGGTACTGCAGTGGCTCGTGGACGATGAAGCCGACGGCGCCCGTGCGGCCTCGGCGGAATGTGTTGGCCAGCGGGTCGGGGCCGGGATAGCCGAGCTTGCGCGCAGCCTCGATGATCCGCTGACGTAGCTCGGGACTGAGCTGGTCGGGGCGGTTGAAGGCGTTGCTGACCGTCGCCTGGCTGACGCCGAGGGCGCGGGCCAGATCGGTCATCCGCGGTCGCGGAGAAGCGGGCATCGGAATCACTTTTCGGCTTGATACGACTCTCTGATACGTATAAGTTTACCGCGTGGACGTGGCGACAAGGAAGGGTTCTCGCGGCGGGAAAGCCCCCGCGTGGGTCCAGGCTGCCTCCGCGTTCGCGGTCAACGGCGCGCTCTACGGCAGCCTGCTAGCTAGCACGCTTTCCGCAGCTCGCCGATCGGGTGTCGGCCTCCGAAAGTCAGTTCGGCGACGTCTTGTTCGCCAGTGCCGCCGGCGGCCTGCTCGGTTCCCTGCTGGCGCCGCTGCTCATGCGGTTCACCGGCGGCCGCACCGCCACGTTCATCACCGGCGCGGGCTACGCGGTGCTTTGCATCGCCGTCGCCTCGGCGCCTGGCTTGCTCCTGCTCGGGCTCGCGATGCTGCTGCTCGGCCTGCTCGACGGGGCGCAGGACGTGACGATGAACAGCGCCGCGGTGGCCGCACAGCAGCGCACCGGGTCGTCGCTCATGGGACGCATGCACGCGACCTGGTCACTGTCGCTGACCGGGGCGGCCCTGCTCGGCGCCGCAACTAGCCGCAACTATCAGCCTAGGTATTCCGCTCATCGTCCACATCGTCGTGGTCGTGGTGGCGGCCCTCGCCGTACTGCTCGCCGTCCGGTTCGCGTTGCCGGCGCCCGCGGCGCCCGCGCTGGACGCGCCGGAGCAGCCCCGCGCCGAGCGTCCGGCGCGCGAGTCACGCCGGTCCCCCGGCACTCTGCGGCGCGTCCTGCCCGTACTCGGCGTGGCCGCTTTCGCCGCGAGCTACGTGGAGAGTCCGGGCCAGGAGTGGACCGGCCTCACGCTGAGCCGCGGGTTACATGCCTCGCCGGAGGTGGCCGCGCTGGCGCCGGTTCTGTTCGCGGCCGGCTTGGTCGCCTCGAGGCTGCTGCTCGATGTCGTGCAGCAGCGCGCGGGCGTACGTCTCGTGGTTCTGTTCAGCACCGTGACGCTGATCGCGGCGATGGTGGCCGGCTTCGTCGTCGTCGCCGGCGGCGGGTCGCCGCTGTGGGCCCTCGTAGCGGTGGCGGCCGGCGGCTTCGGCGCCGGACCCATCTTCCCATTGCTCTTCGGCATGGCCGACCGGTTCTCCCGTAAGCATGGCATTCCGCCCGCACGTACCGCGTCCATCGTCTCGGCCCTCTCCCGCATCGGTGCCATCTCGGCGCCGCTCGCGGTCGGGCGGATCACCGAGTCGCTGGGCATGGCGGCCGTCTACGCCGTCATGGCGGCCGGGGCGTTAATCGTCCTGCTCGCACTTCCCCGAGCCACGAACTGTTAGTGATCGAAGAAGGACGAGGATCCATGGAGTACACCCGCCTAGGGTCGACCGGCATGTCGGTCTCGCGGCTGTGCCTGGGCGCCATGAGCTTCGGCGAGCCTGGGCGCGGCGCCGACTCCTGGACGCTGCCCGAGGCGAAGAGTCGGGACATCATCCAGCGGGCGCTGGAGGCAGGGATCACCTTCTTCGACACGGCCAACGTCTACTCTGATGGCTCGAGCGAGGAGATCCTCGGCGCAGCCCTCGCCGATTTCGCGCGCCGGGACGAGGTCGTCGTCGCGACCAAGGTGTGCGGCCCGATGGGCCCCGGCCCGAACCAGCGCGGTCTGTCACGCAAGGCGATCCTCGCGGAGTTGACCAACAGCCTGCGCCGCCTGCGAACCGACTACATCGACCTCTATCAGATCCATCGCTGGGATCCGCACACCCCGATCGAGGAGACCCTCGAGACGCTGCACGACGTCGTGCGCGATGGGCGGGTCCGCTACATCGGGGCGTCCTCGATGTACGCGTGGCAGCTGAGTACCGCCCTGCACGCCGCCGAACGCAACGGCTGGACGCGGTTCGTCAGCATGCAGGACTACTACAACCTCATCTACCGCGAAGAGGAGCGGGAGATGCTTCCGCTGTGCCGCGACCGCGGTCTGGGGGTGTTGCCGTGGAGCCCACTCGCGCGCGGCAAGCTCGCGCGCGAGTGGGACGCCACCACCGGCCGAACCGCCGACGATGCCTTCGGTGACAGCCTCTACGCCCGTACCGAGCAGGCCGACCGCGCGTGGCGGCAGTCCTCGGCGCGGTAGCCGGCGAGCGGGGAGTGCCGCGCGCGCAGGTGGCCCTGGCTTGGCTGCTGCGCAATCCCGTGGTGACCGCGCCGATCATCGGCGTTACCGCGCCGTACCAGCTGGATCAGGCCCTCGGCGCGCTGCATGTGAATTTGACCGACGACGAAGTCCGCCGACTCGAGGAGTGTTATCGGCCACATTCAGTCGTGGCCCTGGACTGACCGACTTCGCAGCTATTTAGCCCGGCTCGCCAAGGGGTGACCGGCGCATCTGCATGTCCGCCTAAGGAGACAGACAATGTCGCTGTTCATGTCCGTGTAACGCGAAAGAAACGCATGGATGTTGGTCTCGATTTAACCCCCCCCAAGGTCGGTGAATTCTGACAGATGGTGAACGTCGCCTCCCTTGACAGTGATCTTTTCTCCATGGAAAGCTCTTTTCGTCAATCCACAGTCGACAACGCATTAACGAGACAGTCGACAACGCATTACGGGAGTGTTCGACAAATGGAGGTCAGAAATCGTGTACACCAGCGCCAGGTACGTCGACTCGGCACTGACCACTAGCATTCCAGCGCTAGTCGACGACGAGTTCGAGCTGCCGAGCCGCGTCGCCCGCATCGGCGCGCTCGCCAACGAGGTACGCGCCTGCGTGCTCAAGATGATCCACCTAGCCGGCTCGGGCCACGTCAGCTCGTCGCTGTCTTGTGTGGACATTATGAGCGTGCTCAAGTTCGACCGGATGGAGTCGGGCCACGATGTGTTCGTGCTGTCCAAGGGGCATGCTGCGCCCACTTGGTACGCGGCGCTGATGGTGGCTGGCGAGCTCGACGTCGCCGAGATCGGCACGCTGCGCCGCATCGACAGCCGCCTGCAAGGCCACCCGGACCGCACCCGCCTGGACGGGGTCGCGGTGAGCACGGGGGCGCTCGGTCAGGGCCTCTCCGTGGCGCTCGGCCGCGCCCAGGCGCGCCGCCTGCGCGGCGACTCATCGTATGCGTATTGCCTGGTAGGTGACGGCGAATTGCAGGAGGGTCAGGTCTGGGAGGCTGTGATGTACGCCGGTTCGCGCGGCGTCGGAAACGTGATTCTCATCGTCGACTACAACCGGGGGCAGAACGACGGCACGACGGACGAGATCATGTCGCTGCATCCGCTGCCGGACAAGTTCCGTGCTTTCAATTGGCATGTTCAGGAGGTGAACGGCCATTCTCACCTCGCCATCCGCGACGCTGTCATCAACGCGCAGGCGCACCAGGCTCAGCCGTCGGTAATTATTGCGTACACGCGCAAGGGTTACCTGGCGCCGGGACATATCCTGCTCAACGGCGAGCACAGCGGTCAATTGACCGAAGAAGTATATGAGGACGCTATCGCGACGCTGGAGGCTTTGGTGCTGTGAAAGCCACCCGAGACTGGTTCGGCGAAATTCTTGTCGGCATTTCCGCCGCGAACTCCGACGTGGTCGTGGTGAATTGCGATTTGGCGTCGGCGACCAAAACGTCGGCATTCAAGACGAAGTTCCCGTCGCGCTTCTTCGAGGTAGGCATCGCTGAGGCCAACGGCATCGGCGTCGCGGCCGGTCTCGCGCAGGAGGGATATCGGCCGTTCATCGCGAGCTTCGGGCACTTCCTCACCGGCAAGTTCATCGAGATCTTCCAGTCCGTCGGGCTGAACGACTCCGGCGTGGTGCTGGTCGGCACTCACGCGGGCCTGGCCATCGGCAAGGACGGGCCGACGCAGATGGGCCTGCGGGACCTGGCCCTGATGCGCACCCTGCAGAACGTCGAGGTGCTGCAGCCGGCCGACGGCCGCGAAACCCGGCAGATGCTGGAGTACGTCGTCGGTCACCGTCGACCGACATACCTGCGGCTGTGTCGGCAGCCGCTGCGTGAGGTCCACGACGAGACCTACCAATTCCGGTTCGGCCACCCGTCGCTGCTGCGCGACGGTTCGGACGTTGCGCTGGTCACGATGGGCGGCGTGGCGCCGGTGGTACTGGATTCCGCGGAGCGGCTGGCCGCCGGCGGCATCGAGGCCGCCGTGCTGAACGCCTCGTCGCTGCCGCTGGACGTCGAGGCGTTCCGGGCGCTGATGGCCCCGTACCGCAACGTCATGGTCATCGAGGACCACTTCCTCCGCGGCGGCCTCATCGATGAGGTGGCACGGCTGGTCCTCGGCCTTGACCGGCACGTGCGTTTCGCCGGCTGGGGCGTGCCCGACTACGGGCAGGCAGGCTCCCCGTCCGACCTCTACGAGCGCTACGACCTCGACGCCGGCGGCGTGGCCGGTCGCGTCGAGGCGTTCCTGTCCGACGTGCCCGCCACCACCTGACTCCCGGGAGTAATCAATGATCAACACAGGAGTGAAGATCCGGGACCTGACCGCCGACCTCGCCCGGCCGCCCTTTCGCTTCATCGAGCACGACCTCGCCAGCGGCGCCGCGTCGCCAGTTCTGCGCCACCTCGAGGACCACCGTACCTTCGTCGTCATCGGCGGTCGGGTCCGCCTCGAGTCGGCCGCGCCGGGCAGCATCCCACGCGAGTACGGCTATCTGCAGGGCTGGCACGCCCTGCCGGACGCGGCCTACCGGTTCGTGAACTCCGGCGCGGCACCCGCGGTGGTCGTCGAGGCCGGGTCGATCACCGGCCCGACGCTCGAGGAGGCCGACTTCACCGGGTCCCCGGCGTCCGGCGTCTGCATCCCCGTGGACTCGTACCGCGTCGACAAGCCGTGGGGCCACGAGGTTTGGTACACGCACAACGTCCCGGGCCTGCCGTACGCGCTCAAGCAGATCCACATGACGGCCGGGCATCAGTCCTCGCTGCAGTCGCACGAGTACAAGATTGAAACGAACTTCGTGGTCGACGGCGAGGCGACCGTGCTCAACGGCACGCTGGCACCGGCTAACCGCAACAGCGTGATCGACATCGGCACGTTGCCGCGCGCCGTATACACCCGCCGCTCCGGCTGGTCCTCGGAGCGCAATGTGCTGCACCGGGTGATCGCCCACAACACATACACGTCGGTGGAGGTGTCCACCGCGGAACTCGACGACGTCATCCGCTGGGCCGACGACAGCAACCGCGGCAACGGCCGCATCGCCGCCGAGCACGAGGGGGCGTCGCGATGAGCGTTACCGACGACATCCGGCTTTACCTGGACGAGCAGAAGGCGATCCTCGAGAGCTTTCCCGTGGAACAGGTCAGCGCCGCCGCCGACATGCTGTTCGCGACATACGAGCAGGGCGGCGTGGTCTATGCCATGGGCAACGGCGGCAACGCCGGCACTATCGACCACGCGTACTGCGACTTCAAGCACCATCCGTTCGTCTCGGAGGACAAGACGGCGCCGGTGTCGTCCGCTGTCAAGCGGCTCACCTTCGTCAACCTGTGCGGATCTGCGGCCGAGCTCACCGGCTTGGTCAACGACCTCGGTGCCGAGGACATGTACAGCGCGTCAGTCGAGCCGTTCGCCACCGAACGGGACCTGGTGATGGCGTACAGCGGCAGCGGCAACTCGGCGAACGTGGTCCGCGCGCTGGAGGCCGCAATCAAGGCGGGCGCCCGCACCTTCGCCATGACCAAGGGCGACGGCGGCCGCTGCCGGGAACTCGCGCAGGTCTGCCTGATCGTGCCCGGCACGTCGCGCTTCCCGGGCCAAACCGGCAAGAACGACAACAACTTCCATTTCGAGGACCTCATGCTCTCGGTCAACCACATCCTCGTCGGGCTCCTCAAACAGCGGATCGCCCGCCAGTTGGCGGGCGACGCGAGCCGGGGGTGACGCATGCTCACCGTCCAGAACGTCCGATCGCAACCGGTGCTGCCGGCGTTCCTGCGGCTGATCGGCCCCGGGCGCGCGGTGCGCCTGCGCAAAGCGGCCGATAAGATTCGTCGCCGGCTCGACGGCGGCATCCTGTGGCACATCAATTCCACGCCGGCCGGCGGTGGCGTGGCCGAGATGCTGCAGACGCTGCTGCCCGTCTACCACGAGCTCGGCATCGACGCCCGATGGGCGGTGATCGGCGGGGACGACGACTTCTTCGCCATCACCAAGCGCCTGGGCCTGGCGCTCTACGGCAGCGACGGCGACGACGGGCCGCTCGGCGCGTTCGAACGTCGGCGCTACCTGCGCAGTCTGGAACCGGTCGCCGACGCCCTGCTGGCCGCCGTGGGACCGCGCGACAGCGTGATCCTGCACGACCACCAGACAGCCGGGCTCGTGCCGCAGCTGGCCGGCCGGGTCGACGGCGTCTACTGGCGCTGCCACGTTGGCGTCGATGCACCCACGGCCGTGTCCGAGCGCGGCTGGGACTTCATTGCGCCCCTGCTGGACGCGTGCGACTCGCTCATCTTCTCGGTGCCCGGGCACGTGCCAGCGCGCCTAGCCGACCGGCCGGTCACCATCCTGCCCCCGTTCATCTCGCCGTTCAGCCACAAAAACCGCGCGCTGTCGGACGGCATCACCAAGGCGGCGCTGGCCAGCTGCGGGTTGGACGGCGAGATCCCGGCCCATATGCCGGTGCAGGTAGTCGCCGACGGTCCGCGCGAGCCCGATCTGCCGCTGATTACCCAGGTGTCGCGGTGGGACCGGCTCAAGGACATGACCGGTGTGCTCGACGCGGTGACGGCGTACGTGCCGGACGCGCACCTGGCCCTGGTCGGTCCCGACCCGGCGGCCATCACCGACGACATCGAGCAGCATCTCTGGTACACCCAGTGCCTCGAGCGCTGGAAGGACCTCCCGCTGACCCGGCGGCGCCGGGTCAGCCTGATCTGCCTACCGATGACCGACCCGGCCCAGAACGCGACACTGGTCAACGCCGCGCAGCGCGCCTCGGACGTGGTAGTGCAGAAAAGCCTGGCCGAGGGCTTCGGGCTGACCGTGGCCGAGGCCATGTGGAAGCGCCGGGTGGTCGTGGGCAGCGCAGTCGGCGGCATCCGGACCCAGATCACCGACGGCGACGACGGCTACCTGCTGGCCGATCCGGCCGACCTGGCCGGGCTCGGGCAGATCATCCGCGCCGCGCTCAGAGACGAGAGGAGAAGCATCGAGATCGGCGCGCGGGCCCACGACCGCGTGCACCGCGACTTCCTAGCAGACCGGGAGGTCATCACAACGGCAACCATGATCACACCAGAAAGGGTGACAGTCTGATGAGTGAGACCACTAGCCGTGGCCTGCGCCCCGAGCAGGTGACGCAATGAGCTCGTTTCATCGTCCTGTTCTGCCTGGTCAGGTGGCGATTTGACAGGGATACAACACGAGCTCAGTGCCTGGTCATGGGTGTGATCAGATTCGGTGCGGCAGTGGAGATCATGAACGTCGGTGGAAGGTTGCGGG
>WNGL01000568.1_pt1 | contig 43621 bp, 29 predicted proteins | sample 5400591 | NCBI WGS metagenome assembly WNGL01 (sample SAMN13153377, study PRJNA577476) | soil metagenome | isolation source: 80 cm soil or saprolite under Garry oak tree replicate 1 | place: USA:California | collected 2016-06-15
AAGGTAGATGGATACCTCGTGATGAGCGCTGTCACGAGACTTTACTTCCCAGCTGAGGTATGTAACGGGCCGCGCCATCATTTTGAGGTCTTCAGGAAACGCCGGCGTCAGAAAAGTGAGACTCATCTCGATCTCGGAACTTTGCATGGCAACGACAGTGCGAGTTGGAGTGATCTTTCGATGGATTTCCTCCAATGCCGGGATCGCACGATCCGCATCGCCGAGATATCGATAAGTCTTTCCGTCGACGCGAACCAACCCATTCAGTTTTTGAGGGACTCCCGTCCAATGCTTGGTGGGCCCGTCGGTCAGTCGATCTGCCGTGGACCAAATACTGAAGTATGGGTCATGCACGATAAGAGGAGTCGCCGGGGCCCGTAGATCCGCTGCCGTGTCCTGCTGAGCCATGACTGCGCAAGATGTGGCACAGAAAAGAACTACCGTGATCGCCTTGTTTATCCTTGAATTCTTCATTGTTCTATTCCTTCGAACTCTTGAGACATAGTGTTGGTGGTCCGGTTGAGTGGACTCCGCCCTTATCCGCAGGGAGCCAACACGCACCGGCAGAGCACTAGGCCTTGCATTGCGGGAATGCTGTCACGCGAAGCTTAGCGGCTGCGTATGGAATAAGCATGATGGTCTCTTCGGGCTCATCGCTGACGATAGGGCTTTGCGGAGGTGGGCCCGCTGCGCCGTCTTCTGCGCGCCAATTGTCGATCTTTCGCGCTTTCACGCTGAGTTGGATAGGCGTGTCTTTGCGGGTGAATGGGTTTCCGACAGGCTTCGTTTCAGTGACGGAGAGGCTCTCGGCGGGCGAATCGGCATTAACGATCAGTGCATAGTTCCATGGGGTGGTTGGAAACACCTGCCAGTCGGCCGTCATCCCGCGATCGCGGAGCTTTACCCAATCTTCACCAATGCCAAGGGAGAAGACCAACGGGCCGCGCTCAATGGCGATTGAGTCGTTGAACCACTTAGTGATGCGCGGAACCATGGGGAATCTCATTTCGACGCGGTCGCCATTTTTCCAAGTGCGCTCAAGACGTGCGAAGGATGCCGGCAAAGGCGTAGACACCGCCTCGCCGTTGACCCGAATTGTGGTGCCAGCCGCCCATGCCGGTATCCGTAGCTGCAACGGAAAGTTCACCGGGGTGGTCGGGCTTACGGTGAAGCGCACCGATCCGCTAAACGGATAATCTGTCTCTTCGACGACATGAACCGAAATTCCACGAAGGATTGTGCGCACCTCACACGGGGCGTATATGGCTGCAACCAGCCCATCCTGAGTCGTTGCATCCTGCGCGCCCGATAACATGAACAAGCTCGTGACGAACTTGGGCCATCCTTGATGAAAATTCGCCGTGCAGCAGCCGAAGTTCGGCTCCAGACCGAAAAGATTTGATTCCGGTCCATCGGTCGTCCATGGCTTGTGGTGTAGGCTGCACTCCACTTGATTGGGTTCCTGGTTATATTGGTGCGTCCACATGTCATCGGAAAATGCTCCTGGAAGCGCGTTGAAGGCCAGCTGTTCGAGCCGGTCGCCGAGAGTGGGATCTCCAGTTATTGCCAGCGATTGCTCGAGCGAAAACATGTATTCGACGACCGTACACAACTCCGAGCCCTGAGAAGGATCAAGGCCGGCCAAATGTTCATCGCAAGAGAACATCCCATTGGGGAGACCGTGGTACTTATTCAATTCAGAGATCATCTTGGAGGCTGCCGCCCGGTTGGCAAAGGAAGCGGAAATCTGAGACCAAACGGGTCCGGTCTTCACTGCCTGTCCGTTATTGACACCGTGCGTTGCAAGCGCTAGGTCCTTGAGTCCCTCACCCTTTTCCAGCTTTATGTATTCTGCAGTGATGCGGCGGGTGTATTGGAAGTTCGCGAACTGCGCCATCCAGTCGTAGCCCTGCTTGCGAAGCAGATTTGCCAGGTCCAACAGATACGCCGAGCCAGTACGGTTGTAAAGCCAGATCACGCTCAGTAGCTCGTCTTGCCAGCGGAACTTGCTCCAGTCGCGCAGCGGGCGCTGAGGCAGCTCCGCAAGCTGATACCGCAGATACCGGTCCATCACAGGAATGACGCGGCTGTCACCGGTGAACTCCTGATATTGGGTGAGTGCCTTCAGCATCACGATTCGAGGCCACCAGTCGTCATTGGATGTCGGGCCAATCATGCCGTTTGGTGCCTGGTGATCGAGCGTCCAATCGATATACCTCATTGCCTTCGATTTCAGGCGCACATCGTCAAGCAAGTAGGCCAATGGTACAAGGCCGTCGAGGAAGTATGGGCCCCTTTCCCACGATTCACCTTTTCCCCCTAACCAACCGCTATTAGGACCGACATCTGCCCAGGTTTCGTCAAGGTGTCCGCTGAGTCCCGAGGCCTGGATGCCGAGCTGCTCCTTGAGCCAACCTGTGGGGCGAACTGAACCTAGCGGGAGAAAGTAGAAGGCACTAGGAGCAAGAGGCGCGCGATTTCTGACGACGGACGCTTTGTTGGCGAGTGTCTGGGTGTTAGGAAGAACAGGCAACCCTGAGGCCGAGAGAAACCAACTGTTTGGAAGTGACGATGCCAAGCCAAGAAGGCCTAGCCGATTCAGAAAACTGCGACGTGTGGAGATAATCTTCAATGAAGGCGGCACTACTGGCTCCTAAGTCGAGGTTCCCGCTATCGTACATAGCTGGAGATTCTTACACATAGTACAGATGTTCTACTTCTGCAACTTCGTCAAGGATTAGTTGCAATGCAGGCGAAGTCTCTAATTCGGCGGCGGAGCAGAAATGAACGCACAGACTGATCGATCCCAAACCCGCACGCGACACAAGTCATCGGCTTCAGCCGTTCGCTTCGATGATGCCTCGATGAATAGCAGTGGTTGCGGCCTCAGTGCGGTCGCAGACCTCTAGTTTCTCGATTATGCTGTTGACGTGATTGCGAACGGTGTTGTCGCTGATATCGAGGGCGCAGCCGATTTGCTTGTTTGTGAGTCCCGTTGCAAGCATCTTGAGCACTTCGAGTTCGCGCGCGGTGAGATTCGTGCGCATCATCCGCTCAGCTAGCCGCGCCGCGATCTGCCGTGGAAAATATCGCTTGCCAGAATGAACCATTCGGATGGCATCGATCATGTCCGACTGTGGCGCGTCCTTCAATAGATATCCTTGCGCACCTGCCTGCACGGCGCGGTAGATGTCCTCATCGGTCTCAAAGCTGGTGAGAATAATCGCCCGCACACTGATCTTCGCCCGCTTCATGGCATGAAGTATGTCAATTCCGCTCATCCCGGGCATACGCAGATCGAGCAGCAACAGGTCCACGGGCTTGCTGTGGATCATCTCCAGGGCTTCTTCCCCGCTGGATGCGGAGCCCGCAACCTCCATGCCGGCTTGTGTGCCGAGCATACTCGTGAGGCCGGCAAGCACAACCGGGTGGTCATCCACGATAAGAATGCGAATCGGCGTGTTTCGAAGGTCGGACATCGGTCCAATGCTCCCTTGCATATTGCCAAGACAATTTTGGCCAGTTGGTAATTGTCACACGAGGCGGTAACGGCGCAGATATCTGGATTCGCGTACCTTTTCCCAGTCTGCTTTCAATTTGGAATTCAGCTGAAATGCTCTGGGCCCTTCTTCGCATGCCACGAATGCCAAAGCTCAGCAGGCCCTTGCTCTGCACGAAACCGGTCCCGTTGTCCTCTACCTCCAGGCGGGCGATCTTTTCGCTGTATTTGAGCCGGATGGCCAGCATCGTAGGATCCGCATGCCGGACGGCGTTGGCAACGGCCTCCTGCCCGATTCTGTAGAGGGTATCTGCAATCCGCAAGGGTATGGGCCTCTGGTCGCCCGTTCTTTCCGAGACAACCTGGACGGAACCGCCTTCTACCATGCGCCGGGCGCAAACATCCAGCGCAGCAAGGACATCCTCCGACTTCAGAGATTCGGGGTGGAGGGTTGCGAGGCTTCGCCGCGCTTCCTCGTGACTGTGACGAACCAGGTTGCTGGCCAGATCAAGCTGTTGAAGCATGGCCGACTTGTCTTCTGTCATTCCGCTGCGAATAGCCTGCAATTGAAATCCTATTCCGGCGAAGCTCTGCGCAAGAGTGTCATGCATTTCATGGGCCAGGCGCTGGCGCTCCTCCAGCACACCTTGCAGGCGCCAATGTGCGATGCGGTGGTAAACGAAGTTGACGACCAACGCGAGAAGAAGCACCGAGACGACAATCTCGATGATGTGTCCTGTACTCCACCAGGGAGGGCCGGCGAGGACATCCAGGTCCTCATTCGAACGCAGCAGCAGGACAAATGGAGTGAGGTTGTCTGTGAACGCAGAGTCGACAACGCAGACGCCGCGCAGGCGGAGTCTGCTGTTCAGCTTGAGTTTGCTGAAAAGATAATCTCCGCGACCTGGATTCATTATTGCGCGAAATGATTGCGAACTTTCATCGAGGTCGAGAATGAGCGTGTTATTCGGCCCGCGTTCCTTGGCTGCAAGGCGTCCATAAACCTCAATAAAGGTCGCGTCGTATCTTCCGGTGGACGCCTGGGATGCCGTCACAGAAACTGGTGGAACGGGAGTTCGTGCCCATAGCATTTGGACAGTCGCGTGTTTCATCGTTGAGCTGAAGTCGCCAGGATGCACTTCACCAGTGACTTCAACTTCGTCGCCGACCTTGAGCGGAGGCGCACTGGGTTCGGGTACATACACTCCGCCCGTCGAATCCTGCACAAAGAGCATGGGCATTGTGAGAACGACGGCTCCACGGATTGTCGCGATTTCTGGCTTGGCGAAGGAAGTCAGACGCAGACCGTCGATGCTCTTCGCAGCTGCATTTGATATGGCTTTTGGCTGGATCTGTTCCTGTGGACGAAGCGACCCGGGGGACTCAAGATCGAATGTAGCCGTATTTCTTGACGTGGAGGCTTCCTGACTTCCGGTACCCTTGAGCATTTCAGCCAGATCCGCATGAGTTGCGGCTCGAACAGTGACATTGCGCCAGATACCGCCCGAAGAGTAGGAGCGAAGACCGACGTGTCCTGCGGGGACACATTCCGGGTCACTGATGCCAAGTGAGATCGGATCCGTGAGAGTCGTGGCAGTAAATGAAGCGACGATCTGGCAATCGAACGCCAGCAGTTTCAGGTGGTACCACTGGAACGGCCGAATTACGACTGCCCTCGCGCCCTGCTTTGTCACTTCCAACCAGCCGTGGTCGGCACGACCCAGGACCAGGGAGTTGTCTCTCGTACGTATTCCAGCGTAATAGCCGCTATAGGAGTTGACGCCTTCTTCCTCATTGTTGGATCGAATCATGAGACCGGCGTCTCCACTTATGCCCAGCAGATTGACATCAGCTTCAATGAAGTAGTTGTGCCAGTAGGGCGATCCCGTCAAGAGCTTTGCGCCGCGTTCGTCGGAGTTGTTGCGCATCTCTCCATTTACAAGTTCCCAAGTGCCGCCTAACGCTTTCCACTCCTCGGTGTTGCCTCTGGCAAAGGAATCGCGATACGGCAGCCCACGGTTAGGGCTGTGCAGGTAGGCGCGCATCGAAAGGACACCCAAAGCAAAGAGGAGGCTCAGAAGCAATGCGACCAAGACCTTGCGGTGAAGCCATGACGGGAATTTCATTGGGGGGTGGTCCAGCGCCAGCGCCCAAGTTCAAAATCCATCGAGAGCATCCGGCGAATCTCTGGGGAATTGATGTTGTCACGCGTGAGGAGTATCGGATGAAGATACACGATCGCGGGTACGGATTGTCCGAGCAGTCTCGCATGTATCAGTTCGATCGCTTGCTCCCCCATCGATCGGGTGTCTTCCTGGATCACACAGTCCAAGGCTGGCTTTTGTTCAAATGGTGGCACACCGGGAGAATCCGCGGAATCAAAAGCGATAATCTTGATCGAACTGTTGTCGTGCGAGGTGCTGAGTACGGACAGGACTTCATCTGTCGATGTCGACATGAGAGAAACAATCGCATCAAGCTTTGGATTTGCTGCGAGCGTATCCTCGGCGACCTGTTGTTCCTGTGGCGCGTTGAACGATCCCATCCGTTTGTCGACGATGCGGATTCTGGGGTACTGGTGTGCGATAACCTCCTCGAACGCGCGCAAGCGAATCATGATCCCAGCAACATCCGGATTGATTCCCAGAATCGCGACCGTGCCGTGGCCGTTCAGCATCCCGTTGACACGTTTCGCTGCAATCCGGCCACCTTCTTCCTCGTCATTCAAGATGTAAGAAAGATTGCCGCCCGGAGGAATTGGAAGGGGGGATCCAATAATGACTGTCGGGATTCCGTGCGACAGGGCGCGACGCACAGGGGTCATGAGAGCCAGACCCTGATCGGGAGCGAGCACCAACCCCTGATATTTAGCGTCGACGACACGATCAACCAGCGCGATTTGCCCCTCGACATCATCCTCGCGCGTGGGAGCGTTCCAGTAGATCGACGCTCCAGTCCGAGTGGCTGCGACTTCAGCGCCCGTATGCACGGGCTCCCATTGCATGGTGCCGTCAGTCTGCGGAATGACGGCGACGGTGAATCTTGAATGGGATCCACAGGCGGCGACCCACAGCACAATTGCGCTGACCAGGCAAGGTAGTCCCATGAAGCGATGATTCTGCCTACGTTTCAAGCGGCTCTTGGTCAGAGTGTTCATGTCTGGGCACGTTGGAGTCTACGCCGTAAGTGCGGGGCCCAGCAACCCGCCTGAAGTTCATAGTTCATTTGTACTATCTGGGTGTGGTCACACTAGCTCATGCGTGCCTCCTCCTTGATGAGTAACCTCGCTTTGTCTTGAAACGCGCGCAATCTTGGTAACGTTTTCAGACTCAGAAGATCCCAAAGCCTTGGTAGAGGGCACATCAAGCATTATCTCGCTTACACTCCAAACTGTTTTGAGAGGCCACAATGAACGAAACTACGCGGAGATTCATCAGGAATCTGACATTCTCGTTACTCGTTTCAACAGCAACCTGCTTCGCACAATTTACTGGTGGAGTCCAAGGAGTGGTGCAAGATTCAACTGGGGCGGCCATCCCGCAGGCGACTATCACCCTGCTCAACACTGACACCCAGGTCACCCACCAAGCAAAGAGCGACGCCAGCGGAAACTACCGATTTGTCAGTCTAGCTCCTGGGCCATACCTGGTCTCCGCGTCAGCGACCAGCTTCGGACCCACGAAGATCTCATTCAGCCTCTCGGCAAACGAGAACCGCAATGTAGTTATCACAATGCCGGTCGGGCAGGTCGCGACGAACGTCGAGGTTACCGGACAGGCTCCACTACTCGACACTTCTGACAGCAGAAATGTACAGACATTGGATACCGTGGCGCTTGAAGAGCTACCGCTAGCTGCCCGAAACCCCACAGCTCTGATTGGTCTTACACCGGGCGTAACTGGGTTGGGTACTGGAAGCAGCACCAACTTCAACCCAGAGAACTACATTGATGCCAGCGCCGGCGGGCGCGGTCAGAATGGCAATCAATACGTCGTCGATGGCCTTGACGTGACGAGCAGCATTCGTCCGGGCGTACTCAATCTCACGCCGAACGTTGATGTCGTCTCCGAGGTCAGCGTGCAGACGAACACATATGCCGTAGACTATGGACGCGCGAGCGCCATCCAGACCGTCATGACAACCAAGTCTGGCACAAATAAATATCACGGGTATGCAAGCGAGTATTACAACTATGAGGGCCTGAATGCTCGTGGCGAGTTCGGCCTCCCTCAGCCTCTCAAGGTTGCGCCCTATCACGTAAATAACATGTCGTTCGGAGCCGGCGGTCCCGTACTCCCACATCATGAGTTCTTCTTCTTCGCAGCTATCGAGCCCTATCGGGCCATCACCTCGAACGGGTCTTCTGTGCAGACATATGAAGATCCTGCATTCCTGTCCTTCGCCCAACTAGCCATGCCAAATTCGCCAGAAGTGCAGCTCATGGCCAAGTACAAGCCCAGTAACGCTGTCACAACCGCGGTTTCTGCGACAGCTCAAGACGTTTTCGGATCCCAGAACACAGCCGCTAACACCGGCTGCAATACTCCGAGCACCGACAACATTCCTTGCAGCACACCGGTCTTTGATCATGGCAATTTCAACTCATCGAACTATTCCAACTCCTATCAGTGGAATGTTCGAATCGATAAGTACTTCAGCAAAGATCGCCTCTACGGCAACTTTGTTCGGAATACCACCAAGCAAGGATCGCCCGCGATCCGCCCGGCGTTTGCAACCACGAATACCTTTCCGATGGTCTCATTGCAGGTGAACGAAACTCATACGTTCTCGCCCAACATCTTGAATGAGGCAGCATTCGGCTACAACCGCATCGAGGGATTTGTGAATCAGGGCGGAACTTTCACGGTCCCCATCGTCGGTGTGAGCGGACTAGGCGTGGGCTTCGGAAATGGATTCGCGGACGGCGACTACATTCAGCATAGCTACCACTGGCGTGATGTACTCACGCGTATACAGGGTCAGCATAGTTTCAAAGTGGGATACGAAGGATGGCATGGAGATGACCTTGCGTTGTTTGCTCCGTGCTTCGGCATCCCGAACCTCTATTACAACAACATGATCGATCTGATCAATGACAAGCCGTACAGTGAATCGGGACTTTCGTACAACATCGTTTCCGGCAAACCACAACCTGGTCAATACGAGTTCGCGCAATCGACGCTCGGAATTTTCGCGGAAGACTCATGGAAGGTGAACCGGAAGCTCACGCTCAATTACGGAATCCGCTATGACAACTTCGGGAATGCGTATCCAATAAGCGGGACTACGCTTGCCAACTTCCATCCGGCATCCGGCGCCTCTCTCCAGGAGCAGATTGCCAACGGAGCGATGACTGCTCAGAGCCATGTCTACAGCAAAGACATGAATTGGGTCTTCAGCCCACGTGGAGGTTTCGCATGGGACCCGAAGGCCGACGGCAAATGGGTTGTGCGTGGAGGCCTTGGTCTCTACCATGACTACTACACACTCGGTAACAGCGAGAATGGTCTAAAGGGAAATCCGCCTGGATGGGTTGTTCCGACGTTCTTTAACAACGGATCGACTGCCGCGCCGATCTTCGGCTATGGCAAGCAAAATACATTTCCGTTCGGTTTCGATTATCCTGCGTTCGTTGGTTCAACGTTGGATTCCAAAGGCGGTGTAGTTGGTTCTCAGATCAGCGTCGGCGGCGTGGATCCACATCTTTCTGCTCCCAATACGCTGAATTGGTCCGCCACGGTGGAGCGCGAACTTAGACAGGGTCTGACCGCGAGCTTTGGCTACATCGGCTCACATTCGAGCAACCTGATTGTCAACGGCGGCTGCACCGGATGCACGTCCTATGGTGTGGACGTAAATGTCTTCAACGGCGATTTGATTCAGCATCCGCTCTGTACCGTCAGTGGAACTACAAGTTCCTGCACAGGAGTTCAGACTCGACTAAACAGCAGCTTCGGTTCGATCACATACGCTGCAAATAGCGCTCGCGCGAACTACGCGGGCTTTGTTGGGGCAGTTCAAGGGCGCTTCTCGAAGAGGGGTTTTGTCACAGTATCTTACACAAGGTCCGACGGCAAAGACGACTGGCAAAGCTATCCCGGATCCTACCCGTACGATCATTATTACGGTCCGTCAAACTGGAATGCGCCGAACAGACTCTCCCTTGGCTGGAGCTACCAGCTGCCGGATGTAGACGGAGGACGTGGCCTGTTGGGTCATGTAGCATCTGGGTACTCACTGTCAGGATCGACAATCCTGCAATCAGGGACGCCTTTCACGGTCTATACGTCGGCACCATTCCATGCTCAACTAATCGATACCACTCTTCCTGCCTCGGCGTCGAATTTGCAGTTCGCCCCCGACAGCGGAGATTTCAATGCGGACGGAGATAACTTCGACATTCCAAATGTCTCGAGTTACAGACAACCGCATGACCGCAAGTCGTTTAAAAGTGGCGCGGGCATATTCACACACTGTTCTGGCTCGAACCTGAGCGGCTGTGGCAACTTCACTCTTCCTACGCTGGGAACGGAAGGCAATGAGAAGACAAACCTCTTCCAGAACCCGGGCTATGCCCAGACGGATCTTTCTCTGAAGAAGGCAACCCCTATCAACGAGCGCTTTGCTCTTGAGTTGCGCATGGATGCCATCAACGCCTTCAACCGGCCCAATCTCAACGGCGTGGATGCCAATGCAGCAGACGGGACAAACTTTGGCACAACTGGTTCCACTCAGACCGCACGCACGGTCACGGTCAGCGCCAAGCTAATTTTCTAATGGAATCAGTGCGCCTCGCGGGGAGCATATCGGCTAACGGAATCGATTTGCTCCCTCAAGCTGCACAAAGAGCCCATCCTGAACAACTGTAAGCCTTGCGAGGGGCGGCTCAGAGCGTGTATCTCTGGATCTCCCCTCGAAATCTGCTTCACGCAGTTCAGCCGACTTCATTATCGCGAGAACAAAATGCCAGCCACTCGTCGAGTATTCCAGTTCTTATTACTTCAATTCGCTATTTTCCCTTCGGGCTTGATTGCGCAAAACATTGAGTTGAAGAACGCAGGAACAATCGCCTTTCTCAACAAGCAGGGACTCATGTCGATTAAGGACCTCGGGTCGGGAACTCGTCTCGACCTTGCACAGGACGGATGGTCTTTAGATATCGATGACATTGACTTGAGTAGCGCAGATGCACAGCCGTCCATCTCCAAGCCAGACGCTGATCACGCATTTTACGACTATCAAATCTCCGGTTATCGAATAAGGGTGACGTACAGCCTGGAAGCGAATTGGAGACATGTTGGCAAGCAGATCAAGGTGCTACAGGCGCCAAAGGAGAACTTCACAGTCCGCCGTGTCGTCCCTTGGAATCTTATAGCTCGAACTCCGGTGACCGCTGACTATGTGCCTTCTGCCTACGTACCGCAATTTGGCAAGACAATTGAACAAAGCAGAGAGACGCTGCCACCGAAGGAATTCGGGGAATTCTTGCGCCTTCCAGAGAATGGCGGCGCTTTGCTGGTGGTGCAGAATCCCTACCTGCAGGTTGAGCGGCAGGGGCAATCAGTAGTTATAGGTTATGCGCCGGAGATGCAGTGGCAGCGCGCCTGGGGAGAATTCACGAGTGACACTGCTTGCATCGGAACCTACCGCTTGAGCGGCCATCGCATAGCGCGCGAGATGGTGACGGAATGGCATCTTGCGCCGACCAAGACCCCGGATGACGGAATGGACACGTCGGAGGTAGCAGCCTTTACCCATTGCGTTCGTGCGTCCTTGGTCAATCCGTCGCCTGCTCCGATCAGTGTGGAAGTGGGATGGACACTCAACGACTACCAAATCGATGTCGGTACGGAGCAAGGAAAAGCCGAGTATAAGCGAATTATCGATAGCGCCTCGGCTCTTGGTATCCAGACACTTCTATATGGTCCGGGGAATTCGAAACTCGCTGATCGTAAGCAGAGTGCAGATTCCTGGGGCTGGGAGTATGTTTTGTGGCTCAATATGGGCGAGAAGATTCGAAAGGGTGAATGGGATCCTACGAAGGATCCGATTCCGGCGAGCGTTTCGGAAATGGTCAATTATGCAAAACAAAAGGGGGTTGGCCTGCTCGCCTACGTCTACCCTTCGCTACCCTTTGCTGCCAATCCATCTTGGTTGGTGAATCCCTCCAAGAAGAATGGCGACACCTTCGCCTATGCCACGCTCGCATCCCGAGACCTTCAGGACTATCTAATACGCAATCTAGTTGCGTTTCAGAAACGCACAGGGATCGCAGGCTATTCTTTCGACTACACTTGGCTAAATCTGCCCGGCAGTAGCAGTTATGCGCAATGGTACGGGTGGCGCAGGGTCATGGAAGCCCTCCGCAAAGCAGTCCCGTCGATCGTCATCGATGGACGGCAGTCCTACCAGCAATACGGACCGTGGAGCTGGCTCGCGGGGAGCTATCCTCATCCAACCGGAAACGATGAGCAGCCCGAAAGCTTCAAGCCTTATCCGGATTTACACTTTGATCGTGTCTCCGCAGACCGCACGAGGTTCGTCAACTACTGGTATCGCAACTATCAGTTTGCGCCCGAAGAGATCATCCCGGGATATGCGACGCACCAAACTGAACGTTCGCGGAATGTTCCCCGACCAGATGGTCATGGCCATGATGTCGAAATGATGTACAGCAGATATCGACCGCGAGACTGGGACTACCTCGGCTACCAGTACTCCTTCATTTCCTCGATTGCTACTGGCGGCTGGAACAACGTCGTGGATATGATTCCAGCACGTGATCCCGAGGAAGCCAGACTGTTCTCCGCAGAAGATAAGGCGTGGATTCGGAACTGGCTGGAATGGACGGCAAAGAATAAGAAGTACTTGCTTCATACGCGCACCATTCTCGGGCAGCCGGCGTTGGGTCACGTGGATGGTACAGCAGCAGTTGTGGAGGATCGTGGTTACATCTTCCTGTTCAATCCCAACTACAAGCAACTTCCGGCGGAGTTTTCACTCGACGAGACGATTGGTGTGAACAAGGGCGGGAAATTCCTGCTGAAGGAGGTTTTTCCTGAGAGTGGACGACTCGTCGGCAAGCCCGGCGCCGGTGTGTGGAGTCGCGGCGATATCGTTCATCTGGTGCTTGATGGGACGAGTGCCACTGTTTTTGAGCTGAGTCCTGAGGCGACCATCAAGCAGCCTGTCCTCCTCAACAGTGCTCACCTGCAGTCCGCGGTTGCTCCAAAAGTAGACCTAAACGGAAGCACACTGGCTGTCGCACATGCTGCCGGTGAACCCGGCATGGTCCAAAGCTTGGGTGTGTTACTTCCAGGAACAGCTAAGTTATCCAGAATGATTGTTAACGGTAGTGATGTTAGGTTCAAGCAGTCGGGAAGTTACGTGGAAGCGCAAGTGCGGTTCAAGGGCCAAAGGTTTGCGCAAGCACAAGAGATTCCGGTGGCGCCAAGCCAGAGCGGGTCGTTGCATGGAACGTTTGTGGTGCCGCAGCGTGTTCTTGATCAATTGGCTCTGCGCAAAGAGAAGTGGTCAATCCCGTGGAAGCAAGAAGATTATGAGTTAACGTGGCTTGCTCCTGAGCGGCTACTTCTCTTCGTGCAGACAGCGGATGGAAATGACTCGATGTTAGTCGCCGGGAATCTCGATGGTCAGCCCTTGAACCTTCAACCAGCCTACAGTTCCGGCCGGGTTGATGCCGCCTCGTTTGTGGGCTTCTACGCCGATCTTTCAAAGATTCAGCCGGATGTGCGCCATACAATTGAACTGCGGGTAAAAGAGTCGATGCCGGGACAATTGCAGGGCATATTCTTTGACAATGTTACGCCGCAGCTCACAGAGCTGATTGAGCAATGGAATTGATGCTGGAGTAGACGAAGATCCGACTCAAAGGCGTCAGTCGTCAACGGTTTCCGACAATGCAAAAGAACCTTCGTCGTGCGTTGTTACTTTGGCTCTGGATGACGTGCTTGCGACTTTGTCTTGGGCAAGTCCAGTCCACACAAGGCGAGGTCGGTCGGATTTCCGAAGCATTGAGGAACCGAGATTTCGAAAAGGCTTTGACTCTGAGTCACGCTGCCCTCGAAAAGCAGCCAGCCGATTACAGAATCTGGACTCTCCGTGGAATTGCCATGTCCGGGAAGGGTGATCTTCCATCGGCGCTATTGGCCTACAAACATGCTTTGAAAATCTCGCCCAACTATTTGCCCGCTCTTGAAGGGGTAGCCCAGTCCGATTTTCAGTTAGGCCGCGATGAAGCCAAGCCATCGCTTCTGCGAGTATTAGCGCAGATTCCAGAAGATCCAATTTCAAACGAGATGCTGGCTGTCTTTGAGTTCAAAAAGGACCACTGCGCTGGTGCCGTGAATCATTTTGAAGCGGCAGCCAGCGTCATCGCTTCTCAGCCCACCCCGCTTAGCGAATACGGGTGGTGTCTGGCCAATCTCAAAAGGAACGAAGAGGCGCTGAGAGTTTTCGCACAGGTTCTCGAACTGGACCCCGCAAAGCTGGAAGCGAGGTACAACCTGGCTCTTGCGCAAGCGAATTCTCATCAAGATCAAGAGGCTCTGGCCACGCTTCAACCCCTGATTGAAACATCGCCGGGTGATCAAACAGCACTAACGCTTGCCGCAGAGATTCTTGAATCCAAGGGCGAAACACCGCGTGCTGTCGAACTACTTCGGAAGGCGATCCTGGCAAATCCAAAGAATGTGGATGTTTACCTACAGTTTGCCGCGTTGTCGTACGACCATGCTTCGCCGAAGGTCGGCATCGACATTTTGAATGCCGGTCTCACTCAGTTGCCAAAGGAGCCACGGCTTTATCTTGCACGAGGTGCACTGCTTACTCAACTCGGGGAGTTCTCTCGAGCAGCCGATGACTTCGAGACCGCAAATCGAATTGATCCGCAACTCTCGTTCCTTAATGTGGCTGAGGGGCTTGTCAAGTCTCAGCAGCACATGTCGGCAGAGGCGTTGGCGAAGTTCCGCGCCGCAGTAAAGGCTCATCCAAACGAGGGCCTCGCTCATTACTTGCTCGCGGAAGCTTTGCAGGAACTCGGGAAGCCTGAGGGAAGTCCCGAATATAAAGAAGAAATAGATGCAGCCACTCGAGCGGTGAAACTGGACCCAAACCTGGTTGCCGCACACGATTTACTCAGCGCAGTTTATTTGGAACATGGGCAGCTAACTCTTTCGATCGAACATAGCCGCGATGCCCTGAGACTTGATCCTCAAGATCAACAGGCCGTCTACCATTTGATTCTGGCGATACGAAAATCAGGACAGAAAGATAAGATTCCAGCGCTCATGAAACAACTCGTCGAACTACGCGCCAAGGGCAAAGATGACCTGGCAGCCAGCAAGCGATTCAGGCTCTACGAGGAGCCTACTCCAATAGTTTCGACTTCCCAATGAACCTCTTAAATAATCGGGTGGCGGGAAATCGATGGAATACTTGGCGATCGAGCATACGATGGCATCTTCCGATGCCGTGATCGAAGATTGTGCGCGACTTATGCTGAAGAAGGCTACGCACGTTCGTGATCGATTGAATAAGTTTCTTCTTTTTAACTATATAGAGCTGGAGTTTCCTCTGGTTGGCCATGAGGATAAACACGCACACGACCCCTCAATTCGGGCCGGGATACGCTGAAAGTCCAACAATTGATGCCGGTGCTGAGACGTGCTCTTCTATATGTGCGTGATTATACGCTACTTAGATGGTGGGCGCTGCAGGATTCGAACCTGCGACTTCCACCGTGTGAAGGTGGTGTGCCACGGGCGTTTTATTGACGGCAAAGGACTTATAGGCCGGTAAAGTCGGCAAAACAGGCCAAATTGGCGCTATTTGCCACAAAAATGCCACAAATTTTTCTAACCGAGCGGGCAGGGCCGGTATGTGGGGAACGGCCCTCAAATTCACAATCCAATCTCGATTGTCTTGACATTGTCATCACATGTATCTAAAGTAGGGTTTGGGGGACAACCGACATGCCGACACAAACCATGTCCACTGAACGACGCACGGAGAAGCTGGATGTGCGAGTCTCGCGTTCCGCAAAGGCCAAACTCCAAGCTGCTGCGTCCGCCTCGCATCGATCAATGAGCGATTTCGTGATGGAGAGCGCGCTTTCAAGAGCCGAAGAGACGCTTGCGGAGCGGCGCATCTTCGCGCTCGATGCGGAGAAATGGGCCACGTTTCAGGCTGCGCTCGATGCTCCCACGCGATCATTGCCTCGGCTGAAAGCTCTTCTCGAAGAACCGGGATTCTTCGCTTCGGGTTCTGATCGGTGAGTGAAACGCGCGGCATTGAAAAGCTCCGGCGTGACCACGTTCTCGATGCATTCAATTGCGGACAACCGGACCTCAATGGCTGGCTCACCAAACACGCTCTTCAAAATCAAGGTGCGAGCGCCGCGCAAACCTATGTCGGCTTGGTCAACGACGCAGTGGTTGGTTATTACAGCCTGGCAGCGGGCCAAGTGGAATATGCCGACGCACCAGAACGGCTCCGCAAAGGTCTGGCACGACATCCTGTTCCGATCATGTTGTTGGCCCGTCTCGCTGTTCACAAAGACTGGCAAGGGAAGGGCATCGGCCGCGCCCTTCTCCGCGACGCCGTTCTGCGCACCCTGCAGGCGGCAGATATCGCCGGCATCCGCGCTCTAGCGGTTCACGCCAAGGATGATAAGGCGAGGCAATATTACGAACAATTCGATTTCATGCCTTCGCCCACTGATCCTCTGCACCTGTTCGTTCTCCTCAAAGATCTGCGCAAGACCGTCGGCACGTAGCGGGAATCAATTTTCCCAGGGCATCGTGAACAGAAGACGTCCATGGATGTGCTCGCCACGAATCTGTAATATCGAGTTCGATTGCACAGTTACCAGATTGGTTCCGTTCTCGCGTTGTGTTCAGTGCATTCCACAGTTCGCCACCCCATGCATTTCTTCATCGCCAAAGTCGCTGACAGAAGTGTCTGGGGATTCCGTGGAGATGGAGATGACCTCGACCTCAATAACGAGATTATTCCGCTATTGAGAGATGGATACTTCAAGGGCAAATGTCCCAAGGGGCAGGACAGGCTCCCTGTTTCCCTCTATAAAGTGAGTCCGCGCACAGGCCACATACCATCGCACCATGAAGACTTGAACTGGGCCCAACACAGTACGAGATTGATTGGAACGTCTCAGAGCTTCGTGAGAAGGAAGAAGACAAGATGACAAGGTCCGCCCGCACATAGGACTACAGCTTAAGACGGTCGGGTCACTCGCGTCCCTAGAGTCAAGACCAACCAGCATATATTACATATCGCGCATAAGAGTATGATTGCATTAGATTTCATTCCTGGAGCGCCTCATGAAACTAGTGACGGCCGCCCATTTGAAGCAGTGGGCAGAAATCGAATTGCTCGGGGCGCGGGCTGATCTGCCCGATCTTGTCAGGTCACTTGTTCGCGCCTCATGTCCCGGCTTGGAATACTACCGATTTCCCGGCAGTAATGCGTCTCAGACACACGGTTGGGACGGAGTTGTCGAGACGACCGAAGCAACGACATTTGTACCCGAAAAACGGTCAATCTGGGAGCTCGGAGCGGGCGCAGATTATGCCACAAAGGCCTCTGCCGAGTTCACAAAACGAACCGGGCAACTGTCTGACGCGGAACGCATGAAACATGCCTTTGTCTTTGTCACTCCCCGGATCTGGGATACCGGTCTTGAGGACTGGATCAAAAACCGCTCGGGATACGGATGGCGAGAAGTGCGGCTCTACGACGGAAACTCGCTGGAGCATTGGCTGGAAGATTGCCCAGGCGTAGCCATTCCTCTTGCTAGGAAGCTCGGGCTTATGCCCACTGCCGGCGTTCAGACAATTCACGATTTTTGGGACGAGTACCGCTTGAACACAAACCCTCCCCTCAAGGAGGACCTGCTTCTAGCAGGAAGGGAGGAAAGGGCGAAGCAGTTAGTAGAGAGCTTTGGCGTTGGTCGCCCAGGCCTCAGCAAATGGAAGGCTGATTCTGCAATTGAAGCATCGCTGTTCATAGCCGCCGCTATAATGCGCGCGGAAGGTGAGCTCTCTGACTTCTTGTTATCAAGAACTCTATTCGTTGCCTCTTTGGATGGCGCAAAGGCACTACCTGCCTCAGGTAACTTCAATCTGATTCTTCTTACTACAGCGGGTCGCGTTGGCGCGTCTCTTGCCAGGACGAATCAAGTTACACTGGTCCTTGGCGTCGATGACATTGCCGCCAACGTCGAAGTACTTGAACGCATGAACACGCGGAACTTCGCACGGGGCTTACATGCAATGGGGATCGATGAACGAGAGGCCTTCCATCTCGCAGGTACGTGTGGTCGCAGTGTTTTGGTTTTCTCCAGACTGCACGCAAGTGCAACCTTTGCGGCACCGGCTTGGAGAGACATTCCTGAGTTGATCCCACTAGTACTGGCGGGCGGCTGGGATGCGTCGAACGAGCACGATCAGGCAGTGATCGCCGCGCTTTGTGCAAAACCGTACGATGAGGTGGACGACGATGCCCGCAGACTGTCGGCCATACCAGATGCTCCTATCGACTTGGATGGATCGGTATGGACCATTCGGTCTCCGAAAGATGCCTTCACGTTGATCGGCGCGTTGGTCGGTAACGGACATCAACAAAGGCTTCGGAACGCTTGTGTCACAGTCTTTTCTGAGATTGATCTGACACTCGAAGTGCCTGATGAACAGCAGCCAATAATACCCACCGTGGGCGACGATTTCCGGCATTCCGAATGGCTAAGGCGCGGTTTAAGCACAACTCTGCTTCTAATCGCAGGTCTCCACGAAGCCGCGAGATTTAGGACGGCTGGTGCGAGCCCGGGGCTTTTCGTGGAGAACGTAGTTGCCGGTATGCCGGGGCTCACTACGGATATCAGGCTCCTCGCCAGCCTGAAGTCTGAGTTCTCAAAGCTGATGGAGGCAGCCCCACACCCTTTGGCATCTGCCCTCGAGCACGTGCTTGAGGGCGAAAGCGAGACTTGGGCACCTATTATTTTCAGGGGCACAAAGGATTCTCATTTCTTTAGCCAAACGAGTCCACACACTTACATACTTTGGGCACTTGAGATGCTCGCGTGGAATCCCGAGTATCTCCTGACCGCCACTTCAATCCTTATGAGGCTTGCACAGGTTGATCCCGGTGGGGCAACACAAAATCGCCCCCTACGAAGCTTGCGTTCGATCTTCTTAGCATGGAGGCCAAATACGTATGCGTCCGTTGAGCAGAGAGTCGCTGTCCTTCGCAGCCTCTGTGTTGCTCGGCCGAAAGTCGGTCTGGACCTCGCTTTGTCGTTGCTCCCCGTTTTATACGATGTGTCTTCAGATACCCCAAAACCGAGGCTGAGGGACTTCGGCGACGCTGCAAGCAAGCCGGCGACCGACGATGACATTCAATCAGCCTTTCGTGCGTATGCTGGGATAGCCGTAGAACTCGCGGGAGTTGACGCTCGCCAACTTACTTATCTGGTTGATCACCTGCCCGAATTTGATCCATGCAACCGAGAGATAATTGCGACCGCAATCAGGTCGGCGGTGCAGAGGTCTGCGCCAGACGACGCGTTTGAGCTCTGGTCGAAGCTCCGTGGCCTCGTTCGAAAACATCAAGAGTTCGCAAATACGAGCTGGGCTATACGATCAAACGAATTGAAGCCATTGCAGGCGCTCTGCGAAGAGATTGCTCCAGACGACCCAATTCTCCGTGTCCTTTGGCAATTTGAAGACCTGGTTCCGACGATCGGGCTACGGGAGGGAGGGGACTATGTGGAAGAGGCAGGTCGCATTCGCACGGCAACTCTTGATCAGCTTCTTCAGGAGCGCGGCGTAACGGCCGTCATGCAATTAGCAAGGGGGGCAAAGCAACCATACTTGGTTGGGTTTGCGTTCGCAGAGGCGGCAGTGGACCGGGAAGTGCTGAAGCGAGGTATCGAACTCGCCCTCGCCAGAGAGTCTGAAGTAGACGAGGACTTCGTCCTCGCAATCTCGGCAGGAGCTCATCAACGTTTCGGCAAGGACTGGGATACGTGGATCGGCGAAATTGCGACGAGCCTTGACACTGGGCGCGCAGCAAACCTGTTTCTCCGGTGGAACGACTCGCGAGAAACCTGGGCGTTTGTAGAAACACTGGGCGAAACGATCGACTTGGAGTATTGGCGACGAAAGCCAGCGTACAGGCAAGTATCTGACGAGGACACGCTTTATGCACTTGATAAATATATGACAGTAGGCCGCTTTAGCGCTTGCATCGATCTTTTGTCATACGAGGAAAGTCGTGCCTCGACGGATCTTTGCATTAAGATACTTCGCGGCTTCGTTGGTGAAGCGAACAACAGAAAGTGGCGTCAGCAGCACACTCTCTTCTCGGTCCTGCACATGATCTCGACACTGCAGCAGCGGGATGATACGAACGTCGAAGAACTCGCAGCAATCGAATATCGATTCCTGCCGCTACTTGAGCACCAAGGGGAACCAGTTGCGCTGAATCGCATGCTCGAGAGTTCACCCAAGTTCTTTGTTGAAGTTATCTGCGACGTATACGTTCCATCCTCTCTTGTATCGAAAGAGGTGACCGAAGACCAGCGCCTACGTGCCCAGTTCGGGTACCGAATGCTGCAGTCAATGAAGTCCGTACCAGGCTTTTCACCGGGAAAGGAAGACATTGAGTTTCTCCGGGGTTGGGTCTTGGAAGCTCGGAGACTGGCAAGAGAGGCAGATAGAGCAGCAATCACCGACCTTAGAATTGGTGAGATTCTTGCGTTCGCCACTGCAGACTCCGGGGATGAAGCTTGGCCCACCAGATCGATCCGAGGGCTGATTGAAGAAGTCGCTTCGGATGAAATTGAAAGGGGAATCACGGTATCCCGTTTCAATATGCGCGGTGTCTTTCGCAAGGACCTCTACGAAGGTGGTGCGGAGGAGCGAACCTTTGTTGATCAGTATCGCCAATGGGCTGAAGCAAGTGTTTCTTGGCCTCGAACGTGCGCCATGCTACGGCGAATCGCCGCCGATTGGGAGCAGACCGCCGAAAAAGCCGATACCCTAGCTCAACTCAACCAAGTGCGGGATTCGTAACTGGAAAACGAGATTCCGTACAAAACTGGTTCAACATAATTTGCTCTCTCCCAGCGATGGCGCCGATCTCCTTGCTGATTCAGCCGGGTTCCGCGATGTCTGCACCGTGAGATTGGCGATAGAATTAGAATCAAGCGCAGGGTGCTCTTCATCCCCGGAGGCTGCGCTATGCTGATTCTCGTTCGGTGGAAGCCCGTCGTTATTGTCTGGGGCGTACTGGCAGCGACGCTGAGGATTGGATACGTTACTTCGTAGTTCTGGAAGGGAAGAGCCCCGTGGATGAAGTCACTCCACCCCACCGACTGGCATTTCCGCGAGAGGATTTCTCGACAACAGCGGTTGAAAGCGCAAGAGGAGCTGATTGCTGAGTTCCTGATTTCTTGATTGCAGATAGTCCAACCACTTCGCCATTCCCGCGTGAAACGGCAATCGCCAGGGCATGATCCCGGTCAGAAAGAATAAAATACGCTTATCTGATAATGAATGGGAAGAGCCTTGCCACTGAATGCTGGACACTTTATCACTCGTTGGCAACAGTCGTCGGCTGCGGAGCGCGCCAACTATGCGTTGTTTCTCTCCGAACTGTGCGACTATCTGGAACTGCCTCGCCCGGACCCCAGCCAGGCGGACGAGAATGCCAACTCCTATGTGATCGACAAGGCCGTTTACTTCCAGAACCTGGATGGCTCCTCGACAACAAACTATATCGACCTATACAAGCGCAATTGCTTCGTCCTTGAAGCCAAGCAGGGCAGCAATCCACTTTCAAATTCTGCTCCGCCTCTGGCTTCCGCCAAGGAACCCCGCCGAATGAAGCGCGGTACTGCCGTCCGCGGAACACATGGTTGGGATGAAGCAATGCTGGCAGCGCGCGGCCAGGCCGAACGGTACGCGAAAGCATTGCCAGTTTTGGAAGGTTGGCCGCCCTTTCTCGTGGTCGTCGATGTCGGCCACTCCATCGAACTCTATGCTGACTTTTCCCTGACGGGCAAAGCGTATCTGCCTTTCCCCGATCCCCGCACCTTCCGCATTCTCCATGAACAATTGGAGCAGGCAGAGATGAAGGAGCGTCTTCGTGCCGTTTGGCTCGATCCGCTTTCCCAGGACCCGTCGCGCGAGACGGCCAAAGTTACGCGCGAGGTCGCCGGCAAACTAGCCATTCTCGCACGCAATCTCGAACTTCATCATCGTCCGAAGCAGGTTGCGGAGTTCCTCACGCGCTGCATCTTTACATCGTTTGCGGAGGACGTGAAATTGCTTCCTGAGCGCAGCTGGCTGAATTTGCTTGAAAGTCTCCGAGATGATGTCGGCAATTTTCCCCCCATGGCTGAGGCTCTCTGGCAAACCATGAACGAGGGCGGTTTTTCTCCAATTCTGCGGGCGCACATCCTAAAGTTCAATGGCGGGCTGTTCGAATCCACCAAAGCCCTGCCGCTCACCCGCGATCAGCTCGGCCTGCTCATCGAGGCCGCCGACTCGCGCTGGCGCGATGTCGAACCGGCCATCTTTGGCACGCTGCTTGAACGCGCACTCGATGCCGATGAACGCCATGCGCTCGGAGCGCATTACACGCCACGTGCCTATGTCGAGCGTCTTGTAATTCCCACGCTCGTCGAGCCACTTCGGGACGACTGGCGCAGTAGCCAGGCAGTAATCGTCGAGCAAGTCAATGCCGGCAACACGGAGGCAGCGATTGAAACCGCGCGTGCCTTTCACCGCCAGCTTTGCTCCACCCGCGTCCTCGATCCCGCGTGCGGTTCGGGTAATTTCCTTTATGTCTCGCTCGAACACATGAAGCGCCTGGAAGGCGAAGTGCTCGAAACTCTTCATGCGCTTGGCGATACACAGCAGTCACTCGAACATACCGGTCTCACCGTGGATCCGCATCAACTCCTCGGCCTCGAACTCAACCCTCGCGCAGCCGTCGTGGCCGACTTGGTTCTCTGGATCGGCTATCTGCAATGGCACTTCCGCACCCGTGGCGACGCCCAGCCGCCCATCCCCGTCATCAGCAACTTTCACAATATCGTCGAAGCTGACGCGCTCCTCACGTGGAAGAAAAAGGTGCCGTTGCTCGATAAGCAAGGAAACGCTGTAACCCAATGGGATGGCGTCACTACCAAGAAGCATCCCACGACTGGGCAGGACATTCCCGATGAGGAAGGACGCATCGCGGTATACGAATACATCGATGTGAAGCAAGCCAAGTGGCCGGAAGCAGATTTCATCGTTGGAAATCCGCCTTTCATCGGCGGCAAGGATATTCGCGCCGAGCTCGGCGACGGCTACGTCAAGGCGCTGCGCAAGGCATACGACCTGGTTCCCGACAGCGCGGACTTTGTCATGTATTGGTGGCAGCGCGCCGCGGAGCTTGCCCGCGCCTCGAAGATTCGACGCTTTGGATTCATCACCACCAACAGCCTTCCCCAGGTCTTCAACCGCAAAGTCGTCTTACAAAACCTCAACGCAGCTTCAGATGCAAAGCTGGCGCCCCTTTCACTGATCTTCGCGATTCCCGATCACCCATGGCTAAAGTCCGCTCTCAGCGATGGACAAACGGCAACCGATCACGCGGCCGTGCGCATTGCCATGACCGTGGGAGAACGAGGTGAACACCTCGGCCATCTTTATCGCGTCAAGAACGAAGGAAATACAAGCGCAGAGGGTACCGACGTGGAACTGACGGAGGAAACCGGGCGCATCTTCGCGGATCTTCAAATTGGCGCGGACGTGACAAGCGCGATGCCTCTCAACGCCAATGAAGGGATCTGCTCGCGAGGTGTTTCCTTGCACGGAGCCGGATTCATCGTGACTCCAGAACAAGCCAAAACACTCGGTCTTGGTCGCATTCCTGGGCTTGAAAAGCACATTCGCCCCTACCTGAATGGTCGCGATCTCACCGGCTCATCGCGAAACGTAATGGTGATCGATCTCTTTGGTCTAAGCAGCGAACAGGTTCAAAGGCAATTTCCAGAGGTCTATCAGAGGGTTTATGACTTGGTGAAATCCGAGCGCGACCACAATCGGCGCGCTTCCTACAGCGAAAAGTGGTGGATTTTCGGGGAGCCCCGATCTGCGTTTCGACCTGCGCTGAAGGGGCTGTCACGCTATATTTCCACCGTCGAAACAGCGAAGCATCGTGTTTTCGTATTCTTAGATGTTCGTGTTCTTCCTGACAACAAGCTCGTGAACATCGCTCTATCAGACGGGTTCTCTCTCGGAGTGCTCTCTAGTCGTATTCATGTGAGTTGGGCACTTGCTAGCGGTGGGCATCTCGGCGTCGGCAATGATCCGGTATATGTCAAATCAAGTTGCTTCGACAAATTTCCCTTCCCGGACTGTTTCGAGGCTGCGAAGCAGACCATCGGCGAAATAGCTGAGCGCATTGACGCGCACCGCAAGCGCCAGCAGCAACTTCACCCCACGCTAACGCTCACAGAAGTTTACAACGTTCTCGAAAAGCTCCGAGGCAACGAGAAATTGGCAGCCGAAGATCAGGCAACTTACGAGATGGGCCTCATCGAAATTCTCCGACAGATCCATGAGGAGTTGGATGAGGCCGTCCTCGCCGCATACGGGTGGCCCGTTGGCCTGAGCAACGAGCAGATTCTTGAAAACGTCGTCGCTCTAAACGCCGAGCGCAGTACTGAAGAAGCCTCCGGCGTGGTCCGCTGGCTTCGTCCTGAATACCAGGCGCCCAACGCTCCGGCCATGCAGCAGACACTTGGTGGCCTCGTCCCCGTCGAATCTCCGGGAGCCGCGCGACGCAGGCAACCATGGCCAGCCACTCTCACCGATCAATTTCGCGTCATCAAGGACGCACTCCGCGCAACCCCATTCCAAACCCCGCAGCAAATTGCATCGGGTTTCAAGCCAGCCAGCCGCACCCGTGTTCAGGAGATTCTCCAAACCCTCACGGCACTTGGCCAGACCCGCCAGGTGGATGACCGGTACCTTCTATGATTTGCCGCTCGCTCAGTTCCCTGATGGCTAGATTGGGTTCTTAAAGGAAGGATGACTTCATGGGCACACGTGATCTATTTGCAGACGAACCTTTGCGACCCAATACAGATTCCCCGGCCCAAAGCCTCTGTGAAAAATACCGCCCCAGAAAGATCGCTGCTTTCGCCGGTTTGGATAAGGCCAAAACGATCCTGCAGAAGTTTGCGGCCCAGCCGTATCGGATTTCATGGTTGTTCACTGGTCCCACCGGTGTGGGCAAAACATCGATGGCTCTTGCACTGGCATCGGAAATTCAGGCAGAGCTGCATCGTCTTGTCCCGAACTCCACGCGTGAAGACATCGAGCGCGTGTGGGCAGACTGCCAGGGTTTCCCTGCGCCGGGATACAAAAGGCATCTCATTTTGGTGGATGACGTTGACGGTGTCAGCAAGGCCGCTCTGATCACATTGCTTGCCAAGTTGGACGCCCGAGACGGCGCGCCCGACATCGTTTGGGTTTTCACTTGCCCCGATGCTGAGAAACTCGATCGTCGGTTCCGATCGTTTTGCGGAGAAATCAAATTTGCGAGCTACGGTATCGCCAAAGATGCCACAGCATTACTCAAGCGAGTTTGGGAAGCTGAGCGTGGCACCACCGATGCCGCCCCACCTAACTTCGCGAGAATCGTGAAAGAGAGCAATAACGACATCCGAGCCGCGCTCACGACTCTTGAAACGATAGTAATTTCGAAAGTTTGAGGTATTTCGAGAGATGCCTAACCACCTAAATGCAAATTATTCAAAACAAGGCGCGGGTTCCTCGTAGCGATGACCCCGAGGAGGTTGGCGAACCTTACCTGGCTCGGCCCCAGTTGGTTTTTCGAATTTGATTCTCCATTCGTGATTTCCCTGCCTGAAGCTGGGAAATCTCCCGTCGAAGCTTGTCTATATACTTCCGAACTGGTTCTGGAAGAGCGTTGACATCTGCCTCCGTAAGTTCTCCTGCCTCACCGAGTGGCTGGTAGCGGTGTTCGATCTCCTCGCCAAGACCTATCTGCTTGAGGAGCGCAAGAAGCGCGTCAATTTCCGCGTCCACTTGAGCGGCTGTGGCCTCCTTGCCGCGGTCCCGTTGGTACATCGCGACATGATAAGAGTGCAATTCCTGAAGAGGAACCCCCGAATTCTCAGCCCAGTGTTTCAACTGCTCGCTTCGCGGGTCTGCCCAACGGTCCGCAGCTTCCCGAATGGTCATTGTGCCAACTAATCCGTCGCTTGAGATCGTCATGGGTTCATAATCCTGAGTTGTGGTAAGAAGGTCATTTGCATAGTGAATCGTCGTCCTAACCAGACTATTCCTTCGACCATGATGGCTACGCATGAGACACGGGAAGTCCTACAAGACGCTCGCCCACATCTTAGAAAGAGGCAGTTAATGCTCAAATCCAACTGGAAGACAAGCAGAATTCGCAATCGGGTATCTAAAAAAGGTTCCCGTAATACCCAAGGCGATGTGCGCATTACACTTTCTGGAAAGGCTGTGCGGAAGATGCTCGTGGCGTTGTCGTCGCCGGCTCCGCGATTGCTGCTGGCTCCCCAAGAACAGGAGTCTCATTTGCGGCCCACACTACGTCCGTGGATCGGCGCGATTGATCAGATCGTAAAGGATGAAGCGGCTGTCCCCAAGAAGTTCCAGAGCACTGCCATGAGAATACTGAAATTACTTCGCGAAGAGTATGGATATTCTGGTTGCTATAGCGTGGTCCAGGAATACGTGCACGACGCGCGCGTAGTAGCAAATCCAGATGCGCCTCCCCGCCACAAGTCTCACAACAGGCTGCGGACTGAATCCTGCGCCGACGGCCCGGAACAATCACAAAACGTAAAGGCAATTATCCCCTCCGTCGTGGATAAGGAGCAGAATACGCACGGATCACTGTCTGCAGCTGCTTCCTATCTCCTCTCTCAATATCCGCAGCGGGCTCGCGATTCCGACGAACGCGTGCTTGAGTGGATGCAGGGTGTGCAGCAAGGCTCCATTCCGCTCGACACCCTCACCAGTCAATTGAGCGACATTTCAGCGGCGGAAGTGAAGATCCTCCTGGCAGCAGCCACCAAGGGAGATCTTCCAAAGCGGAACAAAGCGATAGCCATGCTCGCCTATTCGCGTGGTATCAGCTCCGCCTCGATTTCTTCCTTTCTGCAGATTTCATCACGCACTCTATTCCGCTATTGGAAGAACTTTACAGACGGCGGTACGCCCAAGCTTTTCGAGAGAAAGCCTCGAAGCGATAAGAAATCCAACAACGAATTCATCAAGAGTGCAGTCTTTACTTTGCTGCATTCTCCGCCATCCACGCATGGCTTCAATCGAACCACCTGGAGAATGGCCGACCTCAGAAGCGTATTGTGCGACGAATATAACGACTCAATAAGTTGTGACATCATTCATACAATTATTATGGAGGCCGGATGGAAATGGCGACAGGCCCGGGTGGTCCTTACCAGCAACGATCCTGACTATCGAGCGAAGGTTGATGCGATCAAGAAAACTCTTTCAGTACTCAAGTCAGACGAGGCATTTTTTTCGATTGACGAATACGGACCGTTTGCGATCAAGAAAAAGGGAGGAGTCAAGCGCGTTGCCCCGGGCCAGCAATATGTTGTACCGCAGTGGCAAAAGTCGAAGGGATGGTTGATCCTCACCGCCGCGCTGGAGTTATCGAAGAACCAGGTCACCCATTTCTATTCCCGGAAGAAGAACACGGATGAAATGATCAAACTGGCGAATGTGTTGCGGTCCAAATACAGCGGATACAGCACAATCTACTTGTCGTGGGACGCAGCCTCGTGGCATGTTTCGAAGGATCTTACTGCGCACCTCGAAAAGATTAACCAGCTCGCCGCTTCTGAAGCTAGTCCAATTGTAAAGACGATGCCACTACCGGCGGGTGCGCAGTTCCTGAATGTAATTGAGTCCGTATTCAGCGGGATGGCCAGGGCCATCATCCACAATAGCGACTACCCATCATTGGTGGTGGCTACAGAAGCCATTGATCGGTATTTTGCAGACAGAAACGAGGAGTTCCGGCGACACCCACGACGGGCTGGAAAGAAAATCTGGGGACTGGAGCGTGTACCAAGCATGTTTGCGGAAGACCAAAACTGCAAAGACCCGATGTATCAGAATCCTTGATGATACGGACGTAAACAAGTTGAGTAGTTTCACCTGCATATGGTCTTCGCATTCAGCTTGCGGGTTGCCCGTCGGGTGGGCACATAATGGCGCTTCTGCTGGATGGCAGGAGCCTCGCATGCGGGCGGGAAGACGGGCGGGCGCATAGAAATGCGGAGCCTGTGGTTTGCAAGCTCCGCTAGACTGTTCCTTTGGGTTGATGGTTATGCCGCTCTTTTCTTCGCGGTCTTCGTCTGCGGCTTGGGCGCAACCTTTATGGCGGTCTTGGTCCTCTCCTTCGCTGCGAACTCCTGCTTGACCTTCGCGGAGATGGCGTCGATATCCACCCTGAAGGTCTGAGCGGCATTGCGCAGGACCCTCGCGGTGTCGCTCTGGTTGTGCATGGATAGGAGAATGATCGTTTCCACCAAGACGCGTCCGAGCTTGCTTTCCTCCGCTTTCGAGAGAAACGTCGCCATCGCCTTTGCCGGGGCCTCGTCGTCCTTCGGTTTGCCGATGCCATGTTGCCGGATGAGTACGGCGACTTTCCGTTCGTCCAGCATTGCGGCCAACCCCTCCGCGACAAAGAGCAGGTCACGCTTCATCAGGCGGACGGGCACAGCGTCGCCAATGGCTTTCAGGACATGCAGCCCGGTGGCCTGGGCTAGCACCTCTTCGCGTCGGCGCTTTTCTTGCTCGACCTTATAGGCAGCATCAGTCTGTTTCCGCTGCTGTTGTTTCTTCGGGTGATGTACCGAGCATTCGGGATTGGCGCAGATTTTGCGGATTTCGCCTTTCTCGCTACCCTCCGTGACAATGGCTTCGCGGGTGTATTTGCATGTTTTGTACTCCGGCCAGTTGTGCTGTTCTTTCTTCTGTGGTTTGTCCTGCCGGATTTCAACGTACTTGTTGCGCGGGACAGTTGGACTCCCGTCTTTCGGTTGCCCGTAAGCAGTGCTGATCTGTACTAGCTTGGGCTTCGCTGCCACGGTCTGCTTTACGTGCATTTCCAGCTTGAGAGCATAGCATTTCGGATCGGAGCACGAATCGGGATTGGTTGACCCCATGTCCGCGAAAAGCAGCACATTGTGCCCGGTGCGCTTGGGACATTCAACGCATGAGCCTGCTTCCGGGACAAGCTGCGCGTTGTTTTTGGAGAATGGCGCGGCGGCAAGCTCCAGCAGGATGTTGTGCTCAATCCACTGCTGGAGATGGCGGACAGGCAACAGAATACGCTTCGGATTGTTGCCATTGCCGTAGCTCTCCTGATAGCAGGCAGCGAGGGCTTCCTCATGCTGTTCGAGCGGTAGCTTCGCCAGCAGCAGAGCATGACCCACGCCGATTTCATCTTTTGCGAAGGCTTCGATGGCTGCGGGAGCGAGCTGCGCGAGACGGGCGCGGACAGCCACGTATGCGGGATTTTTCCCGCACTTGGCGGCGATTTGCTCGATTGAATAGTCCAGGTGCAGTAACGCGACATACCCGGTCGCCTCGTCAAGCGGGTGGACATCGCGCCGTTGGAGATTTTCAACGATGCTGATTTCGACAGCTTGAGTATCGGTCACTTCGACGATGCGGACGGGCACAGAATCGAGTCCGGCCAATTGTGCTGCGCGGTAGCGGCGGGCACCGGCCACGATTTCGTAACCATGCTGGCCTTTAGGCCGAACTAGAAGGGGCGAAAGTACTCCCTGGCTGCGGATGGATTCTGCCAGCTCATTTAGCGCCGCTTCCTCGAAGGTCCGGCGCGGGTTGGCTGCCGATTCGGTGAGGCTCAGTAGCGGCAAGTTGCGATATTCGGATTGCGTTTGCATTGCGGTAGTCATCGGGAATTCTCCTATTGGTTATCGAGAGTGAAGGCACGAGCGGGCGCGTTCTGAGCACACCCGCTCAAGATGTGGCCTAGCTGGCAGCTGCGAATTGTTCGGCTTCCGCTGTGTCCGTCGTGCGAAGGGCGGCGAGAATGACGCCGGAGGTACGCTGGATGACTTCAAGGCTTTCCGCCAACAGCGAGGCATCGCCCGCGTAGAGTTGGATATAGTCACTTGCGGCGCTTCCCATCTCCAGACCTACCGACTGGCCCACAACAAAGGCCACAGCTTCGGCCTCGGTCTCGCGGACGGTCTTCGTGGTGATAGTGCGCCGCTCTGACTTGTGAAGAATTTCGTGGCTCACCTCATGGACTAAAGTGTTGAAAGTTTCGGCCTTCGACTGTCCGGGTAGCAAGGCGATCTTGTCCCCGTAGCTCACACCCAGCGCCGGGGCAATGCGCTCGTTGTACTCAAGCTCGATGCCTTGCTGGTGGACGAATGCGATGAGCCGGTCAAGATGGCCTCCCACTTCGCCTGAGACCGTCGCCGGTTCGGGAAGGTCAAGGCCGTGAGTCTGGAGATAATCGAAGACAAATACTTTCCTGAATCCGATCAGCACTGGCGCGGGTTTCTCGGTTTGATCCTCGGATTCCTCGCGCCGCTTTCTGTTGCCTATTATGGGTGCAAGGATGGGGATGCCTTTCTCTCCCTTGTTGATGAAACGGCCAAGCTCGTTCCATGTGCGGATGCCCGCAACGCGCGTGGCGTCGGGGCGAGCATGGACGATGGCGAGGATATTGGAAAAGCTGTAGCTGTGGAATCGTGCCATCGCTGCAAGGTACGCGGTCAGAGTCTTGCTCTTGCCCTGCTTCAGTTGCTCGATGAGAAAATCCACCGCCTGTTTGATGAGTTGCTGTGCCGGGTTGTCACGCGGGTTAGTGCGTTGCTGATATGGCGAGTCGGTGCGGTTCTGCTGCGCCGTATTTTTCCTGTGCGGCGCGGTGTAGTTGGTGGTTGCGGAATTGCTTGCGGAGATGGTTGCGGTGCTGGTATTAGCCATGGTGATGCTCCTCATGTGCCCGCTGTGGGCGATTTGCTTGCACGAAGGGAAGCACTCCCTCTAACCAAAATTTCTTTTGTTGAGTGCCCCCGCTTCATGGCTCTTCGCAACGGGCGGAGGCGGGAAGGTTCGGTCAAGGCCGCGCGTTCTGTATGCGTTCATCGCAGCGCAGCGGAGAGCCTTGACGGGTTCTTCCCGCCTCTGCCAGACCGTCGCCTGAAGCGGGGGCACTCGGACGAAAGAAGAAATTTAGGCAAACTTCTTCATTGCTTTGTGCTCGTTGCTGTGTCTGGACGGGGCGTTACTGGGCAGGAGCAGATGGGTTCGAAGGGGCTTCCTCAGAGCAGGGTGAGTCCGTTTCCTTAGTCTTTGCGGAACATCATGTTACGGTTCCGGTTCAGGTTCCTTCCTACAGTTTGCCAGGGATAATGTGGCATAATGTAGAAAGAGGATGCGACATGAATGCCGCGAATATTCAGATTGGCGAATGGCTCGGCGTAAAGGCACCCGCCAGCGAAACCGAAATCCTGCGAATTGTTGAGGGGAAGCTCGCGCCGGCTGTGATCAAGCGGCTGATCTCGCTCGGGCTTGAGCGTGGAGAGATTGATGCGCTCATCATTCCGCAGCGCACACTCCAGCATCGCCGGTCTCGGCGCGAAAAGCTGACGGTCGAGGAATCCGATCGCGTACTGCGTGCGATCCGGGTCCTGTCGCTGGCGGAGTCGGTTTACGGAAGCCGGGCGCGAGCACTTGCCTGGCTACGGAAGCCTCATGCCCGGTTAGACGATCGCGCGCCTCTCTCGCTACTCACTACGGATACAGGTAGCCGGATCGTCGAGGAACTGCTCGTCCAAATTGACGAAGGCATGTTCGTCTGATGGTTCTCTGGAGGATTAGCCGCCATCGCGATCTCAGCGGAGTGGGCGGGTTGAAGGCTGCAGGGCGCTGGCATTACGCGGGTCACCCGATTGTCTACTTCGCCGAAACACCGGCTGCCGCGCTGCTCGAAGTCTGCGTTCACACCAGCGCCAACGATGTGCCTCCGGACTTCATCCTTCTCCGGATCGAGGGTCCGGATGTAGAGGTACCGTCAATCAGGATCGATGATCTGCCCGAAGACTGGCGGATACGAATCGAAACAACCCGCGACCTTGGCACAGCTTGGTTGGAGAAGAATGAAAGCGTTTTGCTCCGGGTTCCGAGCGCTCTAGTTCCTGAAACATGGAATTGCCTCTTCAATCCGTTTCATCGGCAGGCCGCCGATTATCGAATCGTCGAGACCCTCGCGTACCCGTTCGATGTCCGCCTCAAGCGATAGCTGTGGCTGAAGAATTGGGCGATCCAGCTCGCGGGATGGATACATCGATTCGTCTGTTCGATTCTGTTGACGCTGTCGAGACAAGAAGCAAGGAATGTAAGAACAGCCCATGAACAGGACCATGAGTACTCTACAGCTCTCAGCTTGCTTCTAAACATATCGATGCAACGTGTGTGCAACGGCAGTCTGAAATTGCGCGATCATCGCAAGAATGAGACTCCCGCCGATTGCGTTCTCGGCTAATCTTTTCAAGAACGAAATGCCGACATAAGTCGGCAGCCCGCCAATTCACAACAGTTGGCACTTGGATTCTTCTTGCGTTTTCGAGTGCCCGTTCGCCGCCGTTAGACTCATGATTCACGTGCGGTCCTCATCGGCGTTCCCAAGACGAATCTCAAAGAAAAGCTGTCGACTTTGCGTAAAAGCCGGACTGGATAATTCGGCTTGGAGTTACTGAGTAATCGGGCACGATTCAGTAGCCTGACTCTTTGCAAGGAATAGTGGCCCTTTTTCATCATTTTGGGTCGCGAATATGTTGAGAAAGACGGTGAATACGAGATTGCGAGCGTTTCGGCAATAAGGATTCATCATTGTCCACTTACTTTGGTACCGCTCCATACCCTTCTGTCACGAAACATAGGCTTAGAATTGATGCACAAATGAAAATCGAAAGGTAATCGTATGCAAGTCTTACTCCTTTGTATTGCTCTTTGTTCGGTTGCCGCAGCAGTTCTCTTCGGTTTTAAGTATCGAACCATTGTTAATCGATTCAAGCCGGTTTTGTCGCTCGAAGATGAAGCCGACCGCATCAAGAAAGAGACCTCGAAACAAAAGGCCGATAGTGCTCGCGAGATCGAGGAAGCGAGAGCAGATGCGGCCGAGGCAGTTGGAAAGGCTAAGGCTAAAGCGACCGATCTGACGCTCGCTTACAACAAAGCTAAAGAGATCTACGACCGCCTTCAGCATGAGGTTTCCATGCTCGAAGCAATCTCAGAAGATATGTCATTTGGGCTCTATAAACCCCAATTCTCCTTCGATACTTCTGAGGCTTATAAGACGGCTCTGGACAAGGTTTACGAAGAAAAGAAGGTCTGCATCAGGGACGATCGAGCCGCCACTTCTCCCACAAATTGGACCGTCAACAATAGTGCTGCCGAGGGCAAGCGCATGATCAAGAAACAAGTGAAGATCATGCTCAGAGCGTTCAACGGGGAATGCGATTCGGCAGTTGCGAGAGTCAGTTGGAACAATGCGACGCGGATGGTTGAGCGAATCCAGAAATCATTCGAAGCGATAAATACCCTAGGAGTTGTTGTCCAAACCAGGATTTCGGAAGCGTATCTCAAGCTCTGCCTGGATGAACTGCGCCTCACCCACGAGTATGAGTTGAAGAAACAAGAGGAGAAGGAAAAATCGCGCGAAGACCGGGAGCGTATGCGTGAAGAGGAGCGTGCTCAACGGGATTTTGAACGTGCCCAACGAGAAGCTGCAATTGAAAAGGCAAAAGCTGAAAAAGCTATTGCAGCCGCTCGGGATGCTCTTCAACACGCTACCGGTGAACACCTTGAAGCAATTCAAACCGAAATTCAAGTCCTTGAGAAGAGGATGGCGGATGCCCAGTCTAAGCAGGACCGCGCTGTTTCGATGGCGCAGCTCACGAAGATGGGCCACGTCTATGTGATTTCGAACCTGGGCTCCTTTGGTGAGAATGTATTCAAGATCGGAATGACGCGCAGACTCGAACCAGATGACCGTATTCAGGAACTAAGTGGGGCCGCAGTCCCATTTGGCTTTGACATTCACGCGATGATCTTCTCTGAAGATGCTCCAGGTCTCGAAACCTCACTTCACGCAAAGTTCGCTGATCGCCGGCTGAATCTCATCAATCCGCGGAAAGAATACTTCAGCGTCGGCCTAGACGAGATATCTGAGTTTGCTCAGTCCCAGGGGCTTAAAGTGGAGTTCCTGAAGACACCGGAAGCAAAGCAGTTCCGAGAGAGCGAGGCCATGCGTCTTAAGGCGTTGCAGGCGGGTGAAACTCCGAGGGTAAAGGAAGATGCATTCCCTGAGCAGCTTTTTGCTTCGGTAGAAGAAGACTAGGCTGCCTGTCATGGAATGAGGTCTCAAAAGCGAGATCTGAGACGCACCCGGCCCCGAGGGAAGATCGGAGATGACGGCGCATCCGTAGGACAGGGCGAGGCATGATGAATGAGAATCAAGCGGATGCTCTCGATGTCGCAAGGCGGGATCAATGAAGAACCGTGTCAGTACCCTTTTAGTGATCGCATTTACTGCCGCCTTAGGCTGCAAACACGATGCCGGCACTTTCCTTGGTCATAGGCTAGGTGAATCGTTCGCGCAGTTCGCCGCCGTGGAACATCCTCAAACCAAAATTCCCGCAGGCTTGCCATACACGGGTGTCATTCACTGTTTCGAGACACAGAGTCTTGGCGATAAGTGCAAAGGACCACGCGACGAATTTGACAACGCGCACTTTACTTTCGTAGACGACAAGCTGGCAAGTATTGAAACAGTTGGCGCAGGCGGAATCATTGGCGATTCACATCAGAACTGGAATTGGAATCTTTATCTCTCCCAACTAACCAAGCAGTATGGGAAACCGGACAAGATGACTGCTAGCGATGTTGTTTGGACGCGTCGTAGCTATGTCGTACACGCATTTCTGACTGTGGGCTCTCTGCCCTTTAGTATGACAGGCGAGAAAGAACAGACGGAACGCATCGAGGTACTCAATCGTAGCGCCTACGATCAGGCGAAAAATTAGCCCCAGCCCTCGCCGATTCGGGTTCGCAATTTATGTCAATATAGTTCCATCATGGAACTATATTGACAGCGCAAAATCCCGCATCAATAACAAGTTATTCATATAGAAGTTGGCGTTTATTCCATCCGAATTCTCGCAACTGTGTTGAGGGAATTCGTCAGGCACTGTCTGGCGAATTCGCGGTACCGGATCAGCCCATCCCGAGACCTGGGCCCACGGATACCGAGAGGGTCGATTCGAGAGCGGCAGTTTTGCTAACCTCAGTCCCCAGTCGGCGGCCGAGCCGGTTTGCATCGTCGGTGAAGATTGTCGCCTCGTGGCTGGCACGGGAGACAGCGACATATCCGAATCGTGAACTGAGCAGATCGGGATGCACTCCTGTATCGGCGTTGACGAGTACCCGCTCGGCCGTGAGCCCCTGTGAGCTATGACTGGTGACAGCGTAACCGTGCTCGAAGTGCCGGTGAACTGTGGCGTCGAACTCAATTTGGCGGCCATTGTCGAGGCGCGCGGAAATCTGTCCATCCGGTTTGATTGACTCGACAATCGCGAGATCGCGGTTGGCTACGCCTACCGACTTGTCGGGTGCCGTGAACTGAATTCTGTCTCCGGCGGAGAATTCGTGTGCCACCTCCCGGTAGACGTTCACTCCGTTCAGACGGCGAGGATCATACATAACGACATTGCCGGATGACAGCTCCACAGAAAGGAGGTTCATTGTGGGGTTCGCGCCTACGACAGTTCCGTATGTTCCAGCCTCGATGCCGGACGCTTTGCTTCCGCGGGCGTACCGCACGACATCTCCGATTTCATAGCCACTCGCCCACCGGCGCTCGGCACCCGTCATTTCTTGGCGCTGTATTAAAACCTTGAACTGGTGGTCCTCTTGAGCCAGCGTTCCTTTCGACTTTAGCTCTTCGCGCACGACAAGATTCAACTCGCGGCGAGAAGCATTATCGGGGGAGACGACCAAGGTCCTCTCAGGCGATTCGATGTAGCTGCGGGCGATTTCGCGGATGCGTTCGCCGGCGTCGTAGATTTCCCGAATCCGTCCCTGGCTGTGAAGCGAGCCTAAAGCAGCGGAGACATCGCCTTTGGCAAGAGACTCCACGGCGGATTTGAGTGCAGGATCTTTCTGCCGCACAATTTCATCGAGATGCGCGGTCCGCATTCCTGCCTGCTGCAATTGCTCAAAGGGACGACCTGCTTCGACGCCTTGATGCTGCCGCGTGTCGCCTATCAGAAGCACTCGGTCCTGTGGCCCGAGCCTGCCGAAGAAGTCCCGCATCTGGTTTGTGCTTGCCAGGCTCGATTCGTCGACGAAGTAGAAATGCTTCTTGTCAGATGCCTCGCGATTGGTTCCCCGAGTCAGGAATGCCTGTAGCGTCCCGGTTTCGACACCGGCTTCGCCGAGCTGCCGGGCGGCGCGTGAGGTCGGCGCAAGCCCCTCGACCGTGTAGCCCTGACCCTCAACAGCGATACGGACGACAGACAGGGTTGTTGTCTTTCCTGTGCCGGCGTATCCCTGAATTCCCTGAACACGGTCCCGCGAACTGAGAACATCTTCCACCACACTTTTCTGCGCTCGATTGAGATGGGAATGCTGATCGGCAACAGCAATCGCTTGAGAACGGGAAACGACAGGCTGCACCTGGTTGCGCCCATCTCCGACCCTGCGGAGAATTTCGTGTTCCGCTTCTATGGTCCTTGCCGTTGTGAACTGCCGCGCCGGCGAGTTGTTGGGACGCTCGACCAGTTGGAATTCGCCTGCAGAAAGCCTTGCATTGAGATTGGCGCGCACCTGGGGGTATGTCACCTCGCCCATGCCGCGGCGAAGTCCATCCCGGATCAACGCCCGCTCATCAACAACCGCCTCGCGCTCAAAGTTCTTGTCCCGTGCAAACGTCAACGATTCGCGGACGCGGTCAATGGTCTGGACCGGTTTGTCGTCATGCTGAAGGTGCTCACGAGCGGCACGGACGACGGCCTCAGCCTGATGGCCGAACTCGGCTGCAAGTTTGCGGTGCGCCGCCATCATGTCAGCGGACGAATGAATTTCTTTACGATCGCGCGTTGAATGCGCTGCAATTTCGGCGGCCTCGGAACCTGTCCGGCCTGTGCGTTCCAGGTACTCTCGGATCTGCTGGCTGCGCGGACTCGATGCGTCGAGGTACTCCTGGGTGTAGCCCTTAATCTCGGGCGCTCCGCTTCGGCCAGCGGTGATCTCGTAGCCAAGCTCTCGAAGCCGGTAGGTCAGCTCCGATTGGTACACGGCGGTCGCGAACTGCTGGGAGGCAAACAGACTTTGTGGCTGCAATGCGCGATATTGGCCGCTTTCCCGTTCAGTCATGTTGAAGATGACGGCGTGCGTGTGGAGTTGTGGCGCGACGTAGCCATCCACGGGCCGGGCGGTGTCGTGTTCGAACTTCGCGGCAATGAACTTCGCTGTCGTCTCCGGTGCGTGATTGCCTCCGATCCTCGCCTGTGTGTAATGCTCAAGCTGCTCCAGCGCAACGCGAACACTCGCGCGATGAGCATCGCGCACTTGATGATCCCCACCCACCAGTGCAGTCAAAGAGACTGACTTCGGCGCGGAGAATGTCGCATCCCACCCGGCGCGGTGCTCCATCGTTTTGACTGCCTTTCCGTCTGAACCCTGATATTCATAGGAAGCACGTTGTCGGACCAGTTGCTCTCCCGTTTCCGGGTTCTGGCCCTGGCTGAGCCGCGAAAAATCGGCGGCGGAGACTGCTCCCGCGAGGCCAAGGCGTCCAGCGAGATGGCCCTGCCATTCGCCCTGGATTTCCCCCTTCTGTGACCAGTAATTCTGCTCTTTCGACGTAAATTCCTTGGCGTGATAGTTCTGCGCCTGGCCAGCCGAGAGTGGTTTCGAAATGGTCAGCATGGTTCAAAGCTCCGTATTGAATGGAAGGACCGCCTGTTCCTGCTCTGACGGCGCCAGTGCTGCGTTTCGTTGGTGCACAATGAACGGACGCTGGCCATCTTCCGACACAGGATTCGGCGCGGCTGGCTCGGACGGTATAGGTGGTCCGCTGGCCGCGGTTTCTGGCGTGTCCTTCGGCTTCCGCACAATGAAGTCATCCTTCAACCGCTCGATGAACTTCGGCTGCGTAGCCGGCAATTCCTGCACCGGGAACGAGAACCGCGTGACATAGTTGCCGTGCTTCAGGAAGGCATGAAGGTTTTCCAAACCGCTGATTTCTGAATCGAGCACGAGCGGTTCGGTCTGCCGGTCGAGCGAGAAGTTCTTGCCAGAGCGCGATCCATCGAAATGCGTCTCCTTCATGCGCTCGATCTCGACCTTTCCGATGGCCCGGCTGACCCATTCCGCTGCGATCGGCTCCGTCGTCTTGAGGAAGATTTTTGTGGCAGGCTGCGAGAGCATGACCTCGGCCAAGTGGCCGTAGACCACTTCAAGCTGCGCCTTACCCTGGAATCCAAGGACGATCGGATTCCGGGATTTGCGATTCTCCGTAATGGCGGTGTGGAGCTGGGGAAGCTTCTGCAAGCTGGCGAGCTCGTCGAGCACAAACCACACCGGATGCTGCTCCGGCTTTGGCGCGCTCAACAAGCGTAAAACGAGCATGTCGATCCACAGGCTGTGCAGCGGGCGCAGCGCTTCCCGCTCGGCAGGCTGGGAGGTGAGGAAGATCCATCCTTTACGCTCCTTCGACCACTCGCGCGCCGTCCACTCTGGCGGCGCATCCTCCTTCTTTGGAAGCAGGCGGAAGCTGTCCGCAACGAGGCTCAGCGAAGCAAGCACGCCTGATCGTTGCTGCGGAGCCGATGGATGGATCAGGGATGCCAATTCCGTATCCTTGACCCGCCGATCAATCTCTTGCGGATGCGACATCCAGTCAACCAATTGTTCCGGTGTCGGCAGATCGAGCAACAGATGGGCAAAAATCTTCTGCGGACTTTCAGTGAAGAATTCGCCTTTTTTGTCGTTCGTCGGCTGGAAAAGCGAGGCCGCAATCGTCCGCGCTTCCGCACGCCGGACCAGCTCCTCGGACGGTCCCCAGTAAGGGCAGCGGCGGTCAAGCGGATTCAATACGACATCGCCCCGAGATTCCGAGTAGAAGCGTTCGATGAACTCACACGCCGGGTCGTAGATGATCGCCGAATGCTTGCGCGCCTGGATCTGACGAAGCATCTGCATGATGATCGTGGTCTTGCCGCTGCCGGTGTCTCCGATGATCTCGAAGTGCTGGTCCTCAGCGCGCTCAGGAACACGTAAAAGATCCCGGCTTTGATCCACCTTGATTCCGATTCCGGTCCCATGGATCGCCCTGTTGAACTGTTTCGGCGGGACCAGAACCGGTCCTTTGAGACGCCGGCCATACTTCATTTCTTTCCACCGGCGAATATCTTTCGGGATCGACCACGGGAGCTGAAGGAGGAAGAAGATCCCTCCCAGAACAAGCTGAATTCCGAACATGCCGAGAAGAGTCTGGCCGTCGTAGACCTGCTGTCGCAAGTATTGCTGAACGCTCATGCCGGACAGGATCAACGGCCCGCTGCGATACAGAAAGACCATGCCCCTCCGCCGCGCGGAATCGGACAACTGGAGGGTTATCGGCTTCCCCGTCGGTTGTGGTGTCGAGCCGGATTCGACATCGACGTCCCGCGCATACCAGGCGTGACGTTTCGCATCCGACATGAGCAGCATCCGGTACTTTGTGTGAATCGGAACCGATGCCGTGGCTGTGGTTTTGATGTAGGCCGGCAGGTAGAACTCCTGGAGTGGGGACAGCACAAAGATGAACCGGAAGTACACGAAGAATCCGGTCGCGATCAGCCCCAGAAACAGCGCGCCAAGTGTGTAGATGGGTTTATGCGGTGGCCAGATGATCGTTTCTTTCCGGCCCCAAGTGACTTCAGCCATGATGCTCCTCCTCACCACCTTTTCTGTACTGCGCCATCGCATCGCGGGCGGCGCGATGCTTGTTGGCTTTTACGTTGCGCATCAGTTCCTGACATTGCTCGCGGCTCATCCGTTCGCCAGATGCAATGGCAGACAAGACTCGCGTCAGAAACATCTGCAGGCCGACGATTTCGACCATCGGCGGGTCGGCGTCTGGCACATCGGCGGACAGCTTCGCTTCGCGAAAGAGCACGTCCCGAATCCATTCGCCGAGCCGAACGCCGCGTGCAGTCGCGGCACTTTCGAGTTGGGTAAGTTCCTGGTCTGTCACCTTCGTGCTTGCGGTGACGGTGCGGAACTCGCGTCCATTGTCCTGATTGGTATCAACAATGATTTCCGTCATTCGGACCTCCGTTTACATCTGTTTCGCCAAAGCGCCCTGGAGCGCTCTGGAAAATGCAAGTTGTTGAATCCAAACAAGGCGCTCTAGAGCGCCCTGGAGCGCTCTGCAGCGCCCTACGAGGGGTGGAGTGTCGAGATTCAGCCGGTGCGCAGCACCGAACGGGATTCTTCGGGTGCCGATGCAGCTTTTGGGACCGGCTCACGACGCGTCTCCACCCCGACGACGGGCGCCTTTCCGTTGGCCGCGGGCTCCACGCCATCTCCACTTCCGAGTCTGCGTACGCGCAGAGACGGCACCACTTTCGCCGACCGCGAGGACTTCAGATAGTCCTGAAACTCGCGGTCCTTGGCGAAGACATAGTTGAGAGCTTTGTCTACGACATCGTCGGCCGATCCGTGGACAAAGCTGGCGTAGTGATCGACCAGGCTTGCAGTGGCCGATTCGAGGCGGATTGTGGCGCTCACGCATCGGCTTTGCGTAACTTCAATCAACGGCATATACGAACCTCCTTGGTGTGCCTGAAATCAGGCGATCTTCTTGCGGGCGATCATGCGCTGCGCCGTGAACGCGATCTCATGTGCGCGGGCAGAGCAAAGCTTGGCGGGAATCTGGAAGCAGCGACGAACCTGAAGCATGGTGACGACATCCGCCACGGGAAGGCCGTCCTTCAGCCAAAGCCAGGCAGATGCAACGTCTACAGTTCGCTGGGCGTAGTACACCGGATTCGGCTTATCCGAGCGTCTTTCGGCCAGCGTTCGGGTGAGCTTGAGTGGGTCCTTTCCGCGGGCTAATTCTTCGAGAATCCATGCCCAATCGGACTCAGAATGGGAATGCTTTCCCATCGGCTTTAGGGGTCCGATTGGCCCCCGGATAAGCTCTCGACTAGGGATCGGATAAGGGAGATTGAAGTCCTCCGAATGCGACAGTGATAAGGTCGGATATTCGACCGTCACAAGGTGCGCCGGAACGTACTTCTGGTTGAGGAATCCGGGCAGCCGAAGGACTCGGTTGCAGTCGGTGCAAGCCGGGTCTCCGCCGAAGGTTATGGCTAGCAGTTTGAGCAGGCTTTCCTGCTGCTCAAAGGGGATGCTTTCAACCCGCCAAAGCACCTGATATTTGCCGGGTGAAGTGGAAACGATTGCGGTCGGAATCGGGACCACATTCGAGGTTCTCAGAGCTGCGAGTTTCGCCTCCCCATCGGTGTCAAGATCAAGGTACAAATGCCGGACTTCGGCGACACTCTCCTTGGTCCGTTTCCGGCTCGCGAAGAGCAGAGGATTCGCGGCAAAATAGACGTTCGCTCCGGTCGCGTTTTCATGCGCTAGCCAGCCCAGATACCGAGGCTGAAGCGCTCGCTCCACAGTGACAATCCTCTGGGCGATTGTGGCCGGTGATGTGCGGCGAAGGACGATCGCAATTGTCTCAATTGAGGCGAAAGATAGGCCCAAGAAATCGGCGGCAATGCGGGTATCGATCAGTTCTCTATGCGGCATGGTTGGCCTCCATCACGGGTTCGATCAGGAATCGCTTCGCGTCACGGTCATAGCCGCGAATGGCCAGAACTTCGCGGACAACTCTCGAACCCGGCTTGCGCTCGATGTGGACCACGAAATCGACGGCCTCTCCGATCTCAGCTTCGGTATCGGAGAATGTGCTCTGGGCGTGGCTGCGCATCACGAGATTGGCGAAGCGATGGAGGGCCTTTTCGGCAGAGTTTGCGTGGATCGTTGCAAGCGATCCGGCGTGGCCTGTATTGAAGGAATCGAGCAGCGTCCGTGCTTCGGTTCCGCGGACTTCGCCGACGATGATCCGGTCGGGACGCCAGCGTAGAGACGACTTCAGGAGATCGTCGAAGGAGATGCGGGACTTGAAGGTATCGGTTTGGCATTCGGCAGCCAGGACGTTCGGCTTCTGGATGCGCAGCTCAGCCGTATCCTCGATGACTACGATCCGCTCTCCTGCCGGAATTGCCTGGGCAAGAATGTTCAGTAGAGTGGTCTTTCCGGTCCCGGTTCCGCCACTAATAAGGATGGTCTTGCCGCCCCGGATCTGCTGGCTTAAGTAATCCGCAAGCGGGCCACTTAAAGTGCCGCGAGCGATCAGGTCATCGATCGTGAATCTGCGGCTCGTGAATTTGCGAATTGTGAGCGCTGGGGCAGGTCGAACAACCGGGGGAATCACCGCCGCGATACGGCTCCCATCCGGCAGCTGGGCGTGCAGGAGAGGATTGTCTTCATCCAGTTTCTTCCCGAGATGGTTCGCGATGACTTCGAGTCCTGTGCGAAGTTTGCTTGCGTCGAATCGAACGCCGGCTTCCGGCGAGACAATACCGTCACGCTCGTACCACCAGGTCGCGTCGGGATTGCCCATGATCTCGCTGACGCTTTCGTCCAGCAAGAGCGGCTCGATGGGCCGAAGGAATGGAAGGATCAAATCAAAGCTCATGGCGAATGCCTCACGTGGAGAAGGACCGGCCTAAGCGGCCGGTTCCTCCCCAGAATCCTGGTCCTCCGCGCTCGCTTTCTCAGCCCGGTCGAGCTTCAGGATGGAATCGACGCGGATTTCCCAAATGCGCCGCTTGAAGTCGGTATTCTTAGTTGCGATTTCGCGGCTGCGCAGTTCGCCTTCGATCTGCACATGAGCGCCCTTCGTGAGCGTTCCAGCAAACTCGGCGAGCTTGCCGAAGACGACGCAGCGATGCCATTCGGTCTGCGCGACGTACTGGCCGCTCTTCTTGTCCTTATAGGAGGACTTGGTCGCGAGTGAGATTGTGGTGAGGCTGCGGTTATTGGCATTGCGAACTTCTGCGTCGCCGCCGAGGAATCCGATGAGGTTGACTTTGTTCTGGTACATGATCTTGTCTCCGTTTTGTTGAATTCCCGCGTCGTGCTCGGGTCACGCCTAGCGAAGCCAGCGAGGGGCCCGGCTCCCAAGGCCGAAGCTCTGCATTTACGGAGGCTCCGGAGAAATCCTTTCGCTGCACTTGGCGAACAAGATTTCGAGCGGATACCGTAACCGTCAGGCGATGCAATCGAAGCAGAAGAGCGAGCTGCCGCCGGGCGCCGGTTTAGCCCCGAAGCAGTGACCGAGCAGAAAGCGGGATACGAAACGGCAGACGCCCTCTGCGCCAAAGTCGCCCATCTGAGTCCCTGGCACCGGAAGCGCGCCAATTTGCGGCCTCACTCTTCGCGGCCACCTCCGCACAGAGCGGCGAGGGGCTGCGCAGATTTCGCCATCAGAGCGTTCGCGCGCCGCTGCCGCTCCGCTCCTGGCGCCGCACCCAATCGTTCAAATCCGAGATGCGAAAGCGCCAGTATTTGCCGATGTGTCGCCCTGGGATTTCGCCAAGACGAGCCCTCATCCTGAGTGTGTTGGGATGCATGCGCAGGAGAGCCGCCCGTTCAACTGATGAGACTAGGCAGTCGTCAGAGCTAGCGGTGTTCAGATCCGCACTCTGAGGAGTTCGAACGAACATCCATTTGCGCCTGTTGTTGAGATTTTCGCATCAATGTCGGAGAAAAAAGCCTTGGACAGATAAGAAGAACACGGCCATTATCGCGTCATCGGAGGTCACGATGACGTTTCCCCTTTCATCTCGCACTACTCAAATCCCAGGTCCTAGTCGCTTTCCGGTAA
>WNGL01011444.1_pt1 | contig 43601 bp, 43 predicted proteins | sample 5400591 | NCBI WGS metagenome assembly WNGL01 (sample SAMN13153377, study PRJNA577476) | soil metagenome | isolation source: 80 cm soil or saprolite under Garry oak tree replicate 1 | place: USA:California | collected 2016-06-15
CCCCTCGCTTGGAGGCTTTATCACCAACTCGGTTACATCTATTGGCAGCAGAGAGATTTCAAGAATGCCGGGGAGATCTACGGCAGAGGCGCCGAAATCCCCGGCGCGCCCGCGTGGATGGAGGCAATGAAGGCGCGCATGGCCGTGGAGGGCGGGAGCCGCGGCACAGCGCGTGAGATTTATCTGCGCATGTATGAACAGGCAGGCGACGATCAGGTAAAAGATATGGCTCGGCGTCGCTTGCTGCAACTGGATTCCCTCGACCAGAGAGACTTAATACGCAACGAGCTGTCCGCGTATTCAAACAAGACTGGACACTGCCCGACGTCCTGGCGGGAGATCGAAGTCCTTTTGCGCGCATCGCGTTTTCAGGTCGACGCCTCAGGCGCTCCGCTTGATCCCTCGGGAACTCCGTATCGGCTGGTGAAGAACGGCTGCGACACTGATCTGGATCCGAAATCCGAAGTGCCGTACAAATAGTTGAACGACAAACCGAAGTTTGCCGGACATTATGCCAATAATTGAAATCGAGAATCTGACGAAGGACTATGACGTGGGCTTTTGGCGCAAGCGCAAGGTGCGCGCGCTGGAGGACCTTTCCCTCTCAATTGAGTCGGGTGAAATCTTTGGCTTACTCGGTGCTAACGGCGCGGGCAAGACTACCACTCTAAAGCTATTGATGCGCTTGATCTATCCGACCGAAGGCAACGCGCGGATCCTGGGTCACGACATTTCAGACGTCGCCATGCATCACCGAATTGGCTATCTACCGGAGAATCCTTACTTCTACGACTACCTGACGGCGCGAGAATTCCTTGAATACTGTGGCGAACTCTTCGGACAGACGCGAGGCGACCGCGGCCGGCGAACCGAGTCTCTTTTAGCGCGAGTGCGCTTGGACGAGAAGAGCTGGAATACTCAGCTGCGAAAGTTCTCGAAAGGAATGCTCCAACGTGTTGGCCTGGCACAGGCTCTGATTAACGATCCCGAAGTGGTCTTTCTCGATGAACCCATGAGCGGACTTGATCCAGTGGGTCGGCGGGAAGTGCGCGATCTGATCGCCGCGCTTCGTCAAGAAGGCAAGACGGTCTTTATGTGCTCGCATATTCTTTCGGACATTGAGGTGCTGTGCGATCGCGTCGCGATTCTGAAGCGCGGCCGACTGGCCCACATAGGCTACCTTGACGAACTGCGGCGCCGCGCAGGCGACAGTAATCTCGTGGAACTTGTGGCAAGCGGCGCGAATGCAGAAACGTTATCGCGTCACTTGCAGGATGGTGAGAGATTCATGGTGAGCTCGACGCCAAGCGGGCTGCGAATTCAGCTTTCCGATGAAGGAGAGGTTGACTCAGTGATTGGAGCACTAAGAAAGGCTGGCGGCAAGCTGGTCTCTATCCAGCCGGTCAGACAGTCCCTTGAAGAACTTTTCCTGGATGATGAGTAGCCGGCACTTTTAGTCTGAAGTGTTTGCACGGTCGGCGATAGACCGCGGTCTGCTTTACTTGAACCTGAAACCGGCAACTTCCATACGGATGTTCGCGCGATCGTCAGTGTTGCTCATTCCATCCAGTACGACCTCGACAACCATTGTCTTATTCGGCTCCAGTTCCGACCGTCGGTCATTAGGCATCACGACAACCGTTCGTTGCTTGACCGGCTTGCCTTGATGATCGACCACCGCCGCCCATACCTCGAGGCCGTTGATTGTTCGTCCCGTAAAGTTTCGCACAGTTGTGCGCAATGTCATTACGATATCGCCCAGGGCCCGTCCTGCCTGATCAGCTTCCGGCTCGTCACAAACTATCAGCTTGCCGTACTTCTCAAATTCCGGTGAACCCGTGCGGATTGCTCCCTCTAGTCGAGCGGGCGTCCTAACGCCACTTCCGCCGGCGCGCATAAGCAAGTAAAACAGACCCGCAACGAGGATCGCCGCAACGATGGCGACGATGATAATCACCTTGCGGCGAGAATCGTCGGCGTTCGCAATTCGTTGTTCGGATGCAATCATCAGGTTCTTAAAACGATTTTAGATTCGTGAAGGCGGATTTGCAATCTAACACTACTCACTGTCGAGCAGAGCCCGAGTCCCTTAGACGCTCACGGCTTCGGAATGTTCCGTTCAATGTCTCCGACTAGCGTGTTCGTCGAATCGAAGCGCTTCGACATCCGCAGGCAAATTTTCGCGCTCAGGATGTGGGCAGCAGATGTTCGAGCAGACTCTCGAGTTGAAGGAAGTCGATTGGCTTGGTGACATATTCGTTGCAGCCCGAAGCCATAGCTGCCGCATGAAAATCAGCAGTATCATGTGCCGTAACAACTACTATCGGCACATCTTTGAGTTCTGGCAGAGTTCGAATCCGTCTGGTGGCCGTAAGACCGTCCACGACGGGTAGACTTAAATCCATAATAACGAGATCGGGGCGACCGTGCTGCGCGATGTTGACAGCCTCTTCCCCGTTAGTGGCTTCCAGGACATCATACCCGGTTATTTCCAGCAACCGTCTCATCATGAAGCGGTTATCTTCAGAGTCCTCAACCAACAGCACCCTGGGGCGATTCTCCATATCGTGCCGCATTGCCTCAGACCCTTGAACTGGAAATGCGTAAGCTGTTTGCAAGATCAACTACCTCCCAAAGTACTCTGCGCATGTGTACGACTAGAATACGCAACACTTTTTTGCTAAGATTCCGCATCGAAACATGACACATGAAACGGGGTGCAGAGGGTTCAATCAGTACAGTAGTCGGGGATAATTCACTCAACGCCTCGTTAAGCAAAGGAGAATGAAAAGAGCCAAGCATTTTATGAAACCCTTAATATCGGAAGATCGGGACAGCGCGACGCTCCAAAACCTGGGCCGAGCTTCCCTGCAAATCATTCACGACATCAAAAACCAACTCAATGGTCTCAAACTCTATGCCACATTCCTGCGAAAGCGTATGGAGAAAGGCGGCCAACCCGCGGACGAACAGGAAACGGTAGCGAAGCTCGTAGCTGGATTGGAACGGGCCGCGAACGATTTGACCGTGCTTGTGCAATATAGCTGTCCGATCGAGCTCCACAAGCAGCCAGGTGTGGACATTCAAAAGATAATGCGAAGTGTTTCGAGCAGCTTAAGAGAGACGGGAACCGGGGATCTAACTTGCTCGCTCGTCATCGATTCCGATCCCGCGCCCCTGATCGGAGAGTTTGATTCCGTAGTGTTAACTGACGCGCTGAAAGCAATCTCTTTGGGTGCTTTGAAGTCGCACCGGCGGAACGATTCCGATCCACTGAGAGTCAGTCTCAGACGGGAAGATCCAACCGCAGTCATCCAATGGGAACCTGTAAGCTTTGAGAACGGCGATCCGTTTCGCTCATTCAACGGCCGCGACGCGATTAAGATGTCGCTGGCGGCAAAGGCCGTGGAAGCCCATGGTGGATCCGCCGAGCAGCAGGAACATCTTTTGCTTGTTCGTTTGCCGCTAGCGCAGGGCTGAGTTTTAGATCGAAAAAGACAGGCTATGAATACGACGAGCACAGTAGTTTCAAGGGAGGAGGAGAAGGTGGAGAACAAGGACGTGCGGATTCTGATCGTTGATGATGAGCCCATGATGACTGATTCACTGCGGCAGCACCTCGAGGAAGAGGGCTACTCAGTAGACACTGCCGCTACTGGGGCGCAGGGTGTCGAGCTATTCGATCAGGGTGGCCACCATCTGGCCATTTGCGACTTGCAACTTCCGGACATGGACGGTCTGGAAGTCATGCGTCACATGAAAGACGCGCGCCCAACTACCGAAGTGATCGTTGTTACCGGTTACGGTTCGGTACCGCGAGCGGTTGAAGCGACGAAGGCCGGCGCCTTCTATTTTGTGGAGAAGCCCTTCGACTTCGAGGAATTGGAGCCGCTGGTCCAAAAGGCGTTGGAGCGGCGCGAGTTGTTGGCTGAAACAATGAGTATGCGACGCCAACTGTCGACGCGTTCGGAGTACTTCAACATTATCGGTGCTGCGAAACAGATGCAAACGATCTATGAGACGATCGAATCCGTCGCGAAGTCTGACGCGAACGTTCTGATCGTCGGCGAATCCGGCACTGGCAAAGAATTGATCGCCAACGCCATCCACTACAACTCGCTGCGCTCGAAAAAACCATTCATCAAGGTAAACTGCGCGGCGTTGCCAAAAGAGTTGATCGAATCCGAGCTTTTCGGCCACACGAAGGGCGCGTTCACGGGCGCGCACGCTGACAAAGAGGGTCTGGTGCAGCACGCCGCGGGCGGCTCGTTGCTTCTTGACGAGATTGCGGAAATGCCCGTCGAGCTTCAGCCAAAACTCCTTCGCGTGTTGCAGGAAAGGAGTTATCGCAAGATCGGCTCAGAAAAGACCTACACCGTCGACTTCCGTCTGGTTTGTTCAACAAACCGGCTGCCTGCCGATGCTATTCGCGAGGGTCTGCTGCGCGACGATCTTTTCTATCGCATCTCGACGATCACCATACATGTTCCACCATTGCGCGAGCGGAACGAAGACATTCAGCTTCTCACTGAGCACTTTCTGGGGATGTACGCGAAGAAATACGACCGTCCCATCACGGGAGTCTCGCAAGCAGCATATCAGAGGCTGTTCGCACACACCTGGCCAGGCAACGTTCGTGAACTGCAGAACGTGATCGAACGCGCGGTGCTGTTGGCTAAAGGAAATCGTGTAGAACCACTGGACCTGCCTTTTGATAACGGAACGCTGCCGGAAGGTTCAGAAACGGCAACCTGGGAAGTGCCACCGAACATGACTTTGGAAGATATCGAAAGACTGGTCATCGAAAGAACGCTGCAACGCACCGGTGGCAACAAACAGGCGGCGGCAAATCTTTTGGGAATATACCGCCCGCGTCTCTACAGCAAGATCAGAAAGTACAACATTAACCTGGGTGACTTAGTTCAGGATCCCACATCATAGGACATCGCACGTCTTAATTCTGAGATCTGAGATCTCACTTCTGAATCCTTAATTCCACCTTATGGAACGCCCTCTTGCGTTCTGCCCACCTCTATCTCCTGCTTCTCAGTCTACCGCATACGTAGCCACACTCGTCGGTGTCTCAAAGCAACGAACTTTGTAAATCTCGACACGGCCATCGTCCACCCGCTCCGCGACGCGTTCAAGAATGTACTTCGCAAGGTTCTCGGCTGACGGCTGCAGCTTATCAAAGGGCGGCAAGTCGTTGATGTTTCGGTGGTCCAGATACTGAACCAATTCGTCCGCGGCAGCCTTTAATTCAACGAAATCAACCAGCAAGCCGATGTTGTCCAACTCGCGGCCGCGAGCATAGATTTCGACACGATAATTGTGACCGTGCATGTTCTCGCACTTCCCTTTGTAGCCACGCAGCTGGTGCGCGCTGGAGAAGTTGCGCTCAATCATGACTTCGAATTGTCCGGGCATGGTTCAGAGTCTGGCACAACCCAAACGCCAAAGTCCAAGGTGTGCCCGCAAGTGTGTCCGATAGATAGCGGACTCTAGTCCGTAGACGGCTTCATTGGCAGGCCTAATTGCGCCGCTTCTGGATTCTTCAACACTGCAATGAACGGCAAATTGCGGTAGCGCTCAGCGAAATCAAGTCCATAGCCGACAACGAAATGATCGGGAATCTCGAATCCCAGATAGTCGATCGGAACCTCGCGTTCGCGCCGTTCATGTTTGTCGAGCAGCGCGACGAGTCTTACGCTGGCGGCGCCGCGCGATTTCAAGTTGGCAAGTAGGTAAGAGAGCGTCAACCCGGTGTCAACGATGTCCTCGACGACGATGATGTCGCGGTTCTCGATGGGCACATCGAGATCCTTCAGGATGCGAACCTCGCCGGATGTGCGCGTAGACGAGCCGTAGCTGGAGATGGCTATGAACTCGATGCCCAGGGGTATGTCAATCGCGCGTAGCAGGTCGCTCAGAAAGAAACATGCGCCTTTGAGCACGCCAATCAGGAGCGGATTGCGACCCGCATAATCGAGCGCGATTTGCGTCCCCAACTCCTTGATCCGATTCTGAATTTGCTCCTCAGAAATGAGCACTTCAAGATTCGGATTGCTGAATTCGGATTGTATTTTTGCGGAAGAGGTAGCCAAGTTTTTCTCCTACATCTCGACTTATTAGTTTGACGCTAAATGATGTTGCCTGCAAGGGTTGCTTAAGCGCCTTGTGGTGCGACATACTATTGAAGCTGGTCCTTTAGGTCAATGTCGAAAACACATAATTTTTCACTCGGAGGCAAACATATTGTTTTCCCCCTCGCGCTGTGTTTGCTGGTGCTCTATGCACATGGCGCGGCTGCGCAGCAGAGCAAGGCCATCGAGCCGTGCAGCGCAACTCCCTCGGTCAGTCCTACCGCCAAACTCAAGAAGTCCTCAGCCGCCACTGCCGGAAGTACGGAGGATGTTAGCGCGCGCGTGAGCGAAACAGAGATCAACTCCACCATCCCGGACGACCCCTCAGTCAACAAAATGCTTGAGCCATTCGTCGCGAAGGTGCGGGCGCTCGACGTAGTGATCGGAAAACTTGAAGGCGAATTAAGGAAAGCCGGAATGGGCGGAGGTTCGTTGGGCAACTTTGTTGCCGACGGCATGCGGGCGGAGGCGAACATCAACCTCGGTCAACCCGTAGCGCTGGTTGTCACCAACAGCGGTGGGCTGCGCAAAAATGCCATCGCACCGGGGGAACTGCGTGTTCGGGACATTTTTGAGTTGTTGCCTTTTGAAAACAAACTGGTCGAGCTGGAAATGACTGGTGAACAATTGTTGAATGTATTGAAGGCCGTTGTCGCAAGCCGCGAAGTCCAGTCAGGCGCGCGCATCAAATATCGGATCGGCGCTGACCAGAAGCCTGAGCTCATTAGCGTGAAGTTAATCAGCGCAGATGGAAGAGAGACGGATATTAATTCGACGGCAAACTATCGCATTATCACGACCGATTACCTGCTGAGTGTCTCGGGTGGCAGCTTGGCGATTCTGCAACAGGCGAAAAGCCCGAAGCCGCTCGGCATCACCATGCGCGACGCGGTGATTGATTATGTAAAGGGTGAAACGGCTGCCCGACGAACGGTCAAGGCCACGCTGGACCAGCGGTTTGTGCTTGAAGGGCCCGCGTCCACAAAGACGGAGAGACCGCCGCAGTGATCACACGACGAAAATTCGTTAACCGGTCAGCCGTAGCAGGCGCCGCCTTGTTGTTGCCGGGATCCGCGCTTCGCTGGCTTGTTTTCCGAGATGCGCTTTCATTGACGACGCCCCTGCTCGATCCCGGGCCGGGCGAAACGCTGATTACGATTATTCACACAAACGACGTTCACTCGCAGATTGATCCGCTTCCCGCCAATGACCCACAGTATCCTGGTAAAGGCGGCGTTGCTCGTCGCGCAACCCTGGTTAAGCGCGTGCGCAAAGAGAATCCCAATACTTTGCTGGTCGACGGCGGCGACGCGTTTCAAGGGACACCGTATTTCAACTTCTACAAGGGCGAAGTTGAATACAAAGCAATGTCACAGATTGGCTACGATGCAGGAACCCTGGGCAATCACGAATTCGACAACGGAATCGCTGCCCTCGCGGCGGCAATGAAGTTTGCGAACTTTGAATTTGTCTCAGCCAATTATGATGTACGTGGCACGCCGCTCGAGAACCGTGTAAAACCCTACGTAGTGCGCGAGATTGCCAACGTTCGTGTTGGCTTGTTCGGCCTGGGCATCAGTCCTGAGGCTTTGATCACTCCCGCGAATTTCCGTGGAATCACGTATCACGATCCTGTTGAAGTCTCGCGTGGCGTGGTCAAAGTTCTGCGTGGGACGGAACGCTGCACGCTGGTCGTATGCATGTCGCACCTGGGTTATTATGCGGAACCTAAGAACGGCGAGATTGGCGATTCGCAAGTCGCAGCGCAAGTGGACGGAATTGATTTTATCGCCAGCGGCCACACGCATACGTTTATGAAAACACCAGTTTTGCAAAAGCAACCATCGGGCAAGGAGACAGTCATCTTTCAAGTCGGCAAGAGTGGAATTTATCTGGGACGCGTAGATTTTACGGTTCGCGCGGGGCAGGTCACAGCCTGGGCCGGACGCTTGCTGGATTTGCGCGACGAGTCGCTGGCTTAGCAATGTCAGACGATCAATCAACACGTGATCGCATCCGGGCGCTGGTCCGCGATGTGCTCGACAAGATTCCGGCCGAAGAAATGAGTGGCAACGAAGCATCGCCAACTGGTTCCTCAGTTGCGACTCGGTTCGTCGACACGGCGCCGTCAACTTTGATTACCTCCAAAGAATTCATTACGCGCGATGAGTCTTCGAAGATGGTGATCACCGAGGACGATGTGCGCGGACTTGAAGCGGGAGCGGTCTTGCGTATCGCCGAGCGTGCCCGTCTGACTCCGCTGGCGGCAGACATTGTGCGCGACAAGAAGATCGGGATTGTTCATCGTGTGTCGCGTCAACACTCGACCGGCGCAAAACTAATTGCTGTTGGCGCGGATCACGGGGGATTCAAGATGAAGGAAGAGCTCAAGGGTTTTCTCAACGAGTTGGGCCACCGCGTCCATGATTTTGGCACCAACTCGGAAGCTGCAGTTGATTATCCTGACTTTGCACATGCGGTTGGGCGCGCAGTCGCGGACGGAACAGCGGATCTGGGCATCATTATCGACGGCGCGGGTATTGGCAGCGCAATGACGGCCAACAAAGTGCCCGGCGTTCGAGCTGCCGCTTGCTATTCGGTTGATGTGGCCAGCAACTCACGCGAACACAACGACGCTAATGTTCTCACCCTGGGAAGCAAAACGATCACACCTCCCCAGATGCGCGAGATCGTGCGCGTTTGGCTAGCGAGTTAGCGAAATGCCCTATTCAACCAACGGCGACCTGGAACAACTGATCGAACAGATTACCGACGTCATCGTCGCGCGCTTGAACGGTGGTGGCGTCGATCAGGCGGGACTATGCGGTTGTACTTCTGAATGTTTCAATCGTTGCCCGGAGCGGATGCACAGGGTTGTCGACGCCGGCGCTGCGCGCATTGGTTTGGTGCTCGGTGAAACGACTTCGGCGAGGGATTGGGCCAGCCTGATCGATCACACCCTGCTAAAACCTGATGCGACAGACGAAGACATCAAACGTCTGTGCGACGAGGCCGCAAGGTTTCGTTTTGCTTCTGTCTGCATAAATCCGACGTGGGTGCGTGCCGCCACTTGTAATTTGCAAGGAACTGGTATTCCAGTATGCACGGTGATCGGATTTCCTTTGGGAGCGACGCTGCCAGACGTGAAAGCCTACGAAGCGCGACGCGCAATCCTCGAAGGCGCGCGCGAAGTTGACATGGTCATCAACGTTGGCGCCTTGAAGAGTGGCGACGACTGCCTGGTCGAACACGACATTCGCTCAGTCGTCGAAGCGGCCCACGAATATGGTGTGACGACCAAAGTGATCATTGAAACTGCGTTGCTTACCGATGAAGAGAAAATACGCGCGTGTCAAAACGCTAAGAGAGCCGGCGCGGACTTCGTGAAGACATCTACTGGCTTTTCAAAAGGTGGCGCCACCGTTGCTGACATTCTTCTGATGCGTCGTACGGTCGGCCCGGATCTCGGTGTGAAAGCTTCTGGGGGCGTCAAGAATCTGGAAGACGCGCGTAAATTGGTCGAGGCGGGTGCGACGAGGATCGGGGCGAGCGTCGGCGTCAAGATTGCCCAGGAAGCAGCGGGCACCGGGACCAACGGCGGGCCGCAGGCTTACTGATTCCGGACATCCTCAGCTTCTCTATCTAATCTCTTAAATCGATCAAACCTTGATACGAATGACGCTTTGCGTCTATGCTTCTTTTCGATTTGAGATCCCATAACAACTGGTGAGGGCTCATGCCCGCGAAGCGTAATCTGCTCGCAGTAATTCTCGGAGGGGGCGCGGGAACTCGTCTGTTTCCGCTAACGCAACAGCGCTCGAAGCCTGCCGTTCCTGTCGGCGGGAAATATCGCCTGGTTGATATCCCGATCTCGAATTGCATCAACTCCGACGTGCTCAAGATTTTTGTTTTGACGCAGTACAACTCTGCCTCGCTAAACCGTCACATCGCGCAGACCTTTCGCTTTTCGCAATTTTCGAATGGGTTTGTCGAAATCCTTGCCGCCGAGCAGACACCCGAAAGCCGTCAATGGTTTCAAGGAACTGCGGATGCTGTGCGTCAAGTTTTGCCACACATGGCAGACTGGGGTATAGACACTCTTCTGATACTCTCTGGCGATCATCTCTATCGCATGGATTATCGTGATTTCCTGCAGCGCCACTACGACTCTGACGCTGACGTTACGGTTTCGGTAATCCCTTGCGCCGCACAAGCGGCGAGCGAATTTGGGCTCTTGAAAACGGACCAGAGTGGACGCATCATCGAATTCAAGGAAAAGCCGGGAGGAGACGATCTCGAAGGGATGCGCGTCGACAACACGGCTTTTGGACTTACTCCTGACGATGCCGCCGTGCGCCCGTTTCTCGCTTCGATGGGGATCTACGTCTTCAAATATGACCGACTGGAGAGACTCCTGGCGGAGGATCCAAGCTGGCTCGACTTCGGACGCGAAATCATCCCAGCTGCGATCGGCACAGGTAATGTCCAGGCGTTTATGTTTGATGGCTATTGGGAAGATATCGGAACGATCGGCGCATTCTACAAGGCTAACCTGGACCTGACAACTCAGATTCCGAAGTTTAACTTGTTTGACGCAGAGGCGCCTGTTTATACCAGAGCGCGTTATCTGCCTCCTTCCAAGATTGAGGAATCGGAGATTCGTGACTCAATTGTCAGCGACGGTTGCATCCTGAACGGCGCAAAAATCAGTAATTCGATCATCGGCCTGAGAAGCCGCATCTCCAAGGCCGTCCAAATCGAGGCGTCAATCGTCATGGGGGCTGATAACTACCAAACGATCGAGGATATGCGCGAAGATCGCGCCGCCGGGTTGCCTAGTGTCGGAATCGGAGAGGAAACGATTATTCGCCGCGCAATCATCGATAAGAATGCCCGAATCGGCGCCGGTGTGCGTCTCCTCAACGCAGCCGGAGAACTTAATGCCGATTCTGAAGATAAGAGCTATTACATCCGTGACGGCATTATTATCATCCCGAAGAATGCCGTCATTAGGACTGGTACGGTTGTCTGAAAAGCTGACCTGAACTGCACTTGGATTAGTGCTGAGAATACAAATGGCTCGTGGATGGGAAAGCAAAGCGGTGTCAGAACAGATTGAAGAAGGGAAGGAGACTCCCGCACAGCGCACGCCCGACTTTGATAGATCACCTGAGGCGCGGATGCGTCGAGAACAACTGGAATCACTAAAGCTGTCGCGCACGCGAACCTTGGCACAATTGGAACGGGCAACGAATCCCGCCTATAGGAACGTTCTTGAAAGAGCCTTGCGCTCTCTTGAGGAAGAGACTGAACGGATTACTCGATTGCTGAACACTGGAGCGCCTGATTAGGAAGCTCGTTCTGCGCGTCAGTGACCTCGAGACACTATCTTTAATGTAATACTTTAAGAGCCTTCCTTCGCGAGCAAGCCGTATTTTTTTCGTAATCGCTAGTTCGAGAGCTGCTTCGATCTCAACAGGTATGCCGAAAAGACAAGTCGCGACGCGCGAACACCATCCTGCCCTACACGTGCGTGCCACGGTTCCCGCAATCAAACGCAGGACTCGACACAAGTCCTTAATCATCCCCCATAACGAAACCAACGTCGAACTCGAAATAACCGGCCGCGTAGTGAGGTTAACAAACCTGCACAAGCTGTTTTGGCGCAAGTTGGGTATTACAAAGCGGGATCTCCTTCAATACTACGCTGACGTCGCCAGCGTGCTGTTGCCACATCTCGCAAACCGGGCCATGGTTATGAAGCGGTATCCTAATGGCGCGGCCGGCGAGTTTTTCTTTATGAAACGAATCCCGCAGCCGCATCCCGATTGGATTGAAATCTGCAGCATCGAACACAGTTCGGGCAACATCATCGATTTCCCCATCGTTCAAGACCTTCCTTCGCTGCTATGGACAATTAACCTTGGCTGCATCGATCTGAATCAATGGTATGCGTCCTGCGACGACGTCGACCGACCAGACTATGTGCACTTCGATTTGGATCCGGTTCCAGGCGCGACTTTTGAAAAGGTGGTTGAAGCAGCACTCGTGGTTCGAGCTGCGCTTGAATCGCTAAAGATGAGTTGTTACGCGAAGACCACGGGCTCCAGAGGAATTCATGTTTACGTCCCGATTTTCCGGGGCCCAACACAGAAACAAGTGTGGGGCTTTGCAAAAGAGTTCGCAAACGCAGTTGCAGCGCATGCGCCAAAATTGCTAACGGCCATCTACCAGATTGCCAAGAGACCAAAAGGGAGGGTCCTGGTAGATTACAACCAGAATGCCTGGGGAAGGACGCTAGCTTCGGTTTATTCGGTGCGTCCAAAGCCAAATGCCACGGTTTCAACCCCCGTCACATGGGACGAGCTTGAACGCGGAATCAAAGTCGATGATTTCCGGATCGACAATGTGCCAAGGCGAATTCAGAGACTCGGGGATCTGTGGAAGCCGCTTCTCATGAAACGACGCCGGTCCAGGCTTGAGGTTTATCTTTAAGTTCAGCTTCCGGTCGGACAATGATCCGGACGAAGAATTGAAGTAACTCTTCACGGGTCGGCAAGTAGACAGTTCAGGTTTTAAATTAGCTAGAGCCACAGTTGCCCCGACATTGAACTCTTGCTGAACCGGCGGCTCTGCATGTCTTATTGCGAAGGCCCAGTTCGATCAGACGCCACTGCTTCCCGTATCCTCTGGATGATTAAGCGAGCCAATATTCCTGAAGAGCAGTCGCCGCCGGTCTGGACAATCGGACATTCAACTCGTCCAATCGACGCGTTTGTTGCACTCCTCGTTTCAAACGCCATTATTAATCTCGTTGATGTCCGCAGTTACCCCGGTTCTCGGAGATTTCCGCAGTATAACAAAGTGGCCCTCTCCACAACGTTAGCAACGGCAGGTATTGATTATCACCATCTGGTACAACTCGGAGGAAGGCGGCGACCATTACCTCACTCCAGGAATATCGCATGGCAAAACCTTTCGTTTCGCGCCTATGCGGATTACATGGAATCAGCAGACTTCAAGAAANGTGTGCGGAAGCGCTCTGGTGGCGTTGTCATCGCGGTTTGATTGCAGACCACCTCAAGGCGTACGGTTCGGTTGTTACCCATATTATCGATTCCACCCACACTGAAGTCCATCCTTACACGGCGGCCGCAAAAATCATCGCTGGCAAATTATCCTACTCCGGACTCCTGCCTGAGTAACCGCCAATTACCTCCCTTTCACACGACACCATCACTAGGAAACCAAAGTTAAGGTAAAACCTTAGCCCAGCCAAACCTTTCGCTTTTGTCCCTTCTTCCGCCGCTTAACTCCAGTCCGACGCGGAATCTTTTTTGGGTCGCCGGTCGCGGCTTTCCCAATATTGCCGCCTTCATCTTCGGCAATCTCTGCGAGTGTTCGGCGCGTGAGGATCGAAGCCGGAGCTATTTCGGTCACATCGAGATCGGTCGTGTAGTAATCGCGATGCTTGATCAGCAACCACTGCCGGTCCTGAGTGCGAACTAGGGTCCACGAGCCGCTTAGTTTCTTGCCATTCAAGGAAAACTTTAACTCACCCTTCCGCAAAGAGGTCGCGACCTCATCAGTATTCTCTGGTTTATAAGTTCCCAGGTCCCAGACCATAACAGTGCCGCCGCCATATTCGCCCTCAGGAATGACCCCTTCAAACTTCGCGTAGTCGACCGGATGGTCTTCGACCTGCATCGCGAGCCTCTTCACTGTCGGGTCGAGCGATGGACCCTTTGGCACGGCCCACGATTTAAGAACGCCATCAACTTCCAGCCGAAAGTCATAATGGAGGCGAGTGGCCCGATGCTTTTGGACGACGAAGAGCCGTCCCGACCGGGTGCGTTTTTTTTCGGGACCTGGCTCTGGGGTCTTGCTGAATCGCCGCTTCTTTTTGTAATCAGTTAGAGCAGCCATTGTTATCTCCGTCAAGTGTCTACAGCTATCGTTCCAAGTGCTACAGCGTTATCAGCCGGATGCGGCCTGAGAGGTCGGGACCTCGGACTCGGCTTCAAACAGGTCAGGCTGAATCGGATCGAGACCGAGGACTTCTCGCACACGCCCGAAACTCCTTCTGTGAATCGGCAGGGCGCCGAGTTCCTTCAGAGCACGACAGTGCTCAGGCGTCGGGTAGCCTTTGTGGGACGCAAATCCGTAGCCTGAATAAGCGTGATCCATTTCAAGCATGTGCGCGTCGCGCGTCGTTTTAGCGATGATCGAAGCCGCGGCAATGCTGGCAGACAGCGCGTCGCCGCGAATGATCCCCCTTTGAGGCACAGGACAATGAGGAATCCGGCGAGCATCAACCAGCACGAAATCCGGCGCGCGACTGAGACCCTGCACTGCGCGTTGCATGGCAAGCAGCCCGGCGTGATATATATTCAGTTGGTCGATCTCCTCAACTTCGGCAAAGCCAACTGACCAGCTGATTGCGTCTCGCTTGATTTGCGTGGCCAGTTCATCTCGCTTTGTCTCGTCAAGAATTTTCTTCGAGTCGTTGAGACCACGCAGCTTGTACTTTTGGGGCAAGATAACTGCGCCAGCAACCACCGGACCTGCCAACGGCGCCATTCCTGCTTCGTCGACGCCGGCTATCAAACTAAAGCCCTGGAGCCAAAGCTCGATCTCATAGCGAAGAAGGAAATGCAGTCGCTGACCCTCTGAACGGTTGCTCCGCCGGCGCGCGCGAATTTGTTTGGCCAACTGGTGAGCGCCTTGGCGAGTATCGATTTCAAGGGCGTCAATCAGACCTCTGGGAACCGGCCGGCGGCGCTCGAGAAATATGTCCTTGAGTTCCGGTATAGATTTGAGAAGGAGTTTGTCCAGGGAAGGCATATTGATCGCTCAGCTTGCTATTGTTAACTTATCGGACCCACAGGATCAAACCGTGTGGTCGGGCAAAAACCATTCTGCGTTTTGACCAGAGCCACCCAAGATACCGCGCACGAGTGGTATTCTAGAACCAGAAGTCAAGATCGACGAGTTTTTCCGAAGAACCGAATATCGCTGAAGGCTAAACATGCAAGAAGGTGACGGCGAAAGATCAAAGCCGGTGCGAGATGCGGGGTTTACTGTATGGTTCCGTCTGTTGGGCGTCCTGCCACTCTCATTCTTTCTGGCACAGGCTGTCCACTATTGGCGACTTGGCCAACTCGGTCACATGCTGTGGATGTGCAACATCGGCAACCTGGTGATGGCAATCGGCCTTTTGCTTGGTCAGCCCATGTTGATTCGTGTGGCGGCGCTGTGGTCGATTCCAGGTGTGGTTATCTGGTTTCGGTACGTCGTGATGCAGTGGGGGCTCTTTGGTTCATCCATGTCGGCACACGTCGGTGGTTTGATTGTTGGTCTGGTTGCGCTTAGGAAAGTTCGCGTGGATCGCACGGCTTGGCTGTACTGTCTCGGCTGGTTTCTTATTCTTCAACTCTTGTCTCGTGTGACGACGCCGGTGGAGATGAACGTAAACGTTTCTCATGCGGTATATCAAGGGTGGCAGCAAATCTTCACAGCCTATTGGAAATTCTGGCTGGTGGCGACGCTCTTGGTGGCGATAGGTTTTTGGTTCTTGGGGCTCGTTCTTAGCAAGTTGTGGCCAGCTCAACCCTCAGTTTCCTAATTAGTAAATCTGAAGGATACGTGTCTTGTCTGACACACAATCTCCACAGTGTCCCCGTATTGTCGTGCCCAAGAGCGAACAGGGGATTTAACGAACAGGGGAAGGTAAGGCGCGGATTACTTTAGCGAGCCGCTCAGGTAGCGGCTCGCTTTGATCTTAAGCGGTCACGAGCTTGAATCATTTGGATCGTGACTACTGGCTGATGAAGTTGCCAGTAGTCCCTGTCGTTTGCGCTAGTTTCTTCTTTAGCACTGGAGGTTTTTGTCCGGAATTGGTTTGGGCGGTTGCGTCTCCCTGCGGATTGAAGATGTAGCTGTCCCGTGCGCGCACCGCCAGGTTCGGTTGATCCACCCGCACCCTGATCTGACGGCGCTGCCCAGCCTGCGCCGGCCTCTTCGGATAGTAACCAAGGCTGTATTGGCGCCGAAGTTCCTCAGCGACATTAGCAAAGGCATATGTGAGATTCTGGGAGCTGTCGGCGTTGTAGAGACGAGCGCCCGTTCGCTCAGCCAGTTCGTGGAGATAGCGATCAGCACGCTCGTAGTCGGCCTGGCTGGTACCCGGGCCGCCGCCACCTCCCCCGGGCCAGCCTCCGCCGCGGCTTCCGCGGCCTCCGCCAAATACGCCGCCTAGAATGTCAATCAGAACACCGGTTCCCGAACTGGGCGCACGTCTTGAACCAGGCCAGGACGAGCCACCGCCCATGTCGGAATAGGTATTGTATTCTACCGGATAAATCAAAGCGTCGAGTTCTTCGGCGTCGCGCACGGTGCTTTCGTATGTCGCATGCTTGCTGGTTGTGTCCACACCATCCGTGAAGAGAACAATCGCCTTGCGTCCAGCAATATGATCAAGTTTTTGGTTTATGACCATGTCGACTGCTTCGTAGAGTTTAGTGCCGTCGCCCGGTCTTGTTTGGCGAATCGCGTTTTGCAATCGGCGGCGGTCGCTGGTGAACTCGGTGAGAACTCTTATCTTGTCATCGAACGAGACCACCATCACGCGATCGTCCCCGTGCAACTGATTGACAAAAGCAATCGCGGCATCCTGGATCTCCTCCAGTTTGAAACGCGTAGAGCCGCTTGTGTCGATCACCAGGACCACATTGAAGGGTTTATCGACTGAAGAGAAAAAGGCGATATTCTGTTCAATGCCATCTTCCCAGAGCCGAAAATCCTCTTTTCGCAGGTTTGGAGCGTATCGTCCGTCGCGGTCCATTACGCTCACAGGAATGGTAACCAGCGTCGTATTCACCCGGATGACGTCGTTTTCAGCAACTTCCTCAGGACCTTTACCTGGGTCCGCGGGCTGTCTGCCCGACTGACCATTACTGTTGTTTGCACCGCCCAAAACCGGTGGACGCGAAGAGTCCGCAGTAGTCGTTGAACTTGGCGAGTTAGTTCCAACTCGACGCGCGCGCGACTGTGCCTGCGAGGTCCGGGCAGTAAGCAGAAGGGCCAGGAGCACTAGTAGAGTTGAAATCTTTCTCATGCTTAAGCTCCCTTAGTCCAAACGTCGAGACTTTCGGGGTCGAACGTTTGATGCACGAAGGTTAAAAAGGATGCATTGATGCGCCTGTCGCTCAGGCAAAAGGGAGAGAATCCAAGACGACGGGACGAAGATAACGCTAAACGCTCAGAAGAGCAAGGCCATCGAGAGCAGGAAACGCTCGGTTGAGTCGCTTGTTCGCCGCACGGCCGCGAGGCGGTGGGTTTCCGGCCGTTAACGCGAATGCGCGGTGATTGAATTCCAGATGAACGGAAGAGTGCCCCAAGTCTGTCCGCGATGCTGTGGACGAAACCCGAAGAGTACTACGCGCCCTTTTCCCAGATTCACTTCAGCGAGCGCGATACGTCCCTTGATGTGACTTTCGCCCAGCAGCCAGCCGGACCGAAGCACATTCTCTTTCGCATAACGCGCGATGATGCGTACGCTTGGATCGGTCGTTTCAAACGCTGAGCTGTTGATGAAATAGGCATCGACTGAGCGTGGCAGTCCCCGGGCAATCGGCTGGGAGTTGTTGATATCTAGTGAGAGAATCGAGCCCGGGCAATAAAAGTCTGAAGACTTCAAACCCTCGAGCACATTGCGGAGCGGAAGTCCGAATTGCTTGATGGGTAGTTCACAGGACGCGTCGAAACAGATCAGCGTGCCACCATCCTCCACAAACTTTCTTAGGTTGCCGACACCGGCAGTAGTAATGCCACCAGTGAACTCCGCCGGGTAAGTGCTCGGAGCATTGCCTTCAACAATGTCCTTCTCCCGCTGTGAAGGCAGGATAATCACATCATAGGTGGAAGAGAGATTGCCCTGTTTGACTTCCCCATCAAGGAGCGATTTGAACGGCACATTGAATGTGTCGAATACGAAACGCGTCCAGCCTTCATCGATGTTTCCAGTCCAGCCTTTGTAAATCGCGATTCTTGCCGGCTCCCTAATCGGGTTAACAACTGGCGAAACCTCGCTCCGTCGCGGCGCGAGTCCAAACTCTCGACGTACTTCGTTCTCATCGTGAATAAGCGTCAAGCGCCTTTCGGCGGTGGATTCCTGAATTGCTACGACTGCCGGCGCGTCGATCCCCATTTGCATGGGCAGTGTCCAGCCGGTCACGTCATAAGGTCGCTCTGCTTCACCTAGTTCGTTGAGCCGGTTTGGATAAATCTGAGGCTCGAACAAGGCCTGCACGTTCGCACGTTGCGGTTGCGACAGAAAAATGATGTAGCTGCCCGCGGGGACTTCGGGCATGCCGACCGTCCGGGCGACTATCTTTCGATAAATCCCCAGTTTCTCAGTTGATGAATTTGTTCGTTGCAGAATCTGCGGACCAAAAGAAGCATGCAACTCACGGTCAAGCCGATAAACTTCGACGCCCTGCTCAATTAGCGTGCCTACTAACTTGGCGATCCCTTCATCGCGACCCTGTCCGGCCGGGATTATGTAGGCAATCGGCTCGCCTGGATCGACAGATTGATTGCTTGCTTTCCTGTTCAGCTCATAAAAGTTGCGTAAATAAGAGGAGCGGTAATTCGCCGCCAGCGACAAAAGCGAACGCGCCGCGATCATTTCCATCTGCATGATGTCTCGTGGCCGCCACTCGCCGCCAGACCACGGATCGGGAAAGTTTGTCGTCGCTTCGAGCGCGCTGCGCATTCCTCGCGTTGATGACCGCGCAAGCTGCTCCCCAGTGACGTTGCTCGGAGTCATCAGTCGAGCGTTGGCGGCCTCGGTGAGAATGCCAATAGAGTTATGAAAGTATGGCGCAGTGCGAAAGCCACCGTGCCACCAGGTGTCATAGAGTGCGTTGGTCAACACGCCGTGAAACCCAGCGGCCGTAACGTCCGCGGCCATCTTGTGACCGATGAGCCCAACTTGCCGAAGCAAGAGTGGCGCGATCCTCGGATTCGGCGGATCGAAAAAAGGCGGAACGAAGAAACGAGAGCCATTCGAGCTCTGTTGATGAACGTCGTAGACTATTTCAGGGAACCATTCGTTCCAAAGCAGCCGCGTGATCGCTTTGCTTTCTTTGAGATTCAGCATGTACCAATCCCGATTGTCGTCATGCCCCGCGTAGTGGTGATAGATTTCCGGCGGCTCTTTTCCTTCAAAAGGAGTTCCGAGAGTTTTCCGGTACCAGTTTGCGACGATGTCGACGCCGTCCGGGTTGGATGAAGGGATGAGCAGTAGAATCGTGTTCTGGAGAATCTCCCGCGTCTCCGCGTCCTCGGCCCTAGCGAGATCATACGCAAGTTGCATCGACATTTGCGAAGCTACGATTTCTGTCGAATGGATTGAGCAAGAGATGGTCACGACCACTTTGCCGTCATGGACCAATCGGTCGCGCTCACTTTCGCTGACGACCGCGCGCGGATCCGAGAGCTTGTGCTGAACCTCCTTGTATTTGTTAAGCGCGAGTAGGTTTTCGCGTGCACTGATAAACGCGACAATCAACGGCCGCTTGAGTGTTGATTCTCCGATTGTCTGAATCAGCACGCGGTCGCTAACCTTGTCCAATCGCGCGAAATAGTCTGTAATCTGACCCCAGTCTGCGATCGTCCGGTCATCTCCCGGCGCGAAACCGAGCACCGATTTCGGCGATGGCGCCAGAGCGGTCGCAGAAGCACGCGCGCGTCGTTGAGCCAGGATTAAAGATGAGCTTGAACCCCCGATGAAAAACAAAAGGACAAAAAGACAAGCAACGAGTGCGCGGCGATGACAAATCATTCGGGAAATCCTTCGCATGAATTGATTGAAGAGAATGCTGCGACCCGGGGGCCGAGTACCGTGGAGTCTAACACAAGTCGTCGACCCAACCTCGGGGGTCGCATCCTTTACTGGTGGTCGTGGTTTGTAGCCGGTACGCTGCTGGCTATTTTCGGTCCGCCGGCAATCCTGGTGTCATGGATCGCTGGTCGCCGCCACTGGGTGTATCCCTGGGCGCTCTTTGGCGGTCGCAACTGGCTGCGATGGAGTGGCATGAAGGTTCGTGTTCGCGGGCTGGAATTGCTGGATCAAAATCAAACGTATGTCTTCATATCGAATCACAGATCCTACCTCGATACGGCAACCTTGTTTTGTTACGTCGGTCGCAGAATCGGCTTGATAGCCAAGAAAGAATTGTTGAAGGCGCCAATACTCGGCTACGGGATGGGCTACGTAAACGTGATGGCCATCGATCGATCGAATCGCGAGCGCGCTCTGCAAACGATGGAGGCCGCAACGGCCCGCATTCGGGCGGGAGTCTCGTTTGGCGTCTTTGCCGAGGGAACGCGGGCGTTGCCCGGTCAATTTCTGACATTCAAAAAGGGTGCGTTCTACATGGCTGTTCAAGCCGGCGTGCCGATCGTACCCGTGGCCATGAAGAATACCGACGTCTTGATGGGCAAAGGAACCGGCGTAGCAAAAATGGGCACGATCGACATGGTTCTGTTACCGGCTGTGGATACGAGGGGAGTTTCAACCGATGAAGAGCTGCAGCGACTAGTTGAGCGGGTTCAAGAGGTGATCGCGCAAGAACTCGGCGTCTCCAAGATTACAAAACGTTAACTTGTTCTATCTTCGCCAAGCGTTCATGGCGCAAAAATGTAAGTGATCACTCCCGTAACCTTGACTGGCTGACCAGCTACGAGCATGGGCGCAAAGCGGGCTTTCCTTGCCGCTTCGAGCGCCGGCAGTCTAAGTGGTATTGGTCCCTCCTCAATCTCCGCCGAAATCACCTTGCCAGTTTCGTCGACTATCACTCTCACTATGACTTTGCCCGCGACCCTCGCCCTTCTTGCTTCCTCCGGGTAGTTAGGCTGCGGTAGCTCAATGGCCTTGCTATTAAGGACTCCACCTTGAATCGGCTCTCCCTTTGCCGGTGCTTCAGGCGGCGCTGTGAGCGGCGGTTCTGTTTCGCTTCGGAAGGGTCACCCTCGGTAATTGTGACCGTTGCACGGGCGGGCGCAAAGTCTGAATAGCGCACCTTCAGCCGCACATGCAGCGAATCGCCGTTGTCAAAGACCAGCTCTTCGTCTGCATAGGAGTAGGTGGGAAACCAATAGCGCCCATCAATTTCTTCGCGATACGTCTCGACCGTGGGGAACTTGTTGATCTTGGTTTCCGGGATTCCTTTGCCCCGCGTCTTGACGATCTGAAGGTCCTGATCGTCGACCCAGATGCGCCCCACGAAAAGACGCTCCTTGGTCTTCTTCGGATCGGGAATGACTTTTGGCGCCACGTCAAACACGTAAAGATTCAGCTCATCAATCTTCTCTTTGCCGACGTATTTGAAGTTGTATCGATCAATCTTCGATGGTTCGAGAGCAAATGGATTTATTCCCCCGAGATCCTCAAGGTCTTCCGGAGTCACGCCACCAAATGTGGGCATCGGGAAACGGCTAATCTTTTCGTACCGGACTCCCTGATCATCAAAGGTAAAATATGACACCCGGTGATATTCACCGGTGATCTGTCCACCCATTCCCAAACTTTGAACAAGTGCATCACGCTTGAAAGAGTATTGATTGAGGGCGCGGCGAAACTGGGTCTCTTTGGCAGTAAACGTTCTGACTATTCGGTCCATCTCGGCTGCACTTAACATGCGGGAGGAGTCAGCAGGCTGCTGAGCCAAACCTTGGCGGAGCGGCGAGAGTAACAACAAAAAGCCGCCGATGCGCAACAGGACAGAGTAGTGGGAACCTTTCTTCAAATCTAACTTCTTCCTCATCGCCAGCCGAACAGATTATTATGAGTTGAGCCCTCAGTCAAAAACTGCGTTACCAGAAAACCATTACGCGCCGCGAGCGCTTGGACCCGACAAATCTCGCAATTGCCATTTTTTACTTGCCAAAGCTTTTGCATATGGTGTAATGTGCCCAACGTTCAACGGATTAGCTTTCACTCGATCGCGCAGCCGTGAGATTGCTTGCGGGCAACACGGCTGGAACCTGTGGGCGAGAGTGGAGGGTCAGAAAAATCAATCTCAGGTCCTCACGTCGGCTGATGGCGGCGTCCCCAATCCCGGTGAACCTGTAAGACGCTCGCTCGCCGGCCAACCGGCGACCGAACGCGTTTACACAAGGGGCGGACGTCCGATCAAGCTCATGGGAGGGGCTTGAAGAAAACGCCTTTTGCCGACGATGTGCGCGGTGACCCGCTGCTCCTTCTGGGCAGGGCGGCGATAAGGGTCACCGCGCACACCCCAGCAAGACGCGCTCGCGCCGCTCGATAACTACGGAGCTTTAGATCATAATTCGCAGCTAATAAACAAGCGTCTGCGAGTGCGGGCACTCAATCGATTAATAATCCCTGCGTCCCTCGACGAAAGTGGGGTTATGGGCTTGGCCAAACAGTCACATGTTCACACAACGAATTGAACATCGACGTAATGCGGAATAATCCCGCGAGCGAAACCCTCGGCGAGTAAGCGGCGCACAGCCTCTCGCCCGCGATCCGTGTAATCAAGTGTAAGATCGTTAACCCACATCGCGACGAAGCGATCCGCCAGCTCGGAATCCATGTTCCTCGCAAATTGCATCGCGTATTTAAGGGCATCCTCGCGATGTTCTAATGAGTAGCGGATACTCTCTCGCAGGCACTGTGAAACGTCTCGTATGACATCGGGCGCCAGATCGCGACGAATCGCGTTGCCGCCCATTGGCAATGGCAGGCCAGTCTGCCCATGCCACCATTCGCCAAGGTCGATAATCTTGTGAAGGCCCATTGCCTCGTAGAACAGCTGGCCTTCATGGATCAGCAGTCCGGCATCGCAAGTGCCTTTCTCCACTGCCTGGATGATCTGATCGAACGGCACGACCTCATATTTAACATCTGGATTAAAAATTCGGAGCGCCAAAAAGGCACTCGTCAAGGTGCCTGGCACGGCGATCCTAAGTTCGGACAACTCTGCCGGAGTTGCCGGCTCTCGGGAAACCACGATGGGTCCATAGTTGTCTCCAATCGACGCTCCATGAGGCAGAAGCGCATACTTGTCAACAACGTATGCGTAAGCATGAAAGCTGATGGCGGTTACTTCATACGTGCCACGCATCGCTTCTTCGTTCAGGGTCTGAATGTCCTGCAGCACGTGCTTGAAATGAATCTCGCCAGTATCCAGCTTGTTTGTGGCCAACGCATAAAACATGAAGGCGTCGTCTGAATCCGGAGAATGGGCTACTGTGATTGTCCGGGCTTCTACTTTGGCTAATTTTGGATTCATAGTCGGTCTTGACCTGACGGCTTGTTCGCTGTTAGATCCGTTCAGAGGAACTTCAGGGTAGCCGAAAATCGGTCCCGCTCTTTCCTTAATCAAGCGAAACTGACATTTGTTCGTTCGACACGATTGTAGACGGTGTCGCGCTCTACGGCTTCGAAGCCGGCCTCTTCGATTAGTGCGACGAGTTCTCGCTTGTTCATCCTAACTTCGTTGTTGGCTTCTACCGAGTAGCTTTCCGTTAACTCGCCGCCCTCGGTGATCGTTCCATCGAGATCGTTTGCGCCGTAATGCAAAGCCACCTGTGCCAGATGCTTGCCGAGCATCACCCAATAGGCCTTAATGTGCGCAAAGTTGTCCAACAGCAGGCGCGAGGCGGCCATTGTTTTCAGTGAGTCAACACCAGACGGACCCGGAAGATGAGAAAGCTGCGTCCCGGGCGGATAAAAAGCAAGTGGAATGAAACACTGAAAACCGCCGGACTTATCCTGCTGCTCTCGCAAGCGAATGAGATGATCGACTCGATCCTCGATTGATTCAATGTGGCCGTAGAGCATCGTCGCGTTTGTCTTCAGGCCAGCGTGGTGAACTTTCCCGGCAAGTTCGAGCCAACGTTCGGCGTCACACTTGTGCGCGCAAATCATCGAGCGCGTCGGTTCGCGAAAGATCTCTGCGCCGCCGCCAGGGCACGAATCCAACCCGGCATCGATTAGCTGTTGAATTAGGTCCTCGTCTTTCATTTTGTAGAAATGCGCAAAGTGGTCCAGCTCGACCATCGTAAAAGCCTTCAAATGAAGCTGTGGATATTCGCGCTTTAGCGACGAAAGCAGGTCGGTGAAATAACTGAACGCGAGCTTCGTATTCAGCCCGCCTGTAATGTGTAGCTCGGTCGCGCCTTCGCTCACGGCCTGGCCTGCGATGCGCAAGCTGTCGTCGATGTTGTGTGTGTAAGCGTCCGGCTGGCGCGGTGTGCGATAGAAGCCGCAAAACTTGCAGTCGGCATAGCAAACATTAGTCGGATTGAAGTGCCGGTTGACGTTGAAATAGGTCGTGCGGCCGTGCTTCTGCCGGCGAACGCGATCAGCCAATTGGCCCAACGCCGGGAGATCGTCAGTTGCGTAAAGGGCCACGCCATCTTCGAAGGTTAACCGCTCACCGGCTTGAATTCTCGTGGCCAGCTCGTTGAGTTTTGAATCGTGTGAAAAGTTCATAAGTTTGAGAAATGTACCGAACTGGAATCGACCCAAAGTCACAGCTTCAAGAAAACCGCGCCGCCGAATGTGACAAACAGAATCACACTCACAAGCGCGTTGGTTGTAAAGAACGCCGCGTTCAGCCGGCTCAAGTCATCGGCTCGCACCAGCGTGTGCTGGTAAACGAGCAAAGCTCCGGTCACAAAGACGCCGACAAGAGCCAGCGAAGCAAGTTGCGTTATCCAGTATAGCGCAACCAGTGCGGCAAACGCTCCCAGGTGCAACGCGCGCGCGATCCAAAGCGAGCGAGCGATGCCGAAGCGGGCTGGAATGGAATACAACCCCTCCCCGCGATCAAAGTCATAATCCTGACATGCGTACAAAACATCGAACCCGGCAGTCCACAACAGCACAAAGAGCGAAAGCAGCAACGGCACGGTACTATCAATCGCCCCGCGAACGGCAATCCAGGCGCCCGTCGGCGCGATCGCCAGGCACCAGCCAAGCACCAAATGCGAAAGCAATGTCCAGCGCTTGGTAAAGGAATAGAGCATCACACTGGCAAGCGCGACGGGAGCGAGAATCAACGTCAACCGATTGAGCATCGCCGCGGCTATGAAGAAGAGGGTTGCCGAAACGATCGTGAACGCCCAAACGAAGCTCACCGAAAGCAAACCTGCGGGGATGGCTCGCATGCGTGTACGCGGATTGCGAACATCAATATCGCGATCGGCAATTCGATTGAAGGCCATCGCGGTTGATCTAGCACCCACCATGGCCAGCGTGATCCAGAGAATTTGTTTCGGCGTCGGCAGTCCGTGTGTCGCGAGCACTGCTCCAAGGAAGGCAAAGGGCAGCGCAAAAAGCGTATGCTCGATCTTGATCATCTCGAGCGTTATGCGAACGTTACGCAAGGGCGTAGACACGCTTAGACCTTGCCCTTCGCGTTGACCAACTCGCCTGGCTGGTCTTTCACGCCTTTCCACCTGGTCTCTTGTGAGTGAGGCACGCCGAGATGATCGAGAATGCGGAAAACCAAGTGGTCCACTAACGCTTCGATTGTTTGCGGCCGGTGATAAAAACCTGGACTGGCCGGAATGATGTGCGCTCCGGCACGAGAGAGTCTCAACATGTTTTCCAGGTGGATTGCGTTGTAGGGTGCTTCGCGTGGCACAAGTACCAGACGACGACCCTCTTTCAGAGTCACGTCGGCGGCGCGCTGAATGAGATTGTTGCTAAGGCCCGCGGCGACCGCCCCAAGCGTGCCCATCGAGCAGGGCACAACCACCATGCCCTCCTGCGCATGCGAACCTGATGAAGGCTTTGCCGCTAAATTGTCCAGGCGATGAAGGTGAACGAGTTTTGAATCGCGCGACAGGCCGAGCCATTCGTTGATCCTTGCCGTATCAGCGCTGCGCAGATCGACGCCTAACTCAACGCGCGCCACCGTCTCGGCGGATTCAGACATGATCAGGTTGATGCCTTCGACCACGCCGCTCGCCGCCATGTGCACGAGCGTCCGGTACGCGTAGATTGAGCCTGATGCTCCGGTTATTGCTACGGTAAATTCCATAACGATCGCGTGTGAGAATCTTAATTGGGGGCTGAGTTAATCGCAAGCGAGCCGATTTTCAGGTAGGGGTCATTTACAAAGTTAAACACTGACATTGACTGACAGAGCCGGATCGCGGCGCATACAAAGAACCGATCAGCGGCGCTCCTGACATGGATCATGTCTCGACAAGCTACGACGCGATGCTCACGCAGCAATGACGTTCATCAAAGACTTGGCCGAACGTCTCGCGCATAGAGTGCAATTGACCACAGACGGCCATCGGCCTTACCTCAGCGCGGTAGAAAAAGCATTCGGCGCGGACGTTGACTATGCGATGCTCGTGAAGCGGTATCAACTCTGACATTGGCTGCTCATCGTAAACGGAAACTCGGTAACACTGTGGCTACCCACGTTCCTGATGATTGTGCCAATCAGTATTGTCGGTGCGCCATGAAGCTGCTCGTGTTCTTGGGATTCCTTGTGCTTGGCATTTTGTCTTTGCGAGGCAAGCGCTGGGCTTACATTACATACGTCCTGCTGGGTCTACTCTATTTTCCCGCAAGTGTAGGCTTTCGATTAAATCCGCAGCGGTGCGAACTCATCCCCAACTTAGCACTGGCGATCTACTCGTTGACCAACTATGCGCATGTCGTACTGTTCGTCTGGTTCTTCCTAATAACCAGCGCACAATTCCGCATGTCGCAGGGGTCGGGGTATGCCTGGGCCGCCCTGGCTTGTATTGGAATGGGGATACTCGTCGAAGTAGCGGAGGGCATCAGCGGGTCGGGACATTGCCGCTTGCGAGATCTAATTCCCGACGCTGCTGGGATCGTGCTCGGGTCAGGCATTGTCTTTCTCTGGAATAGAATGCGGAGAAGGCCACAAGCTACTTAGGCCGTAGCCAACAGATCGTTCGGATCGGAGCGCGGAAAGCGTGTTTCTCAACTTCCAGAATGTTCAACATTGAAAATGACCCACTACCGATTTTCATATGTCAGGTTGGGCGACGCTAGTCTTCCTCAATCAAATACCAGCGCTTCTATCTTTTGCATCAATAACTGAGCCGCACCGTCAAGAACGAACCGCCCCGGCCGGTCGCTTGCGCGCGCGCAAATAGACGCGAACGTCATCGTTTCGCGGATTCATAACATAGACGGACACACGTCCGTCGGACAGCGTCGCAATCGTTGCGGGCGAAGCCAGCGCGGTGAGATACCAACCTGCCGGCAGTACCACCGTGTTGCGCAAGCGACCGAAGCTTCGATCCCAGACCAACTCATCGCCATCAAGGTAGTAGCTTTTCGGATCGGAGTACGTCTCCTTCAATCGAATCCTGTTGGTCGTCCCCGCCGCCAGTGAACGAGCCAGATAAGTAACTACAATCTCGCTATCGTCTTTGATGGCCTCGCCAATTGCCAGCTTGCGCTCAGTGGCTTGCTTACCGTTGATGATCTCCCACTTCAGCTTCTCGCCCGTATCGACATCGATGCTTTCCGGGTCCGACACGTGGCTGCCCGCGCGCACGACGTTGAAATAGTACTGTTCGCCAACTTTGCGCACGGTGTAGTCGTGAGTTATCCGAAAAGCGTGCGACTCAGGCGCCTGTAATTCATAGAGAATCTCCCGATCCTGATAGGCGCGTTCGGTCAATAGTTGATTTGGATTCTGAGCACCACCGCTGATGGCGGCGAGGAAGGCAAAGAAAATGGTGACCAACAGAACGCCAACAGGTCTCATCGCGCTGCTTCCGGTTCCATGAACAGGGTCGATTCGGATTTGTTTACCATAATCTTCACCGCAGAGACGCGGAGGACGCCGAGGTAGCGCAGAGATCAAGACGCTCTTCTCCGCGCGATCTCTGCGTCTCTGCGGTGAACTCATCTGATGGAGAATGAAGTTGAGCCAGCATTTTCCTCGTCGGCAGTTTCCGCGCCTTGATAATAACTTCGAGCGACCCGCCGCTGCCGGGATTTACGAAAGAGAGTTTCAGCCGCCCATCAGCCTCCAACAGCACCTGCGTCGCCACCGAACACGAAACGATTTCGTAGCCGGCCGGCAACACAACGCTATTGCGCGGTATCGACAGCGGACGCTTGAAGACGATCTGATCGCCTTCGCTGTAATAGCTTTTGTCGTCTTTGTACGTCTTGATGATTGCCAGCCGATATTCGCCGCGCTCCGGGATCGGATGCGCCAGATGCACCTTGATGTAATGGCCAGTGGCGCTGAAGTCCTCCGACGGCGAATTAGTCTTTGCCTGTGCTCCCGTTACGATTTCAAATTTCAAAGGCTTTCCGGTGGCGAGATCGATCACGGATTCATCCGAAGCTTCGCTGCCTTCGCGTATTGCGTTGAAATGAAATCGCGCCCCGGTGCGTGTCTCCGTCACTTCGTAATAGATCTTGAACTGATGACTTTCCGGCGCCAGTAGCTCGTAGCGAGTGTAAGTGTCCGCGGAGATGTACTGCCCCGCCACCGCGCTGCATCCGGCGAGTATACACAGCAGCCCCATCAGGGTATGGAGTCTCTGCGTTCGCATGTACGTTGACCGTTCTTGTTATGCTATCAGGTCTTGGGCGAACTGCTGAAGCTCCGCGAGGTTGAGATCGGAAACGATCCAGTAGGTCATTCCCGCCGCGGTCCAGTGAACCAGGTTGTATCCCTGGCGCACCTGAGCCGTTGGTTTCGTGTCCGAGGCTGTTGACGCCGGCCAGATAAAGACGTTCACGAAATGTTTTCGCCGCTGATAGACGAGTGCTGCCACGGGCCGGTTGGCGATGTATTCAAGGCGCCCGCCATATAGCGGGAAGCCCCGTTGAGTTAGGTCCTTAACGGGTGGAGAGAAGTCCAGTTTGCCATCGAACCATGGTTTCACGGTGTGTGGGTCTTCGGAAAGAACGTCGATCAAATGACTAGGAGCCATCAGCGAACGGACATGGCCGGCAACTATTTCACTGGCCACCAAGTCGTCTGTTGAGGTTCGACTCAAGAAGAGACCGCTGACGATGATCGCCAGAACGGCCAACGAGACGGAAGGAATTAACCAACGCCAGCGAAACAGCGACCAGCCAGCTTCGCTCTCGCCGCGCACGGCCGAGCGCACTCGTCTTTCCAAACCGGGCGGTGTTGCAAAGCGAAGAGTGTCGCTCTTCATCGCCATTTGCAACGAGCGCAACTCTTCATGAGAGCGCGCGCAAGAAGCACACTCTCTCAGATGCTTCTCGATCTCGAGACTGCGGGCCAAGTCGAGCTCGCCATCGAGATAAGCGTCGCGCATTGTTTGTAATTCCTGGCAGGTCATTCACACCTCCTGGTTCAACCGGCCGGCAAGAGTTTGTTGGAGACGCTTGCGCGCGCGCGCCAGCCGCGACATCACCGTGCCGATGGGAACCTCGGTCAGCGCCGCGATCTCTTTGTACGAGAGTCCTTCCATCTCACGCAGCACCATGACCTCGCGAAACTCGATCGGCAGTTCTTCCAGCGCATTCCTGAGTAGCTCTGTGTCGATGCGTTGGAGCAGCAATGTCTCAGGATTTGCGTCATCGGTTGCGGCGATCTCCGCCGCATCGTCAATCGGATTCATGAGCTCGCGCGAGCGGTTCTGTTGCAACCACGTGTAGCATGCGTTGCGCGCAATGGTCAGCAACCAGGATCGGCTGTCACCGCCATGAAATCCTCCGAAAAATCTGAAGGCCCGCAGGTAAGTCTCCTGCACCACGTCCTGGGCGTCGCTGTCATTGCGCAACAGCCAATGGGCAAAATTGTAGGCAGCTCCCAAGTGCGGCAAAATCGTTGCTTCAAAACTCGCGAGTTTGCTTCTGTCCTCCAATCGTTCTCTCTTTCCGTAACCGTGGCCTACTCAGTAAGACCGGCGCCGCAGTCTTTTTATTCCCTAAGATTTATTTGCACGATGCACGGGAATATTCACGCAAATAGGTCGGTCTACACAAGGCAGAGAGCACCAAAACTTTTGGAGGTGGAGAGAAATGAACAGAATGCTCGATTGGTTTTTCAGGCCGCCCGTTGACGGACCGACCGCCACAGTCTGGATCCGGCTGATGGCCGGCACCGTTTTTCTGTGGGAGGGCGTGATGAAGTTTGTCTTTCCGAATCAAGGTGTCGGACGCTTTACGAAACTCGGTTTTCCGGCGCCGCATTTCACAGCAACCGCTGACGGTTGGTTCGAAATTGTTGGCGGCACTTTACTGCTGGCGGGTTTTCTGACGCGCGTAGTCGCTTTGCCTTTTATCATTGAAATGCTGGTGGCAATGGCCTCGACGAAAATCCCCCTTTACCTCGGCACGTATCCGCTGCCACTGCCTCCAGTCCCACCCCAAGTGGGTTTGTGGGCGGTGCTGCACGAGATACGCTCGGAATACGCCCAGCTATTCACTTGCCTGTTTGTACTTTTGGTGGGCCCGGGAAGATGGTCAATCGATGCGCTGTTCTTGCGGAAGAGGAAGCTCCGAAATTTTCATCGGTCCGGGCGAGACGAGGCTACCGCACCAGGTTCGATCTTGAAACACGCGACTTGATAAGAACACGGAAAAGTTTTCCAGCCACTAGAAGTTCCACTCCAGGCCGAGGCGGATTATGCGGGGAGCCTGGATTGCCAATGGCGCACGTTTCGCGAATGTGGGGCTGGTGAGATCGGACTCCAAAGTGTCTTTTCTAAGATTGAGAAGGTTGAAGGAATCAAGCGCAAACAAAATGCTTCCGCGCTTTACGGTGAAGGCTCGGGCGACCCGCAGATCCAGCGTGGAGCTGAGCTGGGTCCGAAAGGCTCCAAAGTCGCCACGCGGTGTCGCTCTTACGAAGAATGATCCCTGGTTGAATCCGTTTACAAACAGCAACCGGCCAAACGGCAAGCCGTCAAAGTATTTCGCCACGGCTCCGAGCCGGATGCCGTGCGGCGCTTCGTAATATGGCACTAACAACTCCAGTGTTGTCGTTGATGAATCCAGCATCGTTCTCAAGAACGGAATTGCCCGGAGTCGTCGGAGCCGAGGCGTGTGTCGCCGCAAAGCTGCCTTCGGCTTCCCAGTGGCGAGCGAACAGCTTGAGCACTTCGATCTCGAACCCTTTGTAGCTCGCGCCGTAGCCGGACGGATTTGTAAGCACAAAGAAGTCTTTGCCGAGCGCGGAAGGTTTCCGGTTGTAAAGTAACAGGACCTGGTCGTCAGCGGTCCCCGGAATTCCATCATTGCCGGGATCGACTACGAGTGTCGGCATGTAACTCGAAGGAGGAATACCTGTGTTGACAATCTCAATAGGGCGATGTTGGTCCCGGCGAAAAAAGCGGACGCGCGCCTGAAAGCGACGACCAAATTGCTGTTCCAGTCCCAGGCTCACTTCGTCGGTGAAAGGTCGCTGAAGGCCTCGATCGACTGAGGAGTACGGTCCACCAAAGACTCGCAGTAACGGCCCTACCTCGGAGGGCTGGACCTGCCGGTCACCGTTGACGTCCAGCCATTGCAAGATCTGTCCGCCAATTGCCGACGGGTTGCCGAAATCCAGGTAGCGCCCCTGCAACAGATGTCCATAGCGCGACCAACTACCTCTTACAACAAGTCCACGAGGACGTAGCGGAATCACAAAGCCGGTGCGCGGATCCAAAGTGGTCCGGCTAATTTGGTTACTGCCAACGTCCGCTTGACCTGAAGAATTCTCGAGTCGCAGGCCAAATGGGATGGCTAGCCACTTCAAGGGACGCCACGCGTCCTGTGCAAACAGGGTAAGGTTTTGCACGTGCTGACGGGTCTGAGTTGGAGTATTCCACCTGACGATCTCAGAGCCAGCGCCGTCAATCAGAATCTGCTCGATTCCTCCCAAAGCGGCCCAGCGATTTGTGATATTACTTCGATCAAAAACACCGCCAAGACCAAGGCTATGACTGCCGGCTGGTCCCTGCCGAATTGTTTGAAACAAAGCGTTGGCCTCGTAGCGTGTGCGCACACCCGCGAAAGACAATGGCGCTGAACCACTTTGCGTCATTTGAGGCAAATCGATTGTGCTCGTTCCGAGTATTCCAGGCTGAATCCCTGAAGAGATGATGGCTTGGGTAACTCCAAAGCCCAGGTCGAAGATGGAAGAAGCAGTGGGTGAACTGCGCCAACGCGCCTGGAACTGATGGAAGTTGTCGTTGCCGCGCGTGGTTGCACCTGGTTCGATGCGTGGCTCAGCCCCCTCCCGTGAATCAAGAGTGTGCTGACCCGCGTAGAGCAGGTCCAGGCGTTTCGCGCCTTCGGAAAATGGCGTGAACTTTGCCAGAACGTGATAGGCATGAGCCTCAATCGGAGCTGCGAAGCCGCCCAGATCTTTCGAGAGTTGCTGGGTCGAAAGCGAAACAAAAAAAGGCCAGCCAGCTCGCGTCAGCGGCAACTTTCCCCCAAGTTCTCCACTGACGTCAACCAGATGATTCAATCGCTCCGGTCCCGGAAATCCAAGTTGCACCAGACGCGCGTTCATGTTGTCGCTTTGCAAAGTGCGATTGGAATAGAACAATCCCATTCCACCATGAAGAGTTGTTGATGATTGTGGCGTGCTCAATAGTAGGTTGACACCAGCACCAGAGAACCACGACGACTTTGCGGCCGTTACCACGGTTACATCATCAAGCGCAACAAAATCAGGATCAGCGAGAGGGCGGCCAGGAATATAGGGATCGGTTACATTGAAGCCATCCAGGTTGTACTGGTTTTCGGTCCAGGAAGCGCCCTGCGCACCGAAGAGCGCCGGCCGCGCTGTCTCCAGACCGCCAATATCGAGCTTGTCAGTGACAGTTGAAGTCTCCTGACTCTCGAGCAGGGACCATATTCTTCGCGTATTGGGAAGCTTACGATTCGAGCCTTTGCCGAAATGCATACCCCACCAAACATCACGGTCCAGTGAGCGCGCCGAAGGACCTGGTTGAGGCGAGCCCCCAGCCGGAGAAAGTACAACCTCGAGATCCAGAGTGCTCGCCGCGCGCACTTCAAGGTGTGATACGCGCTTGCTCTGCCAACCGGAGAGCGTCAGCTCCAGTGTGTAGACCCCCGGATGAAGGCCCACAAATCTAACGCGGCCCGTTTTGTCCGTTGTTGTCTCAGCGATTGGCGGTCGAGTATCTTCGCTTGAAAGGTGGACCTGCACCCCCGCCAGTCTTTCGTTATGCGGGCCGCTAACGATGAGAATCAAGATTCCCGTCCGGGATTGGGCTAGCGCAACAGGACTCAGCACTATTATGGCAAGGCTCGCGAGCAATATGCGCACCATATCCGTGCCGCCAGAGCAGAGCGAGTGTCTTTGTCTTGCCCCGCGATGATCTAAGCTGACCGCTTTGCACACAGATCTACGTTGAGACCAGACGCCGCGGAGTTGCATCATCAGAGGTTCCATGCGAGAGCACTCCATAGCCCGCGCACGCCGTGCTGGATAGCGTGCCAGGGCTAATTCCAACCACACTCCCAATCCGAATCCGCCTGACTCCACCAGTCCGTACCAATCGGCTGGCCGTCGGGTGGATCGTTGGGTCGGGTGAGGTTCATGCGTTTCGGGTCGGCCTGGAAGCGTTTGATCTGTTCCTCAGCATAGAACAAAAACGCTTTCTGGTTTTCGTCTCGCGCGATGCTTCGTTGGGCATTCAGCCAGTTCTTCAGTTCATCCAGTTTCAGTTCAGCAATGGCGCGAACCTGGTTCGACGCCCGCTCGCCGGACGCGAGCGACATTAGGTCAATCAGCACGACCATGTTAACTGTGCGCTGGATCTCTGCGTTGTAATCGGCGCCAATCGGAGCCTTCCAGGTGGAGGCCAGGATCTTGTCGAGTACTTCGGCGAATCCCGGATTGCGATCGTTGCGGGCGTGAAACTCAACGAGTCGCGCGGCGCGTTCCTGATTGAGCAGGAAGTCGCACACGTGGTCCGCAACCGCCTCGGCGGGCGCGAGCGCGTCAAAGTTCGGAAAGGTGCGAATGCGAAAGTCTTCGCGTGTGCGCGGGTAACCCGGTGGCCGCGGGGGAATCAGACGCAGCAATGATTCCGGCAGCGCCAGGGCCTCGGGCTTGATGGTTTCGAGCACCGCTGCGAGCGCACTTCGTTGCTGATCAGGCGAAATGATTTGCGGATTGCGATCGCCTTTGCCACGCAAGCTAAAGGTGTAGTCCTCGCCGCCAACTAATTTCGCCGCAGCTTCGACCTGATAACGGTGATACATATAAAGCGGCACCAGCACATCTTCGAGGGTGGCCATCGGAGCGCCTTCGCGAATATTGTTTTCGCCGAAACGCTTCAGCGCCGCCGCGCGCACCTTCATCACGTCGGTAAGCGCATCGACAGCGTTGCTGCCGTTGTCCCAAAGGTGGGCCACTGAACTCGAACCACTGGCCGGGCGCGCGTCTTGATCGGTGAGATAAATCAAGCCGCGGTTGAAGGCGTCGCTCAGAATCTTATCGAGCGCCGCATGCTCATCTGTGCCCGCGGGAAAATCCTGATAGCCGTAAGCGATCGTGACCTTGTCCCATTCTCCGATGCCGTGCGCGTAGGCGTCGGAAATATCGGGAACTCCATCAGCGCCAAGCTTGGCTAAAGGCCCGGGATAATCCATGACTGAAGCACGATTGACAGCGCTGGCCGCAAAGTTGTGTTGCAGTCCGAGCGTGTGGCCGACTTCGTGCGCCGCCAGTTGTCGCAGGCGAGCCAGAACAATCTGCTCCATGATCTTCGCAATTTGGGATTTGCCTCTCTCGTAAGGCGCCAACAATCCTTCGGCGATCAGGAAATCCTGTCGGTCACGCAACGAACCCAAGCTAACGCGGCCCTGAATAATCTCTCCCGTGCGCGGATCAGTTCATTTTTATATCCGGCTGCTTCAAACGCCTGGTTCCACCAGCCGGCGCCTTCGACTAAGGCCGAGCGTACGGGTTCAGGTGCGCCACGATCCACGTAATAGACGATTGGCTTAACCGGCTCGCTCATCGCCGCCGAAGGATCTTTCTTCTGTAGACGATGATGACTGATGTAGCGCCTGGTAATCGGCTCGCTGATAGGCGTGGCGAAGTCCATGTACTGGATCCCAAAATAGCCGGCGCGAGGATCGTTGGCGCGCGGCTTGAAACCCGGCGATGGCAATTCGACAAGCGAATGATGTTCGCGGATGGTGATCGCTTGCGGCATGGGCGTCACCTGACGCACGAACGGCCCAGGTTCACCTTCGCTGGCGAAAGTGATAGTCGCCTCGATTTCAGTGTTCTTCGGAAAGTTCTTAGTGTTCGCGAGATAGAGCGCGCAGCGCGTCGGATCTAAACGAAAATTTCCTTGTTGTGCGCGTTGCAGTATGCCGGGAACCTGATGAGCGTCGCGCAGAAAAAAGTTTGTGGCATCCACCAGCGCACGATTGCCTTCTTCGGCCGCGACTTCAAAGCCCCAAAGAGTCGATTCCGCGAATGCGTCTTTCACGGCGCGGCGCTCGTCGGCGTTGTCGCTGTTGGCGCGGTACGCGTAGTTCGAGGCGATCAGCAACACGCGCGGTCCGGCGCGCTCAAAGCGTACAATGTAGCTCTGACCAAGCTGACCGCGGTCCAGGCCAATGTCATTCGAACCAATTCCGGCGGGCAGAGACTCAATGTAGAGGAATTCGGCCTTCCACTTATCGATCTCGAGCCAGACTTTTCCTGCTTTTGAGTCCCAGTAGAATGGAAAGTATCCGGGAGACTTTTGCATGCCCGCGACCTTTTCCGCGATCGTAGGGAGAGCCTTCGCCGCGTCGGGAACAGGCCGAACCTGTGCGTAGAGATGCGTGCTAAAGAGCAAGCTTAGCGAAAGCAATATGCCACAGCGCTTCATCTTTTTGTTTCCTCCGATTTTGCGCAAAATCGATCTTCCGGTTGCCAACGGCTTCGGCTTTGTGTCTTACGGCAGATACACTTCCACTCGCGCCCATGTCGAATGTGACAAAGGGCGTAAATGAAAACCTACTACCAAGCCTGTACGTCCCCAAAGAACTGCGAATTTCAACCACCGTAATAACATTGATAAGGAACACAGACACCATCGCAGTTTGAGTAGCCAGGCGGACATGTGATTTTTTTGGCGCCCTGGAAAACCAAATTGATAATGTCCATCAACAAGGGCTCAAGTTTGTCAAACTGCTTGCTTTTTCCCCCGGGGTCCGTGCCTTCGAGATAGTAACGAATCGAGCCTGCCTCCACGGAGTCGAGAAGCATCCGCAAGCGCACGTATTGCGGGCAGGTTGAGTCCGGGAGCATTGGCGCGTACGACCGTGTTCGGGCCGCACCAGTTTTCTTTGACTTAGTTGCCATTTTTCTGTTTTCCTCCTAAGGATGTCTACTTGAAATTGTCGAGCATAGAAAGCACGCTCCAACTTGCTTGCTTGCCGTAGAAAATCGTCTTGCTGTCCGGCGACCAAACCAAGCTCGAAAAATAAACTCGTGGATCATTGCTGGTGATAATGGTTTTGACGGCGCCGCCTGCAGCCGGAATCACTTGCAAACTGTCAGTTCCGTCCAGGCGCGTTACGAAAGCAATCTGACTTCCGGCGGGCGCAAGTTGTATGTTCTGAAAGTAAGTCGCTTTGAGCAGGGCCAACAAACGCGGCGTAGCGCCCCTGACGGCAAGCGCAGACAGGCTGACGTCAACGGGAACTCCCGGTGCGCTTCTGCCCGCGCTTGATTTGACGATTAAGTCCTGTCCGGATTCGGACCAACCGACCAGGCCAAGCACCGAATCGGATTGATATATTTGCTGGCCCTTACCTTCAGCCGCAACCCAGATACTCCAGCTCGGTTTTTTCTCTCCGCGCCCGCCTCTTGACAGAGCGACCCACGCGACGCGCTGACCGTCTGGCGACCAGGCGGGATTGAAGAAATGGTAGTTCGGGTCGGAGTTGTCGGAAAGTTGGGTCGCGCCTGAACCGTCGTCGGCGGTTTGCCAAACATTTGCCAGTCCGGACGTGCTGGCGCAGTAAACCAATCGGCGACTGTCCGGTGACCACTGAAAATCCTGCGTGTCCACAAGATTGTACGGCAACCTGGAAAAGCCGCCGAACATGACCCCGCCGGTGGTTAGTGGTTTTGCGTCTCCTCCGGCGGGGTGAACTACCCAGAGATTGCTGGGGCCATTGTTGTAACGCAAGAAGGCGATTTTCTTGCCGTCGGGCGACCAGCGCGGAGCAAAGCCATCGGGAGCCAATTGGGTTGGCGCAGCATCGCTGATTAGGGACTTAGCCAGTAACAGGCAGTTAAGAAGTTTCGCGCCGGCCGTTGCATGCGCGGCTTGAAAAGCGATTGTCTTGCCATCGGGAGCCACGTCGGGCCAGAGCTCAATGCCTATCTCCGAAGTCAGTTGCAACTCTTTCCGCTGGTCCAGCTTCACGCTCCACAAATCGGATTCATCTCTGGCCGTCACATAAAGAATCCTCGAGCCGTCCGGCGAAACGTCCAGAACTTCGCTGTCGCTGTCGTTGACGGTCAGTTGCACGGGGCTGCGACCGTCCGTGTAGGCCAGAAAGATCTGCTTGATACCGTTGCGATTCGAACTGTAAAGGATGCGTTGGCTGTCGGGCGTCCAAACAAGGTCGCTGTCCTGGGCTTTGTCGTTGGTCACGCGCACAGGCGGTCCACCGCGCTTCGCCATGACGAAAACGTCCACTTGTCCGTCCTGATCGTCTGTATAGGCAACATGTGCTTCGTCCGGCGATACGCTAAAGCTACGGTCCAGCGGTTTCGAGAGATCGAATTTAGTTAGCTGCGAGCTTTCCTGAGAGGCCAGATCGAGGGCGTAGAGATTTCCCTGCATCTCAAAATAGATCTTCCCTTCCCTGGACCAGCCGATTAACTCTCTGGTGCCCTCGACCGTTTTGACCAGCGTGGGCGAACCGCCAAAGGCTGGCATTGTCCAGATGCCATTCTGGGTGTCGCGTTTCGAGAGAAAAGCAATTTGCAGTCCATCAGGCGACCAGACGGGACTGGCGGCTGTTCCCTGATCGCTCTTGTTGGTAAATGGTTCGCCGCTGCCGACTTGCTTTAACCAGATGCTGCTACTGCCGCCTTTGGTCAAAGCATAAGCGACAAACTTGCCGTCCGGCGAAAAGCGGGCATGACTTGCGCCGGTTTCGCCCAGGTCGTTCTTGCGGCTGACAAGCTGCGTGACGGTCAAAGAACCGAGCCGGTTCGCACTAGCTTCCTTGCGCAGTCCCCACAGATACCAGCCGCCCAAGGCTAGAAAGGGGACCAGCAGGATTAACGCGAGCCAGAGCCAGCGAGCGTTCGTTTTCGATCCCAGTTGTTGGGTCAGCGCGGAAGCTTGAGTCGAGACGTAGACAGCCTGGTCAGTAGTTCTTTGCCCCACATCCGACAACCTTTGTTCCTGGCTGTGCTGCGAGCCGGAGCGTTCAATCGCGGCGCTGACGTCCAGATCGCGTCTCAGGCTCTTGAGATCCAGCAGCAGATCTTTGACTACCTGATATCGTTCCTCGCGGTCTTTCTGCAGAGCCTTCCTCACGATGCGTTCGAGTTCCGCGGGTGTGTCGGGAGCATACTGAGAAAGCGCGGGTGGCTCATTCCTTAGAATCGCTGCGTTGGTGTCGCTCGCTGTATCGCTCTTGAAAGGCGCGCGACCCGCGATCATTTCGTAGAGCACTACACCCAGACTCCAGATGTCCGTGCGCGTGTCGATCTCCAGCGCCCTCGCCTGTTCCGGCGACATGTAAGCGGTGGTCCCCATCACCACGCCCGATTCGGTCTGGAGCATGGCTTTCGTGGCGGCATCCTGGTCAACTTCGTCCGCACGCCAACGTTCAGTGAGTTTGGCCAGTCCGAAATCGAGCACCTTCACAATACCGTCCCGCCGCAGCATGATGTTTTCCGGTTTGACATCGCGGTGAATGATGCCCGCGGCATGCGCGCTGGAAAGAGCTGAGGCCACCTGAAGGGCGATTTCTATCGCTTCAGTAATCATCAGCGGCGCAGGAGCCATGTGGTGGCGCAATGTTTCGCCATCAATAAATTCAGTGGCGATAAAGTGTGCGCCCGGCTCCGTTCCGATTTCGTGGAACGTGATGATGTTCGGATGGTTTAGAGCTGAGGCGGCTTTCGCTTCTTCGCTCATTTGCCGCGACCTTTTCCGGCAGTATTTTCAAAGCCACTTTGCGATCGAGTGTAATGTCCCACGCCAGATAAACCTCTCCCATCCCGCCCGCGCCAAGTTGGGAGCGGATTTCGTAGCGGCCGAGTTTTGTGCCTTGAGCGATCGTCACCGGCGCAATTTGCCTCGCCATCGCCAAGATCGAGAGCGACTGCCTAGCGACCCAGCAGGATCAATATGCCGGCGACGACGCCAAGCAGGGCCAAACCGGTCGTAACCGTGGACGAGATACGGATATTGAGCAGCGGCAGTAGGCCCGTGAGAATAAGCCAGACGCCAAGCAAGGACATTCCGAGACCTCTGCCCGCCAAACCACTTGTTAGTTTCATTGGATCCTCCCTTAACTAATCAAATCCTTGAAATTGTCGACAAATCAAGCCAAGAGCTCTAAAGGTCTTAATACTTATCGCTTCAAGTCCGCCGTCCAGTTGACGACAAGGGTCATGGGCGCAGAGCCTCCTTCGCCGACTGTGGCGACGAGGAAGCGTTTGCCGTCAGGCGTAACGTCGTAGTGAGCGTACGGCCCGAACCCACTATGCGCGTCAAACAGTAGTTGGGCGTTGCTGATGTCCAGACCGGCGCCTTTCGCCTTCACCTCCGCCGCCATCAGTTTGCCGGCGGCCAGGAAGAAAAGCTCTTTGCCGTCCCGGCGCCAGACGGGGTCCTCGCCGCTGTTCGTCGAGACCTGCTGCTTGCCGCCCGGCCCGGGGAAGGACGTGACATAAACTTGTCTGCTCCCCGACTCGTCCGAGTCGTAGGCGACGAAGCGCCCGTCGGGGGAGAACCGGGCGCGTTCCTCGTCGAACTGTGGTGTCTGTAGAAACGGGAAGGGCTTTCGCTCGCCCGAGAGCGGCAAGATCCAGATGTCAGCTTTGCCGGTCGGCCCGTCGGACCTCGTATAGGCGAGGAAGCGCCCGTCAGCAGACCACGAGGTGGGACGCTTATACTCGTTGGACTCGAAGAGAACTTCCTCGTTGCGCGCACCGCTCGCATCCTTAACATAAAGGTCGTACTTCAGGCGGGCCTTTCGGTCTGACATGAAGACGATGCGGTCCCGTCAGGTGAAATATGCGGGCTCGCGCCGAAGACCGGTTCGCCTGGCTTGCCCGCCTGTTTGCCGTCGCGTTCGAACCAGGTGAGTTGGGTCGCGGCGCCGACTCTCGAAGCGCCGCTCTGGAAGACCAGGACTCCGTTTTCTGAAGCAGAGAAGACTGCTATGACCTCAGTAAGATTCATCTGCACCTGTTCAGCGATGGGCACGGCCTCGACCGACAGTTGCAGGCTCTGCGCGTCGAACGGCTGCGCCATCAGCGCCCCGTCGCGCCAGAAGAGCAGATGACCCGACGCATAAATCGCGTAAGTATCGTCGTTCAGAATCAACTTGTACTCGCTCGAATCGAGCGAGCCGACATAAATGCCGTTGCCCTTATCCCGTGCGGGGCGAGCGCGCCACCCGCCGCCGAAACGCGGTAGAGCGCGCTGAAGATGTCGGGTGCGAAGACGATCACGCCGTCGCGGTTCCACGTCCCGCCGCGCCCACTCGGCGCGTCGCACAGCGTCTGCGGGGGGCCACCCGCGGCGTCAATCTTGTTGAGCTTGCCATGCGCGAAAAATCCTATGAAGCGGCTGTCGGGGGACCAGAAAGGAAAAGATGCCCCTTCAGTCCCGGCCAGCGGTTGAGCCGAAAGCGCCGCGAGCGGGCGGACCCAGAGAGAGGTCACGCCGTTCGCGCCGATGGCCACGAACGCGAGCCGTAGCCCGTCAGGCGAGACCGCCATCTGATTGAAGTAGGGCAGGTGCGCGTTCTCCGGCGGAGGAATCATGGAGCGGATGACGTTCGGGCGCGATAGCGGCGCATTACTGAAATACAGAAACGCGAACGGCAGCGCTGCGATCAGCCCCAGCGCCAAAAGTGCGGTAACGAGCCACGGCAACTGTTTTCTGATTCGCTCTCGCGCAGGCAGCGAAGTCATCGCCATCATCGTTTGGCTGGAAGCTCCCGAAGAGCCGGAGACGGCTTCGAGCGCGAACGCTAGATCCCGCGTTGATTGAAAACGATCGTCGGTCTTTTTCTCCAAACAGCGTTCGACCACTTTTTCCAGCGACGGCGAGACGTGCGGATTTAGTTCAGACAGTACCGGCGGATCTTCCTTCGCAATCGCGTGCAGCGTCTCGCGTAACGTCTCGCGTTGGGGAAATGCACGTCTGCCGGCGAGCATCTCGTAGAGCACAACGCCAAAAGAAAAGATGTCTGAGCGGTAATCAACGGACTTGCCGTCCACCTGCTCAGGCGACATGTAACCCAAGGTGCCCATCACTGTACCGGGAGTGGTGTTGAGCTTGCGCGTTGGCAGGTCGGTGAGAAGTTGGCTTGCGCCCACCGGTTCGATCAGCTTCGCAAGTCCGAAGTCGAGAATCTTTACCTGGCCATCTCCCGCAATGAAAATGTTTTCCGGTTTTAAGTCTCGGTGCACGATGCTTCGCGCGTGCGCAGCCGCGAGGCCTCTGGCGATTTGCGTAGCATAATCAACTGCCTTCCGCTGTGGAATGGGTGGGCCATCAAGACGCTCGCGCAGCGTTTCTCCTTCCAGCAGCTCTGACACGACATAAGGCGCGCCGTCATGCGTGCCCACATCGTAAACCGCGAGAATGTTTGGATGATTTAACGCGCCGGCGGCTTGTGCTTCCTGCTCAAAGCGCCGCAAGCGATCACTGTTTTCGGAAAGTGCGGCGGGCAAGACTTTGACGGCCACATCGCGATTCAGTTTCTCATCGCGCGCTCGGTACACCTCGCCCATCCCGCCTTCGCCAAGCTTCGAGCGGATTTCGTAGCGACCTACACGTGTTCCGGGCTTAATGGCCATTGCCTCTCATGAGTTACCGCAGCAGTCCGCGGTATCAATTCTGCAAGCCCTGCTTCGTCCAAAACCGGTCGAACAGGACAATGTGTGAAATCGTCTCCTGACGATTGAAGACCAGCGCCTTGCCATCGTCCACCCAGCTCGCGCGAAAAAGAATCTGGAATTCCTCAGGGAACCTGACCGCGACGCGCGCCTTTCCGGTCGCGGCCTCGTAGACCCAGATTGCGTTGAGCTGGCGAACCTCCTGACGTGGAAGGCTGATCAATCGTCCGTCAGGACTGAACATTGGCAGCGAGAAACCGCTGCGTCCGAATCGTTCTTCCCAAACTACAGTGCGCCGCTCGACGTCGATTAATCGGATGCCTCCACCCGCGAGCGATGAAACGAGCCAGGTGCCACCTCCCGCAGGCTGTTGGATTGTGTCGCCGCGAAAGAACCCGTCCACAATCTTTTCAGCCGGCCCACCCCCAGCCGGCACGCGGTGGGTCTCCCATCCGTCGACACGCAACGAGCCGAACACGATCCACTTGCTGTCGGGCGACCAGACCGGCCAAACGTCCGCAGCTTCATCGTTCGTGAGTTGGCGCAGGTCCGACCCCTCGACATTCTGCGTCCAAATATCCGAATTGCCTGTGGTCCTCGACGCGAAAGCCACGCGCGAGCCGTCTGGCGAAAGCGAGGAATGCATCACGTTGTCGCCCGCGATCGCCGTGATCTGCCTTGGAGGCGCGCTGCGGTCCAGCGGCATCGTCCACAGGTTGCGGGTTCCAGTAGTTGCGTTATTGAACAGAAGTGTCCGTCCATCGCGCGAGACGAACGTCCACATCGGGTCTTGCGAATTGTCCACGACGCGCACGGCCGCGCGTCCGTTCGCGTCCGGGTCGAGGCCGAGGGGCACCTTCCAAACTTCGCGACGATATTGATTGGCGGCAGCGATCAGGCGAGTTCCGTCAGCCGACAGGCTCAGTGAGTTAAAGCCCTGAGCGACGTTGAAAGTCAATCGAGAAATCGAGCCATCCTGCGCGTCCAGCACTCCCAGATCGCTCTGGAAGAATGTGCTTTGAGGAACATAGGAAACTACCAGATGACGATTGTCCGGAAGCCAGACGTGGGATTCGACGCCTTCGCCGCTTCTGTTGAATTGTGTTACCTCGCGCGTCTGACCAGTGCTGACCTCAACCGTGAATAGGTTATTTGGCGCAAACAAGCCTCCCCGCACGTATGAGATCCAGCGCCCGTCCGGCGACCACGCCGGTCGCGTAATCAGGGCGCCGCTGAGAATCCTCCGCGCGAGCGCGCGGGGGCTGCTGCCATCCAGCGTGCTTACCATTAACGCATCTCCCCCGCCATCCGACTCGTTGACGTAGTAGGCGAGACTGCGTCCGTCGGGAGATGG
>WNGL01000737.1_pt1 | contig 43515 bp, 36 predicted proteins | sample 5400591 | NCBI WGS metagenome assembly WNGL01 (sample SAMN13153377, study PRJNA577476) | soil metagenome | isolation source: 80 cm soil or saprolite under Garry oak tree replicate 1 | place: USA:California | collected 2016-06-15
GGCAGCGCTTGCGCAGGCCGCGGACGATTTCGTGCCCTACATCTCCAAGCCCCCGGGATCTCCGGTCGACCAGTGGCAGGAGCTGAACAACTCGAAGCGCTGGAGCACCTTCTTCCTGCTCAAGAACGGCGAGCGCATCGAGCAGCACCTTGCGCGCTGCCCGAGGACGGCCGCCCTGCTTGCGGCCGCGCCGCTCTGCGAAATCCGCGGGCATGCGCCCACCGCTTTCTTCTCCGTCCTCGCGCCGAAGACGCGCATCCCGGCTCACACCGGCGTGACGAACACCCGCTTCATCGTGCACATGGCGCTGGTCGTGCCGCCTTCCTGCGGCTTCCGCGTGGGCGCCGAGACCCGCGCGTGGCGAGAGGGCCTGGCCTGGGTGTTCGACGACACCTTCGAGCACGAGGCATGGAACGGGAGCGACGAGCCGCGCATCGTCCTCATCTTCGACGTCTGGAATTCCTTCCTCACGGAAGCGGAGCGCGATCTCGTCGCCGTCGTGACGCACGGCGTGCAGGAATACAACGAAGGCGAATCGCCCTTCAGGCAAGGCGGCTGACGCCGGCCGCCGGTTTCGTCCCCTCCTCATTGAGGAGGGGTGGCGCCATCCCTCATCCCCAGCCCTTCTCCCGCACGCGGGAGAAGGGAACATATTGCTCCCCTCTCCACTCTCGTGGAGAGGGGTCGGGGGTGAGGTCGCGCCGGGGTGGTCTACCGGTGCTTGTTCAGAAACGTCGCTAGAGCGCGATTGAAAGCCGCCGGCTGCTCAAGGTTGGACAGGTGCGAGGCCGAGGGGATGACCACCAGATCGGATCCGGGCAGCGCGGCGTGGATCTCGCGCGCCATCGCAACCGGGGTGCCTGTATCCTGCTCGCCGACGATCACGAGCGACGGGCACTTCACTTCCTTCAGCCGCTGGGTCACGTTGATCCTGGGGATCGCGTGGCAGCAGCCCACGTAACCCGGGACGGGCGTGGCGCGGATCATCGCGCTCACGCGCGCGGTCACCTCGGGACGGGTCTTGCGGAACGGCTCGGTGAACCAGCGCTGCAGCGTCGTCTCGACGAGCGCCTCCATGCCCTTGTCCTGCGCGGTCTTGATGCGGCCCTGCCACAGCGGCAAGGCCTCGGGCGCGTAGCGGCTGGTGGTGTCGGCGAGCACCATGCTCGCGAACATGCCGGGAAATTTCAGCGCGAAGGTCTGGCCTATCATCCCGCCCATCGACAGGCCGACCCAGTGACAGCGCTCGACGCCCAAGGCCTGTAAGAGGCCGTGCACGTCGTAAGCCATCATGTCGAGCGTGTATTCGCCCTCGGGCGCGTCGCTCGCGCCGTGGCCGCGCGTGTCGAAGCGCAGCACCTTGAAATTGCGCCTGAGCACCGCGGCCTGCTCGTCCCACATGGTCAGGTCGCAGGCGAGGGAATGGCTCATCACCAGCCACGGTCCGTTGCCCTCGACGACGTAGTTCAGCTCGATGCCGTTGGTTTTGATTTTCATCGTCGCGGCGGTCCCCTGAATTTTTCCAGCGCGATGCATTTTAATCCACGTCGCTTGCCTCCGGCCACTCCGCGCGCGCAAACTAGGCAGGCTTTGCGGCCCGCTCGCCATTCGAGAACGATGTCCAGACCGAAAATTGCGTCGTCGTCCCGGCCGCCCGCGCGCGGAAGACGAAAATTTCGGAGGAAGCCCGGGTCCGGGCGGCAAGCAGCCAACTTTCGACGAGCAGAAATGACCGACAAACCGATCTACGTCGCTCAACCCCAACTTCCGCCGCTGGAAGAGTTCATCCCGTACCTGGAGAAGATCTGGGAAAGCAAGATACTCACCAATAACGGCCCTTATCATCGGCAGCTGGAGCAGGCATTGTGCGAGCACCTGGGGGTGAAGCACATCGCCTTGCTCACCAACGGCACCGTGGCGCTCGTCACCGCCCTCCAGGCGCTGCGCATCACGGGCGAAGTCATCACCACGCCCTATTCGTTCGTCGCCACCGCCCACTCCCTGTTGTGGAACGCGATCAAGCCGGTGTTCGTCGATATCGATCCGATGACGCTCAACATGGACCCGGCCAGGATCGAAGCGGCGATCACGCCGCAAACCACCGCCATCATGCCGGTCCACTGCTACGGCCACCCCTGCGACGTGGATCGCATCCAGAAGATCGCCGACAACTACGGGCTGAAAGTCATCTACGACGCCGCGCACGCCTTCGGCGTTCAATGCCGCGGCGCAAGCGTGCTCAACCACGGCGACCTGTCGGTGCTCAGCTTTCACGCCACCAAGGTATTCACCACTTTCGAAGGGGGCGCCATCGTCTGCCCGGATGCCAAGACCAAGCAGCGCGTCGATCACCTCAAGAACTTCGGGTTCGTGGATGAGACGATCGTGGTCGCCCCCGGAATCAACGGCAAGATGAGCGAGTTCAACGCTGCCTTGGGCCTGCTGCAGTTGAAGGGCATCGATGAAGCGCTGCGAAGGCGCAAAGCCATCGACGCCCGATACCGCGGAGCATTGGCGCGAGTAGCAGGCATTCACTGCCTGCGGGATGCCGGGGAGACAGTGGCCAACTACGCCTATTTCCCGATTCTGGTGCGGCCCGGGTACCCCTTGAGCCGTGAGGCGCTGTACAGGAAATTGCGGGACAACGGCGTCTATGCGCGGCGCTACTTCTATCCGCTGATCAGCGATTTCCCGATGTACCGGGGCCTGCCGTCGGCGGCGCATTCGAACCTGCCGGTGGCGAGCAAGGCCGCGAGCGAAGTGCTTTGCCTGCCGATTTATCCCGCCCTGTCCGATGAGCAGGTGGATTCCGTCGTCGAGCTGGTCGCCCGTTAGGCCGGCGCATGAAGAGCCTGGCGGTCATGCAGCCTTATTTCCTTCCCTATGTCGGATACTTCCAGCTGATCAATGCCGCGGACCTCTTCATCGTCTACGACAACATCAAGTACACGAAAAAAGGCTGGATCAACCGGAACCGGTTTCTCCTGAATGGAAAGGATGCCGTATTCTCCATCCCGCTCAAGAAGGATTCCGATTCCCTGGACATCAAGGACAGGGAAATATCCGCCGACTTCAAAAAATCCAAATTGCTGAATCAGATCCGGGAAGCGTACAGGCGCGCGCCCTATTTCGCGCGGACGTTCCCGCTCGTCGAGAGGATCGTGCTGGAAAAAGAGACCAATCTGTTCAAATTCATCCTGAATTCGATCAAGGAGACCTGCGAATCCCTCGCGATCGGCACCGAAATCGTCGTATCGTCGTCCCTGAGAATCGATCACTCCCTGCCCGGCAAGACCAAAGTCCTCGCGCTCTGCAGGCACGTGGGTGCGGATCTCTACATCAACGCGATCGCAGGGCAGGAGCTTTACTCGAAGGAAGACTTCAGCGCGCACGGAATCGAACTCAAGTTCCTCAAGACGAAGCCTTTCGAATACAGGCAGCTCGGCGACAAGTTCGTTCCCTGGCTTTCGATCATCGATGTGATGATGTTCAATTCGCCGGATGCGACCAGGGAATGTCTAGCTTCGAACTACGAGTTGATTTGAGGAAGTCCGGGTAGGGCGGCACTCTTTCGGGATGCGAAGAGAGACGATGTTCAAGTGGAAAAAACTGGGCAAGGTATTCACGCCGCAGGACGTCGCGGGCAGGAGCTGGCTCAAGGAATTCGCCCAGGCTCCTTGCGCCTTGATTTTCGACCGGTTCGTGCGGATTTATTTCTCGTGCCGGCCCCCGGCCGATGCCGACGGTCAGTACGTCAGCTATTCCGCCTACGTCGATCTCGATCGGGCCGACCCGACGAAGATCCTCGACATCAGCGCTCGCCCGATCCTGGAGCTGGGGGCGCTGGGCGAGTTCGACGAGTTCGGCACCTATCCCGTCTCCGTCGTTCGTAGCGGCAGCGAAGTGCGCGCCTATTACGGCGGGTGGACCCGGTGCGAATCCGTTCCTTTCAACGTGGCAATAGGATTTGCGACGAGCCGGGACGAGGGCAGGACGTTCACCAGGGCCGGCAACGGCCCGGTGCTGTCCTATACCCCCGATGAGCCCTTCATAGTGGGCGGCCCCAAGATCCGGTTCTTCGACGACACCTGGTACCTGTGGTACATCGCGGGCAGAAAGTGGAAGCCGGTGGACGGACGGCCCGAGCCCGTCTACAAGATCCGCATGGCGTCCTCGCCCGACGGGATCCATTGGTCGAAAACCAACAGGGACCTCATCGAGAGCCGGATCGAAGAGGACGAGGCACAGGCGAGTCCCGATGTCTTTTACTCTAACGGCAGATACCACATGTTCTTCTGCTACCGATACAGCGCCGGCTTCCGGGGCAGGGAGAGGGGTTACCGGATCGGATACGCTTCGAGCGGAGATCTGACCCGTTGGGTGCGGGACGATTCGAAGGCGGGACTCGACGTTTCCGACGCGGGATGGGATTCGGAGATGGTCAGCTATCCGCACGTATTCGCGCTCGACGAGCGGATCTACATGGCTTATCTCGGAAACCAGGTGGGCAGGCACGGGTTTGGTCTCGCCCGGCTGGAAGGAACTCTAACCTAGGGTGGGGTCCGGTACCGCCGTGAAATGGAAGAAGCTCGGGAAAATCTTCGATCCGACGAAGTTCGACCTGCCCGACGGCTGCGCCGAGTTCGCGCAGTCCCCGCAGGCGCTCGTCTTCGGCGATTTCGTCAGGATCTATTTCTCGACCCGGTCGGTGGACAAGACCAATGGAAAATATCTGAGCCATGTCGCCTTTGTCGACATGGATGAGGCCCTGCGCGAGGTCATCGCAGTATCGAGGCACACGGTCATCGGGCTGGGCAAGCTCGGGTGCTTCGACGAGCACGGAATCTTTCCGATGAACGTGCTCCGCCACGGCGGGCGCGTGCTCGGCTATACCTGCGGATGGAGCCGGAGAGTCTCCGTATCCGTCGACACCGCCATCGGGCTCGCCATCAGCCGCGACGATGGGCGCACTTTTCAGAGAATCGGGGACGGGCCGGTCCTCGCGGCGTCGCTGCGCGAGCCGTGCCTGGTCGGCGATCCCTTCGTCAGGGTTTTCGGGAACGTGCATCACATGTGGTACATCTTCGGCACGGGGTGGAAGAAATTCTCGGCGGATGCGGCGCCCGAGCGGACGTATAAAATCGGGCATGCGGTTTCGAACGACGGGGTGAACTGGGTGAAGGAAGAAGGGCGGCGGATCATCGACGACCGCCTGGGCGCCGATGAGAGCCAGGCGCTGCCGTCGGTCATACGGATCGGGCGGACCTACCACATGTTCTTCTGCTATCGCCAGTCGCATGACTTCAGGACGAACCGGAGCCGGAGCTACCGGATCGGTCACGCCTATTCGGACGATCTCGTCGACTGGACGCGAAACGACGATGACCCGGGACTGGACGTCAGCGAGGGCGACTGGGATTCGGACATGCTGTGCTACCCGCACGCGTTCGAATGCAGGGGCAAGGTCTATCTGCTCTACAACGGGAACGAGTTCGGCCGTTACGGCTTCGGGCTGGCGGTATTGGAATGAAAGCCGAGAGCCTCGACTTCAAGGTGAATGCGTGCACCGAAGAGGACATTCGATCGCACCTCTCCGGCTGTGACCGCCGCTTCAGTCCGCCGCTCAGCGACCGGGTCGATATCGGCGAGTATTCAAAGAAGCTCCGCCTGAACGCCGTCACCTTCGAGGCCTGGAACGGCGAATCCCTCGTTGGAATGGTGGCCGCTTACGTCGATACCCGGGCGCGCTCCTGTTTCATCACGAACACGAGCGTGCTGCCTGGGTTCTCCCGCCGCGGCGTCGCGGCGAAGCTGCTCGCCGCATGCCTCGAGCGCGCGCGCGCCGAGCAGGTCGACACGGTTTCGCTGGAAGTCTCGCAGGACAGCCATCCGGCGATTCGTCTGTATACGAAATTCGGCTTCCAGGTCGTCGGGCACCGGGAAGGCTTCCTGAAAATGCGGTGCCCTCAGGCAGAATCGCACGGCGCGCCTCGCGGCAAAGGACAGCATCCATGAGAGACCACAATCGGGAATACCAGGACAACGAATCCAGGCGATACGCCTACGATTTCGACCATGTGGTGCGCCGCTACATGATGCGCACGCTCGCCCCGTTCTTCACGAACGGAAAGGCGCTTGAGCTGGGCTGCTTCGAAGGCGAGACGACCAGGCTCTATGCGGAGCGTTTCGACGACCTCACCGTGATCGAGGCCGCGGACAGCCTGATCGAGATCGCGAGAACGAAAGTGCCGGCGAGCGTGCGCTTCATTCATTCGACCATCGAAACCGCGGAGCTCGAGCCTGTATACGACGCGATTTTTCTGGTGCATACCCTGGAGCACCTGGATCGTCCCGTCGAGGCCCTGTCGCGCATACGCGCCTGGCTGAGTCCGGCCGGCAGGCTATTCGTGGTCGTTCCCAACGCGAACGCCGCTTCGCGCCAGATCGCGGTGAAGATGGGCCTGGTGGAGACCAGCAGCTCGGTCACCGAAGGCGAGCGCGCGCACGGGCATCGCCGCACCTACAGCCTGGATACGCTGGAAAACGACGCTCGCCAGGCGGGCCTCAAGGTCGAATCCCGGGGAGGGATCTTCTTCAAGCCCTTCGCCAATTTCCAGTTCGATCTGCTCATGAAGAACAAGGTGATCGACGAAGGCTATCTGGAGGGTTGCTACGCCCTCGGCATGCAGTATCCCGAATTGTCGGCGAGCGTCTATCTCGTGTGCACGCGCGGTTGATCGGGCGTGCCTGGATGATTTCCCCCGGGTCGCGTCGCACCTGCCAGATCCATCATGAAGGATGAGCAAGCCCGATTCCCTCAGGCGCAACATAGCCGTCAACTACGCGAGCCAGGTCTACGTGGCCCTGATCGGCATAGCGATGGTTCCCCTGTATCTGAAGTACATGGGGATCGAGGCCTACGGCCTGGTCGGGTTCTTCGCGATGGTCCAGGCGTGGAGCCAGGTGCTCGATTTCGGCCTGTCGCCGACGCTCGGGCGGGAGGCCGCGAAATTCAACGCCGGCGTGACGGCGGTCGAATCGCTGAACATGTTCCTGCGCCTGCTGGAAATCGTTTTCGGCGTCGTCGGCGTCGTAATCATCGCCCTGAGCTGGGCTCTCGGGCTCTGGGTGGCCGAATCGTGGCTCAAGCTCGATGCGCTCGATCCAGCGGATGTCGCACGATGCGTCGGCATTGTCGGCATCGTCCTGAGCTTGCGGCTCGTGTCAGGGGTCTATCGCGGCGGCTTGCTCGGTCTCGAGCGTCAGGTCGGCGCCAATTCCATCGCGGCGGCGGTCGCCACCTTGCGATCCGTGGCGGTGATTCCGGTCCTGATCTGGGTATCGAACTCGATCCTCGCGTTTTTCCTCTTCCAGCTCGCCGTCGCTGTCGTGGAGGTCGTGCTGCTGAGAGCCGCGCTGCGCAGATCGCTCCCCGGCGGCCCGGTCCGAGAATTTCGATGGGAAACGCTGAAGGAACCGATACGCTTCGGGAGGGGGCTCGCGTTTCTCACCAGCATGTGGGTCGCGGTCAGCCAGGGGGACAAGTTGATCCTGTCGCACATGCTGCCGCTGCAGGAATACGGGGGATTCGTCCTGGCAACGACGATCGCGCTGGGCACGATCCTGGTCGTGTCGCCGCTCCAGCAGGCCGTTCTTCCCCGCCTCATCGTTCTCGCCGAGAAAAAGGAGCACGGAAAGCTCGTTCACCTGTATCGGAAGACCACGATCCTGCTGGTCGCCTTGCTCGCGGGTTTCGGCGGCGTGATGGTCGCGTTTCCCGCGCAGGTTCTCTACGCGTGGACGGGCGACGTCGCGGCCGCCTCGCAGGCCGCGGAGGTCCTCAGATGGTATGCCGCCGGAACCTCTTTCATGGGGGCGGCGGCGATGAGCTACCTGCTGCAGCACGCGCACGGCGATCTCGGCCTGCACATCAAAGGCAACCTCGCCTGCCTTTTCATACTGATTCCCGCGGTGATATTCAGCACCTGGTATTACGGCGCGGTGGGGGCGGCGATGGCCTGGGCGGTCACGAACCTGCTTTTTCTTCTTCTTTGGACGCCCGTCGTGCATGGAAAATTCCTGCCGGAAATCCGCGCGGCCTGGCTCCTCCGGGATGTGTTCCCGGCGCTGGCGATCGCTGCGGCGCTGGTCCTCGCGTCCCGGCAGTTCGCCTGGCCGCTGGAAGCTAGAGTCGTTTCCACGCTTGCCTTGAGTTCCCTGGCGCTGCTGGTGACCGCGGCGGCGCTTCTCGTTCACTTCGAGACCCGGCAACTGGTTCTGGGTCTGCTGCGAAAAATCGGCAAGCATGCCTGAGAACCGCCTGAAGGTCTCCGTGTGCGTCGTCGCCTATAACCACGGCCGGTACATCGGCGATTGCCTGGCGAGCGTGGTCGGGCAGCAGGTCGAGGCGGACCTGGAAATCCTGGTGGGAGACGATTGCTCCACGGACGAAACAAGGGAGATCATCGGCGCGTACGCCGCAAGGTATCCGGGCCGGGTTCATCCGGTTTTCCATCCGAGGAATATCGGCGGCACGCGGAACTATCAGGTCCTGATCGGCAAGGCCTCGGGGAGCTATATCGCGCATCTGGACGGAGACGATTACTGGCTGCCGGGAAAGCTCGCGGAGCAGATCGCGTTCCTCGAGGAGAATCAGAATTGCGTTGCGGTTTACGCCAACGCAAAAGTCATCAGCGATTCGGGCGAGCTGATGGGGAGATTCAACGGGGTGCTCCCGCAGCAGTTCGACCTGAACTATCTGGTGAGAAAGGGCAATTTCCTGAACGGCAGCTCCCTCGTGTACCGCGCCCGCTGCAAGGATCCCATCGTGCAATTGCAGGGTGATGCGCTGGATTATCACTTCCACATCCTCCTCGCAGGCCAGGGGGCATTGGGATACGTCAATCGCGACCTGGCGGCCTATCGAAGGCGCTCGACGACCTCGACGATGTCGACGAACTATGGTTTCGTGCTGGATCTGTACTGGAAGGCGATCCTGTGCGCGCGGTCGAAGGGAGCGGACAAGGACGCCCTGCTGCAATGCGTGCAGGGCCTCGTCCAGAACGTCGTACGCCTCGCTGCCGCGCGCGGCGCTCTGCGGGAGGCCTGGCGCTGGGGCAAGAGAATCGTCAGGGAGTGCCCGCTGGTGTCGTGGACAATGCTGGTTCGGTTCGTGCTGATGCTCCCTTTTTCCGTCGGCGGAAGGGTTTTGCGGAGGCTCGCGCGCATCTTCAAGGGCGGGGCGGAAATCCTGTATGACCGGTAGAAGCGGGCGGGAAGAATGATCGCAAGCTTGAGTTCGCGGGTAATCGGACGGATCGCCAGGGGTTTCGCGATCCTCGGCTCAGCCAAGCTGTGTTATGCCTGCAACAAGCGCGTCGGCCGGTTCCTGCCGTACCGTGGAGGCTGGAAGGACGTGCCGCCCCTGATCAGGGCTCTGGATGTGATCGGGAGCGATGTGGAAAACTTTTCCTGCCCGAGGTGCGGGGCGCACGACAGGGAAAGGCATCTGCTGATGTATTTCGATCGCGCGGGAATGTGGAAGAGGATCGCGGGCGCCGCTGTTCTCCATTTCGCCCCCGAGCGCGTCCTCGCGGCGAGGATCTCAAAGGCGAGGCCCGCAAGATACGTCAAGGCGGACCTGTTTCCGGCGGCGGCGGATACGAGGCGGGAGGACATCAGCAAGCTTTCATTCGGCGACCGCACGTTCGGCGTGGTGATCGCAAACCACGTTCTCGAGCACGTGGCGGACGACCGCGCAGCGATGAAGGAGATATTCCGCGTGCTCGAGCCGGGCGGCCTGGCGGTTCTCCAGACGCCCTACAGCGAGAAGCTCACCCATACCTTCGAAGACGAAAGCATCCGCGACGACGAAGCGAGGCTGCAGGCGTTCGGGCAGGAAGATCACGTGCGGCTCTACGGGCGGGATTTGTTTTCGAGATTGCAAGACGCCGGATTCGTCTCGAAAGTATTGGAGCACGACGCGGCGCTCAAGGATTGCGGCGAGAGCCTCTACGGAGTCAATCGGCGCGAGCCGTTTATTTGCATGGAGCGTCCGGCGGCCGGCGTCTAAGGCGCACGGAGGATTTACCGCCTTCCGCCCAGTTTCGCCAGCTCCCGCACGCAATCCTGCAGCGGCAGCGCCTCGACTTTCTTGCCGAGCGGAAAGCGCGACTTTCCCGCATGGACCACGAACAACCGGTCCAATCGGAGATCGGCGAGCGCGGAGGCCAGCGACTTGGTCATGGCCGGCGCATCTCCGTATTTCACCTCGACCCCGATGCGCTTGCCGCCGAGAAAAAGGAGCAGATCCAACTCGGTCCCGGCCTGCGTGCGCCAGTAGTAGGCCTCGCGGACGCCGGCCTGGAGCAGCACCTGCTCGATCGCGAAGGACTCCCACGACGCGCCGAGTTTCGGGTGGCTTTCGAGCGCGTCGATGTCGGGCACGCCGAGCAGCGCGTGCAGGAGGCCGGTGTCGCGCACGTATACCTTCGGCGCCTTGACCTGTCGCTTGCCGATGTTCTCATGCCAGGGTTGGAGCACGCGGACGACCAGCGCCGAAGCCAGCAGGTCGAGGTATCGCCGAACAGTGGTATGCGCGTCGCCAAGCGAGCGTCCGATCTCCGAGCCGTTCCAGATCGAGCCCGCGTAATGGGCAAGCATTGTCCAGAATCGGCGCATCGTGGCGGCCGGCACGCGCATGCCCAGTTGCGGCAGGTCTCGTTCCAGGAAAGTGCGAATGAAATCTTCGCGCCAATGCATGCTTTCCGCCTCGGACCGCGCCAGATAAGAACGGGGAAATCCGCCGCGCGCCCAGAGGCGGCGCCAGTGGGGCAGGCCCGCCTCGTCGAGCGAGAAACCGCCCATCTCGACAAAGCGCACCCGCCCGGCGAGCGTTTCGGAAGTCTGGCGCAGCAGCTCGGGCGAGGCGCTCCCCAGCACCAGGAAGCGCGCCGGCGCCGCACGGCGGTCGGCCAGGACACGCAGCACCGGAAACAAGTCCGGGCGGCGTTGCACCTCGTCAATCATCACCAGGCCTTTCACCCGCTCGAGCGCCAACATCGGCTCGGCGAGACGGGCGAGATCCGCGGGATTCTCAAGATCGAAATAGCTTGTCGTGACGGTCTCGGCCAGGCCGCGGGCGAGCGTCGTCTTGCCGCACTGACGCGGACCGAGCAAGGCCACGACGGGATTGGCTTTCAGGCCGTCGCGCACCCTTTTCAGCAAGGCGGGGCGGGCGATCATCATCCTTGCATTTTGAGCGATGGCCGCTCAATTTACAAGGAGGGGGCCTTACGCAAACCCGGGCGCCGGCTAAGCTGACGTAACCGTAATCACAGCAGCACGACGCGGAACATCTTGCATGCCGTTCTTATGCCTCGTCGAGCGAGGCGATCGGAACGGTCAGCCGGCGAGCGAGCTCGAAATAAACCGTGTCGTACCCTTGGAGGTGGTAACGTCGGCTGAGGTCGATGAGCGCTGCCGCGTCGATTTCGATTGCCAGTGTCTCGGGTTTGAGTCCCCGAATCGCAAGCTGCGATGCCCGAAGTTTCGCAGCCGAGATCCGTTTGTCGCGCTTTGCCGCAATCAGTACGCTGCCGAGCTCGTAATGCCACAGATCGGGAACGGCAGGAACAAGCTCGTCCCCGCCTATTCGTTCTAGAATGCCTTGGGCGTACCGGCCTCCGGGGCCGCCGCCCGGCAAGAACCATTCAACCGCTACGCTTGCGTCAAGAACGAAGCGCTCGGCGGGCATATCGCGCAGCGCGAATTTCCTTCAAATACTTGCGGCCGGTCTTTCCACCGCGCGCGTGGCTTGCCCGTCGCAAGCCCGTCAACAACAAGGCCGCGGTGCGACAGCGCGACGAGCGCGCGTTCGCGGGCGCAGGTCGGATAATGTAAATACCTGGCGCCGGTGAAATCTTGAGGAGCTTGTCGGGTGCGTTCATGGTTGCGCTCGATTCGATTCCGTCATTATAGAGGGAGCGGCCGGCTCGATGCCGGGGAGGGGAAGCGCCCCGGGCCTCGCGATGCGCCGCTACCCTGCCGCCTTCGGCAGCACAACCCTGATGAGGAGCGAAAAGCCCGAGCGCGAATTGGACTCCCCTGTAAGTTGGGTATAAGATTCAACGCCCTGCTGGTAACTCCTGCAGATAGTTCGTAAGTTCCCGAATCAGTTTTTGAAATGGATCTCATATGCGGACTACTCTTCGTTTTTTGGAAATCGCGCTCGGCATCCTGCTTGGATTGCCCGCCTGGGCGCAGGTCGAGCCCACTCAACAGCAAACGACGACCGCTCCGGCGATAACGCAAGAGCAGGCTCCGGCGATGCCGAGCATCCAGGATGTCCGCAGCCCGCTCAACACGATCAGCAATCGCCCGCGCGCGGCGACGGGCGCGCAAGCGGGCACCGCGCAGGGAACCGGACAGGCCGGGGCCACACCGGGTGCGCGCACCGCATTCCCCGGCAGCGATCTCCAGCTGCGGATCCAGGAATTCCAGTTCCAGCAACTGCAGGAAGACCTTCAGGCCGAGCAGCGAGAGCGCAACGAGTTCCAGCAATTCGTGATGCAGTCGATCGGCCGCGATCTGCCGATGTTCGGCGCGAATCTCTTCCGCACCGTGCCGAGCACCTTCGCGCCGGTCGACAACGTTCCGGTCGCGGCCGACTACGTCGTCGGGCCGGGCGACGAGATCCAGATCCGCGCCTGGGGCCAGATCGACGTCGATTACAACGCGGTGGTTGAGCGCGACGGAACGATCAGCGTGCCCAAGGTGGGCGTGATCAACGTCGCCGGGATCAAGGCGAGCGATCTGCCCGCTTATCTCAAGACCGTCTTCGGGCGCACGTTCCGCAATTTCCAGCTGACCGCGACGCTCGGCAGGCTGCGCTCGATCCAGATTTTCGTGGTCGGGCAGGCGAAGCGCCCCGGCACCTACACGGTGAGCTCGCTCTCGACGCTCGTGAGCGCGGTGTTCGCCGCCGGCGGGCCTTCCACTAAAGGCTCCATGCGCAACATCCACCTGAAGCGCGGCAACCAGGTCGTCGCCGAGATCGACTTGTACGACCTGCTGCTCTCCGGCGACAAATCCCGGGACGCGAAGCTGCTGCCGGGCGACGTGATCTACATCCCGCCGGTCGGGCCGCTCGTCGCGGTCACCGGCAGCGTCAATGTCCCCGCGGTCTACGAGTTGAGGCAAAGCACGGTGCTCTTCGACCTCATCCGCTGGGCGGGAGGCCTCGCCACCACCGCCGCGGGGCAGAAAGCCACCGTCGAGCGCATCGAGGACCACAAGGCGCGCAAAGTCGAGGAATTCCCGCTCGACATGGGCGGGCTCTCCCGCGCGGTGCGCGACGGCGATCTCGTGACCGTGTATTCGCTCGTGCCGCGCTTCGACAATGCGATCGCCCTTCGGGGAGAGGTCGCCCAGCCGGGCCGCTTTCCCTGGCGCGAAGGCATGCGCGTGCGCGACCTCATCCCGGACCGGGAAGCGCTGCTCTCGCGCGCGTACTGGATCAAGCGCAACCAGGCCGTGGGCCTGGACAGCAACGTGACGAGCATCCTCAATCAGCAGGCCGCGACCGGCACGCGGCTCACGGTCGAGGATCTCAATCAGCGGCGCAGGCCGGAGAGCGAGCTCGACGCGACCATCGGCGACACGATCCGCCGCTTGCAGACGGAATCCGAGGCGGCGAGATTCTTGGATCCGAACCAGGTTTCCAGCGCGACCCAGGCTTCGCGCCTGCAGCAGGTGAATAAGGACGAATCCGCAAAGCTCGACGCGGCGAGAGCCGATGCGCTGCGCCTGGTCAACCAGATCAAACCCTCGCAGCGCGAGGTCAACTGGGACTATGCGGTGATCGAGCGCCTCAACCGCAACGATCTCACCACTTCCTTGATACCCTTCAACCTCGGCAAGGCGGTCATCGACGGCGATCCCGAGCAGAACCTGCTGCTCCAGCCCGGCGACATCGTCACGGTGTTCTCGAAGCAGGACATCAAGGTGCCGATCTCGAAGCAGACTCAGTACATCCGCCTGGAGGGAGAATTCAAAGGCGCCGGGGTCTACCAGATCCAGCCCGGGGAAACCTTGCGGCAGCTCGTCGAGCGGGTGGGCGGATTCACGCCGAACGCCTATCTCTACGGCGCCCAGTACACGCGCGAATCCACGCGCACGCAGCAGGAAAAAACCCTCGATGAGGCGCTCAACCGCCTGGAGCGCGACATCCAGCGCTTCAATGCGCTGCGCGCGCAGAACGTGACCTCGCCTGAAGACGCCGCTTCGCTCAAGCAGCAGGCGGAAAACCAGCAGGCACTGCTTGGGCGCCTGCGCCAGATCAAGCCGATCGGCCGCATCGTGCTCGAGCTGCCCGAGGACGCGCAGATCGTGAATCTCCCCGAGCTGCCTCTGGAAGACGGCGACCGCTTCCTGGTCCCGTCCAAGCCCTCGATGGTCAGCGTCTTCGGCTCGGTGTACACCGAAAGCTCTTTCGTCTACAGGCCGGAAAAACGCGTAGCGGATTACCTCTCCCAGGCGGGCGGCCCGACCAAGAGCGCCGACGAAGGGAGCATCTACGTCCTGCGCGCCGACGGCTCGGTGAAGAGCAAACAGCAAACCGGGTTCTTCACGGCGTCGCTGGAACGCTCCCGGCTGATGCCGGGCGACAGCATCGTCGTGCCGGAAGAGCTCGACCGCACCACGATCACCCGGGCACTCAAGGATATTTCGCAGATCTTCTACCAGTTCGGTCTGGGTGCTGCAGCGGTCAAGGTCATCCGGCAATAGCGAGCCTCGCAGGCCGCCATGTCAGAGCAGGTTCAGTCGGAGAATCGCAAGGAGACTCCGGCGACCGAAGACACTTCTACGGACGACGAAGTCAGCCTGCTCGACTTGCTGATCGTCCTCGCGAAGCACAAGCGGATCGTGCTTGGTGTCCCTTTTCTCGTAGCGATCGCAGCTGCAATTGTCAGCCTGCTCTTGCCCAATATCTACACAGGGACCACCCGGATTCTTCCACCCCAGCAGAGTGCTTCGGCAGCGACTGCGCTCCTAAACCAGCTCGGCGGTGCCGCAGGATTGCTGGCGGCTGGGACCGGCGCAGCGTTGGGTTTAAGAAACCCCAACGATCTCTACGTCGGCATGCTCAAAAGTCGCACCGTTGCCGACAACCTGATTGCTCGATTCGACCTAAACAAAGTCTACCAACTGGAATTACAGAGCAATACGCGCAATGCTTTGCAAGGAAACACGTCAATTGCTGCGGGCAGGGACGGCATCATTACCATCGACGTTGACGACAAGGATCCCAAGCGTGCAGCAGAGTTGGCCAACGCCTACGTGGATGAACTGATGAAGCTCACCAAAGTTCTCGCGGTGACCGAAGCGTCTCAACGCAGACTATTTTTCGAGCGCCAGCTGCTCCAAGTGAAAGACAATTTGACTGCGGCGGAAATGACCGCCCGGCAGGGACTACAGAAGGGCGGCCTCGCGCAAGTGGACGCTCAGGGGCGCAGCATGATTGAGGTGACGGCCCGCTTGCGCGCTCAGATCTCCGTCAAAGAGGTTCAAATTGGCTCGATGCGCACCTTTGCCGCCGAAGGCAATCCGGAGTTACAAAGGACGCAGCAGGAGCTCGAGGCGCTTAGGCGAGAGCTTGCTCGCGTTGAAGGTTCCTCCCCGATTGCCACCGGCCGGGGAGAGACGTCGGGAAGCAGTGGTCTTGACAATCTCGGACGCCTGCGCGACGTGAAGTACTACGAATTTCTTTACGAATTGCTCGCTAAACAGTACGAGCTTGCCAAGATAGATGAAGCCAAAGACGCGACCGTTATCCAGGTAATGGACAAAGCGATCGAGCCTGACCGCAAGTCAAAGCCAAGGAAGACGCTAATCGTCGTGTTTTCCACACTCGTGGCCGTGGTCGTTTCGATCCTTTGGGCTTTTGTTCGCGAGGCAGTGGAGCGAATGAGGATCAACCCGGAAGAGGCCTCTCGGTTTAAAATTCTACGTCGCCACCTCGGTTGGAAATAGCGGCGGGGACGACCCGACGAATCAAACCTAAACCCTCAAGCCGCCTGAGGTTGTCTGCGCCATGCCTGCCCGCTGCAGGGTTAGCTGCCAACCTCAACGAAATATTTACGACATTCCCAATGCAAGGACGCTTGACGCGGTTGCAGTCCCACCGGACTCTTTGCTTCAGCCGCTTGGACACAAAGGACCGCGCCAGCATGCCCGAGCTTATTGCCCGAGAGCAATTCTTGCGTGTCGTAATTCCCGCGGTTTTCGCAGGGGGGCGGAGAAAGTAATGAATGTAAGGGTCGCGCTCAAACGTATTGGATTGGTCTATGCCCTGAACGCATTGTTCAAAGCAGCCAAAATGAAAAGAGCGCTGGCGCGGCTTTCAGTTCGCTATTCCAGCTTGTGCAAGGGGCTTGAATACAAAGCTGAAGATATTCCGGATATGGTGGCCGAGCGATTGAAAGATAGGGGAATTTTTCAATCTCCGAGGGAAAGACTGCGCATTTTCTGGATTGGGGCAAACTGGGAACAAGATAACTCTGGTTTTCTTCAGGCGCTCGAGAGGTTTGGAGAGGTTTCACATTTCACAAATTTCAACGGCAAATACGGTTTGGAATTTTCCGAAAGGAAATATGATCAGGCTCTTGTGGAGCGAAATGGCAATTGCTTGCTTGAGCAAATAACTCGTGTACAAGAAACGCGGGGAAAAATCGACCTATTGCTGGGACAAATGTGGGCAAACTACCTTTCCGTTGAAGCGTTGAAACGCATACAGGACATGGGCATCGCCACCGCCAACATATCGATGGACGACAGACTACCGGAGCTATGGGAAGTCCACAACGGTGTGCTTCTTGGGTCCATTGGGCTCGCGAAAGGACTCGATCTTGTGCTCACCAGCTCCCCGGAGTGCTGCATTAGATATGCCTATCACGGCTGTCCTGCAATCTTTTGGCCGATGGCGAGCGACCCCAAACTTTTCAAGCCGGCCGAAGAAAAGGATCTAGATGTAAGTTTTGTCGGTAACAATTATGGTACGCGGGGCACGATAGTGAGGATGCTCCAATCTGAAGGCATAAGAATCGAAACTTATGGCGCAGGTTGGCCGAACGGTCCCGTTGGGCCGCGTGAGGCCGCCAAAATATTTGGTCGCTCAAAAATCATTCTCGGGATCGGCACGATTGGCTATTGTTCCGATCTTTACACACTGAAGCTCAGGGACTTTGATGCCACCATGGCTGGAGCCCTCTACATTACCCACAGAAACCCAGATTTACTGAACCTCTTTGTCGAAGGTGAAGAGATCGAGTGCTATTCAACCAATGACGAGGCGCTGGAAAAGATCAAATACTATCGGGGGCACCCAGAGCAACGTGAACGAATCGGCCGGGCGGCGGCGGCGAAGGCTAGAAAATTACACACTTGGGAAGGGAGGATTGAAACGGCTTTGCATGAGGTCGGCCTGGTTGCAATGTGAGGATACCTACACTGTTCCCAGGGCGCGGGTCAGGATATTGTTTTTGACCCCATACCAGTGAATTTATCGTGCAAACTTTTGAACGAATCAAGCATTTTTTGAGAGATTGACTCTTCGAAGTAAAGTTCCGATGCCATCATCGTCCGACGCTGTTTTTCACGAATTACCAGTGAAGTTCTAGCGCGGACTTGATGCCGTGTTGGTCTTACTTGAAATTGAGCTACGGGCGCCTTTGGATCACGGTTTGTCCTGAGCGGTTTGCATTACTTACTGGGTTTAAGCTTCAATTGGCACGCAATTTTCACCTAGAAAGCTTTGTCGCCAGCGTATTCAAAGCCAGACATGAGGTGGCGTGGGTAATACTCGGCCAGGGGATGGCCTTTGTCTTCGGATTTGTCGGAATCAAGTTGCTGACAAATTTCATGACGATCGAAAGCTATGGTCAATTGGCTTTGGGCATGACCATTGCGGGTGTAATGAACATGTTTCTATATGGACCGATCGCGAATGCCATTCTGCGGTTCTATTCGATCTTTAAAGAGCGTGGAGAGTTTGGCGCGTATATTTACGCTATCCGTGCAGCGCATCGGCGATTTGCCGGTATTGCAATCCTGATTAGCTTGCCCCTCGCCTTGTTTGTTGGCGCCTGGAAGGGTCGAGAGTGGGGGGGGCTTGTTGTGGCGGCCCTGCTGTTTGGAATTGTTAGCGGCGTAAATGGTTCACTGCTATCGCTGCAAGGCGCAGCCAGGCAACGCAAGATCATGGCCCTACATCAAGGAGCGGATGCGGGATTGCGGCCGGCCCTTGCGGCGGTGGCTATTTATTATTTTGTGGATACGGGCTATGTAGCAGTCAGTGGATTTTTGTTGGGAACCGGAATAATAGTTTTGTCGCAGACCATTTGTTTTATTCGAAGCAGCAAGGTGAATTTTGCCACTATGGAGCCCAGTAGCGAAGAGGCCAGACGGCGCGCCTTCGGTCAGTTTTATTCCTATACCACTGCGTTTGGCTGGATCGCCTTGTTCGGAGTGCTGGGCATATACTCCGACCGATGGTTGCTGCTGGGAATGTTTGGCGAAAAAGAAGTGGGAATCTACGCCGCGATTTACCAAATTGCGAGCGCGCCGATTTTGATTTTGACGGGGATGATCAGTCAGCTTATGGTACCCATTATATTCGAGCAGGCGGGAACTATGAGTCAACCAACGCAGATTCAGCGCAGTGGCGATCTGCTATTCCAGACCGTGATTGCGTTCTGTGTATGCGTGATCTTCGTTGTTGTCGCTGCATATTATTTTGGCCGGCCGCTACTTCGCACATTAACTACCGCAGAAATTGCCGACTACCATCAAGCTCTCTGGGTAATTGCTTCGGCACTATCCATATCGGGGTTAGCTGAGCTGCTTGCGGTTGTGGGATTTAAGAAGAACCGGCCACAGGCGTATATATTTCCTAAAGCCATCCAAGCGGTGGTTTTTCTGGCAATGGGCTACGTATTTGTGAGGAATTTTGGCATTCTGGGCACCGCAATTTCCGGCTGTAGCGCGAGCGTCGCGTATTTGATAATAGTGATCGCGGTTAATAGACGAATCCAGCGGGGCAGTTAATGAGTTAGCCGGTAGGATGACCGATATCGCAAAGTGAGACGTTTCTCAGAACTACATAGATCGATTTTCAGATTCGGGGACTTTTACCGAGACGAGTTCATCGCGTCCGTCGCCAAACGTGTGCCGAAGGGATCTAGGATTCTCGACGCTGGAGCCGGGCCGTGCAAATACAAGCCCCTGTTTTCGCATTGCGACTACAAAGCGCAGGATTTTATGCGTTATGAAGGCGAGGAACATACCTATGGGGAGTTGGATTACGTTGGTGACCTAGCCAGTATTCCCGTGTCTGATGAAAGCTTCGACTGCATTATTTGCACCGAGGTGTTTGAACACATTCCCAGACCAGACTTAGCGGTACGGGAGTTCTCGCGTATCCTTCGGCCTGGTGGGGAGCTAATCATCACTGCTCCTCTGGCCTCTGGAATTCATATGGCGCCATACCATTTCTACGGTGGGTTTACACCCTTCTGGTACGAGCGATTTCTCGCTGAATCCGGTTTTGCGGTTGAGTCCATCGAGTCGAATGGCGGGTTCTTCAAGCATTATGGGCAAGAGTCACAGAGATTTCTAACCATGCTTACCCCCCGCGCCAAATTGAAAAAGGCGATTTTTTTCCCGATTAAATTTATTCTGGCCTTTTGGTTTCGCCTGGCAATGCCCATTTTGTGCCATGTCCTCGATAAACTGGACAAGGATCGTGAATTTACCGTCGGCTATCACGTGCGGGCGCGAAAAGTATGAAAAGGCGGTATCGCTGGGCGGCGTAAGTCGAGCATGACGTGAGGGGAGTAGTGACAAAGGATCTATTTTGGAATACGTGATATCTGAATGATGCGCAAGGAATCGCTCTTTGCATTCTTCCTTTCGCTATGCGCGTTCCTACTCTCGTGGTCACATTATGTTTATTTTTCAGAAGCCCTAAGCAATGACGAATGGGAAAGCGTAAGCGGCTTTGCAAGGATCGTTATACCTGACACGTTTCTGTATAAAGACGTCCTGGATTTTTCAGATCCTCTTACTTCTTTGGTTTTGGCTGGTGTTAAAAACACCGTCGGACCATCGCTAATCTGGTACGTTGCAGATGGTAAATGGATTCCAGTACTATTTATCAACGCCGTTCTTCTTTTTTTAACGGTCCTGTATTTGGGAAGATTGGCTCGGTTAATGGGGATTGCACGGCATGGCGCGTGGACGTTAATGGCGATTGTTGCGGTGATGCCGGCGACGATTTATCACTCTGTTGGCGCGCTGAAGGAAATACCAACAATGCTCTTTCTGACTGGATTTTTGTATCACTATTTAAAAGGTGATCGTGCCAAGTGGGTACTGTTTTCTTTGGCTTGCATACTTTTCCGGTATCAACTGGCGTTTTCGCTCTTTGCTTTCCTGGTTGTTGACAGATTCAATCGGCAAGCGCTTCTTTACGCTTTTTCCGCGCTTATTGTTCTGTCTGCTCTTTATCCATACATTGGGTTGGAGGTCTTCTCGGCGAGTTCAACTGAATATTACAGAGACTTATACGGACCAGACGGCTCGTTTGGTGGCATGGTTGAGTCTGTGCGGGAGAAGATACCGGTCCTTTCAGCTTTTGCGGTGTTGTTTAGAATTATTCAATCCATATTTGAGCCTCTTCTTATTTTTATACGCGATCCAAGCTTCTATGAAAACGACGATATTTCGTTGATAGGAATTGCGTACTTTTTTTCGGCGCTTCTTATGCTTCGCTATTGGCTGTTATTTCTAAAGCGCACGGTTTCAATGTTAGTAAATACTAATAATGCCGAGAGGAATGTCATACGATTATATACGTTCTGCTTAGTTTTTATTTTTCCCATTGGAGGGTTCTCGTTCATTCATCACCGTTACCTTTACCCAATGACAGCTCTCGTTCTGGTGGCTGCGACAATTCGTTTTAAATCTGTCACGTTTCCCGTGAGTCATCGGCTCCGCGTATCGTAACTCGGGTTCACTCAGCACGAATCAAATCATTACCCGAAATAGAAGGTGGCTCTGAAAGGCATTACTGCTTGGGGTTTTAGAGGATTGATTACGGACCATTCGACTAACGTTCGATTAAGTTGACTAATTGCCACATGTTCGCAAATAGAACACTTTTGATCTCCGGGGGGACGGGAACCTTTGGCAACGCCGTGCTGCGAAGAGTCCTGGACACCGACATCAAGGAAGTGCGCATATTCAGCCGAGACGAAAAAAAGCAGGACGACATGCGCATTGAGCTCAATGACCCGAAGTTGCGCTTTTTTATCGGGGACGTGCGCGACTACGACAGCATCCTGCCTGCCATGGAAGGCGCAGACTGCGTGTTTCACGCCGCCGCGCTTAAGCAGGTGCCGTCCTGCGAGTTCTTTCCTCTGGAAGCGATTCGAACGAACGCGCTTGGCGCGGAGAACATGCTGAACGCCGCGCTTGCGTCCAGAGTCGAGAGAATGATTTTGCTGAGCACCGACAAGGCGGTATATCCGATTAACGCGATGGGCATGTCCAAGGCGCTCATGGAAAAGCTCATGATCGCGAAGACCCGCCTTGTTCATGCGTCGCGCACGATCCTTTGCGGGACGCGGTACGGCAATGTAATGGCGTCGCGGGGTTCAGTAATTCCTCTCTTTTTGAACCAAATCCTCTCCGGGCAGCCGCTCACTGTTACAGATCCAAAGATGACCCGTTTCATGATGACCATCCATGACGCGGTCGATCTGGTGTTGTATACCTTTCAGCACGGTAGCCCTGGCGACATATTCGTGCAGAAATCGCCCGCGGCGACAATAGAAACTTTGGCAAAGGCGCTCCTGAAGCTGTTCAAGGCAAAAAACGAGATTCGGATCATAGGTACCCGGCATGGAGAAAAATTATATGAAACCCTGCTTACGCGGGAGGAGATGGCGAAAGCAAAAGATTGCGGCAACTACTATCTGATACCAGCCGACGGCAGAGACCTGAACTACGCGTCCTATTTTTCAGAGGGGGACACAGGCGTGTCCCCGCTGGACGATTACAATTCCCACAACACGCAACGCCTCGACGTAGACGAAACTATCGCGTTACTGCGCAAACTCGACGTAGTGCGTGATGCGTTGGATACTGGGCGGGTTGCGTTGTAACAGGACAGTAATCTGGGGCGTGGTTCATCACAAAACTATCAAGTAGTGATGATTTGAAGATTCTTATCGCAGGGGATTGGCATTCCAATCTGCATGAAGAGGTAGTCGATCGCGCGTTTCGGCAACTCGGTTACGAAACAGTGCGCTTTCCATGGCACCAGTACTTCCAGCCGACCGGACGGATAGAAGAGTTGTTGTGGCCAGCGTACAGGGCGCAGAACAAGTACCTCGTTGGCCCGTTAGTCTCGCGAATTAACGGCGACCTGATCGCCAGCGTCGAGGAGTCAGCCCCGGACGTGGTGTTCATTTATCGCGGGTCGCACATTTACCGCGAGACTCTTCGACGGATCAAGCAGATCCTTCCCTCCGCAATTTTGCTCGGCTACAACAACGACGATCCTTCATCGCCCTCGCGTCGACGATGGATGTGGCGACATTTCTTGGCAGGGATTCCCGAGTACGATTTAGTGCTGGCGTACCGGATTGGAAACATCGCTGATTTCCGGGCGGTAGGAGCTCGAAAAGTGAAACTCCTACGCTCCTGGTACGTTCCGGAGCGCAACCGCCCCGTAGTCTTGAACGATGAGGAACGACGCGAATTCGCCTGCGATGTGGTGTTTGCCGGCCATTATGAAGATGACGGCCGGTTGCAATGTCTCGAGGAGGTGGTTCGTCGCGGGTGGAAGCTGAACCTGTTTGGACATGATTACGGCTGGCATCCCGCAATCAGAAAGTCTCCGCTACTAAAGGGACTTATTCCGTTGCGCGCGGTATGGAATGAGGACTACAACAAAGCACTCTGCGGCGCACGCGTGGCGCTGTGCTTCCTGTCCAAGCTTAATCGGGATACCTATACGCGCCGGTGTTTTGAGATACCGGCAAGCGGAACCCTTATGTTGTCGGAATACACGGAAGACCTCGCCAGTCTGTTTAAGGCAGGAGAAGAGGCCGACTTCTTCAATTCGCCGTCAGAGCTTGCGGAGAAGCTCGAGATTTACCTCCACGATGAAACCTTGCGCGCGCGGGTCGCCGCGGCGGGGCGACGAAGAGTCGCGCTTGACGAGCACGACGTCGTGTCTCGCATGCGAAGTGTGATCGAGTGGGTCAAAGAACTGCAGGAAAAGCGTGTCCGCGTTTAAGGAACAATCGCGCTTGATGCGGATTTGCCGTTATCTGGGATGGGACTCGGTCGCCTGGTCGCTGCGGCGTCTCCATTGTCCCGTGGATGGGAATGCACTGGTGCTCGAGGTAGGATCGGGCGGTAATCCATATTATCGGGCAAATGTTCTGTCCGATGCTTATGAAGACACACGTCAACGCCATTGGGCTAGGTTGATCGCCGATCGCCCTATGGTGATGGCGTTCGTCGAGAATCTCCCATTCAGGAACAAGGCTTTCGACTTCGTTATTGCCTCGCACGTACTCGAACATTCCGCGGATCCAGAGGGGTTCCTCAGTGAGTTGGAACGGGTTGCGAAGTCCGGCTACATTGAGGTGCCTGATGCCCTGATGGAGCGCTTGAATCCGTATCTCGATCACAGGCTGGAGATTACCGTGCGCGACAACCGTTTGGTCATCCGGAAGAAGAGAGCGTGGCGCGAGGACCCAGAGATCGTCGAACTCTACGAACAGCGGGCCGGCTCGATCATCGCCGACGAGGCGATTGCCCGCCATCCATTTGAGTTTCATGTGCGTTACTACTGGCAGGGATCTATCGATTACGTACTCGTCAATCCGGAAGTGGATGCTTCTTGGCAAGCACCCTTCAGTGTGACGCCTGCTCCAAAGCGTACGGCCCGCCAGCTTATAAACACGGCGATCCTGTCGCTCTTGCGGATGTGCCTTTCGCAGAGACAACGGAACCGGGCAATCGACTTGCTCCAGTTGCTAAGGTGTCCCGTTTGCCACGCCGAGTCATTGAAAACGGTCACCGGAAACATGGTGTGTAAGAACTGCAACCAACAGTATCCGGTGGAAGTGGGAATCCCTCGTTTGATCTCTGCGACTCATGCAGGTGGTGGTTCACGGCACACCTAAGACGGACATCACCCATTGGCGTTTTATAGATATGAAGATGCGGTAAATTTCGAATCTGGTTGAGAAGAAGGGTGCTTTTGTCCATTTGTATTCCGAGTTACAACAGGCCCGAACTATTGAAGGTCTTGTTGCAGTCGATCGACTGCAATCCGGAGCGCGCAGAAGTCGTCATTAGCGAGGACAAGGCTCCACGCCGCGACGACGTGCGCTCGGTAGTTCAAGCTTTCGCAAAAAACTCGCCTCTCCGAGTTCGTTACCAGGAAAATGAAATCAACCTAGGCTATGACGGAAACCTGAGGCGTTTGATTGAGGCAGCGAATGGCGAATTCCTCCTGTTCATAGGGGACGACGACTGGTTTCTGCCAGGGCAACTCGAAAAATACCTGAACTTCCTCGCAGAAAACAGGGACGTCGGCTACGTGCTGCGCTCCTTCTATTCGGCACATCCCGACGGGGATCTTGAAGCTTTTCATTATCTGCCGCGCACAACCCGCTTCAAGCCGAGCATCGAGACCTGTGCGTGGCTTTTCAAGCGCAGCGTCTGCGTCAGCGGGGTCACCTTTCGGCGTTCCAGTATCCTTCGCTTGGCCACGGACGTTTTTGACGGCACGCTGCTGTACCAGGTTTATCTCGCTGCAGAGGTGAGTTATACGGAGCCTTCCGTTTACTGCGAGATTCCGGTAGCCGTAGCGCGTCAGAGCTATCGCGATGACTTGCCGAATTTTGGCACGGCGGAGGCAGAAAGAGGCCGCTATCAGCCGGGCACCGTTACTGTACAGAACTCGATCAATTTCACAAAAAGCTATTTTGAAATATCGCAGGCGTTTGACAAGAAACACGGAGCTGATTTGACCGAGCGCATCCGGCTGGACTTGTCCAAGTATTCCTACCCGTTCTTATCGATACAAAGGAAACGAGGGCGGGTAGCGTTCTGGAAGTACTCCAGAAGGCTGGCGGCTGAGACTCAACTCAATGCTACGTGGCATTACGACTTCTATGTTTTTGTTCTCCTGATTCTGGGGGAACGTATCTGCGACAAGGGCATTCTCTTGATAAAGCGAGTTCTGGGGCATACGCCGTCGCTCTAAGATCGGCGGAACGAACGAAGCCCATAGTCGCACATGTCGCGTTCGGAAATGTCAAACAGAGATTAATCGCCGATCCTCAAATGTGCGGCATTCTCGGTCTTGCCACCGTTTATTCCGGCGTGAGACCCAACCCAGAACTGCTAATCAAGCAGAGAGACGCGCTGACTCACCGCGGACCGGATGACGCGGGAGCATGGTGGTCGGATGACGGCCGCGTCGGTTTGGCCCACCGGCGACTGGCGATCCTCGATCTCTCGCCTACGGGCCACCAGCCGATGCAGGATGAGTCGGGCCGTTTGCACATCATCTTCAACGGCGAGATCTATAACCATCAGGACCTGCGCCGCGAGCTGGGGACCAGGGGACATCGTTTTCGGTCGACAAGCGACACCGAAGTCATTCTCGTCGCGTACCGCGAATGGGGCGCGGAATGCCTGCAACATCTGAACGGTCAGTTTGCGTTCGGCCTGTACGACGATGAACGGCACAAGTTGTTTATCGCGCGGGACCGGGTGGGGGAAAAGCCGGTTTTTTATCGGCTGTCAAACGCCAGGTTGAGTTTTGCCTCGGAGCTCAAGGCCTTGTTCGCAGACCCAGCCTTTCCACGGCAAGTGGACGCGGAGGCCTTGGACTGCTATCTGGCCTTCGGCTACGTGCCGGGTGACCGAAGCATCTTGCAGGGAGTCAACAAGCTGCCCCCGGCGCATGCGATGAGCTTCGACTTAACAAGCGGCGCACTGGAGGTTTGGCGCTACTGGCAGTTGCCTGCCCCGCCGAAGACGTCCGCTGTCCTTTGGCCAGGGGGTGAAGTGGAATTGCTGGATGAACTGGAGCATCTGCTGGAGGGCAGCGTGCGGCGTCAGCTCGTGGCCGATGTACCGGTCGGCGTACTGCTCAGCGGTGGTGTCGATTCCAGCCTCGCCACGGCGATGGCTGCACGCTGCGGGTCCCGAATCAAAACCTTTACGATCCGTTTTCCAGGGTACGGCGGCTACGATGAGACCGAACATGCCCGACTTATTGCGCGTCATTTCTCCACAGAACACGTCGAGCTCGAAGCTGAGCCCTCTACCGTTGATCTGTTGCCGGAGTTGGCCCGCCAGTTCGACGAGCCCATTGTCGATTCCTCCATGATTCCAACTTACCTGCTGAGCAAACTGGTTCGTCGGCATTGCAAGGTTGCCTTGGGGGGCGACGGCGGTGACGAGTTATTCGGCGGCTATATCCACTACGGCCGACTCCTTTGGCTGCAGCAACGGCTGGGGTTTGTCCCCTTGCGACTCAGAGGCTGTGTTGCCCGCCTGGCCGAGAAGTTCCTGCCCGTCGGCCTCAAGGGGCGGAACTGGCTGCAAGCTTGGGGGGCGGACCTCAAAAGCGAATTGCCGCTGATCGCTACATATTTTTCCGAGCGGGAAAGAAAAGACCTGCTGATTGCGGCGCGATACGAAGTCGGACAGATCCGGCAAAGTGCGGAAGCCATTCGAAGACGGAGCATTCCCGCGCATGCCGACCTTTTGCAAAGAGCGACTCGTGCGGATTTCGAGAACTATCTTCCCGAGGACATTTTAGTCAAAGTGGACCGGGCTAGCATGTTCGCCTCGCTCGAAGTTCGCGCACCTTGGCTGGATTACCGGCTCGTCGAGTTCGCGTTCGGTAAAGTGCCATCGCGACTGAAGGCGACGTCTGTGGATCTGAAGATTCTGCCGAAGAAACTGGCGCAACGGTTGTTGCCACCGGAATTCAACAGCCGGCGCAAGCAGGGGTTCAGCATTCCGCTTGCTTCGTGGCTGCGCGGCAAGGAGTGGCGAGGTTTTTTTCGCAGCGTTCTACTGGAGGCTGAAGGCAGCTTTTTCAATCGCGACACAGTCCTAACTCTCCTCAAAGGACAGGAGCAAGGGCGTTCCAACAGCGAACGCCTGTTTGCGCTGGTACTGTTCGAATTGTGGCGGCGGGAATACAACATTAGGACCTGAGTGAGTTGTCGCCGCTCATGCTGGCGCCGTGCGGACTACGGATAACCATTTGCGACCTGAATGAAAACAATCGTCATTGAAGCTCTGTCGGCATTGCAGGGAGGCGGGCAGACTTATCTGCTTCAACTATTGCAGAACATCCCCCGTGACTGGGCGGGAAAGTTTAGAGTGATTGTAATCCTGCCGTTCAAGTTCGCCGATCGATTCCCTTCAGGTTCTCCTATGGAGATGCTGACCCCCAGGTTTCCTGCACGCGGTCTCGTGCAACGAGTACTGTGGTACTGGATCCGGTTGCCTCGGCTTTTAGGAAGAGTTAAGGCTGATGTGTTGTTTTGCCCAGGCGGTACATTGGCCACGCGTCGACTGCACGGCGCCAAATGCGCGGTCACGCATCAGAACATGCTTCCATTCGATCCGGCGGAACGGAAACGCTATCCATTCGGATACCTTCGCGCGAAGTTGTGGCTGTTGCAATTCGTTCAAAGGGCTTCGTTTCGAGACGCGGACCTGGTGATCTTCACTTCTGAATACGGGAGGTCGATCGTCGACCGTTATATTCCGGGGCGACGGGGCCGCTCCGTTCTTATTTACCATGGTTTGAGTGATCGCTTCAGGCTGCGCGGCGAATCGGTGCCCGCGGAGATCAGGGCGACAGAGTATGTGCTCTACGTCTCGATCCTGGATTTCTACAAGGCTCAGTTGGAAGTGGTTTCGGCTTGGGCGAAGCTCAGGCAGCGCCGAGCCACCCATGAAAAACTGATCCTTGCTGGTCCACAAAATCCCAGCTACGGGAGGCGGGTCCGGGATCTAGTTCTTTCACTCGGTCTGCGCAATGAAGTGCTGATCGTCGGTAACGTACCCTACGAGGAATTGCCTGCGTACTATCAGAACGCCAAGGTAAACCTGTTTGCCTCGTCCTGCGAGAACTGCCCCAACATTCTGTTGGAAGCCATGGCGGGTGGACGGCCCGTGCTTTGCTCCAGTTATCCTCCCATGCCGGAGTTTGGCGGAGGCGCTTCGGCCTATTTCGATCCCTACAATTCCGACCAGCTCGCGGAACTGCTAGCCCGCTTCCTTGACGATCAAACATTGCGTGAGAGAATGGGCGCCGCGGCATTGGAGCGTTCACGGCGCTATCAATGGCGCGACGCGGCGCACAGGACATGGTTGGCCCTGGCTGAGCTTGCGGGCTGATTTTGCCTGAGGTAGATGGAGCCGGAAGAAACGAGACGTCCCATGAAAATTGGAATCACCGGTGCGGACGGGATGATCGGCTGGCATCTGCGCGCCTTTCTCAGGGTTCGAGGCGGACATGATGTGCGGCTTGGAACTCGCGCAAACTTTACCGATTCGGACAAACTCGCCTTATTTGTGTCGGGTCTTGACGCTGTAGTGCATTTGGCGGGAATGAATCGGGGGAAGGAAACCGAGGTGGAAGCCACCAACGTAGCCCTCGCCAAAGCTCTAGTCGCCGCGTTCGAACGGGCAGAGGCTACTCCCCGAGTGGCTTACTCCAATTCAATCAAGGTGGATCAAGAGACCGCTTATGGTCGCGGCAAGCGTGCCGCCGCTGATCACCTGCGAGCCTGGGCTGAGCGCCGCAGCGCGCCTTTTGCCAACCTGATCTTTCCGCACACTTTCGGCGAATTCGGTAAGCCTTTCCACAATTCAGTGGTGTCTACCTTTTGCCACCAGCTGGCGCACGATCAGTCGCCGGAAATCATCGTGGATGGCGATCTGGAGTTGATCCACGCCCAGGATGTGGCTTCCCGTTGCCTCAACGCCGTCGAGACAGGCGAAAACGGCGATTTTCGCATTCGCGGCGTCCCGATGAAGGTGAGCGCTTTATTACGGCGGCTGAGACAAATGGTTGCTTCCTACACTGCTCAGATCGTTCCGGACTTGCGTGATCCACTCGACATGCGGCTTTTCAACACGCTGCGCTCCTATCTGTACCCGGAGCATTACCCTGTCCCTCTCGCTCTTCGCAGCGACAACCGCGGAGCGCTCTTCGAGGCGGTGAAGAGCGAAAACGGGGGCCAAGCCTTCCTGTCCACTTCCCGTCCCGGCATTACGCGCGGGAACCACTTTCACACCCGAAAGATAGAACGCTTCCTAGTGGTATCCGGGGAAGCGGAGATTCGCCTGCGGAAGCTTTTTTCTGACCAGGTAACGGTCTTTCCAGTGAGCGGCGAGCGTCCGTGCTACGTGGATATGCCCACATTCCACACTCACAATATCACGAACGTCGGAGCCTCGGATCTCCTGACTATTTTCTGGGCCAACGAGATTTTCGATCCGAATAATTCCGACACCTATCCCGAACCGGTGCTGAAGTCATGAACGATAAGCTCAAAGTAATGACCATCGTCGGTACGCGACCGGAGATCATCCGGCTCTCCCGGGTGACGGCCAAGCTCGACCGTTACACCCGGCACGTGCTGGTGCACACCGGACAAAACTATGATTACGAGCTCAACGAGATTTTTTTCTCGGACATGGGCGTGCGACATCCTGACTTCATCCTCGAAACAGCGGCAACGAGCGTGGCCGAGACTATCGGCAACATTATTACGCGGATAGACCCGGTACTCGCGGGGGAACGTCCGGATGCCGTGCTGGTGCTCGGCGACACCAATTCGTGCTTGGCCGTGATCGCTGCCAAGCGGCGCAAAATTCCCATCTTTCACATGGAGGCAGGTAATCGCTGCTTTGACGAGCGCGTCCCGGAAGAGGCGAATCGCCGACTGGTAGACCATATAAGCGACATCAACCTCCCATACAGTGATATCGCGCGGGAACACTTGATGCGCGAAGGCATTGCACCTGAACGTGTGATCAAGACGGGCAGCCCCATGTACGAAGTATTGGAGCATTATCTACCCCAGATCGACGCGTCCGATGTTCTCAAGCGTTTGGGATTGACGGCCGAGCGCTATTTCGTGGTCAGCTGCCACCGGGAGGAGAACGTCGATTTGTCGGTAAACCTGCGTAGTCTGGTCGAAGTGCTGAACGGCTTGGCGGAGCGTTTTCGGCAGCGAGTCATTGTGTCGACCCATCCGCGTACCCGAAAGGCTCTCGATGCCACGGGCGTAGCGCTAGACCCCTTGGTTGAACTTGTCAAACCCCTGGGGTTTCCAGACTACGTCCAGCTGCAACGTCATGCTCACGCGGTTCTTTCGGATAGCGGAACCATTACCGAAGAATCATCAATTTTGAATTTTCCAGCCGTGAATATCCGCGAGGCGCACGAGCGGCCGGAAGGGATGGAGGAAGGGGCCGTGATGCTCACTGGGCTCAACCCGGTGCGGATCTTCCAGGCTTTGGAGATTCTTGCCGACCAACCCCGGGGAAAGACTCGGCTGCTGCGCCAGGTCGCCGACTACGGCATTCCTAATGTTTCGGACAAGGTGGTGCGGCTGATCCTGAGCTATACCGACTACGTGAATCGGGTTGTGTGGCGGAAATATAGGGCCGAGGAGTAGGTTGAGGCTGCTTCTAGTAGCGGACGTCTTTCCACCGGTGCGGACGTCGGGTGCGGCCCTAATGCACGATCTTGCGGCCAGCCTTGCGCGGATCGGACATGATTGCACGGTTGTGACGCCGGATGCCCAGATCTCCCGGCCTTTTGAGATTGATCATAGGGACGGATTTGATGTTCTCCGAATCCGATTTGGGCCCCTGAAGCGGATTAACCTGGTGCGGCGTGCAATTAACGAGATGCTACTTTCGTCGCGGATGTGGCGCGGCTATCGCGCGTCGCCGGCTGCTTCCGAACACTACGACGGAGTGGTGTTTTACTCACCGACGATTTTCTTTGGGCGTTTTATCGCAAGGCTCAAGTCTCTTTATAACTGCCGGGCATACTTGATTCTCAGGGATATATTTCCGGACTGGGCGATTGACCTGGGAGTGATGCGCAGAGGGCCGCATTATTGGATATTCAAGGCGGTGGCTCGATATCAGTATTCAGTCGCCGATATGATTGGAATCGAGTCGCCGTCGAACAAAAAATATTTCTCCGAAGATACCCACAAGACTGAGGTGCTGCACAACTGGATCGAAGTTGATGCCCCTTCTCCGCCTTTTTTCAGCCCTCCAGAGAGTCTGCGTAACCACAACATTCTTGTCTACGCGGGAAACATGGGTGTTGCCCAGGATATGGATAACCTCTTGCGGTTGGCTCAACGCCTGGCACGCAGGAAGGATTGCCGATTGCTGTTTGTCGGAGGAGGCACCGAGCGCGGACGGATAGAGGCACAGGTCAGGCACTTAGGATTGAATAACGTTGCTATTCTTCCTGAAGTTCATCCACAGGAACTGCGCGGGCTGCTGCGGCAATGCCAAGTGGGATTGGTATCGCTCGACAAACGTCTTCGCTCTCACAATATTACGGGAAAGCTGCTTTCGTACCTTGAAGCCGGCTTGCCTGTTCTGGCCAGCGTCAATTCAGGTAACGACATCAAGGCCGTGGTCGAAGGTGCGGGTGCCGGGTTGGTTTTCTGGAACGGCGAGGATGACGCGTTAACAAGCGCTGCGAATTGGATGCTCGACCGGGGTGATGAACGCGCCCGCATGGGCACTGCGGCAAGGCGGCTTTGTCGTACTCAGTTTTCCGCCACTGCTGCAGCTGAGCAGATCAGTCGCAGCTTTCAATAAATTCCCAAGAGCACTCAGTAATTCTCCTTGTACCTTCTGGGAGTGGCTTGTCAAACACGGCCGCGGCTCGAGAAAAACAGCCAAAGATAAACCGCAACGTAGGCGGCGCAAAAAAGAAGTGAGGCCGAGACTAACCATGACGTCTCCCGCCAGAACAGCAAAGCGGGCACGGCACAGCACAAGCTCATCAGCCAGCCGAAAGGCGCGACCATGCTGTTCAATCGGGTCGACGACGCAGGGTCGGAGGCGTCCGTGCGGGTCCGCGTCAGTCGCATGTAGATCACCTGATGCATATGCATACGGTCCGGCTGCCCGGGCGATTGGCCTTGTATGAACTTCCTGCGATACATCGAAAAAAGCGTCTCGAATATCGGATAGACGAGCAGCAGCATCGGGAACCACGGCGAGACTTCCGGATGCCGCACGACCAGGAGCACGGAGATCTCCGCCAGCCAGAAGCCGAGGAGATAGGCGCCGCCGTCGCCCAGGAAAATCTTTCCCTTCGGGTAGTTCCAGGCCAGAAACCCGAGCAGAGCGCCGATCATCGCAAGCGCGGAGACGAAGAGGAACGCATCTCCCACCAGAGCTGAAACGTAGGCGATCGCCGCGAGCACGATCACCGCATGGCCGCTCGCCAAACCGTTGTAGCCGTCGATGATGTTGATCGAGTTGGCGACCCCGCCGACCGCGAACATCGTGAATGCAATCGCGAACGGCGCCCACTTGAGCAGAGCATCGAAGCCGGGAACATCGAGCCGCGGGATGACCGCACCCAGCAGCCACACGCCGAATGCCGCCGCGAGCATGGTGAGCAGGAGCCGGGTCAGGACGCCCACGTTCTTGGTGGCGTCTTCGCTGATCCCTCCCGCAAACGCGGGCAGGCCCGCGAGCAGCAGGTAGCCGAATTGCTCGCTCGATGCGCTCTGCTCGATCGCGAGCAGCACCGCTCCCGATACGAAAAGCCCGGCCATCACCCCCATGCCGCCGATGCGCGGGGTGGGCGCCGAATGAAATTTCTGCGGACCCGTCTTGACGGGGTCGTAGCTCCAGTTTGCGTGAAAAGCGTCGTAACGCAGGATCAGGTGGCCGATGAAGACGGAAGTCAAGCCGGCGAGGAGCAGGATCATGAGCCCGGCGAGGCCTTGCGACGATTCGAAGCGCTGCGCCTTCGCTTGCAATGGACGCCGGGTGTCGGGCGGATAGCAGACGGCCGGAGCTCCGCCGTTTGCGCCCGTCAAGCGCTCGGTTTCCCGGCAGGCAGCAAGAGCGAGCTCCTTGTCGTCCGATACATAAGTCACGACACCGCGCGGCAAGCGCGAGCTCGGCATTTCGATCGGATCTTCGGAGAGCAGCTTCTCGTAGGCGGGTTCGAGCCTGCCCCGGCATTGGCGCATTTCCACGCGACAGGCCGGACAGCTCGCCCGGATGGCGTCGGCGATGGTAGCGACGGCGGACTCGCAAGCCTCATTTTTCAGCAGACCCTGCTGCAGGAACTCGAGCCTGACGTTTCCTTGAGCTTCCACCACCACGTGGGGGTAGTACACGCGGCCGTGCAGGAAATGCGTGACACCCACGACCGCGGCGAACGCGGCCACGGCCGCAATCGGGGCGTACGCTCTCGTTACGGGTGTCGATGTATTCAATTTGCGGGCAGCCGGGGACGGTGGATGGAGCCATGATACCCAACCCGGGACCCTGGACGCCGCGCCTTCGGTGGAAGGAGTTCCCAGGGAGATCAGCAATTGCTGATGAAGCGCGAGCAGAGAGGATTGCGGACAAGTCATTAAAATGTAACGCCAAACCCCTATGATTCGCAATTCATTCACGGTCCGGGTGCCCTCGAGCCCGCAGGGCGCCGAGGCCGGGGAATAACGCAGGGCTCGCGGTGTTTACGCGAGGAGGGCCGGAGGGGTCAGTGTTGCGGGGGCTCGGCGGGACGTGCTAAGGTGCGGGCGCCTATCGGATTTTCTTGTTGTTTCTATCAGGGGAGAGAGCTCATGAAAAAGATGGTAACGATGATTTTCTTTGCGATGCTCGCGGGCAATGCGATGGCTCAGGCAGGTGGCGCATCCTCGGGTGCGGGCGGCGGTGGGGCCAGCACCGCGGCGGATACCACAGTGGGCGTCGTGGCCACGGTTGCGGCGGTGGTAGCGGGAGTCGCTGCGGCAAGCTCGAGTAACACCACGACGAGCTCGCACTAGCGGGTGTCAGACCGTGGGCGCCAGCAGCCCGGGATTGCAAGGACTTGAGTGTGTGTGCTAATGTGCTGGCACCATAAATTCGCCTGTGGTTTCAGGGGAGGGCTCATGACAAAGCTGGTAGCGGTGATTTTCTTTGCGATGCTCGCGGGCAATGCTATGGCGCAGGCGGGCGGAGCATCCACGGGCGCCAGCGGCACCGGTGCGTTCGGCTCGACGGCTTCCACAGTCGCTACCGTGGCCACCGTTGCAGTAATCGTGAGCGGTGTTGTCGCGACAACCGGGAATACCAGCTCCAGCACCTCCGCTAATCACTGAGCCGGTTTCCAGACCCAGCACTCGCGGAACCCTGCCAGGGAATTCCTGGCAGGGTTTTGTTTTTCCGGGTCTGCGTGGAACGCGCTCCGGCCGATCGATTGCCGTGCCGGCTGCCGGATTCGGCACTGCCGCTACAATCCGCTCTTTGACTTATCTCTGCAGCTGCCGCGGGCCATCCCCGCGCTCGCCGCGCCTTGACGCAAAACCTGCATCTATCGCTCTGGCGAAGTGCCATGCGCCGATTTCCAGCGTGCTGGATGGGACTGATCGCGTGCTGCGTATCTTCCTTTGCGAACGCCGGTCCCCCCGGCCCGACCGGGCTCATCAACATGCCCGATGCGCGATTCGATCCCGACGGGACCCTGCGTTTCGGCATGGCTACGGCGCCGCCGTATTTCAACCTGACGGCGAACGCGACGCTTCTTCCCTGGCTCGAAACCAACCTCGCGGTCACGCGGATCAGCGGGGTTCCCGGGTTTCCCACTTCGAGAGGCGGTTTCGGTGCGGGCTACGGGGCCTATAAAGACAAGAGCTCCGGTCTCAAGGTCCGTCTCATCGCTGAAGATGGCTGGTGGCCGTCCGTTGCTCTGGGGGCGCAGGACCCCTTCGGCACTCGCCTGTTCGAGCGGCAGTTCGCGGCTGCGACCAAGACGCTTGGGGACGCGCAGATCACGCTGGGGTACGGTCACAAGCAGATAAAGGGGACATTTGGAGGCGTGCGCTATTCCCCGGCCTGGCTGGGCAATTGGTCGTTCGTGACCGAGTACGACGCAAGCGACTACCGGAGTTTTCCGTACGCGGAAGGTACGCATGTCGACAGGCGCACGCGTGGGATGTCCAACGCAATCGAGTACCGCCTCGGATGGATGAGCGCCGCCTTGTCGAATGAGCGGGGTGTGACGGGAATCAGCACTTACCTCTCGATACCGCTCGATCGCGCGGAATGGGTACCGAAGCACGCGGAACCCGAACCCTACGCAAAAGTCATCCCCCGTCCGACGCTCGCGCAATGGGAACAGGATGCGCGCTACAAGAAGCGCATATACGAGGCGCTCTTCCGCCAGGACTTCAAGGACGTGCGCATCCGCCTGGAGCCCAATGCGCGCCTTTCGCTCACGCTCACCAACAGCCGCATATCGCAGATGAGCCGCGCGGTCGGCCGGGCGGCGAGGACTGCGCTGCTGCTCGCGCCGCTCCAGACCACCGAGATCCGCGTCACCTACACGACGAACGGGCTGCCGGTCGCGACCTACGAGTTTACCGACCTGCGCAAGCTCAATCGCTATTTCAACGGCCTGCTAGAGCGAAGCGAGCTCGCGGAATCCGTCTCCATCCGCTACGCTGACCCTTCCTCGTACTCCGCAAAGGAGAAAGACGACCTGATGGCCGCGCTCGAGGAGCCGACCCAGGCCAGCGTTCTCTACGGCGACGAGGGCAACTTCATCAGCTTCAAGAGCCAGGGCACCAGCCTGGACGTGTTTCGGATCAAACCGACTCTGAGCACTTATCTGAACGGCCCGGAGGTTTTTCAGTACAACCTCAGCGTGCTCGCCACCTACGACCGCGAGCTCGCCGAGCGCCTCTTCCTCAATACCGGCGCGACCTACGTCCTCTACGAAAACATCAGCGGGGCGGTCGGCGTCAGCAACAGCACGCTTCCGCACGTGCGTTCCGACTTCGGCGAGTACGCAAAGGCGCCGAGGCTGAGGGTCGATCACGCGCTGCTGAACCGCGTCTTCCAGCCTTCCGAGCGGACTTATGCGAGGCTCACCGGCGGCTGGCTCGAGCAGATGTACGGCGGGGTCGGCGGGCAATGGCTGTACGTGGAGAGCGGCGCGCCCTGGGCGTTCGACGTGAGCGTCGACGCCGTGAAGCAGCGCGACTTCGACGGACGCTTCGGTTTCCGCGATTACCAGACCGTGACCGCGCTCGCCGCGTTGCATTATCGGCTTCCGTATCAGTCCACGTTCACCGTTCGCACCGGCCGGTTTCTCGCGCGCGATTTCGGGGCGCGGTTCGAGATCAAGCGGCGCTTTCGCATCGGGATGGAACTGGGCGCGTGGTATACGGTCACCAACGTGGTGGACACGGGCGTTGGAAACGAAAGCAATTACCGCGACAAGGGCGTCTTCGTCTCGATCCCGTTCGAGGCCTTGCTGCCCGCCGACACGCGGATGACGACCGGGTTCTCTCTCGCGCCCTGGACGCGCGACCCGGGGCAGATGGTCTACTCGCCCGTGGATCTCTATCAGATGCTCGAGAAGCCGATGATGCTCGACATGCAGGACCGCGACGGCCTGGTGCGCTTCGGAGACGTGGAGGACGACACCAATCTGCCCTACCTCGGCAGCCCGATGTGGGACAGGCCGTTCGAGAACCTGGGCGCGATGACCGCGCGCGACTGGGGCCACGGCGCGGGCGCCCTGGGCAGCCCGGGCGTATGGGAAACCGCTTTGTTGGGAGCCGGTGCTGTGCTTGGATCCGCAGTGTTCGACCGGAGAATCGCGCGATCGGTGGATCGTCACTTCGGCTCGCGCGCGCTCGATACGCTGGACGGCTTCGGCAAGTGGCTGCCCGTCGCCGCGATGGGCGGGGCGGGGCTCGCCGCGCTCTCCGAGCAGGACAGGCGCCTGAGCAACACCGGAATCGCCGCGATTCAGGCAGGAACCACGGGCCTGTTCGCGAACCTGGGGATCAAGTACGCTGTGGGCCGCGCGCGCCCGGAGGACGGCAAGGGGCCGGCGGACTTCGAGCCGTTCAAGCGCGCAAGCGCCTCTTTCCCCTCGAACCACGCGACCGTCATGTGGGCCGCGGTGACGCCGTTCGCGAAGGAATACGACGCGCCGTGGCTCTATGGAGCGGCCGCGCTCGTCAACGCCGGAAGGATCGCCTCGCGCGAGCACTGGCTGTCGGATACGGTGGCAAGCTCGCTCCTCGGTTTCGCGATCGGAGACTTCTTCTGGCAGGAGCGCCGCGAGCCCGCCGACAAGGGGCCGAAACTCGCGGTGGGGCCGGGCGGCGTGAGCGTGATGTGGGAGACGAGGTAGTGCCGAATACCATGACCACCCCGGAAGTAGTGTCGACGACCGTGACCACCCCGGCGGCCTTCGGCCGCCACCCCTCCTTAAGAAAGGAGGGGAGATCCTGCAGTTGTCTTTTCCCCTCCTCGCATGAGGAGGGGCGCCCGCGTGAGCGGGCGGGGTGGTCGGGTTTCCCCTTTGTCCTTGCGCTCGTGCTCTGCGCGTTCTCTGTCTCCGCGCAGGCTCAGCCCAAATGCCTTGTGCTCGATCCGGAGCTGCAGGATTCCTATTCTGGCGGTTGCGCGAACGGCAAGGCGGAAGGGCAGGGCACGGCCCGGGGACGCGCCGTATACGTCGGGGAGTTCCACGAGGGCAGGAAGCACGGCCGCGGCGTGAAGACCTGGCCCTGGGGCGATCGCTACAAGGGCGAATTCGCGGACGATTCCAAGCACGGCACGGGGATCTACGTGTGGGGCGCGCGCTCGGCCTTCGCCGGGGACCGCTACGAGGGCGGCTTCGCGAACGACAAGCGCAGCGGCTACGGCGTTTACTTGTGGGCGAGCGGCGACAGCTACGCCGGGCCGTGGAAGGAGGACGCGGTGGCGGGGCGCGCGACGCCGATGATGATCGCCAGATTCCGCGCGACGAACGAGTCGCTCGCAGCCATGGCGAAGCCCAGTGTCGGGCTGTGCCAGGAATCGACCGTGGGAGTTGGGGCCGGGGAATGGACCGAGGGCGAAACGCTCGCCGTCGACCCGAACGCGCGCAGGGTCGAGGTCCGGGTCACCAGGCTCGGCGCGAAGCCGCTCTTCGTGGCCGGGATGCAGGTCGCCGCGGGCGATGTCGTCTGGGACGATCCGCTCAATTGGATTCCGTGCAAGTGACGCCTTCCTATCGCTACCGGCGGATCTGGCTTCTCCTGGGTTGGGGGATGGTCGCCGCAGTCGTCGTCCTGTCGCTCATCCCGCTGGAAGTGGACCTCGGGGGCAACCGCGACAAGCTTGCCCATTTCGCCGCCTACGGCGGTCTCTCGTTCTGGTTCGGAATGCTGATCGAAGGCCGCGGGCGCGAGCTTCGCATCGCTGCCGCGTTCGCCCTGCTGGGAGTGGCGCTGGAATTCCTGCAGGGATTGACGGACTACCGCACGTTCGAGATCGCCGACATGATCGCGAACGCGACCGGCGCCGCGCTCGGCTGGGGGCTCGCTCAGACGCGGTTGAGGAACGTTCTCGACTGGATCGAGCGGCTGATCGCGGCCGCGTCGCGGCCCCGCCGGCCCTAGGCGAAGCTACTCCTTCACCCGCGCGATCCTCACGACTTCCTCGATGCGCCTCAGGGCCCGCATCACCCTCGCGAGGTGCAGGCGGTTGGCGACCTGCAGGGTGAAGTGCATGGTGGTGTAGAGGCTGCGCTCCTCGTCCATGCTGACGTTGTCGATGTTGGAAGCGGCCTCGGCGATCTCGGTCGCGCGACTTGGCCACCGTCGGGCAGTCGTTGGTATGCACGACGAGCCCCTGGCCTTTCTTGATGAACCCGAGGATCGGATCCCCGGGGATAGGATTGCAGCACTTGGCGAACTGCACGGCCAATCCCTCGGAGCCGTGGATGACGATCGAGCCCGCCGGCCCCCTTCCTTCCGCCTGAGGCTCGGTCAGGCTCAGCAGCTTCCGCGCGACGATCGCCGCGAGCCGCTTGCCCAGGCCGATGTCGGCCACGACTTCCTGGCGCGATTTCGCCCCGAGGTCGCGGACCAGCCTCTCCCAGCGCTCCGGTGTCGCCTCCGAGGATTTCGCACCGAGCGCGCGCACGGCCTGAGTGAGCATGCGCTCGCCGAGCGCCGCGGCTTCCTCGTATTGCATGGTCTTCAGGAAGTGTCGGATTTGCGAGCGCGCCTTGGCGGTCTTCACGTAGGAAAGCCAGGCCGGGTTCGGATGCTCGTGCGCGGCGGTGATGATCTCGACCCGGTCGCCGTTCTTGAGCTCGGTTCTGAGCGGCACGAGCTCGTAGTTGATTCTCGCCGCGGCGCAGCGGTTGCCGATGTCGGTGTGCACCGCGTAGGCGAAATCCACCGCGGTCGCGCCGCGCGGCATCGCCAGGATCTTGCCCTGGGGAGTGAATACGTAGACCTCGTCCGGAAAGAGGTCCACCTTGATGTGCTCCAGGAATTCGGCGGGATCGCCCGAGGCGTGCTGGATGTCGAGCAGCGACTGCAGCCATTTGTGAGTGCGCTGCTGCACCTCGTTGATCTCCGCGTCGGAGCTCTTGTACAGCCAGTGCGAAGCGACGCCGGCGTCGGCGATGCGGTTCATCGCCTGCGTGCGGATCTGGACCTCGACCGGCATGCCGTAGGGGCCGATCAGCGTGCTGTGGAGCGACTGATAGCCGTTCACCTTCGGGATCGCGATGTAGTCCTTGAATTTTCCGGGCACGGGCTTGTACAGGCCGTGCAGGGAGCCGAGCGCGAGATAGCAGGCGGGAACGTCCTCGACGACGACGCGAAAGCCGTAGATGTCGAGCACCTGCGAAAATGACAGGTGCTTGTCGTGCATCTTGTTGTAGATCGAGTAGATGTGCTTCTCGCGGCCCGTGACGTGAGCCTGGATTTCCGCCGACTGCAGGCGCTCCTTCATCGCCTTGAGGATCTTGTTGACGACTTCGCGGCGATTGCCGCGCGCCGCCTTCACCGCCTTGGCGAGCACCTTGTAACGCGCCGGATAGAGGTTCGCGAACGCGAGTTCCTGCAGCTCGCGAAAGAGGCTGTCGAGGCCGAGCCGGTTCGCGATCGGCGCGTAGATCTCCAGGGTCTCGCGCGCGACGCGCCGGCGCGTCTCCGGGCGGACCGCTTCGAGCGTCCTCATGTTGTGCAGCCGGTCGGCGAGCTTGATCAGGATGACGCGCACGTCGCGCGCCATCGCGAGCAGCATCTTGCGGAAGTTCTCGGCCTGCGCGTCCGCCTGGGACTGGAACTCGATGCGATCGAGCTTGGACAGGCCGTCCACGAGCTCCGCCACCGGCTTGCCGAAGCGCTCGGTGATCTGCTGCTTGGAGACTTCGGTGTCCTCCATGACGTCGTGCAGCAGCGCCGCCATCACGGCCTGCGCGTCGAGCTGCCAGTCGGCGACGATCTCGGCGACCGCCACCGGATGCGAGATGTAGGGATGGCCGCTCAGCCTGAACTGTCCCTGGTGCGCGGCGTCGCTGAACTGGTAGGCTTCCTCGATGCGGCCGATGTCGCTCGGCTTGAGGTAGCCGAGGTGCTGCCTGAGATCGGTGATCGCGACGGCGGCCATGTTCAGGCGCTGGCGCTGCGGGGTTGGCGCTTTTTTCCCCTCCTCGCATGAGGAGGGGCGCCCGCGTAAGCGGGCGGGGTGGTCGGGTTTCCCCTCCTCTCTTGAGGAGGGGTGGCGCGAAGCGCCGGGGAGGTTGGCCGTCTGCTCGACCACCCCGCCGGCTGTCGCCGGCACCCCTCCTCGTCCGAGGAGGGGAAAGAAGATTTCAGTCCGTCACGGCCCGGGTTCACACCGTGACCGTCCGGGTTCACCCGGTGTGGACGCGGTTCAGGTATTCCACACCGACCTTGCCCGCTGCGATTTCGCGCAAGGCGATGACCGTCGGCTTGTCGCGCGTGGTCTCGATGTGCGGCGTGCCGCCCTGGGCGAGCTGGCGCGCGCGGTACGTGGCCGCGAGGGTCAATTGGAAACGGTTGGGGATTCTCTTTAAACAATCTTCGACGGTGATTCGTGCCATGGGTCCTCTTCTTAGTCTAGCTAAATGATTTGAAGATTTCCGGATGCCGTGCGCTCTGGCGGGAAAGCATCAATCGCGATGCGCGCACGACGGCGGCAAGGTCGCGTCGGGCTTCTTCAAACTCTTTGTTTATAATAACATAATCAAACTCGGCCACGTGGCTGATTTCCTCGCGGGCGGCGCGCAAGCGCCGCTGGATCGCCTCTTCGGTGTCCTGTCCCCGACCGCGCAGCCGGCGCTCGAGCTCCTCGAGGACCGGGGGCGGAGGAACGATGAAGATGCTCACCGCGTCGGGAAAGGCCTTCCGGACCTGCCGCGCGCCCTGCCAGTCGATTTCGAGCAGGATGTCCAGGCCCTTCGCGCGCGTTTCGGCGATCCACTTCCGCGAGGTTCCGTAGCGGTTTCCGTGGACCTCGGCCGATTCCAGAAACTCGCCGCGCTCGAGCATCGAGTCGAAGGTCTTGCGCTCGACGAAGTGATACTCGCGCCCGTTCACTTCGCCCGCGCGCGCGGGCCGCGTGGTGAAGGAAACCGAGAGCGCGAGCCGCTCGTCCTCGGCGAGCGCGGCGCTCACCAAGGATGATTTGCCCGCGCCCGAGGGCGCCGAGACGATGAATAGATTGCCGGTCATTGCGATTTGAGGGGAACTCCCCCTCATACTCCCCTAGGTTAGAGCCGTTGCGAATCAGTTTGCAACGGCTCGTTCATTCGATGTTCTGGATTTGCTCGCGCATTTGCTCGATCAGAAGCTTGAATTCCAGACTCGCATCGGAGAGCTCCTTCGACACGGATTTCGAGCCGAGCGTATTTGCTTCGCGGTTCAGCTCCTGCATCAGGAAGTCCAGGCGCTTGCCGACCGCCCCTCCGGCTCTGACCACGCGGTGTACCTCTTCCAGGTGCGCCCCCAGGCGATTGAGCTCCTCCGCGACGTCCGCCTTCACGCCGTAGAGCGCGATTTCCTGCCGGATGCGCTCCTCGTCCGTGCCGCCGAGGACCTCGCGAAGACGCGCGGCCAGCTTTTCCTCGTAGGCGGCGATCGCCTCGGGCAGTTTCGGCTGGATCGAGGCGAGCAGGGACTTCATGCGCTGCGCACGCTCGATCAGCATGGCGGCGAGCTTTGCGCCCTCGCGCGAGCGCGTCGCCGCGAAGTCCTCGAGGACCTCCCGCACGAGCGCCACGCAGGCCTCGCGCAGCGCCGCCGACCGGTCGTCTCCCAGCACGCCGGGCCAGTGCAGCACCTCGCCCACGCTCAAGGGGCGCGCGTCGGGGACCGCCGCTCTTATCTTTTTCGACGCTTGGGCGAGCTCGGCGAGCAGTCCTTCGTTCACACTGATGCTCGGTGCGGCGCCCGTCGGCGGAGTGACCGAAACCCGGCACTCCACCTTGCCGCGGCCCACGCGCGCCTGGATCAGCTCGCGCAGCGCCGGCTCCACTGCGCGCAGCTCCTCGGAGAGCCGGAACTGCACGTCGAGAAAACGGCCGTTGACGCTTTTCACCTCCGCCGCGAGCGATGCCGCCGGCAGATCTCGCGTCGCCGCCGCGTAGCCGGTCATGCTGGTGATCATGGATTGCGAAGGGTCGCGCCGTATAATGCCGGCGGCAATGAAAACGCCGCTATGATAACGGTTACAAACGCCGCACCGCTACCCCCTTAATGCCACAGCAGGTCAATCAGCCGCTGCCGGACGGGTACCAGCTCGAAAACTACCGCATCGCGAGCGTGCTCTCCTGCGGGGGTTTTTCCATCGTCTATCTCGCCTACGACGAAAACGACCAGCCGGTCGCGATCAAGGAATACCTCCCGAGCCAGCTCGCGCTGCGAAAAGAGGGCGACGCGCTGCCCTCGATCGCCGAGGACAACCTGGCGACGTTTCGCTACGGAATGCGGTGTTTCTTCGAGGAAGGCCGCTCGCTCGCGCGACTCTCGCATCCGAACGTGGTGAGGGTGTTGAATTTCTTTCGCGCCAACGAGACCGTATACATGGTGATGCGCTACGAGCGCGGGCGCACGCTGCAGGAACACATCCACGCGCGCCGCGGATCGATCAAGGAAAGATTCATCCGCCACGTGTTCACGCTGCTGTTGAACGGGCTGCGCGAGGTGCACTCGAATAAGCTCCTTCATCTGGACATCAAGCCCGCCAACATCTATATCCGCAACGACAGCACGCCCGTGCTGATCGACTTCGGCGCGGCACGCCAGACTCTCGCCCAGGAGGGCCCGCGCCTGAATCCGATGTATACGCCCGGCT
>WNGL01000572.1_pt1 | contig 43484 bp, 36 predicted proteins | sample 5400591 | NCBI WGS metagenome assembly WNGL01 (sample SAMN13153377, study PRJNA577476) | soil metagenome | isolation source: 80 cm soil or saprolite under Garry oak tree replicate 1 | place: USA:California | collected 2016-06-15
GTCACGTTGTGCACAGTCGGATCATCTCCCCAGGTCCAGGTGACCGTACCGTTCACCTGAACCACCACGCGTGCGGGGCTGAACGCAATGTTGACGATGTCCACGGCCGCAGAGGTCGGCGGGGTGGTCGCCTGTGCCGTGAAGGTGACCGGGCTCGGCAGGCCATTGAAAGTCGCGCTGACCGTCTGAATCGACGAAGAGCCGACCGAATCGATCGTGGTCGCGACACCGTTCCCGCCGGTGGTGCTTTGCGTGGGATTCACCCCTCCGCCGCCGGACGCGACGCTCCACGTCACCACGACGCCAGGGACCGCCCGCCCGTCGGCGTCCACTGCCGTCACACTCAAGGGCGTCGGAAGCGGGTTGTTGAAATACCAGCTCTGCGCGTCGCCGCTGCTCTTCACGAGGGCGCTCGGCGGGCCGGGCGGCGTCGTGCCGCCCTTGTCGCCGCAGGCGAAGGCCGCCAACAGCGCAGCGGACAGCACGAGCCGGTCCGAACGCGCCAACCGCATCGTTAGCCTCCTCCGGACTCAAGTGGGTGCCACTACTGCTTCACGACCTGCCCGCGGATCTCGCCTCCAGGGTGCGTGGTGGTGTGGACATTCACGTAGGCGCTGTCGGTCCGGAGCAACGTCAGCAGCCTGTCGAACGACATCGACGCAGTTGGCGTCAGCGCCGCCACGCCCGCCGCCAGCACTCCGTTCACCGTTCCGGGCGCGCACGGGGGAGAGGTCGGGTTTCCGTTCTGCGTCGTGCCGCAGAGGTTGACGATCACGCCTGCGTTCGCTCCGGGTGCCGCCGGTCCGTGAATATGGGCGAACGTGACGTCCGTGATGCCCGAGACGTCGATCCTGTATAGCAGCGTGCCACCCACCACGGAGATCACCGCAGCGCCGGTCGCGGTGCTGGAGTTCGTATCCGGGGTCCCGATGGGAGCCTTGGCGAGAATCGCCGTGAAGTTCTCGACCTCCGGTCCTAGGTCATCGTCGCTGCAGCTCGCGAACGCCACCACCGCCGCAACGGTCAGCCCATTGAATAGACGACGGTCGTGCATAACTGCCTCCTTGTGTCTCAAGTCGAGAAGGAAACCGCAGGCCCTTTAGGCATACCCGGGCCGCGACATTTGTCAAGCCGTCATTAGTAATAGAAAACTCTCAGACTCCGCTTTGCCGGGCCTGGGGCGGCCCGGCTACGGGCTCACGGCGGCGCTGTACGGCGAGATCACGATCGAGCGGGGCCGGGTGAAGCAACGGAATTTCGACGACTACCCGATGCTGCGGCTGGGCGAGATGCCCGTGGTCAGGTGGTCTAGAAGAGGGAGCAGGGAGCAGGGAGCAGGGAGCCGGTCCCAGGACTGCTCGCGGCTCCCGTCAGTACACCACATCGATCGACCCGCTCATCCCCGCGTGGTTGGTATCGACGTACGTGTACCTGCCGACGGCAGTGAACGTCGCCTGGCCGGTCCCGGTGGTCCGGTTGTCCAAGTTGGCCGGTCGGGGCGTGGGCCCGCCGGTGAATGTCACGTTGTGAGTATTCACGCCGGCCCAGGTCCAGGTTACGGTCCCCCCCCTCTTGAGCCCGACCATCCCCGGGGTGAACGAGTTGTCGTTCACAGACACGTCCGCGGTCGTGGCCGTCGGCGGCGTAGTGGCAAACTCCGTGAAGGTGACAGGGCCCGGCAATCCGGCGAAGGTCGCGCTGACGTTCTGAATCGTCGACGAGCCGATGGAGTCGATCGCCGTGGCGATGCCATTCGCATCGGTGGTGCTCGGGGCGGGGCTCACCGCGCCCGCGCCGGACGTGACGGCCCACGTCACCACCACTCCGGAGACGGGCAGCCCATCGACGTCCAGCGCGGTCACGCTCAAGGGCGTCGGGAGCGGGTTGTTGAAGTACCAGCTCTGGGCGTTTCCACCGCTGATCACGAGCTGAAAGGGCGGATTCGGGGGTTGCGTGCCGTTACAGGCCAGCACACCCAGGGCCGCCACGGTGGCCACTCGACCCACAAGCACTGATTGCATCGGTCGCCTCCTCGTAGTCATGTAATCGTCATCCGCCCGCCCCGCTAGCCGGCCCAGGCGTCGTCACGCGCTGCTTCCACAGGAAGCGGTAGATCAGCCAATCGAGCAGGCGGTCCGGGATCCAGAGGCTCACGCGGTCGAGGGGGTGCGGCGGGACCACCATCCGGAGCGGCGGCCGGCGGGCGGTGAGGGCGCGCCGCACCGCGCGCGCCACCTTGTCGGGCGGTGGCGCCTGTTCCGCGCCGCGCAACGCCGCCCGGGCCACGCGCGCGAGCGCCGCTCCGTACGGCGAGTCCCGATAGCGGCTCATGTCCATCGCCTCGACCTTGTTCCAGATCTTCGTTTGGAAGGTCCCGGGCTCGATCACGATCACCCGCACGCCGAAAGGGAGCAGCTCGCGGCGCAGGCTGTCGGAGATCGCTTCCAAGGCGAACTTGGACGCCGCGTACGGGCCCAGGAACGGCAAGGCGGAGCGGCCGGCCACGGAGCTGATATTGATGATGCGGCCGCGCGCGGCCTTGAGGAGCGGCAGGAACGCCTGGGTCACGGCCACCGCGCCCACCAGGTTCACCTCGAGTACGCGCCGCAGCTCGCCCAGCGGGAACAGCTCGAGCGGGCCCGCCGCCGGGATTCCGGCGTTGTTGACGAGCCCCGCGAGCGGCGCGCCCGCGAGCGCGCGCTCTACCTCGGCCCGCGCCCGGGCGATGCTCGGCTGGTCGGTCACGTCCATGCTCACGGGCGTCACGCCCGCCTGCGCCAGCGCCGCGGCGTCCGACTCCCGCCGCACGGTCCCGAACACACGGAAGCCCCGGCCGGCAAGGTCGCGCGCGCACAATGCGCCGATGCCGCTCGAGGCTCCCGTCACCACGACGCCAGGGGTCACCCGGGCAAATCTACGACCTCCGCGCCAGCGTCGCCGCGCGCGCCCGCAGCGCCGCATCGATGTCGCCCAGCGAGACGGGCGCCGGCACGGTCCACCCGTTCCGCTGCATCGTGGGCACCCGGATCGCGACGACCTCGCCGTCCGGCCCCAGATCGACCACGGCCGTGGCGGCGTCGTCCGGACCCTGGTTCGCCTTGATGACGAGCGTCCAGGTGCCCTCCGTCGCCCACGTCCGCTTGAGCGCGTGCACGCCCTCCCGAGACGTCTCCGTGAACTCGAGCTTCAGCGACCGGCGTTCCCCGTGCACGATCCCCTCCGCCGTGCCCGTTACGATGTAACCGACCGCGGTCCCGTGATGGAACGCGTGCACCAGGAGGAACGCGCCGCGCATCGACTGGTCGTACGGGTTGACGGGGAGCTCGATCGAGATCCACGGCGGGCCTTTTGCGAGTGCCGGGGCTGCGAACAGCGCGGTCGTAAGCGCCGCGAGGGCGAGGCTCCGAATCCGGATCTGCATGGCAACCTCCAATGGATGGTTGCCAGTGAGATGCCGGTCGGGTGAGGAAGGTTTAGGGCGAGGCGAGCCGGTACACGGTGCCACCGTCGGAGAGCACGTACAGCTCCCGACTCGCGTCCTCCCCGAACGACAGCACGTTGCCGAGGTTGGCGTTCAGGGTCCAGCTGGTCCGTTGCGCCACGGCCCCGGCGGCGTACGTGAAGCTGCGGATCCAGCCTGAGCAGTAGTCGGAGTAGAAATATTGGCCGGCGAGCGAGGGCGAGCGAGCACCACGGTAGACGAACCCGCCGATGATCGAGCAACCGTTCGAGTGGTCGTACTCGAGCGCGGGCAGGACGAGACCCAGACCAGCGGTGTCCGCGGCGCACGGGTTCGGATCATAGCAGTGCGCGCCTTCCATGATCCGCCAGCCGTAGTTCAAGCCGCCCTGGGTCCTGGGCTCGACATCCACTTCTTCCCATGCGTTCTGTCCCACGTCCGCGATGAAGAGCAGGCCAGCAGTGGGATCGAAGGCGAACCGCCACGGATTGCGCAGGCCAATCGCCCAGATCTCTCCCCGTCCACCTCCGCCGGCGTACGGGTTGTTCGGCGGGTTGACGTAGGGATCGCCGCCGTCCACGTCGATCCGCAGCAGCTTGCCGAGCAGCGAGTCCGGGTTCTGCGCCCGGTTCTGCGGATCGCCGCCCAACCCCCCGTCGCCCATGCCGATGTACAGCATCCCGTCGGGCCCGAACATGACGAGCCCGCCGTTGTGGTTCGAGTACGGCTGGACCACGCGGAGAATCAGCTTGTGAGACGCGCTGTCTGCGACATTGGAATCGGCGCTGGTGGTGTAGCGCTCAATCAGGGTGTAGAGCGTGTCACCTGCGGTATTGGTGTGCGTGTAGTCGACGTAGAAGTAGTGGTTCGTCGCATAGTTGGGATGGAACGCGAGGCCCAACAGCCCTTCCTCGCCCCCCGACGCCACGCGGTCGGTGATGTCGAGAAATGGAGTTGGAAGCAGCACGCCGTTCTGGACGATGCGGATGCGGCCCCCCTGCTCCACGATGAAGAGCCGCTGCACGTCGCCGGGCGGCACGGTGAGATAGAGCGGACTCGCGAGCCCGCTCGCGACCGGCACGAGCCGCAGATTGCCGCTCACCGGCGGCGGCATGGTCGAGCTGCCGCCGCACGTGAGCAGCGCCACCGCGCACAACGAGCCGGTGATCGTCCGCGTGGTGATCATTTGGGTTGCAGCAAGATAGTCCCCTTGAAGCTCCGGACTGTGACCTGGGCTCCACCCGTTCCGGTCGAGAAGCGGAGCTCCTGACCGACGCCGGCGGCTCGCCGCTGCGGCACCGCTGCCGTCAACGTGTTCGTGATAACCCCGCCGATGCTGAGCAGATCGAAGTCGGCGACCGTGTTCGGCGGCACGCGCACCTCGACCTTGCCGCTCTGGCTCTCGAGCTCCACCACTCCGCCCCGCCCCACCTCACCCTCGAAGCGGATATCGCCCGTCACCGACTCGAACCTGCCGCGCTGCACACCCGTGCCGCCGCGCTGCCAACCCGCTGCCCGCACCACGATCGTACCGCTCAACGTCGACGCGCCCAGATCTTCGCTCGCTCCGCGCAGCAGGATGCCACCGCTCACGGTCTTCGCCCGCGCGCGCCCCGTGCCGCCCGCGATCTCCACGGCGCCGTCCATCGTTTCCGCAGTCACGTCCTGCGGGGTGCCGACCACGTGGATCGTGCCGCTCACGCTGTTCAAATCGAGCGTCCCGTCCACGCCCTCGACGTCGATGTCCGCCGTGGCCGATTTGACCCACACGCTGGCGCGCCGCGGCACGCGCACCTCGAGGTCGGCCGTCCCGGCGCTCCGCTCATCCAGCGACACCTCGACGCCCAGCTTGCGCACGCGGGCGTCACCCGCCGCGTAGAAGCGACCGGCCTGGGGTGCCAGCCGGCCCGAGACCGCGAGGCTCTCCGAGTCCCAGCCGGTCACGCGGATCCGCCCGAACGGATTCATGATGCGGACCGAGCCGCGGCCGTCCAGCGCAAAGCGCGCTTCGACCCGTTCCTGGGCCGTCCCGTGCCGCGCGAGCAGCGCGAGTCCGAGGACGAGCCCACTCACCATTCTCGCCATGGCCCCCCATCCTCCATTTCAGCTCGAGGTCGCGGCGCGCGCCGCCCAGCGCAGCAGCTCGACCTTCTGGCGGTACGCCGCCGCGAACAGCTGCCGCAGCTCGGCGTTGCCCGGGTCGCGCGCGAGCGCGGCGCGCGACTCCTGGATCGCCGCATCGATGATCTGGAGATTCCGCTCGAGCAGCGCAACGGTCTCAGGCCGCAGCCGCCCCCCCCCACGCTCCGCCGCGAGCGTCGCGGCGAGCGCCGCCGCGGACTGCTCGTAGTCGGCCTGGACAGCCGCCCAGCCCTTCCCAGTCAGACGGTCGGACGATCGGACGGTCGGACGCGAGATGGCGAACACGATTAGGAGGATCGCTGCCGCCGCGAGTGCGCCGATCCAGAAGGGGCGTTCAGCGTACCACCTCTTCCCGCTTCCCACTTCCCTCTTCCCCACGATCCGCTCTGCGATCCCGCCCCACAGATCTCGCCTCGGCGGGATGCTCTTGGGCAGTGCCCCCGCCGCCGCCAACAATGCCTGCAGCTCGGCCACGGCCGCACGGCACCCGGCGCACGCCGCGAGATGCTGCTCCACGGCCCGACGCTCGCCCGCGGCGAGCGTGCCGTCCACGTACTCGTTCAGCTTCCCTTCCATGTCGGCGCACATCATCGGTTCAACGCCTCCCGCAGCAGCCGCCGCGCCCGGAACAGCTGCGCCTTCGAGGTTCCCACCGCGATACCGGCGAGCTGGGCGATCTCCTCGTGCCGGTATCCCTCTACATCGTGCAGCACGAACACCTGGCGCGCGCCCGGCGGCAGCGCCGCCACGGCACGGTCCAGATCGAGGGCGGCCCCGCCCGCGTCGGCCGCGGGCCTCTCGAGCGCCGCCGGATCGTCGGTCGAGAAGACTCGCAGCGACCGCCGTCGCGCGGACCGGAAGCGCAGCAACACCACGTTCACCGTGACCCGATAGAGCCAAGAGGAAAACGCGCTCTCGCCGCGGAAGCTCGCCAGTCGCTCCCACACTCGCACGAACGCATCCTGCGTCAGCTCCTCGGCCTCCGCGGCGTCTGCCGTCAGGCGCAGGCAGAGGGCGTACACCCGGCCCACGTGCTGGCGATACAGCGCCTCGAACGCGGCCTGGTCGCCCTGCTGCGCGCGGCGAACGAGGTCGGTCGGGTCCGATGCCATCAGGTCCCCAGGGCCGGGAGGGGGGCGGGGGGGCCGGGGGGGGCCAGCACGTCCCTAGGATGCCGAACGGCGGTGATTGGTTGAGACGGCTACGACGCCTGCAGAACGTGATCGGCCACCATCACGGCGCCGCCCGCCGCAACAGCAACCCGGTGGTCGACACCCGCACTTCGTAGGTCGCGGGCAGCGTCGCGGGGACGAAGGTCGCCGAGCCGTACTCCGCGTCCACGAGCGGCCCGAGCAGGCGGCGGCGTGCCAGGAAGAACAGATCTACCGGCCGGGCCGGCACCAGCGTGTACGCCGTGTGGGGCCGGGAGCGCTCATCCGCGACGTCGTTGTAGCGGCCGGCCACGCGGTCGAGCTCGTAGGCGGTGTGGAGGCCGAGCACATTCACGAGCGGATGCCACTTGAGGATGTGGGCGTCTACGTAGAAGGCATCGCCCGCGAGCTCGTACATCGCGAGCCGCCGGTCCGGCAGCGTGATGGTGGCGCGGAAGCGCTGCCGGGCGATCGGCTCCGTCTTCACGGTGGCCGCCAGCTCTTCGAAGGTGAGTGCCCGGTATCCGCGGAGGCCGACGGCGATCGCTCCGGCCAGGAGCGCCAGCGCGATGCACAACAGCCCCGCGAGGCCCCGCACGCCGCCCGCCAGCAGGCGGCCGTCCCGGAGCCTCCGGAGCGCGCTCGGGACCAGCGCGACGCCGAGCAGCACGAAGCACAGGGCGGCGATGACCAGGGTGCCGGACATAGGCGACGTCTAAGCTAGCAAATTATCTTTCCGATATGCCCGCGTCCGACCCCTCCGTCCAGCTGCTGCAGGCGGCTCCGCCCGGCTGTGCCGACGTCCTGACCCCCGGCGCGCTCGAGTTTCTCGCCGCGCTGGCGCGTCGCTTCGAGCCGGTGCGCCGCGAGCTGCTCGAGCGCCGCCGGGCGCGCCAGCAGGAGATCGACGCCGGCCGGCTCCCCGACTTCCTGCCCGAGACGCGCCAGCTGCGCGAGCGCGAATGGACGGTCGCGCCGATCCGTCCCGACCTGCTCGATCGCCGGGTCGAGATCACGGGTCCCGTGGAGCGCAAGATGATGATCAACGCGCTCAATTCCGGCGCCAACGTGTTCATGGCGGATTTCGAGGATGCGAACGCGCCCACGTGGGAGAGCAACGTGCGCGGCCAGCAGAACCTCCGCGACGCGGTGGCGGGGACGATCGCGTTCACGAGTCCCGAGGGGAAACGCTACGCCCTCGACGCCCGCACCGCGACGCTCGTGGTGCGGCCGCGCGGGTGGCACCTCGTGGAGAAGCACCTGTGCGTAGACGGCGCGCCGATCGCGGCGTCCCTGTTCGACTTCGGGCTGGCGTTCTTCCACAACGCGGCCGCGCTCATCGCGAAGGGGACGGGACCATACTTCTACCTCCCCAAGCTCGAGAGCCATCTCGAGGCGCGCCTCTGGAACGACGTGTTCAGCTTCGCTCAGGACCGCCTCGGCATTCCCCGCGGCACGATCCGCGCGACGGTGCTCATCGAGACCATCCTTGCGGCGTTCGAGACCGACGAAATCCTGTGGGAGCTGCGCGACCATTCGGCGGGACTGAACTGCGGGCGCTGGGACTACATCTTCAGCTACATCAAGAAATTCCGGCACCGCCGCGAATGCGTGCTCCCCGACCGCGGCTTGGTCACCATGGACCAGCCGTTCCTCCGGGCGTATGCCGAGCTCGTGATCCGCACCTGTCACCGCCGCGGCATCCACGCGCTCGGCGGCATGGCCGCCCAAATCCCCATCAAGCGCGATCCGGCGCTGAACGCGCAGGCGCTCGAGAAGGTGCGCCAGGACAAGCTGCGCGAGGTCCGGCAAGGGCACGACGGGACGTGGGTGGCGCACCCTGCCCTCGTCCCGGTCGCGCGTGAGGTGTTCGACGCCCACCTGCAAGGCCCGCATCAGATCGCGGTGCGGCGCGACGACGTGCGCGTGACGGCGCGCGACCTGCTGGCGGCGCCGCCGGGAGAAATCACGGCGGAGGGCCTGCGCAAGAATCTCGACGTCGCGCTGCGCTATCTCGCGACCTGGCTGGGCGGGACGGGGTGCGTGCCGATCTACGACCTCATGGAGGACGCGGCGACGGCGGAGATCTCGCGGGCGCAGGTGTGGCAGTGGCTGCGTCACGGCGTGCGGCTGCAGGACGGACGAGTCGTGAATGCGGCACTGGTGCAGCAAACCCTCTCCGAGCTGGTGGAGACCCTACCCGAACGGGTAGGTGCGGACGGCGCCGGCCACCCTCAGTTTTCACTCGCAGGGCGGATTTTGGGCGAGCTGACTACCGGCGCGGAGTTTGCAGAGTTCCTGACGACGGTCGCATACCAGTATCTCGACTGAATCCCGTATCTCGACTGAATCCCGGCTCGACTCGTCACCGAGGGGGCGGGGGGGCACGGAGCAGGAAGCAGGGGGCAGCCATGGACAAGCAGGAGTTCATCACCTCGCTCCAGCGCGAGTGGGCCACGGACCACCGCTGGGACGGCGTCACCCGACCGTACAACGCCGGCGACGTGTACCGGCTGCGCGGCTCGATCGACATCGCGTACTCGCTGGCGCGCCACGGGGCGGCCCGGCTGTGGCAGCTGCTGCAGCAGGAGGCCTACGTCCCGGTCCTGTCGGCCATCACCGGCAACCAGGCGATCCAGGAGGTCCAGGCAGGGCTGCAGGCGATCTACGTCAGCGGCTGGCAGGTGGCGGCCGACGCCAATAACGCGCTCGAGATGTACCCCGACCAGAGCCTGTACCCGTCCGATTCGGTGCCCACGCTGCTGCGCCGCATCAACAACGCCCTCAAGCGCGCCGATGAGATCGCCCATCTGAAGGACGACCACGCGATCTACTGGTTCGCCCCGCTGGTGGCCGACGCCGAGGCCGGGTTCGGCGGTCCGCTCCACGCCTTCGAAGTGATGAAGAACATGATCGACGCGGGCGCCGCGGGTGTGCACTTCGAGGACCAACTGGCGTCGGTGAAGAAGTGCGGCCACCTGGGCGGGAAGGTGCTGGTCCCGACGAGCGAGTTCATCACCAAGCTGGTGGCGGCGCGGCTCGCGGCGGACGTGTGCGGGGTGGAGACGATCCTGATCGCGCGCACCGATGCCAACAGCGCCACGCTGCTCACGAGCGACTGCGACGAGTACGATCGCCGCTTCGTCACGGGGGAGCGGACCACGGAGGGCTTCTTCCGCGTCCAGGACGGCGTCGAGGCGGCCATCGCCCGCTCGCTCGCCTACGCGCCCTACGCCGACCTGCTGTGGTTCGAGACGGCGAAGCCGGACTTGCACGAGGCGACGCGGTTCGCGGCGGCGATCCACGCGAAGTTCCCGCGCAAGCTGCTCGCGTACAACTGCTCCCCGTCGTTCAACTGGCGCAAGCACCTCAGCGAGAGGCAGATCGCGGCCTTCCAGCAGGAGCTGGGCGCGCTCGGCTACAAGTTCCAGTTCGTCACCCTCTCCGCGTTCCACGCGCTGAACCACGCGATGTTCACGCTGGCGTTGGATTATAAGGAAAGGGGGATGGCGGCCTACGCAGAGTTGCAGGGCCGCGAGTTCGCCTCCGAGAAGGATGGGTACGCCGCGGTGCGGCACCAGGAGTTCGTGGGCGTGGGCTACTTCGACGAAATCACCCAGATCGCGACCCGCGGGCAGTCGTCGGTGACGGCCATGGCGGGGTCGACGGAGAAGGAGCAGTTCCAACCCGTCGTCAGCCGGTAGCGAGTGAAGCGCTCCACCCTGTACAGCCTGGCCGCGGTGCTCGCCGTCGCCGCGCTGTTCTTCTTCATGACCACGGCCCGTGCCAAAGTGCAGTGCCACGTGTGCGTGGAATACCGCGGCCGCCCCAACTGCGCGACGGCCGTGGGCGCTACCGAGCCGGCTGCCCGCGAAGGCGCCCAAACCACCGCCTGCGGCCCAGTCGCGAGCGGGATGGACCAGCAGATTGGATGCTCTCGTACGCCACCTAGTACGGTGCAGTGTCAGTCCCGCTGACCGACGAATCCGTCGTCTGACGGCGTCACGCAACGACGTCACGAACCGGCGTCACGAGAAGACGTAGCCCCGTGACGCCCTTTTCCGGGACGTCTTTCCTAGACGTATCCCCGCGACGTCCTTAGTTTGTCCTCGTGTCCGACTTCTCCCTCCCCCGCACCCCGGTGCCCGCCCACCTGCTGCTGACACAGGGCGTTTCCCGTCCGGGGCAGGTGTACGTCATGGAGCGGGTGCCACATCACGACGGGCCTGAAACGGTGCTGGAGATGCTGAACCGGCCCGAAGGGTTCTTCGCCTTCCGGCCCAGCGACGAGCCGGATATCGTGCTCGCGTCCAAGGTCCACACGATCTGGCTGTCGGTGGACCGGCAGGCGCCGATCGCCGACCCGGCGCGCCTCTCGGCCGCCCGCATGCTGGGCGTCGAAGTCGTGCTCGCGGGCGGCGCCACGCTGGGCGGCTGGGCCAGCGTCGAGCTGCCGATCCATCACTCCCGGCTGCTCGATTATCTCAATGCGTCGCACGATGCGTTCTTCGCGGTGTGGACGCACGCAGCCACTCACTACGTCAACCGGGCGCACGTGCTGTACGCGCGCCCCCTGGATTGACGCATGCCCGCAAAGATCGATCCCTTCATCGACGTGCTGCTGCGCGAGAAGGGTGACCAGCTGTACCTGCTGCCGGACGAGCCGGTCACGATGCTCAAGGACGGGAAGTCACGGAAGGTCTCGAAGCAGCCGTTGACGGACCAGCACATCTACGCGTTGCTGGTCGAGGTGGCGCCGTCGGAGTCGGCCGACCATGTCGACCAGATGGCCGAGACCGAGTTCGAGTACCTGGCGGACCGCGGGATGGTGCGGGTGCGGATCGTGCCAGAGGGGGGCCGACTCACCGCCGTGGTGGCGCCGATAGATCATGAAACGACGGCCGCGGCCGCTCCTGCACCCCAACGGGCACCGGGGGGGGCCGTCGCTGCAGCCCCCGCGCCCGTCGCGCCTTCCCCTCCCCCTCCCCGTCCCTCTCCCCCTCCCGCTGCCGCCGCTCCGCCGCGCCCCGCAGCGCGGGGCGCCGCGAGGCAGACCCCGGCGCCGGCCGCGCCGTCACCCGTCGCCGCCCCGCCGACCGGCCTCCCGCTGGACTTCGCCGCCCCCCAATACAAGGCGGCCGAGCGCACGCTGGGCGAGCTGCTGAAGGCGCTGGTCCAGTCCAACTCGTCCGACCTGCACCTGCGGGTGGGCGAGCCGCCGGTGTTCCGCACGCACGGCGAGATGAAGCGCCAGTCCGCGCCCCCCGTGACCGGAGAGCAGCTCGAGCTGATGCTGCTGGCCATCATGCCCGAGCGGAACCGCACCGAATGGAAAGAGACGGGCGACTCGGACTTCGCCTACGAGATCGCGGGGCTGGCCCGGTTCCGCGTGAACGCGGCGCGCGACCGCAAGGGGCCGCTCGCCGTGTTCCGGGTGATCCCGGCGCAGGTCGTGACGGCGGAGCAGCTCGGGCTCTCGAAGGAGGTGCAGCAGCTCTGCTATCTCACCAAGGGCCTGGTGCTCGTCACCGGGCCAACGGGCTCGGGCAAGTCCACCACGTTGTGCGGGCTGGTCGACCTGATCAACCGGACCCGCGCCGACCACATCATCACGATCGAGGACCCGATCGAGTTCGTGCACCAGAACAAACAGTGCGTCATCACGCAACGCCAGGTGGGCATTCACACGGAGGGGTTCAAGCGGGCGCTGCGCGCCGCGCTGCGCGAGGATCCGGACATCGTGCTCGTCGGCGAGATGCGCGACCTCGAGACCATTGCGATCGCGATCGAGACGGCGGAGACCGGCCACCTGGTGTTCGGCACGCTGCACACCACGACTGCTGCGTCCACGGTCGACCGGATCATCGACCAGTTCCCCGCGGACCGCCAATCGCAGATCCGGGTGATGCTGTCCGAGTCCCTCAAAGGCGTGATCTCGCAGACGCTCTGCAAGAAGATCCGCGGCGGACGCGTGGCGGCGCGGGAGATCCTGCTCACGACGCCCGCGATTTCCAACCTGATCCGCGAGGGGAAGACGTTCCAGATCCCCTCGATCATGCAGACCTCGAAGCAGCTCGGCATGGTGACCTTGAACGACGCACTCATCGAGCTGGTCGAGAAGCAGGAGATCAGCCCCGACGAGGCCTACATGAAGTCCGTGGAAAAGACCGGGCTCGCCGCCTCGCTCAAGGCGCGAGGCCACAAGGTCACACTCACCGCGTAGACACCTCCGCCACGCGCCGACCGACCGCCGCGGCGACCTCCCGCACCTGTCCCATCAGCTCGGCGAAGCCGGCGAGGGTGAGCGACTGGTCCCCGTCGGAGCGGGCCCGATCGGGGTCGGGATGGACCTCGATGAGCAGTCCGTCGGCGCCCGCGGCCACCGCCGCGAGGGCGAGCGCCGGAACCAGGTCCCGCCGCCCGGCCGCGTGGCTGGGATCGACCAGCACCGGTAAGTGGGTCTCCTGCTTCAGGTACGGCACCGCCCCGATGTCGAGCGTGTTGCGCAACGCGCGCTCGAACGTCCGGATCCCCCGCTCGCACAGCATGACCTGGGTGTTGCCCCGCGCCAGGATATACTCCGCGGCGAGCAGCAGGTCCTCGAGCGTCGCCGCCATGCCGCGCTTGAGCAGCACCGGCCGGCCGCTCTCGCCCACCTCGGTGAGCAGCGCGAAGTTCTGCATGTTGCGCGCCCCCACCTGGAGGCAGTCGGCCTTCTCGGCGACCAGCGCGACGTGCCGGGTATCGAGCACTTCGGTCACCACCGGGAGGCCGGTGTCGGCGCGCACCGCGGCCAGCATCTCGAGCGCCTCCGACCCGAGCCCGCGGAAGGAGTAGGGCGACGTGCGCGGCTTGAACGCGCCCCCGCGCAGAGCCACCGCGCCGGCGTCCCGTACCGCCGTCGCCGTCTCGAGCAGCATATCGCGGCCCTCGACCGCGCACGGGCCTGCGATCACGTGCAGGGCGCCGTCCCCGATCGCGACGCCGCCGTCGCCTAGGAGCACCTCGGTATCGCGCGCCGCGAACTCCCGGGCGGCGAGCTTGTACGGCTTTTCGACGGGGAGAATGGCGTCCACGGCCGGAAAGGCGTGCAACGGCACCTCGCGCAGCCGGTCCTCGTCGCCGATGCAGCCGACGATGGTGCGGGTGACGCCGCGCGACACGTGGGGCGTGAGGCCCAGGGCCGCGACCTTCGCGACGATCTGCTCGAGATCGTGCTCGGAGGCGTTGGGACGCAGGACGATGATCATCGACATTTCCTCGCGTGACCGGAAAACGAAACGGCCCCGGAGGTCCGGGGCCGTGTAGGTTCGCATCGCTCTCCTGTTACTGCACTACTCCACCTGAGCGCACGATCCCACCGACCCCGTCGGGGCCGAACCAAAAGAAGAAGAAATAGGGCCTACGCGCCATGGCCGGTAGCCTACTCATCTCTCGCGCTACTGTCAAGCATAAAGCCCAGACGCGTCAGACGGGCGCCTTGCTCAACGGGCGCGGGATCCCTCGGCACTTGGGCTGGCACTGCCGAAGTCGTGGATCACCTGGCGCGCCGCGTCCATGTCCGGCAGAAGTTCCTCCGCCCGTCCGAGGCCCGCCCGCACACGAAGCAGTTGGACTCGCAGATTCTCCAATGCCGCGGCGGCCGCCGCCCGGCCCTCCGCCGCCTGCCGGCGGGCCGCTTCGAGACTCTCGACCAGCATCACCCGCCGTGCGACGAGCTCTGCCTGCTGGACGTTCCCCGCCGCACGGAGGGCCCCCACCCGCTCCCGATCGGCGTCCACGAGCTGCGCTCCCGCCTCCGCGAGCGACGCCTCGACGTCGTGCTCCCGTCGGAGCAGCGCCTCCTGGATCTCCTCCAACGTGGCGATGACGCGGCGCATGTCGCGGGCACCTTTGCGGATTTCAGTTGGAAGCGCATCCACCAACGCCGCCGCCTGCCGGCCCAGCGTCGTTCCCTGGTCGACCGGACGCGGTTGAGGGCCGTTACGCCGCCGGGTGAGGCGTCCGGCCAAAGCGAAAAACCACCTGCCGAACGCACCGCCCCACAACCGAGCGGCGATCCAATTGGTCCCAGCACCACCCTCCGGGCGCCGCGGCCCACCGAGCACGACGGCGGCCGCGATCACACCAGCTCCGAGAAGGATGGCACCGCGCGCCAGCAGTCCCAGCGTGGTCGCGCGCGACCAGCGCTCCGCCTCGTACACTCCGCCGATGCTGACCAACAGCCCGACGGCTCCGACCACGACGAACCCCTTCCCGGCGCCGGACCTCGGCTGCACCGCGCGGCGCAGCGCTTCCGCCTCCTCGCGTCTCTGGCGCGCATCGGCGGCGAACGCCGCCTCCACGTCTCGGTACGTGAAGCCCTGGCGCAGTAGCAAGCTGGCGCGATCCGCGAGCTGGAGGAGGACCACCGCGCTGACCACCAGCGGGATGGCGATGAGAAGGTCGGCGGCGGCGGGACGCGCGAAGGCAAGCACAGGAAAGGTGAGATACAGCGTCACCAACTGCGTGAGGGTCACCTCGGCGAACCGCTGGAAGTTGCGCACCTGCGGCGCCACGTCCCCGGTGGCCGCGCCCTCCACCGCGCGGACCGCCACCACGAATGCGTCCGCCGACGCCCACCGCGCTTGCGGATCCTTCAGGAGGCAACGGTCCACCGCGGCGGCCAGTCGCGTGGGAATGCCGGGACATGCGGCGGCCACCGGCGGCGCGGGGCGCGTCACCTGCATGGCGAGCACCGCCTGCGCGTTCGGGGCTTCGAAGGGAAGGCGACCGGTGAGGGCGAAGAACCCGGCGATCCCGAGTGAATACAGGTCGCTCCGGGCGTCAACTGCCTCGCCCGCCGCCTGCTCCGGGCTCATGTACTGAGGCGTGCCGAGGCTCTCGCCCGCGGTCGTGAGCGTCGAGTGGGCGACATGCGCGATGCCAAAGTCGGTGAGGAACACGCGCCCGGTTCCCCGCTCAATGAGGATGTTGTCTGCCTTCACGTCCCGGTGCACGATGCCACGCCCGTGGGCGTAGGACAGCGCCCAGCCTGCCTCCTGCAGCACCCGGGCGACTTCGCCCGCCGGCAGCGGGCCGGTCCGCCGCACCCGCTCGGTCAGGGTCTCGCCGTCCACGTATCCCATCACGTAGAACGCCACGCCGTCGCGCTCATCAACCGCGTGGATCGGCACGATATTGGGGTGGGTCAGCGCGGCCGCTGTGCGCGTTTCGCGGAGGAACCGCTCCCGCCGATCGGGGCGCGCCGCCAAGTCGGGCGGCAGGACCTTGAGCGCGACCGGGCGGCCGAGGGCGAGATCGCGCGCCAGATAGACGACGCCCATTCCGCCGCGTCCGAGCTCGCGCTCCAGCGCGTACCGACCGGCGACCGCCGCCTGGAGCGCGACCAGCTCCGCGGTCTCGGCGGGGAGAGCAGCAGTGGGTGACACCGGTCTGTGAGCTCCCGTTGGGCCACGCCTATAAGGTACTACAGCCGGCTGGGAACTCAGGGATCGGGCTTCAGGTCGTGGTGGCGCAGGAAGTCCATGAACTTGAGATAGTCCTTGGCGGCAATCCCGAAGAGCTGCAGCAGCCTCTTGTAGCTCCCCCGGGTCTCGGCGAGGCCCCGGGTGATGACCTGTCGGACGTCGGCGCGACTGAGCTCGCGGTTCATGAAGGGACGCCGGACGAGGTCCCAGAAGTCTCCCTCCCCCCGAACCAGCCGGGCGTAGGAATCCAGCCCCACCGTGGCCAGCGGTATGTTCCGCAATTGCTCGCGACGTGACGCGCCCTCGAGCGCTTCAAGGAAGTGGACGGGCTCGATCGTTTCGCCGTCGCTCAGATGAAACCCCGTTTCCACCATACTCTTGAGCTCGCGCACGTTCCCCGGCCACGAATAGCCGTGGAGCAGCGCCATCGCCTCGGTCGAGAAGTGTTTCGCGCAGGCGCGCGCGGCGCTCAGCCGCTCCAAGAAGAAGTTGAGAATCAACTCCCAGTCGCCGCCCCGTTCCCGGACGGGAGGCACCGACAGGCTGAGGTAGCGGAGACGGTAATACAGGTCCATGCGGAACTGGCCAGCTTCCACCAGCTGTTTCAAGTCACGGCTCGTCGCCGCGATCACCCGCACATTCACCTTGCGACTGTGGGCCGCGCCAACCGGCACGATCTCGCCCTCGCTGAGCGCGCGCAGGAGCATGGCCTGTGCCACTGGCGGCAGCTCACCGATCTCGTCCAGCATGACCGCCCCACCGTCCGCCTCTTCGAACACGCCGCGGTGGTCGGCGATCGCGCCGGTGAAGCTGCCACGCCGGTGGCCGAACAGCTCACTCGCGATGAGATGACCGTCTTGATACTGCGCGCAGTTGACGCTCACCAACGGACCGCTGCTGCGCGGGGACAGGAGGTACAGCGCGCGGGCGAACAACTCCTTGCCCGTGCCGGTCTCCCCCATGATCAGCACCGGGCTGTCGGAGAGAGCAAACCGGGCGAGCCGCTCAAGCGCCGCGACCATCGAGGCGTGTCGGCCGATGATGATGGTGGGCCGGTCCTCACCCCAACGCGCCAGCGACTGCTGCTGGATCGTCCGACCAAGATCGGTGGAGACCGCGCGATCGAGTAACAGTCCGCTCGCTGTCATGGCACACCCTCGGGGTCACCACTACGGTCCCGCGACCGCCTGCCGGGTGCCTCACTGCGCCCCAGTCGACAGGGCTCACGTCATCCTAGATCACCGATCCGACACCCCGATACTGGGAGATCCCCTCGGGACGCCCTAGGAGAACACCGAGGGAGCGGGACGCAGGCCCCCCGAAGGCCCGACGCAAGCACACCTGTGCTCGATCAGAGGCGAGGCGTTCGAGGCCGACGCGGGTGAGCGCAGTGATCGCCAGTGCCGTCTCGGCCAAGCCGCCGCCCCGGGCCACGGCAAACCGCTCCAGCTCGCGGGCTGCCCGCTGAATCACCGCGGTCAGGACTGTGAAGGCCCGCTCCGACAGGGGCGGGTCGCCCCGATAGTTCTCCAACCGGCCGCCGCGTCGGTATCGCGGGAAACCCTCCAGCCCCATGAAGCGGAGGAACCAGTCGGCACGATAGCGTCCCGCCGCGGCCACGATCCCCACGTAGTCCGCGACCAGCTCGTCGAGCACCGAGTTGCGCATCGAGCCTAAGACACGGCGCGTGAAGTAGTGCGCGCACTCGTGCTCCAGGCGGAGGACGAGGGACGCGGCCAACCAAGCCCGCTCGGCAAGGCCGAGTGCCTTGGCGGGGGCCGCGCTGTAGGGCCCGGAACTCAACAAGATGAACCGGTCCTGGTAGAGCTCCTTGCGGGGCACGAGCTCTTGGAAAGCCGCCCACCAACCCGTCACGGAGAGCTCCCCAGCGTGCATGGCCTCCCAGTCGGCACGCAGCGCGGCGACCCGATCCCAGTTGTTGTACCCGGCGACGATGCACGCCCCCAGCGAGTCGGGGATTGGATCTGGCTCGTTGTGACGCGTGAGGGCGCGGACGAGCGACACGAAATCCTCACGCTCCTCCGCGACGATCACGGGGATGCGGCCCGCGGCAGTCGGGTGGACGAAGAGCCGCAGTCCTTCCGGCCGCACCAGCTGCAACTCGGCCGTCGCGCCGCTGAGCACGCCGCGCCGCGTCGCGGCGCGGTACTCGTCGGTCGCGCTGATCCCGCGGGCGATCGGGAAGCGCAGCTGGACCAAACGCTCGCGCAGGCAGGGGAACACGCCCACGCGTTTCGCTGCGGCGACATATCCGTCCCAGACCGACACGAACGGCTCGTCCGGCAAGGGATAGGCGTCGGGGGGCGGCGTGCGCGTGTGGTCGAACAGGTTGCGGCCGTACGTCAGCAGCTCGGCCAGCTCGGGATCACGCGCTCCATGGAGCCGCCAGACCGCCGCGCGGAAGCGCTCGGCCCCGCTCCCCGGCATGCCTATTTCGCTCCGGCGACGGGGGCCGACGGCTGGGCCACGAACGTGAACCTCCCGTCGCGAACCGCCACGGTGACCAACCCGCGGTCGACGAGGTCGCCATTCGCATCGAAGGCAAACGTGCCGGTGACGCCGTGCCAGCCGGCAGATGCATGGAGAGACCGCGCTACGGCCTCGGGGGCGCTGGAGCCCGCCCGCCGCATGGCATCAGCGAGCAGCCCAACGGCGTCGTAGCCGATGGCGGATCCGGCGTCCGGGGGTAGGCCATACTTCTGTTCAAAGGCGGCGGTGAAGCGCGCAACCTCTGGCCGGGGCTCGTCCGGATGGAAAATAGTTGCAACGACGGTCCCCTCGGCGGCCGCACCGGCCACCTTGATGAGTGCAGGCGAGCTCATCGCGTCACCACCGAGGATCGGCACACGAATTCCTTGGCGCCGTGCCGCGGCGATGAGCAGCGCGCCCGATGGCACTTCGCCCGCGACGAAAATCGCGTCGAGTTCCAGGGTCTTCCACTCGCGCAGCGTCGGCTCGAACGCCTCCTCGGTCACCCGCCCGCTCGGGTCGTAGGACTGCCGCGCCACGATCAGGAGACCAAGGGCCGTGGCGCGCCGCTCGAAGGCGTTCGCCAAGTCGCGACCGTACGTGTTGCGGATATAGTAGATCGCGACGCGCCGATAGCCGCTGCGCGCCGCCAGGTCCGCCACTTGGCGGCCGATCGCATCATCGGTGAACGTCGCGCGGAACAGACGACCGTAGCCGTGGGCCGTCAGCTCGGGGTCGGTGGCCGTGGGCGCGATCTGGACCAAGCCCGCCTCGTCGTAGACCGCCGCGGCGGGAACGGTCGTATACGACTGCAAGTGCCCGATGACCGCGACGATGTCCGGGTCGGCCGCGAGCCGCTGCGCGACAAGCCGCGCCTGGTCCACCGATTCCCCATCGTCCCAGCGCACTAGCCGCAGCTTGCGCCCGTTCACGCCCCCGGCCGCATTGGCTTCCCCAACGGCCATCTCGAGCCCTTCCCAGTACCGGATCTCGGTCCGCGCGGCCCATGGCCAGACCACGGCGATGACCACATCGCCGCGTCCCCGAGTGGCCCGGGCTGCCCGCTCCGCGGCGAGCGTCGGCGACCCGGCGCAAGCCCCGGCGAACCCCAGTAGGCCAATCGCCGCTGCCGCACTGATCGCCCGGGCACGGCGCGTGGGCCCGCTCATCGATCGCCAGCTCCCGTTCCGCATGTGCGTCATACCAGTTGTCGCTTCGCCAGAGCCGTGAACAGCCCGCCGTGTCGCATCAACTCGTCCACGGTGCCGCTTTCTACAATCCGACCGCGCGTCATGACGAAGACCCGGTCTGCGTGGACGATCGTGCTGAGCCGGTGCGCGACCACGACCCGCGTCGCCTGCAGCCGTTCCAAGCTCGCGCTCACGATCATTTGGGTCCGGTTGTCGAGCGCGCTGGTCGCCTCGTCGAACAACAGGATGCGCGGTCGATGCACGATGGCGCGGGCGATCATCAATCGTTGCCGCTGCCCACCGGACAGCGTCCCGCCACCTTCGCTGATCACGGTGTGCATCCCCATTGGCATGCTTCTGATGTCGTCGGCGAACCCGGCCATCTCCGCCGCCTCCCAAGCCTCCTCGAGGCTCACCGGGGCCGAGGCGACGATGTTCGTGAAGATGTCCCCCGACATGAGCCGGCCGTTTTGCCATACCACCCCGATCTGGCGGCGCAAGGCCTGGACATCCAGGCCGCCGATCTCCTGTCCGTCATAATAGATGGAGCCCGATTCCAGCTTCTCGAATCCCAACAGCAGCCGCAGCACGGTGGATTTGCCCGATCCCGAGGGGCCGACGATCGCCACGAACTCCCCGCTCCGAATGTGGAACGTGAGGTCCCGGAGGACGACCGGGCCGTCTGATTGGTAGCGGAACACGGCGTGCTGCATCTCGAGGTCGCCTGCCAGGATGCCCGGGTCCGCCTTCCCGAGGTCGACCTCAGGAGCGGCGTCCAGGATCGGCTTCGCCTGTTCGTACAGGGGGACGGTGTTCAGCGTCGACAGCAACGCAAGGAACGTCGCCAGGAGCGCGCTCAAACAAGACGTGAACGCCGACAGGAAGGCCAGAAAGTCACCGGTGCGCAGCGACTGCCCCGGAGAGATGAGCGGGAGTGCCACCCAGAAGATGAGAATGAACGCCGCCACCGGGAAACCAGCGTTGAAGGCCGCCACGACGTTGGCTACCTGGCGCGCTCGGAACTGCAGTTGCCGCTGCGCACCAAAGCGCTTGGCCCACAGGGCGAAGGCGTGGACCTCCGCACCGGCGACGCGCAGCTTGGCGACGCTGGTGAGCAGCTGCAGCACAAGCCCGGACGTCTTCGCCTGGAGGGCAAAGACGCTGCGCTGCGGCCGGAGCTGCGCGTAGCTACCGATCCCGGTCACGGCCAGCGCCACAGCGATCAGCAGCGTGGCCCGCCAGGCCAGCGTGGGGCTGTAATAGAACATGAGCCCGAAGTTGCCGAGCGAGAACAGCCCGCCGATCAGCGCCGTTACGGTGGACCCGGAGACCAGCTGCCGGATCGCGTCGATCGACATCGCGCGGGTCGCAAGGTCCCCCGCGGCATAGGGACGGAAGAACGGCAGCGGCAGACTCAGTAGCCGGTCCCACACCGCGACCTGGATTGCCGCCCCCATGCGGCTTTCGATGCGCAGCAGCGCGATGCTCCGGGTCACGGTGAACAACCACCCGGCCAGCGCGCTCACCAGCAGGAGCACCGTCATCTGCAACACCTGCGAGCGTTGCGCTCCCGGGATCAGTGTGTTGAAGAGGGTGCCGACCACGACGGACGGCACCATGCCGAGGAGGGCGGCGGCGCTGCCGGTGAGCAGCAGCGCGACCAAGTCCTGACGGCACCCGCGGAAGCCGAACCGAAGGACAGTGCGGATCTGGAGTGGGCCATCGGGGAAGGGACGGTAGAAGACGTAGGCGAAGGGCGCGAGCGTCTCGGCGACTTGACGCGTCACCTCCCGCTCGACGTGGGCCATCGGGTCACGCAGCAGGTACCGCCGGCTCGACGTCGGCAGGAGCGCCACCGGGTGCTTGTCGGCGGCGATGTACCCCAGCAGCGGGCCGTGGTCGTGGTGCCACCAGTCCTCCCGCAGCGCGATGCTGCGCGCCCGGATCCGCGAGGCGCGCAAGACTCCGCCCAGCGGGTCGCGCGTGCCCTGCGCAGCGGGCGGCGGTTTGATCGGGATCCCGAGCGCATCCCCGATCAATTGGCACGCGGCGTACACCGCGTCGCCGAGGCTCTCGGGGGGTGCCGCCCGCGCCAGCGCGGGCGGCGCGGTCTGCATCGCAGCCGCCAGTCTGGAGCACGCGCGCGCCAAGGCCGACTGGTCGGCAGCCACTCGCTTCCACACTCGCTCACGCTCCGTCTCGGCGAGCTGATCCGCCATCAACGCGGTGCATGCGAGCACGAGTTCATGCAGTCGACCGAGCCCGACCCACAGGTCCTCCGACCCGAGCAGGGCCCTCGTGTCGACCAGGTGGAGCCGCCCGGCCGCCGGCAGCCGCACCCACGCTCGGCCGGCCAGTGGGGTGAAGCCACGGCCGTTGACGGTGAGACCCTCTTTGCCGAGCAGCAGCGACTGCCCCTCGATGTGCCGGATCCAGCACACACCGCTCCGCGGACGCGCACTCGTCTGGGCGGGCACGCTCACCTCCTGGCCCGGCTCGAGGTCCGCGCAGCGTTTGGGCAATACGTCGCGCGCGATCCCTTCGCACAACGCCTCGATCCAACCGTCGAGGAGGACTCCGACGGTGGGTGCCTGTTCAGGCTCGCGGGCGAGCTCCGCAAGCACGCCGCGAGGAGCCCGCAGCAGCCGGGTCCCGCTCGTTCCCACGGCGAGGAGCCCGCGCGGGCCGACCCGCCCCACCGCATCCAGTCCGAAAAGGGCGCGCCCCGCCTCAACGCGGAACAGGTGGCTGCGGTGTCCCGTGGGGCGACGGCCCTCGACACGTACCGAGAACACATCGACCTGCCCGGCCTCCACGAGCCATACGCTGTCGTCGTCCAGCAGGAACGGCGTGTGGCTCCCGACGCTGACGGGTCGCGCCGCGGCTGCGAACCACGGGGGCGCTGCGCTGGTGGCTGGAGCTGGTGGCGTCGCCGCGGGCGTGTCGGGCATGGGAATCACGTCACTCCGCCGCGATGAGATCGCGGTACGGTCCCGGCACGGCGCTCATTTGCTCGTGCGTGCCGCGCTGCGCGATGCGACCCCGCTCCAGGACGAGAATCTCGTCGCAGTCGCGAATCGTGCTGAGTCGGTGCGCGACGATCAGGCAGGTGCACCCGCGGCGGCGCAGGTTGTCATCGATCTGCTGCTCGGTGGCGGGATCCAGGGCGCTCGTGGCTTCGTCGAGCACGAGCACCCGCGGATTCGACGCAAGGGCCCTCGCCAGTTCCAGGCGCTGGCGCTGCCCCCCGCTGAAATTCCGCCCTCCTTCCTCCAGCCGCGCTGCATAGCTGCCGGCTCGGGCAGTGGCATCCTCGTGGATGCAGGCGTCCTTGGACGCCTGCACGAGGTCGGTTTCGGGCACGGTCGCATCCCACAGGGTGATGTTCTCGCGAACCGTATCTTCGAAGAGACAGACGTCCTGGTCCACGAGCGCGAGGGAGCTGGTCAGGACGCGACGCGGGATGGCACCGCGTGGCTTGCCGTCGAACAGGATCTCACCGCTCCACGGCTCGTATAGGCCGGCGACCAGCTTCGCGATGGTCGTCTTACCACAGCCCGAGCCGCCCACGATCGCGATGCGGCTGCCTGGACGCAGGACGAGGCTGAAATCGTCGATCAGCGGCGGATCGAGGCGGCTGTAACCGAAGCTGACGTTGCGCAGCTCGACGTGGCCCGCGAGCTTCACGGGCGCGTCAGCCGAGGGCGGGTCTCCGACGGACAAGCCCGGGTCGGTGGCGGCGCGCAGCACGTCGTCCAGGCGATTCATATCGCCCTTCACCTCCTGCAGCGTGCTCCCCAAGTCCACCATCTTGTTGACCGGGTTGAGGAAGGCCAACGTCAACGCCTGCAGGGCGACGAGCATCCCCATGGTGATGTGCCCGTCGATCACCCGAAGCCCGCCCAGCCCGAGGATCAGCGCGCCGTTGACGGCGAGCAGGAACGGCGGGACCGAGGACAACAGCAGGGTCGTCAACTGCAGGTCCTGGTACGCATTGCTCACCTTCGCCTGATAGCCGGACCAACGAGCGAAGAAGTCTGACTCGGATCCGGTCGCCTTCAGGGTTTCCACGGCCTGCAGCCCGCCCATCGCCGTCCCCATGAGTTTCCCGCGATCCTGGAGCATGCGCTGGTTCAAGTCGACCCGCCGACGCGAGACATACTTCAGCGCCGCGATGTTCAGCAGCGCGATCGCGACGCTCACGAGCGACAGGACGACGTCGTATTGGAACATCAGCGCCGCGTAGAGGACGATCACCAGGAGGTTGATGGTAGTAGTGGCGAGGTCCCCCGACAGGAGCTTCGCGATCTTGTCGTTGAGCGTGACGCGGTTGCCGATCTCCCCGGCGTAGCGCTGGGTGAAGAACTCGATTGGGAGGCGAAGCACGTGCCAGAAGAACCGGCTCGCGTTCTCGAGCGACAGCTTGCTCTCGAGCCGCAGCAGATAGCGCTGCTGCAGCCAGACCAGCGCGCACATCACGAGCGCCGTTGCTCCCATCAGCAGCATCAGCGGCTTGATCCACGTGCTCAAGCCCTTCACGAGCACTTCGTCCACAAAGATCTTGTTGAAGCTCGGCGCGAGCAGGCCGGGAACGAGCAGTGCGGTGCCGGCGAGCACCACGTATCCGAGCGCCACGCCCGCCCCGGCGAGCCGGCGCCGCAGCGGTCGCAGCAGCGTCGGCCGCTCGCCGCCGGGGCGAAAGGCCGATTCCCGCTCGAACACGAGGACGACCCCGGTGAACGCCTGATCGAGCTCCGCTTCCGAGACGGTCAGCGGACCGGCGTTGGGGTCGTTCAGGAATACCCGACCGTTGCGAAACCCCTCGAGGACGACAAAGTGATTGAAGTTCCAGTGGAGCACCATTGGCACGGGGAGCTGCTTGAGCTCTGACGGCTCTTTCCTGTAGCCTCGGGCGGCGAGGCCGTACCGCCGGGCCGCCTTGAGTATGTTGTTCGCCTTACTGCCGTCCCGCGACACACCGCAGGCGATCCGTAGCTCTTCGAGCGGCACGAACCGGCCGTAGTGGGCGAGGACCATCGCGAGCGCTGCCGCCCCGCACTCCAAGGCCTCCATCTGAAGGACGGTTGGCGTCCGCGCACGGCGGCCGGACGAGCCACGCCTGTCGAGTGGCCAGGCGATCAGGCGCCCGGCCGCGGCGCGCAGCGCGACCGCGCAGCGGCTCATATGCCCGTATACCGCCGCACGAGCGGCACCACCAGCTCAAGCGGGCGCTTCGCCGCGACGGTGATGCGCGCCGTCGCAAGCGTGCCGCTTTCGATCTGTAGGGGCGGCCCCTTGGACGAGGACCACTGGTAGCGGCTCGCGGTGGCCGGATCGAGGACCAGATCCGCGTGGATCTCGTACGGCGCGTCCGAGCCCGAGAGCCCGGCGACCAGGCGATCGTTCTTGAGCACCCGCAGCATTCCCCGCGACGTGGCTGGAAAGTCGGAGACGTACGTCACGCGACCCAGCATCATCCCGTACTCCTCCTGCTTGACCGTGGACGGCGCGATCAGGATCGGCATGCCGACGCGGATCCGCTTGCCGTCGATCGAGGGGACGTAAATCACCGCGACCAGATCCTTGACCGTCCGGCCCGTCAGATCCAAGCTGAGGATCGGCTGCCCGGCTGCCACGATGGACCCTTCTTCCGCCATGACCTCGAGGATTCGGCCCGTGAACGGCGCGACGATCTCGGTCTTGGTCTTGAGCTCGTCCTCGAGCTGCGCGACGAGTCGCGCCTGCTCGTCCACCCGGCTCTGACTGGCGCGCAGCGCGTCCTGCCGCTGGGTGTGCAGCTCGAGCTCGCGGACGGCGATCTGCGCGAGCTGGCCGTTCCCCTCGCTGATCTTCTGCTCGCTATCGTCAAGCTGTCCGTGCGTGTTCAGGAGGGTCTGGCGTATCAGGAGCCCCTCGCGCACGAGACGCTCCTGAATGGCAATCTTGTCGCGGTACCAAGTGGCACTCTGTTCGGCAGTCGTGATGGATTGCGCGACGTTGGCGCGCTGCTGCGCCAGCGCGGCGAGCTGCAGCGCGAGGTCGCGCGCACCGTTGGCGACCACCTGGCCATGCTCGACCCCCAGGTTCGCAAGCTGCGCCTTCGCCTGTTGCAACCGGTTGGCCAAGTCGGGCTGCTCCATCCGGGCCACCACTTGCCCCTCGCTCACGACATCGCCCACGTTCACCGCGAGGTCGGTCACGCGGCCGCTCGCGATCGGCACGACTTCGAACACGCCGCCGCTGCGAATCAGCATGCCGACCCCGCTTACCGTCTCGGGGATGCTCCCGACCACGCCCCAGCCCAAGGCGGTCAGGAGGACCACACCGATGGCGACCAGCACGACCCAACCCCGCACGTCGGTGACGCGTAGCAGCTGATCCAGTTGCTCGGGCGACGCCAAACGCTCCAGCGATACTGTGCGGAAGACCGAGACCTGATGCATTGGCTGCGCTCCCGCGCCTCAGGGCGGCGTCAAGAGGGCGGCCGGCTGGACCGCGACCTGGTCGCCATCGGGCGCAAGAAGCGTCCCGGTCTCGAACCGCAGGGTCGCAATGGCGACGGCATAGCCCCGCCGCTCCGCGATCACGCTGAGCATCGCATTCGTGAGCCCGTCCTGGGCCTGGATGACATCGAACAGGGTCGACACTCCGAGCTGGAACTTTCGCTGCTCGCTGTCGACCGTCTTCTGGTACAGGCCCACGGCCTCTTCCGATTCCCGCAGTGCGAGCCGGCCCCGCTGCAGCGCTTCCGCCGCGACTCGGACACCCGTCGCGATCCGGCGTGCCAGGTCCTGTTGCGCCACCTGCTGCTGCTCGTACGCCGCAGCCTGCTGCACCGCCCGACCACGCGCCCCCACGCTGACGCCAAACTGGTAGCGCAGTTCGACGGACGAGCTGAGTCCGGGGACGTTGCGGTAGAGGGGCGCGAAGAACGGACCGACGCCCGGTCCCGTTTCGAAACCTTGGTACCCGAGGCTCAGTACGAGATCAAGCTGGGGCCGCGTGTCGCTCTCCGTCGCGCCCATCAGCTCCCGCGCAGCGCGCAGATTTCGCTCCCCAGCGGTGAAGTCGGCCCGCCGCTCGGCTGCGGCGTCCACCCAGCGTTGCACGGTCCCACGCGGAACAGTATCCGGAGACGGCGGAGGAAAGTCGGTCCCCGCCGCGGGGAGCGTCATGACGTCGGCGGCGGCGACGCCCATCGCCAACCCCAGCTGCTCGCGTGCCTCCACCACCGCCTGTTCGGCGCTGATTCGCACCGCGCGTTTGGCCACGAGGTTCGCCTGCACCTGTGTGAGGTCGGCAGCGGTACGCTCTTCGGCTTCGACCAGGATCCGGGTGTCTTCGACCATGCGCTGCGCGCGTGCTTCGGAGGACTGATAGACAGCGAGCCGCCGCAACGCCGCCAGGTAATCCCAATACGCCACCACGGCGCCGTAGACGCTCTGGGACGTGACATAACGGAGCTCGAAGCCACTCGCGTCGTACGCGCTCCGCGCCGCACGCTCGGAAGCGGCCGTAACTGCCCCGGCGCGATCGCGCAGCAGCGGGACCACGGTGTTCAGCGTGACCGCCGCCGTCCCCGTGGCCGGTTGGGGAATCGCCGGCAGCGCCGTCCGCGTGACAGCGATCTGGGGCGCGATCAACACGCCCGTGCGGAGCAGCTGCTCCGCACCGACGCTGTACGACATCCGCTCCGTGACCAGCGGCGCGAAGCCTGTGGCCCCGGCCTGCAAGCCGTTGTCGTGGCCCCGCAGCACGGACGTCTGCAGTTGCAGATCGAAAGGCCCCCCCGCCGCGAGAAAGGCTCCCCGGGAAATGGCCACCTGACGCACGCCCGCTTGAATGGTCGGGTTCGCCGATAGCGTCGCCGCGACCACGTCTCCGAGGGTCAACAGGGCCTGAGGGCCGAGCCCCGCCTCCGATTGCTGCGCCTCCGCCCCCCCACCGCCCGCCGCAGCCATGGCCCACAGGGCGAGCGTCCACGCCCGGCGCCAGCTCCCGCCTCTCGAGCTCGGGTCCACCACACCAATCACATCGGCAGCCCGGGGGACCTCGGGCCTGCGAGCAGGCGTACGGCGTCCCCTTCCGCCTGGGCTTCGGTCCAGGCGCGGGCGAGGCCGCCGATCACATGCTCAAGGTCGTCCTCGGAAAGCTCGGCCGCACCCGACGACTCGATATCCGTGGGTGCCACGGTCTGCGCGCTCATAACGCCTCCAGCCGTTACTCCTCCTCGTTCACTGCATCCGACCACGTGGCATCCTCCTCGACGCCGCCCGTGATCGCCTCCAAGTCCCGATCCGCCAACTCGTCGGTGCCCCCCTTGAAATCGGGAAGCACGACGAGTGCGTCCAGGCCCGGCTCCCGCTCGATGAACTTGATTCGGAAGTGGGAAGGAATCAGCACCCCGAACGACTCACGGATCGCTCGCCGGGGGTCGGCCAGCAACTGTCGCCGAAAGTCCCGATCGACGGTGGCGCGGGCGACGACGGCGTCCAGCGCGCGCTGCTCCTTATCACCCGACGGCACCATCTCGCCTCCTGCGGCAACGGGGGATCCTCGCCTGAGGTTGACGCCGAGCTGGCGATCACCGTTGTGCAGCGCGAAGCAAGCTGCGTGCCTCCCCTCCTAATTGGGCTAACAGCGCTCGGGCCCGTAGGTTACCGCACGACGGCCGCGCTTCGTTCGCGCCGGGCGGGAGCGAGCCATCTATTCGGTAGAGACGGGCTGCGCGCGCCAAAACTCGTGCGAGACCGAGAGGTACGCCTTGACCTCGACCGGCAGGCCGGGCTGATGCACAACCTTGATGTGATTGACGCGGCGGATCATCAGGCTGGGCCAGAACTCGTGGGCCAGGTTCTCGCGCGCGCAGCCCGGCCAGAACGGGAGACCAGCGCGCTTGCGTGGGTCACACAGGCCGCGGGCGACAAGGCTGTCGAGCAGGGCGGCAGCAGGGAACTCGCCTCGGATCTGGGGCCGGCGGGCGAGTCCGTACTCGAACGCGATGCGCGGCAGCGGTCGTGCTCCGATGTCGAGGTGAACGACGGCTGGTGAAGGCGGCGGATCTCCCCTCGCGGCTGCCACCGCCGCCAGGACCGGTGCCAGCTCGTCCAGCTCCCCGGGCCAACCGACGGCACGCAGGTACCGCGCGAGCGCGGCACCACACAACCCCTTCACACAGACGCGGACGGCCTCGCGATCGTGCGGAGCCGGGAGGAGACCCACGTACGGCACCTCGGCGCCGTCCGGGAGGGCTGCGAAGCACACCCGAAGACCCCTCGCCACACGCGCGATCACGCCGCTGTCCAGGAGCGGCGCCAGCGCTTCGACCGCCAGGTGAAGCGGCGCGCTCCCGCCGGCCGCCGTCATTCGCTGGGGAGCAAAGTCCACGAAGACGCGGGGTACGGGAATATCGTCCCCTACGAGGTCGAACTCGAGCCAGGTGTGCTGCACGGCGTCGTGCAGCGCAGTGGTCGGCCCTGCCCACCGCCGCGCGAACGCTTCCACCCGCGCCCACTCCGAAGTGGCGCGCATCCGTGCATCCACCCGGATCGCCGGGTTCAACCCGGCCAGCAGATCCCGCGCGCGACGGTCGACGCGGACGCTGAGGTCGACTCTCGGAGCGTCGCGCGACAGGCGGCATTCGAAGTAGATCCAATGCGTGAGCGCCGCCGGGAGGCCCGCGGCGACTCGCCGAATCCGGGAAGCCGCTTCGGTCGAGATCAGCTGACCAGGGATGCGAGGCGCGATTCTGTCGAGGGTGGCCGCGAGGGACGGCACCGCCGGACCCGTGCGCCGAGCCGCTTCTGTGCCCCCGTGCGTCACATGTCTCATTCGAGCAATCGCAGCGATCGGACGTCGGCCGGGCTGTGGACTTTGAGCAGCAGATGCGCGACGGCGCCGACCCCGGTGACGGCGGATAGGTTGTGCCTGGGATCGACGCTGGCGCTCCAAGCCGTCCATCCGTCAGCGCCGCCCTATTCGCTGACGCGGTGCGCCCAGAGGCCACGGCCCAGCGCGATGCCGGCCGCGACCCCCGACGCGAACGGCAACACCACCTCGACCGCGCGGATTGCCGGATACGCGTACATGGTGAAGACCACGCCGAAGATCGTGAAGGCGAGCGCCAGGGCGAAATCGCGGCGAATCAGACGCATACGTTGGCTCTCCTCGTTGGAGTGACACGACGACGCGCGGGCCTCGCAGGGCTAACCACCGGCGATACTGGGAATGATGCTGACGGTATCGCCCGCGGCAAGGGCGGCCCCGAAGCCACCGATGTCCCGGATGTTGTCCTCGTTGACGAACACATTCACGAACGTCCGCAGCTTCTCGCCGGCGAAGAGCTGCGGCCGCAGCCGCGGGAAGCGCCCGGTGAGCTGGTCCAGCGCCGCGGCCCCGGTGTCCGCATCCACGGCGACAGACCGCGTCCCGTCGGCGAAAGCGCGCAACGGCGTGGGAATGGCGACCGACACGGACATGCTCAATCCGCGAAAGGCAGCGAGTGTGTCGGCCAGGCGTGGGCAAGATCCGCGCCAAACGCGCAACCTGCCCCGACCCGCTTGTGCCGCCGGCGCGGAGCGTACGCTCTAGCAAATAGAGCCCAGAGTCAGCGGAGCCGGGGCCAGCGCCGGCGCCCTCGCCCGCCAAGCGCTGAAGGCATGAGCACTTGAGAGAACGCTCATCCTTGGCACGCGCGTTGCTTTCGCCCTTCATCCGACTGGCGGCGCCGCCACGCCCGGCCGTGCCGCACAGATGCCACCCTTCACCGACGGGGACACCACCATGGCCACGCAGCGCGCGAAAGAGTTCATCGAGAAAGTCAACAGCGATCCCAGCCTGAAGCAGCGGATCGTGAACGCCCACACGCGGGAGGAGCGCCACCAGATCATCGACGAGCTGGGGTACAACGACCTCACCAGGGACGACATCCTCGAGGCCGTGCGGGAGACCAACGCCGCGGGCAGCGCCACGGGCAAGGAGGTGGACGCGGCCAGCGAGCTGTCGGACGCGGAGCTCGAAGCAGTCGCCGGCGGCGACACCACGCTGTGGCTCTCCGCCGTCACCGTGTTGGCGGCGACCCTCATCTGATTCGCTGTCTGCGGCAGCGATCCTGTCGGATCGCTCACGTCGGGTGCGCGCGCTAGCGCGCACCCGCATTGACGTTCACCGCCGTCACGGAGCCACATGGCCGAAGCCGCTCGCGAGTCGCGTCAGGGGACAGTACCGCCGGCAATCACCGTTAGGGGCCGAGCATTGCGTGCCGCAAAGCAGTTCGTCGCTGGTACGCATCGATGCGTGGCGCCGGAGCAAACGTGGGAGTTCATCCGGCCGCGCCTGCGCCGGGCGGGGATCACCCGCGTGGCCGATCTCACGGGCCTCGATCACGTAGGCGTGACCACGGCCACCGCGATCCGGCCGAACGGTCGCTCGCTCTCCAACTCGGCCGGAAAGGGGTTCACCAAGATCGCGTCGTTCGTGTCGGCCGCGATGGAAGCGCTCGAGCTGCACCACGCAGAGTTTCCGCACCTCGATTATACCGTCGCCACCTACGACGAGCTCAGTGCCGGCGCGCCCGTGCACGAGCTCGAGCGCATGGCGTTCAGCCGGTGCTCGCTGTTCAGGCGCGACCGCCCCGAGGCATGGGTGCTAGGGTGGGATCTGCTGCAGGAGCGCGAGACCTGGCTGCCCTGGGTGAGCGTGGCCATGACGTACCGCCCGAAGCCGGAGCCGCGGATGGAGATGGCGATGCCGATGACGTCCAACGGTCTCGCGTCGGGCAATCATCTGCTCGAGGCCGTGTGCGCCGCGCTGTACGAGGTGATCGAGCGCGACGCCGTGGCGTGCCAGCTCAACGCCGAGGTCACGGCCGGGTATCGGGCGCCGCTCGTGCCGCTGGATGCGCTAGGCTTCCCGCTGGTGGACGAACTGCTCGCGCGCTTTCGTGCCGCCGGCATGCGCGTGGTGGCCCGCGACTGCACGACCGATACCGAGGTCCCCGTGTACACCGCCTACCTCTTCGACGAGCGCGCGCGCGGCTTCGGCGGGTTCGCCGGGTGGGGCGCGCATCTCGATCCGGAGATCGCGCTCATTCGCGCGATCACCGAGGCGGCGCAGGCGCGCGTGATCTACATCTCGGGATCGCGCGACGACCTGTTCCGACTCGACGAGCGCCAGGCGCGCTACGAAGACAATCCGGGGCAGGTCGCGAAGAAGACGGCGCCCGGGCTCCGCGACGCGCCGCGCCGCCGATCGGAGGCGCGATCCAGCTTCGAGGACGATCTGGCGCTGCTGCTCCGAAAGCTTCAGCGCGTGGGGATCCGGCAGGTGCTGTTCGTCGACCTCACCAAGGACGACCTGGCGATTCCGGTGGTGCGGGTGGTTGTGCCCGGGCTCGAGGGTTACATCGGCCACAGCTACGTGGGCGGCGAGCGCGCGCGCGCCGCCGTGGCGCGGGCACGTCGTCTCATACAGGAATCCGCGCAGTGACCGCCGTCGTCTTTCTCGGTCCGTCGCTCCCGGTGAGCGAGGCGCGCCGCGTCCTCGACGCGACGTACCTGCCGCCGGTACAGCAGGGCGACATCCTCTCGGCGATCACTCGCCACGAGCCCGACGTCATCGGCGTCGTCGACGGCGAGTTCTTCCAGACGCTGTCAGTGTGGCACAAGGAGTTTCTCTATGCGCTGGAGCGCGGGATCCATGTGTTCGGCGCGAGCAGCATGGGCGCGCTGCGCGCTGCCGAGACGGACGTGTACGGCACCGTCGGCGTGGGCGAGATCTATCGGATGTACGCCGAGGGCGAGCTGGTGGACGATGACGAGGTGGCGCTGGCCCACGGCTCGGCCGACGACGGGTATCGGCCGGTGTCGGAAGCGCTCGTGAACATTCGCGTCACGTTGAAGGCGGCGGTCGCCGCCGCGGTGATCGACGAGGCGCTGGCCGCGCGACTCGTCGAGATCGAGAAGGCGGTCTTCTTCCCCCGGCGCTCCTACCATCACATGCTCGAGGAGGCCGTCGCCAGGGGTGAAGATCGCGTCGCGCTGGAGCGCCTCCGCGAGTTCGTGCGCAGGTCGCGCGTCGACCAGAAGCGACTCGATGCCATCGCCTTGCTGGAGCGGATTCGCGACCTCCCGCGGCCCCTCGCGCCGCACGTCCCCGGCTTCAAGCTGGAATGGACGGGAAACTTCAGGGCGCTGTACGACCAGGACCGGAAGGTCGCGGCGGGCGACGCGGCGATCCCCCTCGCCGCGATCCACACGCACGCGGCGCTCCACGCGCCGGAGTACCTCGATCTCAATGCGCAGGCGCTCGATCGCGCGCTGACGCAGATGCTCGCCGACCTGCTCGGAGTCGAGGCATCCGCGGACGACGTCGCCGCGGAGCGGCGGCGGTTCTGCGTGGAGCGCCGGATCGGGTCGAGCGAGGCGGTCGCCGCGTGGCGGCACGAGAACCACCTCTCGGCCGAGGAGTTCTCGACGCTGATCACACAGCTCGCGCGCCGGCGCGCGTTGCACCGATGGTTCGTGCAGCGCCGGTCGTTCGTGGGTACCACGCAGTTCGTGCTCGACGAGCTGCGACTGCGCGGCGAGTACGCGGCCTGGGCGCGCCGCGCCGCCGAACAGGAGCGGCTGCTGGCCGATGCGTCGCTCGACGACGACTCTGCGGCGAAGAACGATGACGCGCTCACGAACGTGCAGCTCGCCGTGGATCACATTCGCGCGACGCCCTGCCGGATGCCCATCGCGTACAACAAGTGGGCGGAGGAGGTAGGGATCTTGCCGGCGCGGCTCAGGATCGACCTGCTTCGCGCGCGCGACGCGCGACGGCGCGCGGCGCGCCAGCTCGAGCGTCTGCTCGACGTCATGCCGGCGTGACGGTCGCGCGGCGACTCCGGATCCTCCGCGTCCGTCAGGCGGCGACCCTCGTGAGCGCACAGGCCTACGAGGATCTGTTCGAGCGCCAGTTCGCGGCACTGTTCGACCTGTCGTTCGCGCCGCTCGTGCCGTGGTACGACACGGTGGTCGGGCCGCCGGGCGCGGCCATCGACGTCGACGCGGCGGCCGTTCGCTTCGCTACCGCGGTGTCGGACCGGGACTTCCTCTGCCCCAGCTACGAGTGCATCCCGCTCGCGCCGCTGCTCGTGGCCCTGCGCAACCGCGCGCGGGCGCGGACGCGGCTCCTGCTCGTGGCGCATTCACCGGGCGCATACGCGTTCGAGTGGGCGCTGCTCCGGCCTCTCCTCGCCCCCGGCGATGTCGTGATCGCGCCGAGCGAGAGCGGACGCAACGTGATCGAGTACCTCGTGCCGGCGCTCGCGCCGTTCGTCCGGGTGATTCCGCATCCCATGGCGCGGCTGCCCGCCTCGGCCGCCCGCGCGTCCCGGCCCACCGTCGTAACCCTCGGCCGCATCCACGCCAGGAAACTTCCACATCGACTCATCGAGGCGATGGCGCTCCTGCGGGCGCGGGGCGCGCGGTCGCTGCGGCTCGAGATCGGCGGGCCGCTGGACGACGGCGGATGGATCGGCCCGCATCCGTACACCAACACCCTGCGCGAGAAGATACGGAGGCTCGCGCTCGACGACGCGGTCCTGTTCGCGGGGCCTGTCCGCGGCGACGCGGCCAAGAGCGCGTTCTTGTCGCGCGCCAGTGCCGTGATCAACCTGTCGGTCACCATCGAGGAATCGTTTGGCAAGACGCCCGTGGAAGCGCTCGGCCTCGGCGTGCCCGTGGTCGCCACCGATTGGGACGGCTTGCCGGAGACGATCGGGGAGTGCGGACCGCTCGTTCCCGTGAAGCCGTCGCGCGACGTGATGGGAGGCGTGGACGTCGACCCGGCGGACATCGCCGACGGCGTCGCATCGGCGCTCGACGCGCCGGCCGCGAGCGAGCGCTGCATCGGCTGGAGCGAGCGCTTCACTCCAGCCGCCGTCCTGCCACGCTACCGCGCCGTGCTGGAGGAGGCCGCCGGTGCCAGCCCGCGCTCGGGCAAAGCGATCGACTGGCCGCAGCGCGACGTGCCCGCCGCGCCCGGCGCGGGACTGCTGGCCCACGCGCCACCACTCGGCGCGTTCTCCTGGAGGGAGCTCTTCGAGGTATACGTCACGTGGTGCGGCGCGCTGCGGCGCGCGTGGTCGGGCGATACGAGCATGCCGGTGAAGGACGGTGCCCGCGTGCGCGGCGCGTTCCTGTCGGGCGTCGAGCCGATGGTGAAGCTTTTCTTCGCCAGCGGCTCGCGGCCGGACGCGCGGTCGTCAGGCACATCGCCCCGCCGCGGCAGCGCTCCGCCCATGGACGTGCTCGATCGGCTGGAGCTCGCCGCCCGAGACCACGGCCTGATGACTGGACGAGCGGCATGCGTGCGAGAGCTGATCGACGCCGGTCGACTAACCGCAGCGGCCGCGGCGCTCGATCTGCTCGAGCACGAAGGCCTGCGCCCGGCGCTTGCGCACTTCTGGCGCTCGGAGCTGGCGCTGGCATCGGGAGACGCGCCGGCGGCACTCGCGCACGCCCTCGTCGCCGCTTCCGATCCTCACCTCGGGGAGTTCGATTGGCGCGTGGTGCGGCTGGTCGCGCGTGCGGCTCGCCGCGCCGGATCGCCCGTCACCGCCCTCCCGGTGCTGCTCGGATGGCTCGAGCGCTTCCCCGACTCCCAGGAATCGGGTCCGGTGTGGCTGGAGGCCTGCGTCAGCAGTATCGGCTCCGGCCGCGCTTACGCGGCGAGCGCCGAAGGGTATTGGCGGCGCGCGCGTGCCCTGCTGGGCGCCATGCCCGCGGTGGAGAAGTGCGGCGCGTTGGTAGCGAGAGCCCGTGAGCGCTCGACGGTGATGGCATGAGGAGCGTCGTCATCTGTGGCCCGGAACTGCCGTCGTCCGCAGGGCGCGACGCCGTGCGAGCGGTGTCCATTGACGGTGTACGCGTGCCGTGCGGCGTGATCGTCACCGCCGACCGCGCGTTCGACCACGACGCGCCCGCCAATGCGGAGAAGGTGCTCGTGCGCGTGCGCCGCTTCTCGTGCAACTATCGCGACAAGGGATTCGTGCTGCGCGCGGCCGCGCGTCTCCCGGCCGACCGGTGCTTCGCGATCGGGTCCGAATTCGTGGGCGACGTAGTAGCCGTCGGCACCGGCGTGGAGCGCGTTCGTCCGGGCGATCGGGTGATGGGCGACAACAGCTATCCCCACGGCGCACGTGGCGGCGTGCCGACCAACGGAGCGTCGCGGGAGTACCTCGTTCTGCACGAGGACAAGGTCATCGCGGTGCCGGCGGGCATGCCCGACGACGTGGCGGCCGCGTTCAGCCTTGGCGCGCAGACGGCGTTCAGTATGGTGGCCAGGCTGGCGCCTCAACGGGGCGACCGGGTGCTGGTGACCGCGGCCCGATCCAACACCTCGCTGTTCGCCATGGCCGCGCTTCATGCGCGCGGCGTGGAGGTCCATCTCGTCACCAGCTCGGCCGGCCACGTCGATCAGTTGCGCGCACGCGGCGCGAGCGAGGTGTATGTGGTCGATCCAGCGCAGTCCCATACGGGGCAGCAGGCGCTGGTGGCGGCGGCCCGCCGCGCGGGCGGCTTCACCGGGGCGATCGATCCCTTCTTCGATCTCCATCTGCATCACGTGCTGCCGCTGATGCGCAACGGCGCGCGCTATGTGACCTGTGGATTCCAGGCTCAACGCGGCGTGGACCCCGACGCGGCCGCCGCCAACGCGAGCGCCCACGCCGCGATCTGCATGGCCATCGTGAACAACGTCTCGATCATCGGCAACTGCCTCGGGCTGCGAACGCACTTGGAGCAGGCGCTCGCTGCATACGACACCGGCAAGCTGGAGGTGGCGATCGACTCCGTGTTCGCGGGCGACGCGGCGGGCTTTCTCGCGCGCACGTTCACGGCGGCGGACCGCTTCGGCAAGGTCGTGTATGCGTACCACTGAGGGCACGCTGCTCGACGTCATCGCCCGAGCGGCGGCGCCCTGCGAGCGCGCGTCGCTGCCCTGCTTCGAGCCGCCAAGCCATCCCGGCGCCAGCCACCCGGTGGCTGTGCGCGAAGCGGAGTGGGTGCGGCTGCTCACCGGTGGCGACCGACACGCATTCGTGAAGCTCCTCGCTACGCGAGACATCACGCTCGACGAAGCGCGCCGCGGCTTGGCCGACGTCGAGGTCACGGACGTCGCCGTCCTTCCGGCCTGGGCACGCGACGTCCTCCTCCTGTTCTCGCCCGACGCGATGCCGCCTGATGACAGCGACGAGCCGATACCCCCGTTCGTGCTCGGCGAGCTCACGGACGGGCAGGCGCTCACGCTCATGGCCGCCGATCCGTCCGCGCCCTGGCCGCTGCACCGGGCGTTCGAGCCGCTCGTCCGCCGGGGCGCAGCGCATCTGCGCGATGTCGCGGCGCGATCGCGTGCGCCCGTCGCCGCCACGGCCAGGCGACAGCTCCTCGCGTCACTCACACAGCGCGTGAGCGGCCCCTGCACCACCCTGCTCTATCACAGGCTCACCCTGGCCGACGTGGTCGGCGATCATCCCGGGTCGGTAGGACAGACCGTGCAGGCCGCCTTCTTCGGCGACGACTCACCCGCGCTCGACCAGTGGTGGCGGCTGCTGCGATGCTACCCGGCGCTCGCGCGCCTCATTGCCGTGGCCTACCGGAACTGGTGCGACGTCACGGCGGAACTGATCGGTCGCCTCGATCGCGATCGCCACCGGCTGGAGGCCGCCTTCGCGGCGCCGGGGCTGGGCGCGCTCGCCGAGTGCATGCTGTGCATGGGCGACTCGCACGATCACGGCCGCACGGTGGCGATGTTGCGCTTCGCCGGGGGCGCGCGGGTCGTCTACAAGCCCAAGGACCTCCGCGTTGCCGCGGCGTACATGCGGCTCCTGGCCTGGCTCGATGCGGCCGGGCTCGACCCCGCGCTTCCCACGCGCCACATCGTTCAGGGCGACGGCTACGCCTGGGAGGAGTTCGTGAGCGACCGGGAGTGCGCGTCGCTCGACGACGTGCGCCGTTTCTACATGCGCATCGGCATGCACGCGCGGCTCGTGCAACTGCTCGACGGCGTGGACTTCACGGGAGACAACGTCATCGCGGCAGGCGATGCTCCCGAGCTGGTGGACCTGGAAACGCTGCTCACGCCGCGGATCCCCATGCCGGAGCCGTCGCCCGGTTACGACGACGCACTCGCACGCGCGTTCGAGTCACCAGCACGCGGTTGCCTCGTCACCGCCAAGGTCCTCGGCGAACGGGGGCGTCCGGCGGCGGAGCTGGGTGCGCTCGCGGCCTCGGCCGAGTGCATCGCCCCGTTCAAGCAGCGCACCGTGCGCCGCACCGACGCGGGGCCAGCCCTCGTGGACATCTATCCCGAGTTCCCCACGTTCCGCGCCGCGCCGTCGTGGAACGGCATGCGCGTGCAGTCGACGGCGTACTTCGACGACGTGGTCGCCGGGTATGTCGCGATGGGAGAGCACCTCCGGCGAGTGCACGACCGCCTCGCCGCCGCCGACGGCCCGCTTACCGACATGCAGGACGTAGTAGTCCGCTGCCTGTGCCGCGACACCCACGTGTATGCGCGGATGCTGCAGTCGAGTCTCACGCCGGCGCGGCTCCGCGACGGCGTGCAGCGCGAGCTGTGCCTCGAGCGGCTGTGGAAGGCACGGTTCCCAAGCACGGCCGTGGTCCCGGCGGAGATCGCCTGCCTGCGTGACGGCGACATCCCGATGTTCACGTCGATCGCCGGAACGCGCCAGTTGTTGCACGAGCGCGCCGTGATCGCCGAGCGCTTCTTCACCGGAACCGCGTGGGAGCGGCTCATGGAGCGCGTGCGCTCGCTGCCGGAGACCACGCGAGAGCGGGACCGTGAGCTCATCGAGAGCGTGCTGTTCACCGTCGATCCGCGCATCCGCCGGGGCGTGGCAGCCGTGGCGCCTGCGCGCCGCGGCGTCGCCGACTGGACGGCGGCGGCCGAGTGCGTGGGTCGTGAGATCGTGGACGTCATGATCCCCACGGCGAGCGAGCCCAAGTGGGTGGGCGGAAGCCATCGGCCGTGGAGCGGGTGCTGGTCATTCAGCGTGCTCGGCGACGATCTGTACAGCGGCGCGGCGGGCATCGGCCTCGTCCTGGCCGATCTGGCGGCGGCCACCGGCACGGCCGCTTTCGAGCACGCCGCGCGTGGCGCGCTGCGCGGCGTGAGCCGCCGCCTCGCGCGGGCGCACACCCAGGCGTCCGCCGATCCAGTCGGCCATCCACCGGGTGCGATCTTTGGCTGGAGCGGGGGGCTGTACGCCTGTGAGCGCGGCGGCCGACTCGTTGCCGACGAGGACTCGGGCGCCGCGGCGGCCGAGTTGTGGCACGCGCTGGCGCGCGATGGCGAGGAGGGAGTGTCGGAATTGCTCGCGCGCAGCGACGCATGCGACGTGGCCACGGGAGCGGCGGGACTGCTCCTGGTGGCCCTCGCCGTGGCGAGCGGCACGGACCGGGAGCGCGAGATCGTGGCGTCGGCCGCCGCACGCTACGTGACGGCCAACCTGCCGAGCGACGAACGCGAGAACCCGCTGTACCCGCCCGACGCACAACCGCGAGGGATCGTCAGCGAGGCCGTAGGCGCTCGGCTGGCGCTCGCGCGCCTGAACGCGCGAGCCGCCCGAGCCACGCCGGTCGCCTCGGCCGAGGACTCGCTGGTGCACCTGCGCTCGAGCGCCGATCTCACGGCACTGCTTTCGTTGGCCGGCAGCGATGGCGTGACGTGCCAGGCGGCGCTGCGCGCCAGCGAGGCGCATCTCGCCGAGCTCCCGCGCGACACCGATGGGCTGGCGTGGCTCGAGCGGGGAGAGCTCGCGCTCGCCGCGTACGCCGCGACGAACGGAGGCGACTACCTCGCCATCGCGTGCGATTCCGGCGAACGGCTCTGGGATCTCAAGGAGCACACCAGGCGATGGCTGCCCGAGTGCCTGCTCGCTGACCGATACAACCTTTCGGCGTTCGTTGGCCTCGGCGCGATCGCGCACTTCTTCCTGCGGCTGGCGCATCCCGGACGGACCCCGTCGTACCGCATCCTGGAGTGACCCCCATGCAAGCGTCCACACAAATGGCGCGTCGAGCCCACGGACCTGCTGGCGGAAGCGCGCGAGATCCGAAACTCGAGTGCCCCGTGATCGCCGGCCAGACGCTCGCGGCATTGGACGCGTCGCTCACGCGCTGATCCCTGCACCACGTCCTGCAGGGACGGCGTGCGCGCGCCCGCCACTCGTTACCAGACGGCGTACAGGTTCCACGCCACGTGCATCAAGATGGGAGCCACGACGGACCGCGAGTAGTAGCGCGCCGCCCCCAGCAAGAGCCCGTCCACGAAGATCAGTGCCACCACCCCCCCGCTGTACGAGGTGTGAACGACCGCCCACCCGGCGGCGAGCAACACGACCGCGCCGGTCACGCCCACTCGCGTGCCAACCAACCGCGCATAAAGGCCCCCGCGAAACACCAGCTCTTCCGCAATCGGGCCGAGGACGCCGACCGCCAAGACGCGCAACATCGCGACGCCGAGCGGGGTTTGCGCCCAAGTCGCGAAGTCCCAGGGTCCGCGCCAGCCCCAGATCGCGTTCGACCCCAGCATCCATACGACATAGATAGCGAGCCACAGTCCCGCCTGCTTCGCGCCGGGCCAGGCAAGGCCGAGCTCCTCGCGCCACGACAGCCAGCGCCGGCGCGCGACGACGAGTACCATCGCCGTCACGAGCAGCGGCACGGCCACCTTCACGAGGGTGCGTTCCAGTTGGGTGGTGTCGGCGGTCACCGAGCTACTCCCACGAGTGCGGGCGCGATCGTCACGGGCGCGGCAACAGACTGCCCACCACGTCCGCGACCAGGGCATCCCACGAGGCCGGGCTCCGCACCACCGGCAACCCGAGGCGCACGGGCGTTGGACAGCAACAGGCCTTCGTCCGGTTCCACAAGGAAGACCGACCGCACCCGCCCAGCGACAGGCACCCCAAGAATGACCCGCTGCGCGGCGAGCGTCGGCAAGATCGCATCCCCCTCGAGGATCAGGGGCGCAGCCGCCGCCACGTGAAAGGCCACGACGATCTCCAGCGCGCGCGACACCACCTGGGCCGCGTCGATCCAGCGCGCGCACAGCTCCTCGGGGGAGAGTTGGGCCACCGCCTGCGCGTCGCGGAACAGGTGCAGAGCCGGCTGCTGTCCTCTCAACTCGCCTGCGTCCCCAACCCCCCGCATTCGTGCAACGGCCGTTCCCGGCCATCGACCCAACGGTCCGCGGCTGCCCGGCCATACTATCCGCGGCAGGCCTGCGTCGCAAGCTTAGAGGGACGACAACGGCGTCGGCAGGCGGGCACGTCATCGTCAGGTGATGGCCTGGACCGGGTCACGCCGCGCGACACGTGGGGCGTGAGGCCCAGGGCCACGACCTTCGCGACGATCTGCTCGAGATCGTGCTCGGAGGCGTTGGGACGCAGGACGATGATCATCGACATTCCCTCGCGTGACCGGAAAACGAAACGGCCCCGGAGGTCCGGGGCCGTGTAGGTTCGCATCGCTCTCCTGTTACTGCACTACTCCGCCTGAGCGCACGATCCCAGCGACCCCGTCGGGGCCGAACCAAAAGAAGCGGTAATAGGTCGTGCGCGGCATGGCGGGAGGTTATCCGCGGCTGGGCTGTCAAGCCGAAGCAACGCCTGCCGACGTCATGGCGGTGGGAGCCGGACCGGCTGCTGAGGCACTGCGATGCTCCAGAGCTGTCTGGTCCAAAGCCGCTTGCCGCTCTTGGCGGCGGTGGCGGTGAGCGTGGCGGTCGCAGCGTAAGACAGCGTGAACTTGCGACCACGCAGGACGGTGGCGAACGGGTAGGGCGGGTTCGAGATGGGTTTCGCACCATCCACACGCGTAGTGGGCGAGAGGGAAACAGTCCCGCTTCTGAGCTCGACATCCGCAAGTCCGGAGACGCTGTAGGGTCTTAGCGTGGCTCCGCCCGGCCCGCCGTTGATGACTATTTCCCACCGGAGGCGGGCTCGGTCGCCCTCGATGCGGACGTCGGTCGTCAAGGGCTCGCCCCACGGTGCCAGTGCGGGGCGGCCCCAATCCGCGAGCGGGATGGGCTGCGATGTCTCCACCTCGGCTCCGCTCACCGGATCGAGCTGGGTCACCTGGAGCGCGCTTGCGAGCGTGTCAGGCTGCTCGAGGACAATCACTCGACCGTGCCAGATCCCCACCGGTCTTGCCGGACCGTGCGTGCGCCACTTCACCGTCCCATCGACGAGAGCCAAAGCCGCGGTCGCGCCGGCGTCCGTTTGGACGTAGGCCACGCGCGCCGCGGGATCGGCCACGCCGGCGGGAAATGGGACAAATGGCGCGGCGGGAGCCGCCCGCACGGCCCAACCCTGCGCCGGTCCTCCGCCCCGCATGACCCAGCCGCTCGGCGCGAGTTCCGGCCCGCCCGGCAGGGTGTACGCGCCCACGCTCCGGTGGTACGCGACCACCAGATCTCCATGGATCAATCCCGCGACGGATCCGCGTTCGTCGACCGGAAGCTCGCACAGTTGAGTCAGTTTACCGTCGGGGGAGATACGTCCCACCCGCTGGTTGTCCACGAGGAGCACGGAGCCGTCACTCAGCAACAGGAGCCCCAGCACACGCGTGTCCCCCGCGGCATGCGAGAGGCGCCAGCGCTCCTGGCCCGCGGAGAAGCCGGTCACGGTCAGCATGAACGGCGGGGGTTGGCAAGAAGGGGAGTTGGGGGGGCAGTAGCGGGACATGGGAGCAACCACTGCCGTGACCACATGCTCCTGGTCGAACACGATCTCTCCGCCACTCACGGCCATCGAGGCACCGAAAGGCACTGCGGAGTCCGGAATGACCGCCTTACGGTTGCTGTCCAGAGCGATGATCGGAGGCCTGTTACCAGAGGTCTGGGAAAAGAGCACATAGAGACGATCTCCGTCCGCAACCATTCTTGCGGCCGCTCTGTCGATGCGGGTTCTCCACATCGGCCTCCCGTTGGGCGCGGTGGCCGCCAACCAGGCGGCGGATGGGCCTGCGGCGATTGCCATCACCAGCGCACGACCCACCCGCACCGCGGCGCCGGTTTCCAACTCCGTCTTCTTGGGAAGTCCCGCCTTTCGCAGCTCGGGGGCGAGATCGGCCTGGAGATCGCGGGACCAGACGATCCGGCCGTCCGATGTCCGGAGACCCTCGACCGTGGACTGGAACGAGACGACCAGCAGATCGTCTCGCATCAGCGAGGCGTTCAGCGCAATGGGCCCCTGCAGCTTCGCGCTGAGCGGCCTCCGCCATCGGGTCCTCCCGTCGCGGACCGCAACGAGCTCAGGGGGGGGCCCCGTGTTTTCCCACCAGAACACGTCACCCGCCGAGTCGCTGACGAACGGCGGGCCCACATAGGCGGTGGTCGGCGGGGGCTCGTAGATCCAGCGCTGCGGACAGGGCGCGACCCGCTCTGTTGCGGCCTGGGCGCTGGCGTTTGGCGCGCACAACCAAGACGCAGCGGTGAGCGCGCCGATGCGGAGAGGAAGCACTGAAGAGCCACCGGTCGGATTTGAACCGACGACCGCTCGATTACGAAT
>WNGL01000573.1_pt1 | contig 43471 bp, 39 predicted proteins | sample 5400591 | NCBI WGS metagenome assembly WNGL01 (sample SAMN13153377, study PRJNA577476) | soil metagenome | isolation source: 80 cm soil or saprolite under Garry oak tree replicate 1 | place: USA:California | collected 2016-06-15
GAAGCTCTAGCCGCCTGCGATTCTTTCCGCTCTTCCCGTGCCGGTTGTCGCTTCGGCCGGTGGGAAATCTTTCCTGAGAAATTCTTTCTCCCTCATCGCCCGCTCCTGGTCGACTGCGCCCATTCGGCGCTTGGGACCAGCGATTCGGAGCTCCCGACCTCTCGGAACGAGTAGACCGGACCTGAGGGAGCGGTGGCACACCCCATGCTGGACTTGCTTGGGCAAAATGAGCCCCGACGCCTTTCGGTCTGGCGGCGGCGTGGGTCACTCAGGCCATAAGAGTCAGGCCACAAGTCCGGCCATAAGGAGGATGCTCATGATGCGATATTTCAGCGTCGGGTTCGCGCTCGGTCTGCTGTTGACGGCGTCCCCCATCTGGGCCGCCAGCAGCGAACGGCATTCCGGCGTGGTCGTGGCCGCCGATCCGGGTCGGGGCACGATCACCATCGACGAGATGGGCCCTTGGTATGGTCCCGCCACCGCCCCCGCCCGTCGCGTCTTCCAGATTGCTCCGGGCACGCGCTTCGGCCTGGCGGAGCGGACGCCGGACGGAAACCTCGGGTGGCCGTGGGCGTACACGGAGCGCTCGCTAGAGCTCTCCGACCTTCGGGCGGGAGACTTCGTCACCATCACGACCGAACCTCAGGGAGCTCGCGCGGTCGCCGTCCAGGTGCAGGCCGTGCGTCCCACCGCCGAGAAGTAGTAGCCCGCTGAACACAGGGCCGGACAGCCCGCGGTGAGGGCTGTCCGGCGGTGGCCTGCCCCTATCACCAGGAAAATACCCTCAGCAAGTTGTGGAAGTCGTCCGTCCAGACGCCCACGCGAGGGTCCACCTCGAGCTTCTCGGCATTCCACTTCTCGTCGCGCGCCATGTTCCCCAGGGCCTCGCGCGTCCGGGCGAGCACGGCCCAGGTCGAGCTGGTGGCGCCGTCGGTGGCTGGCGCTTCGTCCGACCAGATCACTCCTTCGAGCCGCGCGTCCTCGGCGAGGTTGGCCACCACCGGCTCGAGGGAGAGATAGCGGTTCGAGAGATGGAGCGCGAGGAGGCCGCCCACCTTGAGCATGTCGAAATAGAGACGCAGGGCCTCGCGCGTGAGCAGGTGCACGGGGATGGCGTCGGAGCTGAAGGCATCGACCACGATCAGATCGTAGTGCTCCCCGGGCCGCTCCTTCCGCACCGCCTCCATACGGATGCGGGCGTCGCCCATCTCCATGCGCACCGAGACGCCGCGGGTGGCCGCATCCGACAGGTAGGTGAAGTATCTGCGGTCGAAGGCGATGTCGCGAACGAGCGGATCGATCTCGTAGAAGGTGATGGCGTCGCCGGGCCGCGCGTACGCCGCCAGCGTCCCCGTGCCGAGGCCGATCACGGCGCTGCGCCGCGTGGTGCTCCGCCTGTCCAGCTCCGCGAAGAGTCGCCCGATGGGGCCTTCCCGCGTGTAGTACGAGAGTGGCTCGCCGCGCCGCGCGGGATCGCGGCTCTGGCGGCCGTGCAGGGTGGTGCCGTGACGCAGCTCCGTGTAGCTCTCGTCGCGGGAGACCTGGAGCACGCCGAAGAAGCTCCGCGCCTGGCGGATCTGATCGTCTCGCCGCGCGTCGATGGAGCCGGACACGAGGAGCAGGCAGCCCAGGGCCACGCCCATGACCCAGGGGCGCCGCCGCAGGGAGAAGACCCCGGCGAGTGGCAGTCCGTACATCAGGATCTTGTTGAGGGCGCGCCGGATCGGGGTCAGCCACGCCACGGCCGTCTCCGACGGGATCTTGAGGAGACCGGTGAGAAACTCGAAATCGATCCGCACGGAAAGCGAGTCGGAGTAGAGCACGAGGCCCAGCGCCACCACGGCGAGGGCCTGAGCCAGATCCACGCGAAGGCTCCGCGAGGGCTCGGGGTCTCGAGCGCTCAGGAGCACGCCGGCCAGCACCATCACGAGGGGATACTCCACGAGCGAGTGGAAGACGACGGGGGCGATGAGCGCGTTGAAGAGCCCGCCCAGCACCCCGCCCACGGAGAGGAGCAGATAGAACCCGGTCAGATATCGGGAGCTCGGCCGGCTCCGCGCCAGCTCGCCGTGGCAGGCGAGCGCCACGAGTAGAAGCAGCAGGAAGTGCCAGAGCATGGTGATCCAGATGCGCTGCTTGAACCCCGAGACCATGAGGAAGAGGACGGTGAGGATGACGGGCAGCGTCGCCCTCCTGACGAGCCGGTGGAGCCGGTCGGGCCAATGGCCGAAGGTCAGGATAAAGCTCAGCAGGTAGATGGCGAGCGGCAAAACCCACAGCAAAGGCACGGCGGCCACATCTGTCGTGATGTAGGTGGTGGCGCCGATGAACAGGCTCGAGGGTATGAAGGCGAGGACGATCCAGAGCAGCCGGCGTCTCATGCTCGGCGGCTCTTTATCCAGCATCGACGCGGGCAGCATCGACGCGGGCCGGATCGACGTGAAGGAGGCCGGCGGTTCCGACGACTCGGCCGGCGCGGGTCCGCCCAGCTCCGGGCCGGCCGGCGCATCCGATGAGGCCACGGGCGCGGGTGCCGCCGCGCGCCGCCACAGCACGAAGGCGCAGAGCGCGATCAGGACGGCGAGAGCGACATACCCGATGCTCCAGAGCCGGGTCTGCGTCATCCAGCTCTCGCCGCGCACGTGGAGCCGCGGCTCGATCAGGATGGGATAGCCCAGCAGGGCGAGCATGCTGCCGAGATTGCTCGCGGCATAGAGGAAGTACGGATCGCGGGCCGCCGGATGCCCCGTGTGGCTGAACCACTTCTGGAGCAGGGGGGCGGTGGCGCTGACCACGAAGAAGGGCAGCCCCACGGAGACGGAGAGCAGCAGGAGCACGTCCAGCACCGGGTTCGCATCGCCCGCCCGCAGGAAGTGCGGGTTCACGGCCAGGGGCAGGACGGACAACGGAATGACGAGGATCCCCAGATGCAGGAGCGCCTGGCGTGGCGAGGCGCCAAGCCACGCCGTGCTGGCGTGCGCATACGCATAGCCGGCCAGGAGGGCGGCCTGGAAGAAGACCATGCACGTGCTCCACACGGCCGGCGTGCCGCCGAGGAGCGGGAGGATCATCTTGCCCACCATGGGCTGGACGACGAAGAGCAGCGTCGCCCCCACGAACATGGTGGCGGAGTAGAGGAGCAGGATGGCGGCCAGCGCGGGCCTCTACTGGATCACGTGGTCGGCGATGGACAGGACGGGAGCGGGGGAGCCACGTGCCCGGCCCTACGCCGCGAACTCCCTCAGCACGCGCCCGGGGCGGCCACAGTCGGCCATCACACCGCGCTCGTCGGCGGTGCGCACGCCGTTGACCCAGACACCGTGGAGGCCGACGGCTGGCGTATCGAGGCGCGAGGCGCCCGTGGGCAGATCGTTCACCCGGCGCTTCTCGCCTCGCCCGACCCGGGCGGGATCGAAGAGCATCAGGTCCGCCCACGCCCCCGGCACGAGACGCCCCCGGTCCTTGATGCGATAGGCGTCGGCCACCGTGGTCGTCACCGCGCGCACCGCCTGCTCGAGCGTGAGATCGCCGCGCTCGCGCACCCAGTGTCCGAAGAGATGGAGACCGAAGCCCGCGTCGCAGAGGAAGGAGAGATGCGCGCCCGCGTCCGAGAGCGCCACCGCCGCGCAGGGATGCCGCAGGAGCTCGGAGACCTTCTTCTCGTCCGTGTTGAAGAGCCGGCAGTCGAACATGGTCTCGAGGTCGTCGGCCAGCCCCAGGTCGAGGAAGACGTCGAAAGGCTCGCGCTTCTGCTCGCGGGCCAGCTCGCCGATGGTCTTGCCCTCGAGCGGCCTCAGCTCGGGCTTCTTCGCTTCCGCGATGGTCAGATAATCCCAGTTCGCGTTGCTGATACGATTCGGCACGCCGGGCTCGCCCATCTCCCTGGTCAGGGCACGCCGGAAGCTCGGATCGGCCAGCACCTGCCGGTAGCGCGTCTCGTCGGGCGCGGTCAGCGCGGGGCGCCATGCCATGAGCGCCTCCAGCGGATAGGGGTGGCGCAGGGTGAACTCCATCCCCAGCGGGAAGCAGCCCACCTGCGCCCAGAGCTCGCGGCCACGCGTGCGCGCCTGCTCGATCTCGCCCAGCTCCCTGAAGACGCGGGTGGGATCGCCCGGGTCCACGAACATGGCCGCGATCATGACGGGCCGGCCGTTGGCACGGGCGATCTCTTCCAGCCACGGGATGGTGGACGTCATGCCCTTGGTCAGCATGAAGATGCCGCGGCCGGCCTCACCCAAGGCCCCCGTGAGGGCCAGCATCTCCTTCTCGTCGGCGAGCCGGGAGGGCATGGGAATGCCATTTTCCCCGTTGTGCTGCTCGAGGGTGGAAGTGGCGAAGCCAATGGCGCCCACCTGCACGGCCTCGAGCACGATGCGCCTCATCTCGGCGATCTCGGCGTCCGTGGCCGTGCGGCTGGCCGCCTCCTCTCCCAGCACGTAGGTGCGCACCGAGGAATGCCCCACCAGGGAGGCCACGTTCGGCACCACGCCCCGCCGCTCCATCGCGCCCAGATATTCCGGATAGCTCTCGAAGTCCCACTGGATGCCCGCCCGCATGGCGTCGAGCGACATGCCTTCGACATGGGTGAGATTGCGCATGATCAGGTCGCGGTTCTGGGGCCGGCAGGGCGCGATGGTGAAGCCGCAGTTGCCGATGACCACCGTGGTCACGCCCAGCGACGTCGACGGCGTGGCGAAGGGATCCCAGGTCAGCTGCGCGTCATAGTGCGTGTGGATGTCCACGATGCCGGGGGCGAGGCAAAGGCCCTGGGCGTCCACCGTCTGCCGGGCCGGGCCCAGGCCCTGCCCGACGGCGGTGATGCGGCCGCCGGTGATGGCGACGCCGCCGTCGCGCGCCGGAGTCCCCAGGCCGTCGATGATGCGCGCGCCCTCGATCACGAGATCATGCACGTTGCCAAGCCTCCTGTAGGTTCTGCGGTTACCGCGAAGTGGACGCGCTGAGCGTAATCTCCACGCGTCGCGTCGTCAACTCGTCGCAGCGCATCGAGTTCTTCAGTCGATGTGACGGGCGATGTGAAGACGCGCAGGGGAAGAGATGTCTGCCTCGGTAATCTCTCCGACCGACCGAGTAATCATGGCGCGAAGTCGTGACAGGGTCACGCGACACGGCCAGTCCCCATCGGCGCCTGGAAGGGCGGTTTCGAGGTCGAGCCGCGGTCCGGATGGGAAAGGAGGGACCAGAGCGGGCGCGCTGGCACAGCCGATGCTGCTATGAGTCTGGGGGCGAGGATCGCGAAAGCCCCCACTCGAGACGATCCCGATAACCAAGGCTGAAAACCCCAATCAGGAGGTCGACATGACGAGAGGGAAGACTCTACTTGGCGCGGCGCTCCTCGGAGTGTCCGCGCTCACTGCTTCCGCCGGATGGGCGTGGGAGCCTCTGGCGAGAATGGAGTTCGGCACTGACACCACGCTTCCGACAGTGACGCCGCCCCCGGTGGTGGTGGCGTCCCCGACGTTGCAGGCTGACCAGATCAGCGCCCGGCTCGTGCGCGCCCGCACGATCTACGCGAACCGGATCGACGCCGATCAGGTGCATGGTGTGATCTACCAGACGGGTGGCGTCACCATGAGTGGCTCCAGCTCGCTGGGCAACATCCGGGCGCCGGAAGTGACCGCATCGGTCATCTACGCCGACGAGATTCGCGCCAACGATGTGGTGGCTGACGCGATCTACGTGCGCAGCCTGCGTCAGCGATGACGCATGACCGGAGCCGCATAGTTTTGCACGGGTGATCTCGAGGCGACCCGCCGCGCCGAAAGGCGCGGCGGGCTTGCGCTATCCGGGAGCTCGACCTCTCCGGAGTAATTTCCTCACGCCGGGCAGGCACGGAGGTAGACTACGCGGGTGTCTCTGAGGTGTGATCCCGGAGAGAGGAGATCTCCATGAGCGAGCAAGGTGACCTGCTCTACGACCCGACGGCCGAGCCGAAGATCCTGGCCACCGGCCTCGCCCCGCGCCTGGCCAGTCTCCACGGCAAGCGCGCGGGCATCCTCGACAACAGCAAGGCCAATGCCGGCACCCTCATGCTGGCCGTGGTGGAGCGCCTGAAGGAGCGGTACGGCGTGCGCGACGTCGTCAAGCGCGAGAAGGGTATCGCGGGCCCGCCGTCGCCGTCGATCCTCGCCGACCTGACGACGTGCGACTTCGTCCTGGTGGGCAGCGCCGACTGAGGGTCGTGCACGTCGTGGAGTATCCACGGCGCCATCGTGCTTGAGCAGCACGGCATTCCCACCGTCGTGATAGGCACCAAGGAGTTCGAGTCGCTGGCCACGCTCGAGGCGAGGAACCGCGGGCTGGCTGAGCTGCCCCTGGCGCTCATTCCGCATCCCCTCGGCGGCATCCACGAGGAAGAGGTGGTGAAGAAGGCCGATCTCGCCATCGAGACGGTGGTGCGCGCCGTCACCAGGTCATGAGCACGGCGGGCCCCGCGGCCAAGACGTTCCGGCTGGACGGCTCCTACACGGCCATCAACCGCCTCTATCAGGAGCGCGGCTGGACGGACGGGCTGCCCATCGTCCCGCCCACGGACGAGGCCGTGCGCGAGTGCCTCCGCTGGACCGATCGCGATTCGCGCGAGGTGGTGGCCGTCCTGCCCCCGCGCCAGGGCGAGGCGACCGTGGAGCGCATCGCCATCAATGCCGTCATGGCCGGCGCCCGACCCGAGTACCTGCCCGTGATCATCACCGCCGTCGAAGCCCTCGCCGATCCCGACTTCAACCTCGATTCCATCCAGGCGACCACGCATCCCGTCGCGCCGCTCATGATCGTCAACGGCCCCATCGCGCGCGAGCTCGAGATCAACGCGGGCTACAACGCCTTCGGCCAGGGCTTTCGCGCCAACATGACCATCGGCCGCGCCGTGCGCCTGCTCCTGATGAATGTGGGGGGCGGGCTCCCCGGCACGGGAGACCGGGCCACCCAGGGCAGCCCCGCCAAGATGGCGTACTGCATCGCGGAGAACGAGGCGGAGAATCCCTGGGAGCCGCTCCACGTCGAGCACGGCTTTCCCCCCGACGTGAGCACGGTGACCACCATCGGCTGCGAGGGACCGCACAATATCCAGGACCACTACAGCTACACGGGCCTCGGCATCCTCAAGATCATCGCGGGGGCCATGGGGCAGGCCGGGAGCAACAACCTCCTCGCCGCCGGTCATCCCCTTCTCTCGCTCGGGCCCGAGCACGCCGCCACCATTGCGCGCGACGGCTACAGCAAGCGGCAGGTGAAGGAGTTCGTGTTCGAGCACGCGCGCTTTCCCTTGGCAAAGCTCGGCGAGGAGTACCAGCGCCACCACGTGGAGAGCGGGAAGGTGCCGGCCGCGCCGGATACCATGCTCCCCATCGTGAAGTCGCCCGAGGATCTATCGGTGATCGTGGTGGGCGGCGCGGGCAAGCACTCCTGCTGGCAGCCCACCTTCGGTAATCAGACCAAGCCCACCCGCCGCGCCATCACGCGCAAGGACGGCTCGCCCCTCCGAGCCATCGCCGACCTTCGCCCCTAGAGTCTTTCTAACCTTGTCGCAGGCCGCTCAAAAAGGTCCAGATGCGAGGCGGCGCCCGAAGGTCGCACGCGAGGCGTAGTTCTCATTCAGCCCTCGCCTCGCGGCCTCCGGCTCTCAGCTCGAACTGCCACGTACGTTGAGCGTGCGACCGAGGGCGCCAACGAAGCAGATGGGCCTTTTTCAGCGGCCTGCTAGAGGGTGGGCTCGCGGCGGTAGACCGCGTAGAGATTTCCGGTGAGACGAAGAGGGACGTTGCCGAGCAGCTCGGGCCGCTCCCCGGAGCGCTGGCCGCGCGAGACGTTGAAGCGCCAGTAGTTGACGCCCCCATCGGGACGGAGGACCTTGTCTTCCGACTGGACGTTGAAGTTCTGCACCTGGAGCTCGGCGGGCGGCTTGTCGCCGGCGCAGATCCCCGCGGCGTCAGGGGTGGCCAGGCACCAGGCCTTCCACGCCGCCGCCGCGCACCTCTGCTGGAGGTCGTTGAGCTTTGCATCCAGATCGCGAATGACGAAACGCACCACCGGCTCCCGCCGGGAGCCTCCCGTGTTCAGGACGTCGTCACCGAAGCGGTCGAGCCCCAGCTCGATCAGCCGCTGAAGGATCTGATCGATGGGCGCGTTGACGGGAAGCTCCGCGCGCAGCCTCTGCACCACCTGGAAGGGCGGCTCCGCATCCTGAGGGCGCGCGGGCGAATTTCTCAGGGTCCGCACGCGCTCGAGGAGCTGGAGCTGGCCTCGATTGCTGTCCAGATACCCGCGCACGAGCGCGAGCTGCTTCTCGAGCTTGTCGACGGCCTCGATGGGCAGGAGCCCGCCCGCCGCGACGCCCCCGACGATCACCGCGGCGTCCGGTCTCACCTCGATCGAGCACGTGCCGGCCATCTGATAGACCTGGGCGGTCCGGCCCGTCTGCCCCTGCGCCGCCGAGTGGAGCATGAGCAGCGCGAGGACCGCGACCAGGAGCCTGACGGCGACGCGAGATGTGCGCATGCCGTTCCGGGAAGCAAGCGGGGTGCCACGGCAAAGGTGCGGTAAGTGGCCGCGAGTACGGACACCCGGGATGGGCAGACGGGCGGGCGCCGACGACATGTGACAAGTGTCGTCAGAAGAATGCCCGTCGTTGACCGGAAATGCCGGCGGAGACAACCTGAACCGTGGACATCTCATGGGAGGGCTTCATGAGGAAAAGATCCTGGATCGCCGCCATCCTGATGATCGTCGCCATCGGCGTGGCGGGATGCGCGAGCATGTCGGATGAAGAGCGTTGCAAGAGAGACGGCGGCGTCTGGAAGTCCAAGGCCTGCGAGATGCCTAGCGGGTAACCTTCGAGATCCGGACTAGACGCCGCGCGCGATGCCATCGAGGATCGTCACGACCTCCTCGGCGCCGAGGTCGGTGTTCAGCAGGTCGAGCGGTATCGCGCCACCGAGTGCCCGGTTGGGCGTCTGCAGCCAGCGCCCTGCCTTGGCCTGGGCTCCCAGTACGTCCTCGGCCGACGTGGCCACGCGAGCCACGCGGAGCAGCCGGTCCGACTCGTCCGCCCTGAGGCGTCGCTCCTTCTTCCGGCGCGCCAATGTGCGCTCCGGAAGACCGATCACACTGGCCAAAGAGGCCAAGGGGATCCGGTAGCGTCTCGCAACCGCCGCCAGCGCGGCATAGGGCAGCTCCTCTCGAGTCCGACGAGCGACGGCGGAGTAGTCGGCCGGTCGCTCCCTGAGCGCGTCTCGGTGCCCGACGGTTTCCGCGATCATCATGACGGTGACCATGGCGCCTCCTTCAAATGGCGGGGAAGCGTACCGCTCCATGGCAAGAGGGTCAACGTCTACCGTCGGAGACGGGGGTTCAGCGCGTCGTTCAGGCCCTCGCCGACCAGATTGATGGCCAGCACGGTGAGGAGGATGGCCACGCCCGGAATGGCGCAGAGCCACCAGGCCACCCTGAGCACGCCGCGCCCGGCCCCTACCTGAAAGCCCCAGCTCATCACGTTGGGATCGGAGAGCCCGAGGAAGGAGAGGCCCGACTCGATCAGGATGGCGGTGGCGACCATGAGCGAGGCGAGCACGATGATGGGGGCAAGGCAATTGGGCAGGATGTGGCGGAAGATGATGCGCGCATCCGGCATCCCGAGCCCGATGCAGGCCTGGACGAAATCGCGCCGTCGCATGCCGAGGAACTCCCCGCGCACGAGCCGCGCCACGGCCGGCCAGGACACGACCGTGATGGCCATCACCGTGCTCGAGAGCGACGAGCCCAGCACCGCGACCAGGACGATGGCGAAGAGAAAGGCCGGGATGGTCTGGAAGAACTCCGTCACCCGCATCAGGAGATCGTCCACGACGCCGCCATAGAAGCCGGCGAGCCCCCCGAGCACGGTGCCCACGGTCACCGCCATCGCCGTCGCCACGAGCCCGATCAGGAGCGACGTGCGCGCGCCGTGCGTGATGCCCGCCGCCACGTCACGGCCGAGCGTGTCCGTGCCGAAGAGGTACTCGCCGAAGGGTGGGGAGAGCGGCTTGCCCGCGAGCCGGAAGGGGCTGCCCGGGCTGATCCACGGCGCGGCCAGGGCCAGCAGGACGACGGCGCCGAGGATGCAGAGGCCGAGCACCGCGGCCCGGTTCCGGCCGTAGCGGCGCGAGAAGGCGGCCATCAGACCACCTCGATGCGCGGGTCGAGCAGCGTGTAGAGAATATCCACGACCAGATTCACCACCACCACCGTGCAGGCCGAGAGGAGGAAGATGCCGAGGAGCAGGTTCAGATCGCGCGCGAAGAGCGACTGAAAGGCCAGGAGCCCGAGCCCCGGCCAGCCGAAGACCGTCTCGACGATGACGGAGCCGCCCAGCAGGCCCCCCGTCTGCAGCCCCGCCATGGTCACCACGGGCAGGAGCGCGTTCCGCAGCGTGTGGGCCCAGACGATGCGCCGCTCCGACAGCCCCTTGGCTCGCGCCGTCGTCACGTAATCCATTCCCGCCTGCTCCAGCAACGCCGCCCGCATGAGGCGCGTATAGAGCGCCATGTAGAAGAGGGAGAGCGCGCCCGCGGGCAGGATCAGATGCCGACCGATGTCGAGGGCGCGCGCCCAGCCGGTATTGAAGGCGCCGATGCTCTCCATTCCGCTCGTGGGCAGCCAGCCCAGCCGGATCGAGAACAGCACGATGAGCATGAGGCCCAGCCAGAAGAGCGGGGTGGCATAGGAAACGAGCGCGAAGATCGAGATGACGGTGTCACGCCAGCGATGAAGCCCCGTGGCCGCGAGGAGCCCGAGCAGCGAGCCCACCGTGACCGAGAGGACGAGGGTGGTCATCATCAAGAGGAGGGTCGGCCAGAGCCGGGCCACGATCAGCGTGAAGACCGGCTGGTCGTGGCGGAAGGAGTGCCCGAGATTCAGCGTGAGGATGTTCCGCGCGTAGGCCCAGAGCTGGAGCGCGAGGGGCTGGTCGAGCCCGAAGCGCGCGCGGAGCTGGGCCATGTATTCCGGCGTGGCGGAGCCTGCCTCGCCCGCGAGCACCGTGGCCGCGTCGCCGGGGGCCAGATGCAGGAGGAAGAAGTTCAGCACCACGATGGCCAGGACGACGGGGACGGCCTGGAGAAGCCGCCGCGCGATGAACCGGAGGCGTGGGCTCATCGGCAGCGCCGCCGGCCCCTCCCGCGGAGCCGGCGGTCAGGGAGGGAGGCTAGCAGGATGCCGAAAAAACTCGCAGGCTGCTCAAAAAGGTCCAGATGCGAGGCGGCGCCCGCCGGCCGCACGCGAGGCGTACTCTCTGTACGTTGAGCGTGCGGACAAGGGCGCCAACGAAGCAGATGGGCCTTTTTCAGCAGCCTGCTACGGCTTCTGCCAGGCCCGGTCGAAGCTGCCGTAGACGCCGAGCGGGCTCGTGATGATGTCCTGGAAGCGGTTGTTGGACATGTTGACGAACTGCATGTCGAAGAGCCAGACGATGGGGCTGTCCTCGACCACGGTCTTCTGGAACTCCTTGTAGAGCGCGGCGCGCTTGGCGGGGTTGGACTCGATCGTCCCCGACTTCAGCAGATCGTCCACCTTCGGGTTCGAGTAGCGCGTGCTGTTCACGAAGACCGTGCCCTGGCGGATCTGATCCGTCAGGTACTGCCGGTGCACGCCCAGGACGGGGTCGGCCAGGTTGTAGTAGAAGTCCGAGGTCAGGTCGAAGTCGTAGTTGGTGAAGATGCGCTTGAGCCAGGTGGGCACGTCCTCGTGGCGCAGGGTGACGTCGATGCCCACTTGTCCCAGGGCCTGCTTGATGTACTCGCCGAGACGCTGCCACTGCTCGCCGTAGGGCAGGATGTCGTGGGTGATCTTGAAGCGCATGCCGTCGGCGCCCCGCTTGAGCCCGGCCGCGTCGAGAAGCTTGTTGGCGCGCTCGATCCGGTCGGCGGTGTCGTAGCGCCGCACCTCGCTCGTGTACAGGCCCGTCTTGGCGAAGTTGGCGTTGAGCGGACCCGTGGCGGGGCGGCCGAAACCGAACCAGATATTCTCGATGATGAACTTCCGGTCCACCGCGTAGGCGATGGCCTGGCGAACTTCCTTCTTGTCGAGAGGCGGGTGCTTGCTGTTCATCTCGAGGAGCGTGATGGGGTTGACCATCGAATAGCCCTCGAGGGTGATGGCGATGTGGGGCAGGGCCTTCAGGCGGTTCACGTCCACGAAGGGGATGGCGTCGAAGGCGGCGAAGTGCACCTCGCCCTTCTCCATGGCCGCCGCGCGCGTGGAGGGATCGGGGATGAAGCGGGCCACGATGCGATCCAGATACGGCTGCCCCGGCTTCCAGTACTGGTCATTCCGATCGAGGCGGATGAACTGCCCCTTGTCCCACTCCACGAACTTGAAGGGCCCGGTGCCCAGGGGCTTGTTGGCATTCGAGGCACTCTTCGGATCCTGCCCTTCGAAGAGGTGCTTGGGGAGCATGGGCGACTCATAGCCCGAGAGCGCGCGCAGGATATAGGGCGCGGGCTGATCCAGCTTGAACACGGCGGTCGTCTCGTCCGGCGTCTCGATGTCGATCAAGGCGCGGAAGGTATTGGCCCCCCGCGGATGCACCTTCTTCAGCACCTCCATCACCGAGAACTTCACGTCGGCGCTGGTGAAGGGCTTGCCGTCGTGAAAGCGCACCCCGCGGCGCAGCTTGAAGGTGATGCTCTTGCCGTCAGCTCCCGCTTGCCATGACTCCGCCAGGCTCGCCACGGGGTTCAGGTTGAAGTCGTACTCGAGCAGCCCGTCGTAGACCTTGGCCGTCACCTGCCCGATCGGCCCCGACGTGGACAGGTACGAGGCCAGGGTCGGCGGCTCGGGCTGCACCAGCATGACGAGGGTGCCACCGCGCTTGGGCTGCGCCTCGGCTTCCCGAGACGGCGCGGCGGGCAGGCCGGTGAAGAGCGCGATGCCCATGATGACGACCATGCGGAGATGCCTGCGCATTGTGCGCCTCCTCTGGAAGGTGGGCGCCGATGTTAGCAGCGGGTGCGGCAGGGCGCAAGGCTTGGACGCCAGACCGTGATCGACGCGCGCGGCTCGAGGGGCGCAGCCGACTACGCGTCGGGCCCGCTGGGCGGGCGAACGGGCGGCTCGCGTCGAAGGTCCTCCAGCGGGATGTGGCACGCGAGCCAATGCGTGCCGTCCGCGCGCCGAAGCGGAGGCTCGACGTCCTCGCAGATGCGCCCCAGCTTGCTCGGACACCGCGTGTGGAAGCGGCAGCCCGATGGAGGGCGACGGGCGCTCGGTACGGTGCCCTCGAGCCTGACCGTGGCGGCCCGCGCGGAGGGATCGGGCACGGGAATCGAGGTGAGCAGCGCCCGCGTATACGGGTGATACGGCGGGCGGAAGATCTCGCCCACCGTGCCCAGCTCCACGAGCCGGCCCAGGTACATGACGCCGATGCGGTCGGCGAGGTGGCGCACCAGGCTCAGGTCGTGCGAGATGAACACGTACGTCGCGTCGAGCCGGCTGCGCAGCTCGGTGAGGAGATCGACCACCGAGGCCTGGCTCGAGACGTCCAGCGCGGAGAGCGGCTCGTCGAGGACGACCAGCTCGGGCCCCGTGGCGAAGGCGCGCGCGATGGCCACCCGCTGCTTCTCTCCTCCGCTCAGGGCGCGAGGCAAGCGGTGTAGGTAGCCGGCATCGAGGCGCACGGCCTCGAGCAGCTCCCGGACGCGCAACCGGCGCGCCATGCGTGGCACGCCCTGGATGGCGAGCGGGCGCTCGAGGATGGCCGCGACGCGCTTCGTGGGGTTCAGCGATGAGTCGGGGTTCTGGAACACGATGCGGACCACGCGGCGGAACTCCGCGTCGTTCGTGACCTCCGCGCCGGACTGCCGCCGCCGGACGGTCACGGCGCCGGAGGTCGGGGCCAGCAGTCTCAGCAAAAGGCGGCCGAGCGTGGTCTTGCCGCAGCCGCTCTCACCCACGAGCGCCAGGACCTCGCCGCCGCGCACATCGAGGGTCACGTCGTCGAGCGCGTGCACGGGCGGCCGCGCGAGCCCTAGCCATCGCGTGAGGGCGCCCGGCTCATCGAAGTGCTTCGTGAGACTCCGGACGCTTGCCACGGTCGTCGCGATCTCGTCTGAAGCGGCACCGAGGCGCCGTTCCTGGCGCACGGGCGGCGCGGCCATCGCCGTTTCCCACCGCAGGCAGCGTGCCACATGCGCGGGGCCGACGGTCGCCATCGGCGGTTGCGCGCGCGTGCACGCGTCCTCCACGAGGTCGCAGCGGGGCGCGAAGACGCAGCCGCCGGGCAGGCGCGTGAGGTCCGGGAGCCGGCCGCGGATTGGCCGGAAGGCGCGCGCCAGGTCGATGTCGGGCAGGGCGTCGAGCAGACCGCGCGTGTAGGGATGCGCGGGGCGATGGAAGAGCGGCGCGGCCGGCGCCGACTCCACCAGCTCACCCGCATACAGGATGCCCACCCGGTCGCTGACCTGGGCGATGACGGCGAGGTCATGGCTGATATAGAGGATGGCGGCGCCGATATCGTGTCTGAGGTCGGCCACGAGCTCGAGGATGCGGGCCTGCGTGGTGACATCGAGCCCCGTGGTCGGCTCGTCCATGATGAGAAGAGCCGGGTCACCCGCCAGCGCCATGGCGATGACCACTCGCTGCTGCATGCCGCCGCTGAGCTGATGCGGATAGGCGCGAGCAACCGCCGGCGGGTCGGGGATATTGACGAGCGCGAGCAGGTCGAGGGCTCGGGCCGCCGCGCCCGGCCGGGAGGCGAGCGCGTGGATCTCGAGCACCTCGGCGATCTGCTGGCCGATCCGCATCGTCGGGTTGAGGGCGGACTTCGGGTCCTGGTACACCATGGCAATGCGCCGGCCCCGAATGCGCCGGAGCGCGCCGGGGGCCAGGCGGAGGAGGTCGTCGCCGGCGAAGCGGACCGTGCCGCCAAGCACGCGCGCGTTGGGCGCGAGGTCGCCCATGATCGCGTAGGCGAGGGTGCTCTTGCCCGACCCCGACTCGCCCGCGATGCCGAAGACCTCGCCGGCCTCGACCTCGAGGCTGACCTCGCGGAGCGCCTGGACCTCGCCGCGCGGCGTGTCGAAGCTCACGGACAGCCGCTCGATCTGGAGAGCGGGCCCGGCCGCGTGCCGCGGCATCACGCACGCCCCGCCAGGCGATCGCGGACGCCGTCACCGAAGAGGTTGAAGCCGACGATGGTCAGGGCGAGGGCGAGACCGGGACAGAGGAGCGGCCAGGGCGAGAGAAAGATGTGCTGGCGCGCCTCGCGGATCATCAGCCCCCAGTCCGCCGTGGGCGGCTGCACGCCGAGGCCGAGAAAGGACAGGCTGGCCGAGGCGAGGATGGCAAAGCCCACGCGGATGCTCGCCTCGATCACGATGGGGGGCAGGAGGTTGGGCAGGATCTCGCCGAACATGATGTAGGCGTGCGAATCGCCCTGCGCGCGGGCCGCCAGCACGAACTCCTCGTGCTTCACGGCCAGGGTCTGGCTGCGCACGATGCGGGCGATGCCGGGGGCGCTGGCGACGCCGATGGCGAGCAGGGCATGCGCGGTGCTGGCGCCGAGCGCGGTGACGATCATGAGGGCCATGAGGAGCGCGGGGAAGGAGAGGAAGGCGTCGACCACGCGCATGACCACCTCGTCGGTGCGCCCGCCCGCGTAGCCGCTGGCGAGGCCGATGGGCACGCCGAGGAGGAGGCCGAGGGTGACCGCGCCCAGTCCCAGGAGCAGCGCGGGGCGGCCGCCGAAGAGCGTGCGGGTGAGGAGATCACGGCCGTACTGGTCGGTGCCGAGCAGGTGCTTCACGCCCGGTCGCTGAAAGCGATCGAGAATGCTCTGCTCCGCCACCCCGTACGGCGCGAGGAAGGGCGCGAGCACGGTGAGGGCGAGTACGCAGGCGAGGATGAGGGTGCCGATGGCCAGCGGTGGGTTCGCGCGGACGGCTCCGGCGATGCGATTCATTGATATCGGATCCGCGGATCGAGCCAGGCGTACGCCAGGTCCGCCGCGAAGTTGGCGAAGGCGTACGTGGCGGCGACGATGAGGATCGACACCTGCAGGAGCGGCACGTCGCGGTTCTGGATCGCGTAGAGAATGAGCCGCCCCATTCCCGGATACGCGAAGACCTCCTCCACCACGACGATGCCGCCCATGAGGTAGCCGAGGTCGAGGGCGATCACCGTCACCGCCGGCAGCAGCCCGTTCCGCAAGGCGTGGCGCCCGACGACGCGACGCTCCGTCGCCCCCTTGAGCCGCGCCGTCCTCACGTACGCCGACTGGAGGACCTCCACGAGCCCGGACCGCGTCTGACGGAGCACGTGGGCGAGCAGGACCAGGGTGAGGGTGAGGGTCGGCAGCACCAGGTGGGAGAGCCACGTGCGCAGGCCGGCGGCCATCGGCGCGTAATCGCCGGTGGGAAAGAGATGAAGCGTCGGCCCGGCGAGCACGAGGATGAGCACCATGCCTGTGACGAACTCGGGCACCGAGATCCCGATGTATGAGCCCGTGAGAATCGCGAGATCGAGCCACCGGCCGCGTCGGAGGGCGGCGAGAGTCCCGAGGGGGATGGCGACGAGGGCCACGGCGACGAGCGCGAAGCCCGCGAGCCAGGCGGAGTTGCGCAGCCGCAGCCCCACGATGGCGGTCACCGGCTGCTTCATGGCGAGCGAGTAGCCCCAATCGCCCGTGACCACGCCGCCCATCCATGCCGCGTACTGCAGGGCGAACGGGCGGTCGAGGCCCATGTCGCGCTCGAGCGCGCGCAGGCTCTCCGCGGTGGCGTACTCGCCGAGGATGAGGGTGGCCGCGCTCCCCGGCAGCACGTGGATGGCCACGAAGACGATCAGCGAGATGAGGACGAGGACGAGCGCGATCGACAGCGTCCGTCGCGCCACGTAGAAGGCCACGAGCTACATCCTTGCTCGGGAGGGCACGGAAACGGCTTGGACAGCGGCCTCCTAGGCTTTTTTCCGCGGCGCGTCGGCGGTGAGCCAGACCTCCTCGAGATCCATCTCGAAGTTGCTCGCGTTCAGCCGGAAATCCCGCACGTAGGCCCACTTGCCGCTCAGCTCGCTGCGGAAGAAGGGGATGATGAACGGCCCGTCGTCACGCGCGACTTTCTGGAACTGCGCGTAGAGGCGGCGCCGCTGCGCGACGTCGAGCGTCTCGCGCGCCTGCTCGAGCATCTTCACGGCCTCCGCGTGCGACGGCGCCCAGCGCCCCTCGTCGAGCCCGTCCTTGGGATGGTAGAGCTTCATGAGGATGGTGTCCGCCGTGGGCCGCGTGGCGTAGAAGCCGACGTAGGGCACGCCCTTGTTCCACACCTGGGCGAGATAGCGATCGTACGGCAGCACCTCGACGTCGATGTTGAAGCCTGCCGGCTTCGCCATCTCTTTGAGGATGACGGCCATCTGCTCGCGGATGGGGGGCGAGGCCGCCACGGAGATCTTGAACGAGATCCCGCCCCCGTGCCCGGCCTCGCGCAGGAGCGATTTCGCCTTGTTGATGTCGGGAGTGCGCAGGGGCAGCTGCGAATAGAACGTGTACGCGGAGGAGACGGGGTGGTCGTTGGCGAGCTCGCCGTGCGAGCCGTGGATGGCCGCCAGCATCTTCGTGCGATCGACGGTGTACTTGAGGGCCTCCCGCACGCGGCTGTCGTTGAAGGGCGGCTTGTCCGACGGCAGGATCACGTTGGCGAAGGTGCCGCCGGGAACGGCCATGGCGTCCGCCCCGGGCGTGCCCGCGACCTGCGAGAACAGGTCCGGGCTCACGTCCCAGATCAAGTCCGTCTCCTTCCCCTTGAACGCCGTCAGCTCGGTCGTCGGCTCGGGGAAGATCTTGAGGGTCACCGCGTCGAGGTAGGGCAGCCCGCTGCGGTAGTAGCCGGGGAAGCGCTCCACGGTGACGCGGTCGCCCGGCACGAACTCGCGCAGCCGGAACGGCCCCGAGCCGAATTCCTTGGCGGCGAGCGCCTTGAGGTCACCCAGCCCCTCGCGGGCCACGATGCGCGCCACGGGCAGCGTCATCATGGCGGGGAAGTCGGCGAAAGGCGCCCGGAGGGTGAAGCGCACCGTGTACTTGTCGATGGCGTCGACGCGCTCGATGGGGCCGATCTCGCCACGGTACGGCGAGGCCGTCTTGGGATCCAGGATGGTCTGCATGGTCGCCACGGCGTCGTCAGCGACGACCTCACGGCCCATGTGGAACTGGACTCCCCGCCGCAGCTTGAACGTCCACACGCGGCCGCCCTCGGAGGCCGCCCACGATTCGGCGAGGTCGGGCACCACCTCGCGCTTGACGTTGAGCCGCGTGAGGTTGTTGTAGAGCCAGCGCGTGGCCATCCACTCCGCCCCGCTGATGTGGGCCACCGGGTTGATGGTGCTGAGCCCGAAGGTGGCGCTGACGCGCAGGGTGCCCCCGTGCTTGTCGCTCTGGGCCCGCGCCACGGAGGGACGGGCCAGCGTCTGCGCGAGGGGGGCCGCGAGGCCGGCGCCGATGGCGGTGCTGCGAAGGAAGTCCCGCCGCGAATAGGTCATGATCGCTCCTCCCGCTCTTGCCCTCACGCGCACGTCTCCACGATCACGCGCGCGTACACGCGCGCCGCGTTGAAGAGGTCGCGCAGCTCCACCCGCTCGTCGGGCATGGTGTTGTACTTGCCTCCCGGCCCGTACACGAGCCCGATCATTCCCGCGCGCGACAGGTGCGCGGCGTCGGTGCCGTAGAACTTGTACGGGGCCACGTCCCCGATCTTCGGCTCCTCCCCGACCACCGCGCGATGCGCCCGGACGACCGTCTGCACGATGTCCGCGTCCCGCGCGACCTCGAAGGCTCCCATGAGCATCCGCTGCCCGCCCTGGTTCAGCCGCACGTCCGCCACCAGATCGGGATCGTCCTTCTGCATGCGCGCGATGAGCGCCCGGATGTCCTCCGCGACCATCTCCGGCGTCTGGCCCGGGCTGTAGCGGGCAGAGAACTTGATCGAGCAGCGATCGGCGAGGAGCGAGGGCCGCCAGTCCTGGTACTCGGGCCCGAGCCCGCCGCGGATGACTCCGATGCCCACGCGCCGGAGCCCCCGGTAGTCCGCCCGATCCGGTCCCGAGAAGGACATGGCGTTGAGGGCGGGGATGACCTTGAACATCTTGGCGATCGCGTCGACGCCTTCCTCCATCTTGGAGAGGTGCCGCGTTCGCCCGTGTATGGTCAGCTCCGCCTCGAGCGATCCCGCGTGTAGCGTGAGCGCCGAGTTGTCGGTCGGCTCCCCGACGACGAACCGGTCGGCGCGGACGCCCTGCTCGAGCATGTGCACCGTGCCCACCCCGCCCTGCAGCTCGCCGACGACGTGGGCCAGGATCACGTCCCCCCGAAGCCGGATTCCCGCCCGCTGTACCGCCTGCAGCCCCGCCACGTAGGCCGCGTCCGCGGCCTTCATGTTGGATACGCCGATCCCGTAGATGCACTCGTCGTCGACGTCGCCGCCGAAGGGATCCTTGGTCCAGCCCTCGCCCGCGGGATTGGTGTCGAGATGGCCGTTGAGCATGAGACTGGTGCCGCCGCCCGTCCCCGGCATCCGGCTGACGCAGTTGAAGCGGTCGGGCTGGACTTCCTGGAGCTCGACCTCGAGACCGAGCTTGGCGAGATAGTCGCGCATGAAGCGGGCGATGGTGCCTTCCTCGCCGCCCGCGGAGTAGCTGCGGATGCGCACCATCTGCTGGAGCAGCGAGACGAGCTCGCGAGTGTCGACGGCGGCGGCCGCGGCCTGAGCCTGCTTCTCTGTGTCCATCTCAGGCCGGAGCATCGGCAAAAAGAGCCGCCGGGTCAAGTGGGGCTCGGCTGACCCTCGTCGCGACTACGCCTTCGCCTTCTTCTTGGGAAGCACCTTCAGCGCGTCCTCGCAGGCCTGGAGGGTGGTCGCCACGTCCGCCGGCGAGTGCACGAGCGACATGTACATCTTCTGGTTGTTCTTCACCACGCCGCGCTTGACCAGCTCGGTGGTGAAGGTCTTGGACAGCGCCGCGTCCGCCCGCTGGACGGCGCGGTAGTCGACCACGGGCTCGTCGGTGAAGAGGACGTCGAAGCAGACGGGCTCCCCCACCACTTGAGCGGCCAATCCCGCCTTGCCCACCAGCTCGGTCAGTCCCGCCATGAGACGCCGGCCGGTGCCGTGCAGGGTGTCGTAGGCGCCGGGCTTGCGCAGCTCGGCGAGGGTGGCGAGACCGGCCGCGGCGGCGATCGGGTTGCCGTTCAGCGTGCCGGACTGGGAGATGAAGGTGCCCGTGCCGTCGAACCCGGGATCGAAGGGGCGCATCAGCTCTTCGGATCCGCACACCGCGGCCAGAGGAAAGCCGCCGCCCACGATCTTGCCGATGGCGGCCAGGTCGGGGACGACGCCGTAGTACTGCTGGGCGCCGCCGTACGCGAGCCGGAACCCCGTCACCACCTCGTCGAAGATGAGGAGGACGCCGTGACGGCGGGTGATGTCGCGCAGTCCCTGGAGGAAGCCGGGCTGAGGCGGCACCAGCCGCTGCAGCGGCTCCACGAGCACGGCGGCCAGCTCGTCGGCGTGGGTGGCGATGATGCCCTCGACCGTGCCGAGATCGTTGAAGGGGGCGATCAGCACCTCGCTCTCGATCGAGTGCGGGATGCCCGAGGAGTCGGGCACGGGCGCGGGGAAGGCCTTGGGTGCCCGCGGGGCGGAGCTCATCATGGAGTAGTCGTGGGCGCCGTGGTAGCCGCCCTCGAACTTCAGGATCTTGTCGCGCTGACGATACGTGCGGGCCACCCGCAGGGCGAAGAAAGTGGCCTCCGAGCCCGTGGAGGTGAAGCGCACCTGCTCGGCGCACGGCATCGCCTCGCAGATCTCCTCGGCCAGCTGGATGATGGGCTCGTTGACCATGAAGTACGTGCTGCCGCCCTCGATCTGCTTCTGCACGGCGGCGACCACGGCGGGATGCGCGTGGCCGAGGACGAGGGGGCCGGAGGCGAGCACGTAGTCGATGTACTCGCGCCCGCTCACGTCGTAGATCTTCGAGCCCTTGCCGTTCTTGACGACGAAGGCGGCATCGGCCGCGTACTTGTACGTGCCCAGCACGCCTCCGGGCAGGCGCTTGCTCGCGCGGGCCAGCAGGTCGGTTTCTCGGGCGGACCGCGCTCTCGTCGGCTCAGACATGGCCTACCTCGCGTGCATCGGGTGTAAGGGTGTACCGCACTCCGGACCCGCTACGGAAACTGGATCTCGCCGCCTCCGGGGCCTGGGCCCGACCTGCCGAGTCCGAGCTGATCGCGGCCCGGAATGACGATGGAGGAGGCGGCTTCCCGCCGCATCTCCTGAAGCTCCTGCATGGCGCGCTCGACGGCGGCCTTGGCGCCGGTGCCGAAGCGCTCGGCCGCTTCACCGAGGGAGGCCGCCTCGATCTCGAAGCTCAGCGGCAACGGCCCGGCGGCCGTGAGGAGCTGGGCCTCCCCGACGTAGAGAACCTTGCGGTTCGGATCGGTCAGCCCGTCCGAGGTGACGGGCGTGAGCACGCGGATCAAGCCCATTCGCCGATCCGTGAAGCTGTCCTCACGATAGAGGGTTGCGGGGTCCATCTTGAGCTCGAGGGCACTGGGCTCGCTTGCCATGGTTCGAGGCCTTTCCTCCGGTGTGAGTGGGGCTGCTCACCCTGATTATGGCATGCCCGTCATCCTTAGGTTTTGGTCGGAACTTTTCCGTCGCCACCCCCTCCTTTAAGTAGGGGGGCTTTTCGGCCCCCGTCCACCCACAGCCATCGGAGGCCCAGACCATGCCCAGAGTGGCCGACGTCGGGATTCTCGCCAAAGCCCTGGGCAGCGTCAGCCCGGGAAAGCCCCAGACCCATGAGGCGCTCACCGTTATTCCCCTCCTCGGGCCCGCGCAGGTCGAGCCAGAGTGGGTGACCATGGCCGAGGCAGGGAACCGCGCGCGAATCACGACGGTGGGCGAGGCCGGCCACGGGTCCGGTCTCCAGGTGGAGAATCTTGGTGATCTACCCCTGGCGCTCCTGGATGGCGAGCTCGTCGATGGCCCGCAGAGCCGCCTCCTCAACACGACCGTGCTCGTGGCGTCCCGGAGCGAGCTCATCATCCCGGCGTGCCACCTGGAGGAGGGACGGTGGCGCTACTATGACCGGCAGTTCGCACCCGGCCGCGAAGGGTTCGACTTCGTGTGCATCAATCGGATCCGGAGAGTGATCCGCGTCACCCCGCCCTTTCACGTCCGCTACGAGTCGGAGCTTGCCCCGGCGCGTGACGCGCTGGCGCCCGTCCCCGGGCAGGTGGGCGCCGTCGCCTATGTCGCCGGCCTCTGGGCGGGGCTCGAGCTCCTCGCGTCACCCGCTCTCTTCGCCCGCGCGTGGTGGCACCTGTGCCTCGGGTATGCGGGCGAAGCGTACTGGCGCACACCGGCCAGGCCTCAGGCGCCTTCGCCCTCGCGCATTCTCAGGATGCTGGCCAGGTGCCCCGTGGTGCCGGCGCCTGCCGTGGGCCTGGGCGTGGAGCATCGGTGGAGTGGCGCGAGACTGGCGGGCGCCGCGCTGGTGGCGGAGGGGCAGGCGGCGCACTTGATGGCCTTCCCAATCTAGATCGGGCAGTGCCATACTTCGGGAACGCCGAGAAGTCATTTCAGGGAGACGGGCCATGGGCAAGCGGTTGTCTCGGGCAGCGATCGAGGAGTACCGGCGGGACGGATACTATTTCCCCGTGTCCGTCTTGTCCGCCGGAGAGGCGCGGGAATACCGCGAGCGACTCGAGCTGATCGAGCGGGATCTGGGCGGGCCGCTGCGGGGCGTCTATCGGATCAAGCCGCATCTCCTGCTCACGTGGCTGGCCGAGCTGGTCCGGCATCCTGCCATCCTCGACGCCGTGGAGGACGTGATCGGCCCGGACATCCTGTGCTGGAACACGTCCTTCTTCACGAAGGAGGCGCGGAGCCCCGGCTTCGTCTCCTGGCACCAGGACGCGACGTACTGGGGGCTGAGCGAGCCGGACGTGGTCACCGCGTGGGTGGCCTTCACCGAGAGCACGCCGGCCAACGGCAACATGCGCGTGATCCCCGGGAGCCACCGGACACAGGTACCCCATGTCGACACGTTTCATCCCGACAACCTCCTCTCGCGCGGCCAGGAGATCAGCGTCGAGGTCGACGAGTCGCAGGCCGCCGACATCGTCCTCCAGCCAGGGGAGATGTCGCTGCACCACGTGCTGATGGTGCACGGCTCGGGGGCCAATCCATCCGCGGACCGCCGCATCGGCTTCGCCATCCGCTACATTCCCACGCGCCTCCGTCAGACGGGCGGCCCGCGCGACAGCGCGACGCTCGTGCGGGGCGCGGATGCCTTCGGTCATTTCGAGCCGGAGCCGCGGCCCGCCACCGACCTCGATCCCGCCATGCTTGCGCTCCACGCCGAGATCAGCGATCGGCAGGCGCGAATCTTGTACCGGGGAACCGAGAAGACGAGCTTCTGAGGCGGGCCGGTCGGCGTCGTCTTGACGTATCCCCGCAGCGACGTTGACAAGGTGACGGGAGCCCGGCGAGACTTGCGCCCGTGGACCCCGAGCTCCGTGAGGCCCTCGACCGGCTGGCGGCGGACCTGCGCGGCGAAATCCGCTCGAGCAACGGCGAGACTCGCGCTTATATCGACGAGCGGATTCTGATATCGACCGCCGAGACCCGCCGCCACTTCGATGTCGTTGCCGAGGCGCTTCGTGGAGATATTCGCGCTCTCGCGGAAGGGATGGCTCTTTCCAGTGAGAGATCAGACAGGCGATTCGCCGAGCAGACGGAGCGAAGCGGTGGACTCGAGGGCCGGGTCCTGAAGCTCGAGGTACGCGTGACAACCCTGGAGCGCGATCGTAAACCTCGCCGGCGTCGCCGGCGCCCATAGTCCGACCGGTGACGCGGAGCAGCTCGGCGCCAAGCACAGTCTTCGACGCGTTCCTGGCCACGGCGGAGGCCGCGCCCGACCACGCCTTCCTCTGCGCGCCGCCGTCGCCCGGGCGCGCCTATCATCCCGCCGGCGTCGAGTACACCTACGCAGAGGTGCGCGCCGAGGCGCTGGCCCTGCGCGAGCGCTACGCAGCGGCCGGCTACGGCCACGGCCATCGCGTGGGCCTCCTCTTCGAGAACCGGCCGGAGTTCTTCTTCCACTACCTCGCCCTCAATGCGCTCGGGGTGGGCATCGTCCCGATCAATCCCGACTATCGTCACGACGAGCTTCTCTATCAGATGGACCACTCCGATGCGGAGCTGGCCGTGTCGATCCCGGCCCGCGTGGCCGCTCTCGAGGCGGTGGCGCGCGAGCGCGCGAAGCCGCTGCCCGTGATCGATGCCGAGGCCCTGCCCGCCTCGCTGCCCAGGGCGAGCCCGACGCCACGCGCGGGCGCTCCCGGGCTCGGCAGCGAGTGCAGCCTCCTCTACACCTCGGGGACCACCGGGCGGCCCAAGGGCTGCATCCTCACCAACTTCTACTATCTGAACGCCGGGGCCTGGTATCGCGATCTGGGCGGGCGGCTCGCCATCGAGCACGGGCGCGAGCGCTTCATGAACCCGTTGCCGCTCTTCCACATGAACAGCCAGGCGGTGACGGCGACCTGCGCCATCCTCACGTCCAACTGCCTCGTTCTCCCGGAGCGCTTCAGTCCTCGCCGCTGGTGGCCCGAAGTGGCCGCCGCCCGCGCGACCATCATCCACTACCTGGGCGTGATGCCTCCGCTCCTCCTCAACCAGGAGCCCGTGCCCGAGGAGCGCCGGCATGCGGTCAAGTTCGGGCTCGGCGCCGGCGTCGAGCCTCAGCTCCACGAGGCTTTCGAGAAGCGCTTCGGCTTTCCTCTCGTGGAAGTGTGGGGCATGACCGAGACGGGCCGCATCCTGGCCGATCGCTTCGAGCCTCGGGAGATCCACACGCGCGCCTTCGGCCGGCCGCACGGCGGCCTCGAGGCCCGCGTGGTCGACGAGCGCGACGAGGAGCTGCCCGCGGACCGCGCGGGCGAGCTTCTCGTCCGCTGGAGCGGGCCCGAAGGTGCCCGCCACGGCTTCTTCGCGGGCTACCTGAAGAACGCGGAGGCAACCGAAGAGGCGTGGCGGGGCGGCTGGTTCCATACCGGCGACGTCGTCCGCCGGGATGCGAGCGGCATGCTCTATTTCGTCGACCGCAAGAAGAACATCATCCGCCGCTCCGGCGAGAACATCGCGGCCGCGGAGGTGGAGGCGTGTCTGCAGGCCCATGAGGCCGTGGCCCAGGTGGCCGTGCTCGCCGCGCCCGACGAGATCCGCGAAGAGGAAGTCATGGCCTGCGTGGTGCCCATGGCCGGCGCGACGGCGGATGCGCGGCTGGCCGCCGAGCTCTCCGACTGGTGTCTCGGCCGGCTCGCCTACTTCAAGGCCCCGGGCTGGATCCTCTTCGTCGAGCGCCTGCCCACCACGGGCACCCAGAAAGTGCAGAAGGCCCAGATCTTCCCGCGGGGCGAGGACCCTCGCCAGCGCCCCGGCGCCATCGATCTCCGCGCCCGCAAGAAGCGAACCTGATCCCGCCCCGCCACACTCTTCTCTGCTCCACGCGCGCCAGTGGTCGGGCGAGTGGCTGAATCTGACTCCGTCGCAGCACCGGAACGAGGCGGGCAAGCATTCAGTGTGCAGAAATCCGGACCCGGCAATTTGTTCCGATTCCTCGCCTGTCTTTTCGGACCCTCATGGAATTTCGCGGGCTTCGCGCTACCGGCACGGCCTATGCGGCATCGATATCGCGGCACAGCAAATCCGGGCTGTACGCCCGAGATCGATTGCGGTGCGCTCTCGGCCCCCATGAACGTCTACAACACGGAGCACAGAGTCCTCGAGCCGCTCCGGCCAACGGGCCGCGCGGTCGGCCTATACGTCTGCGGCATCACTCCCTACGACACGACCCACTTGGGCCATGCCTTCACCTATGCGGTCGCCGACGTGCTCGTGCGGCATCTGGAGAGTCAGGGCTTGCCCGTACGCTACGTCCAGAACGTCACTGACATCGACGACGACATCCTGGGCAAGGCGGCCGACGTCGGGGAGGACTGGCGCGCTCTGGGCAATCGCTGGACCGCGCACTTCATCGGTGACATGCAGCAGCTCAACATCCGTCCTCCGGATCACTATCCCCGCGCGACCGATGTCATCCCCGACATCGTGACCGCGGCTGCCGCGCTGGTCGAGCGCGGCCTCGCTTATGTCTTGGGGGGCAGCGTGTACTACGCCGTGGGCGCCTGGCCGGCCTTCGGCCGGCTCAGCCACCTTTCGCGCCCGGAGATGCTGCCGGTGGCCAACGCGCGCGGCAATCGTCCCCACGACCCGCGCAAGCGCGATCCGCTCGACTTCGTGCTCTGGCAGGCGCAGGCGCCCGGAGAGCCCGCGTGGCCGAGCCCGTGGGGACCCGGGCGCCCGGGCTGGCACATCGAGTGCTCCGTCATGAGCGCGCGCTATCTGGGGCCGACGCTCGATGTTCACGCCGGCGGCACCGACCTCATCTTTCCGCATCACGAGTGTGAGATCGCGCAGTCGGAGGCTCTCACGGGGCGCGCGCCCTTCGTCCGCTGCTGGCTGCACACGGCCATGGTCGAGCACGACGGTGCCAAGATGAGCAAGTCGCTGGGCAACCTCATCATGGTGCGTGATCTCTTGCAGCGCTGGTCGGCCGACGCGCTCAGACTCTACCTCTCCCGGCATCACTATCGCCGGCCCTGGAGCCATGACCTCGACGTGCTCGCGCAGGCCGACCGCCTGGCGGCGAAGCTTCGCACGGCCGTCACGCTCACAGGGGGGAGCGGCAATTCCCTCGACGGGACCGGCGCCGAGGCCGGGTTCACGGCCGCGCTGAACGACGATCTGAACACGCCCGTGGCGCTCTCACGGCTCGAAGGGCTGGCCGACGCGATCCTCGCAGCGGCGCAGAGTGGCCATGACGTCGGGGCGGCCCAGGCCGTGCTGCGCCGGCTGGCCGAGGTCTTGGGGCTCGTGCTGGACAGGGCGGAGGTCGAGGCGCGCGTCATCGAGGGCTGGCGCGCTCATCTCGGGCGCTTCACTGTCACGACGGCGACCCGATGATCCGACGAGCGGCGCACATCCCGATCCCTCGCGCCCAAGCGACCGGATGGCGACAGCAAAAGCCCGACTTTAGCGTGGCCGCACCCGCTCAGGAGGAAGCATGTTTCAGCCAAATCAGCGCGTGACGGTAGACCTGTCCGGCCTGGTGATCCAGGGTGTCTCGTTCAGCCAGAACGTCCAGAAGGCCATCGGCACAATCCTGGAGCAGGTGTCCACCGATCCGCCCGTCTACAAGGTCGAGCTTCTGTTCAGCTTTAAGGGAATCAAACGGGTGGACGTGCCCGAGGCGCGGATCCATGGGAACTGAGCGGGGCAGGAGGTGTCCTGGGTAAACGCCCGTGCCTCCGCGATCAGGCCGCCCTCCGCTTCGGGAAAAGGGCCGGCCGAGGTGGTGGTACGAGGTCGCGGTACAATGACACCGACACGCTCGTGAGTCACGGGCGCGGCCGAGAGGAGTGGAAGAACCGTCATGCCGTGGGACAAGCGCATCGAGCCGTTCCTGGACCGATACCCGGCGCTCCGCGCCATCGGCAACACGCCGCTGGTCCCGGTGAGCATCTTCGGCGACGAGCTGCCTGGAGTCGAGGTCCTGGCGAAGATGGAATGCCTCAACCCGGGCGGCTCGCTCAAGGACCGCCCGGTCTTGCGCATGCTCCTCACGGCCCTGGCGGATGGACGGCTCCAGCCCGGGAAAACCATCCTGGACAGCTCATCGGGCAATGCCGGCATCGCGTACGCCATGGTGGGGCGGATCATCGGCTCCCCGGTCGAGATCGTCATCCCCGAGAACGCCAGCGCCGAGCGCAAGAAGCGGATGCTGGCCCACGGGGCCCAGCTCGTCTACACGGACGCGCTCAAGGGCTACGATGAGGCGTTGCGGGAGGTGCACCGGCGCTCCCAGACCGACGCCCGGCGCTATTTCTTCTGCGATCAGTACAGCAACGAGGACAACTGGCGCGCCCACTACGAGACGACGGCGGCGGAGATCCTCGAGCAGACGGGGGGCCGGCTCACGCACGTCATCGCCGGGGTCGGCACGGGTGGCACGGTGACGGGCCTGGGAAGACGGCTGAAGGAGTACGACCCGAAGATCCGCGTGGCCTGTGTGCTTCCAGAAGTGTTCCCCGGGATCGAGGGCCTCAAGCCGCTCGGGAGCCCCGAGGATATCGTTCCCGCGATCCTGGACGAAAGCGTCATCGATGAACGGATCCCCGTGACGAGCGAGGATGCCTACCGGATGTGCGGGAGGCTCGCGCGCGCGGGCTTCTTCGTCGGCCAGTCCTCCGGCGCCTACATGGCGGGGGTCGAGCGCATCGCTCGGCGCGAGCGCGCGGGACGCTTCGTGACGTTGTTCAACGACCTCGGGGAGCGCTACTTCTCGACGCGTCTCTGGGAGTAGCGCGGACCTGGAGATTCACGGGACGCCCTGTTGACTGCTTGCTATGATGCCGCCGTGCGTCGCTGGCTCGTCGGCCACCTCCCGTCCATCATCGTCTTCGTGGGCGTGCTCGCCCTCTGGCAGTTCGCCTCCACGAGCCTGGGGATCCGCGAGTATATCCTGCCGGGTCCGGCCGTGGTCGCCCGCGCGCTCACCTCCGGGGAGATTCCGTGGGCCGCTCACGCCTGGACGACCGCGCTCGAGATCGTGGGCGCCTTCCTGCTCGCGGGCGCGGCGGGCGTCGTCCTCGGTGTGGCCATCGCGTGGTCGCCGCTCCTCGCCGATGCCCTCGTGCCTTTTCTCGTCTTCGTCAACACCCTGCCCAAGGTCGCCGTCGCTCCGCTCTTCCTCCTGTGGCTCGGTTACGGCATCTTTCCCAACATGCTGATCGGAGCGCTGATCGGATTCTTTCCCGTGGTGATCAACACGGCGGTGGGACTGACGCAGGTGGATCCCGAGATGCTCGACCTCGGCCGCGTGTTCAACGCGCCCAAGTGGAAAGTCTTCGCCAAGATCCGCATTCCGAACGCGTATCCGTACATCCTCAGCGCGCTCAAGATCACCGCCACGGCTGCCGTCGTGGGCGCCATCGTCGGGGAGTTCGTCGCTTCCCAGAGGGGCCTCGGCTACGTCATCATCACCACGCAGGGCAGCATGAACACGCCGGTGGCCTTCGCGGCTCTGGTCTGGATCTCGGTGGTCGGCCTCGCGGTGTATGGCGCGGTCGTCCTCGCCGCGCGCTGGATCGCTCCCTGGGCCGAGATCTCGGACTGACAAGGAGAAACCCCATGATGCGCCTTCTCTCCGCCGTCCTCCTCCTCACGGTGTCTCTGCTCGCCCTGGTTCTGCCGGGAGCGGCGCAGGCGCCCCAGAAGGTCGTCTTCGCCCTCAACTGGTTCCCCGTCGGCGATCACGCCGCCTACTGGGTCGCCCTCGAGAAGGGCTACTACAAGAGCAAAGGGCTCGACGTCGAGCTCCAGAACTCCAAGGGCTCGGGCGACTCGATCGCGAAGGTGGACACGGGTCGCGCCGACATCGGCTTGGCCGACAGCGCCGTGGTCATCGCGGCGGTGAGCCGCGGCGGCAAGATCAAGGTGGTCGGCATGGTCTTCGACAAGACCCCGCTCAATATCTGGAGCCGCAAGGAAGCGCCCATCACCAAGCCCAAGGACCTCGAGGGCAAGACCGTGGGCGCCCCGCCCGGCGACGGGCAGCGCCAGGTGTTTCCCGCCTTCGCCAAGCTCCACGGGATCGACCAGAACAAGGTGACCTGGGTCAACATCGAGCCCGCCGCCAAGATTCCCGCCCTCGCCGAGAAGCGCGTGGATTCGGTGGCCGACTACACGACGGGCCTGCCCTTCTACGAGAAGGCCATGGGCAAGGGCAACGCCGTCATGATGCCCTGGGCCGAGCACGGCTTCGATATGTACAGCATGTCCATCATCGCCAGCGAGAAGACGATGAAGGACCGGCCGATGATGCTGCGCGCCTTCCTGGAGGCCTCGTACATGGGCTGGCGCGATGTCATGGAGGACCAGAAGTCCGCGCTCGAGATCTTCAAGAAGCGCGTGCCCGAGATCGATCTGTCGGTGATCGAGCCGAACATGAAGATGGGGCTCGACTTGATGAAGACCGACCGCTACGCCAAGAACGGCATCGGCTGGATGGAGGAGAAGAAGATGTGTCAGTCGGTCGACCTGGTCAACACCTACATGGGGGTGCCGACCAAGGTCGAGTGCAAGGCGGTCTACACCAACGAGTTCCTGACGAAGATCGAGCTGCCGAAGACAATGCGTTAGCGGTAGCCAGTCGGAATGGCAATGCCGTCCGACTTCATCGCGCTTGATCGGCTGGGGATGACCTATGAGGCCCAGAGCGGGCCCGTCGAGGCGCTCCGGGATATCACCTTCGGCGTGGGCCGCGGGGAGTTCGTGGCCCTGGTGGGGCCGAGCGGCTGTGGCAAGTCCACCCTGCTGCGGATCGTGGCGGGGCTGAGGTCTCCCACCGCGGGTGACGTGACGGTGGATGGCCGCCCGGTGACGCGCCCCATCGCCCAGGTCGGCATGGTCTTCCAGGCGCCTGTGCTGCTCAAGTGGCGGACGGTTCTCGACAATGTGCTCCTCCCGGCCGAGCTGGCCGGCCTCGAGGCGAAGCGCTACCGTGACCGCGCGCACGAGCTGCTCCAGCTCGTCGGGCTCGGCGGCTTCGAGGCCAAGCTGCCGCGCGAGCTGTCCGGCGGCATGCAGCAGCGGGCCTCCCTCTGCCGGGCGCTTCTCCTCGATCCGCCGCTGCTCCTCATGGACGAGCCCTTCGGCGCTCTCGACGCCATGACCCGCGACGAGATGAATCTCGAGCTCCTGCGCGTATGGGGCGAAGGGTCCGGCGGGGCGGCGGGCAGCGACCGCAAGACCATTCTCTTCGTGACCCACTCGATTCCCGAGGCGGTGTTCCTCGCCGACCGCGTCGTGGTCATGTCCCCGCGCCCCGGCCGGGTCGCTCGCATCTGTCCCGCGGCGCTCCCGCGCCCGCGCACCGCGAAGACCCGGGCCTCGGCGGACTTCGGCCGCCTCACCCTGGAGATCTACGACATCCTGATTGCCCGCCAGGCCTGATTGGCGCATCATGGCGGCGCGCCGATCGCGCGCTGGGAGGACGATGATGGACCTCACCCGTCGGGACATGCTCACGCTGGGCGCTACCGTGGTCGGGACGGGCGTGATCGAGCTGGCGAATCCAGCCCGTGCGCACGCACAGACCCCGAAGCGCGGCGGGGTCTTCCGCATCCGGGGGGAAGACCCGGTGTCGGGTCTCGATCCCCATCTCGTGGTCAACCACCATCGGATCGCCACCAACCTGTCCTTCACGCACAGCCGTCTGGTCCGGATCAAATCGGGGGCCCAGGTGAAGCCGGGCACCATGCCCATCGAGCCCGACCTCGCCGAGTCGTGGACACAGCCCAACGACACGACGTTCGTCTTCAAGCTGCGCAAGGGCGTGCGCTGGCACAACAAGCCGCCCGTCAACGGGCGCGAGCTCACGGCAGAGGACGTCAAGTACACCTACGAGCGCTTCCTCACTCTCAAGGGCAATCCCAACCGCTCGATGCTCGAGCAGGTCGAGAAGGTCGAGGCGCTGGATCGCTACACCGTCAAGTTCACCCTCTCGGAGCCCTTCGCCTGGTTCCTCGACTATCTGGCCGCCACCGTGATGTGGATCGTGCCGCGGGAGGCTGTGGAAAAGTTCGGGGATCTCAAGAAGGCGGAGGCCTGCATCGGCACCGGCCCCTGGATGCTCGAACGATACGACACCAACGTGCGGCTGAGCTTCGTGCGAAACCCGAATTACTTCATCCCCGGCCTCCCCTACGCGGACGCGGTCGAGGTCGTGGTCGATGAGGACCCATCATCGAGGCTCGCCGCCTGGGTGACGGGTAAGTACGACTTCGCCCCCGAGTACGGCCAGTGCGTGCGCCGGCTCGATCTCGAGCCGGTTCGCCGGCGCAAGCCGACTCTTCAGACCCAGGATTTCACCGTGCTCTTCGGCGGCTACACCACGATGAAGCTCGACCGTGAGCCGTTCAAGGATGTGCGAGTCCGGCGCGCCCTCGCCCTGGCCTCGAACTGGAAGGAAATCCTGGAAACCAATGCCTGGTCTCAGGGGCACGGGCTGCCGAATCCGGCCATCCCCGCGGCGCTACGCGAATGGGCGATCCCGATCGATCAGCTTTCTGCGGAGGGCCGACGCCTCTACGAGCAGAACATTCCGGAGGCCAAGCGGCTCCTCGCGGACGCCGGTTATCCCAGCGGCATCAAGGTTCCCGTGGAGGCAACCCTCGCCTGGAGCCCGGACTACGTCGACAATCTCCAGGTCGACATGAAGAACTGGAAGGCGGGCGGGATCGAGACCGAGCTGAAGTCGAAAGAGTTCGCGGCTTTCATGTCCACGACGATCTTCGGGAAGTTCGACAAGATGGCCCACAGCCTCCGAGGCGGCACCCCGGTTCCCGACATCACGCTCTACGCTGCGCACATCCCTGGGCAGCCCCTGAATTCCTCGGGCGTGGACGACCCGAAGCTCACCGAGATGATCCGGCTCCAGCGACGGACCTACAACGTGAGCAAGCGCCGCGAGATCGTGTACGACATCCAGCGCCACCTCGCGGAGCAGGTGTACTACCACTACGACCCGTCGACCACCACGGTGTCGGCCTGGGAGCCCTACGTGAAGAACTTTGCCCCGAATATCGGACACGACTATGGCGGCCGCCTCATGGTCGCGTGGATCGACAGGTAGACCTTGCGAAAATATGGTAGCTTCTCCGCCACAGCGTCGAAGTCAGCGCTTCACGTTCCAGCCATGCCGAGGAGGGTGACATGAAAGACGGATTGCGCTTCGTCGACTCCGACATGCACATCATGGAGCCGCCCGATCTCTTCGACCGCTATCTGGACGCGAAGTTCAAGCATCGCGTCAGTGTGCCGGTGGGCCCAGACGGCCGCCCGTTTCGGGGCCCGTCCGGCTTGACCATGATCGACGGGCTGCCCACCTCGGACTCCGACCTGCAGCAATACCGGAAGCGCATCCGGCGCGGCCCGACCCAGAGCACCCAGCCCCTCTCGGGGTCGCGGTTGGCCGACACGGGGCGGCTGGACTTCGCCGTCGAGCGCGATTACAACGCCGAGGCGCAGGTCATGGGCATGGAGCAGGAAGGCGTGGACATCGCGGTGCTCTACCCGACGGGCGGCCTGAGCCTCATCGCCCGCGACAACATGGATCCCCAGCTCTCTCTCGCCCTCTGCCAGGCTTACAACAACTGGATCCACGAGTTCTGCCAGCACAGCCCCGACCGCCTGAAGTTCGTGGCCATGCTGCCCGTGCACGACGTGCACCTCGCCTGCCGGGAGCTCGTGCGCTGCGCGAAGCTCGGCGCGGTGGGATCGTTCATCCGGCCCAATCTGCTGAACGATCACTACTGGCACTCGAACTACTGGGACCCGCTCTACAGCGTGCACGAGGAGCTGAACGTGACCTGGGGCTTCCACGAGGGCGTGAGCGCGGTGAACTCACGGATGATCCCGCTGTACGGCGAGAACCGCTTCTACCGTCACGTGGCCAGCCACTGGATCGAGATGCAGCAGGCCATGATCGCCATGATCATCGGCGGCGTGTTCGAGTTCCACCCGAAGCTGCGGGTGGGCTTCCTGGAAGCTCAGAACTCCTGGGTGCCTGGACTCCTCTCACGCATCGAGTGGGACTATCCCCAGTACCGCGACTCGCACGCGCCCTACCTGACGCTGACGCCGCGCGAGTACTTCCGGCGCAACTGCTGGGCGGCAGTGGAGGGGAGCGAGCCCGAGATCGAGGCCACGGCCGGGCTCATCGGCGCCGACCGGATGTGCATCTCGACGGACTACCCGCATTTCGACTCGAACTTCCCCCACGTGGCGGACAACCTCCTGAAGAACGTGCCCCGCAAGATCGCCGCGCAGATCTTCGAGGGAGGAGCGCACCTCTACGGCTTCACGGACGCCGACTTCCAGAAGGCCGACGCCGCGGCCCGAGCGACCGCGCGCTGAGCATCGCGCCCTAGCCGCGCGGTTCAGAAGACGACGCCACCCTGGTCTACTCAGCCCTCGCCTCAGGGCTGCGCCCTTCAGCTCGAACTGCGGCCCTCTCCCTCTCTGAGGGAGAGGGTTTGATTTTTCATCCCTCGCCCCCGGAGGGGGAGAGGGTAGGGTGAGGGGGAGTCTCCCCGCGCCTAGCGGCAGTGCGGCAGGACCTTGTCTCCGAAGAGCTTGATCGCCGCCATGATCTTGTCGTGCGAGGGGCCGCCGGAATGCGCGTGGCGCAGGCGGAGGAGGAAGTACTCCGCTCCCGTCGATTCCTTCCAGCGATGGAACTCCCGCACGCACGTCTCGGGATCACCCACGATGAGCCTGTCCGGAGCGAGATTCTTCAGGTTGAACTCCGTGCCGGGCGGGATGTTGCGGAACTCCGCCAGCCGGTTCTGCCAGTAGTACTGGTAGGCGGTCATGACCTCGGGCCCGTACACGGTCTCGGCTTCGGCCCGGGTCTGCGCGACCCAGGCATCGCGCATGAAGACCACGCGCGGCGTCCGCCCCGCTTTCCGCGCCGCGTCCTTGTAGGCCTCGACCTGGCGCATGGCGCTCTCCAGCGTGGTGCTGGGCGTGGCCACGAAGGCGTCGGCGAGGGCGCCCGCGCGCCGGATGGCTGCGGGCACGCTGGCGCCGATCCAGAGCGGTGGCGTCGGCTGCTGGAACGGCCGCGGGCGGATCTGCACGTCCTCCAGCGTGTAGTGCTTCCCGCGATGGGAGAACGGCTCCCCGCTCCAGCACTTGCGGATGATCTCCACGCCCTCCTCGAAGAGCTCCACACGGTGCTCCATGGGCACGTTGAAGGCGCGGAAGTCGGCGGGCTGATAGCCGATGCCCACTCCCAGGATGACGCGACCCTTGGAGACGAGATCCAGCGTGATGACGTCCTCGGCCACGCGCACCGGGTGATGCAGGGGGAGGAGGATCACCGAGGTGCCGACGTTGAGCCGGCGCGTGTGCGAGGCGACCGCGGTGGCCACGATCAGCGGCGAGGGCAGGAAGCCGTCCTTGTCCTGGTGATGCTCGCCGAAGAAGCACGAATCGAAGCCGCTCGCCTCGGCCAGCTGCGCCTCGGCGATGACCTCGTCGATGGCGCGATCCAGATTCTCGCCCCGCGGCGGATTGGCGATCGAGCTGTAGAGACCGAATTTCATGACATGCCTCCAGATACGCGGTTCAGTGCGAGGTCCCGGGCGCTCAGACGATGGGCCAGCGCGAGCGGGGAAACGTGATGCCGGTCCTCGCCTGCAGGCGCTCGCCGATCTCCTGCACCTTGCCGAAGAGCCGGCCCTCGTCCACGAAGGACTGGCGATGGTCCTCCACCACGACGCGGCCGTCCACCACCACCGTGTGCACGCTGCGGCCGTCGGCGTTGTAGACGAGATTGTTGACGGGATTGAAGAGGGCCTGCCACTCCGGCCGCTCGGTGTCGAACAGCACCAGGTCCGCGCGCTTGCCGGGCTCGATGGAGCCGAGGTCGTCGCCCACGTTCAAGGCCTGGGCGCCGACCACCGTGGCCATCTCGAGGGCGGCCTCCGCGGGGATGAGCCGCAAATCCTGGCGGGCGTCCTTGTACTGGATGGCCGCCATGTTCATGGTCCGCACCATGTCGAGATGGTTGGAGTTGTTGGGCGAGTCGCAGCCGAGGGCGACCTTGACGCCCTTGGCGAGCAGCTCCGGCATGCGGCCGTGCTCGGGCACGCCGCGGCCGCTCTTGGCCGCGGTGACGGGGCACATGACCACGGCGGTGCGCGTGCGGGCCAGGCACTCGATCTCGGCGTCGTCGATGCCGAGGCAGTGCGCGAGGACGACGTTCGGCCCGACCACCCCGAGCGATTCGAGGTATTCCGTCGGTCGCCGGCCATGGCGGGCGGTGTATTCCTGTCGCGCCTTGGGCCCGCTGCCGTGGTGGAGCGTCAGCGCCGTCCCGCGCTCGTCGGCCACACGCTTGAGCGCCTGCATGAGCTCGGCGCTGCACGTCTCGGGCGAGAACGGCATGGCCCACGCCCGCACGCGCCCGCGCAGGCGCCCGTGCCATTTCTCGACGAAGGACGTCGTCCGCGCGATCGCCTCCTTGGTGGCGAAGCGCGGCAGCTTGAAGGGGGCGTCCTGATCGGTGACGCACTCCCCCAGGATCACGCGGATGCCGGAGTCCTCGTAGGCCTGCAGACACGCGTCGGGGAATTTCGTGCTGCCGGGATCCACGAAGCACACCGTGCCATTCTTCAGCAGCTCGACGAGGCCGAGCAAGGTCGAGTGGTACTCCTCTTCCTCGGTCATCGCGTCTTGCAGCGCGAACACGTGGAGGAGCGGGCTCGCGAGCTCGTCCGGGAAGATCCCGCGCACGACGTGCGCATAGCTGATGTGCATGTGGCCGTTGACGAAGCCCGGCGTGACGAGCAGCCGCCGGGCGTCGATCACTCGATCGGCGCGGAGGGCGGCCAGCTCGGCCGCCTTGCCGACGCGGCTGATCCGCCCGTCCTCCACGAGGATGGAAGCGTCGCGGATGATCCGCCGCTGCCCGTCCAGGGTCAGGACATACCGCGCGTTGTCGATCTTCAGCGTGTGGTCGGCCATGGCGAGCGCTCCCTCTTCCGTCGTCGTCCTCTGGTGCCGGCCATCCTCTTCCGCCGGCCACGCATAGTCAAGGCCCTGCCGCGCGGATTACACTGCTATGTCAGCGGTTCAGGGGATCCGCGGGTCAGGAGACGACGCCGGGTGACCCTGCCAGGCTCGAGGAGGTAGCGAGGGCGTGAAGCGCGCGATGGGAGGCGGCCGTGGCCGAGGGTGATCGCATCGCGGAATTCAAGGAAGTGGCCGAGCTGATGCCGGACGATCCCGTCGTCCGCTTCGGTCTGGCCGGCGCCTATCTCGACGCGGGGCAGGCCGAGAGCGCTGTCCGCGAGTACCAGGAGACCATCAGGCTCAAGCCCGACTACTCAGCCGCCCATCGCGGGCTCGGCCGGGCGCTGGAGCGCGCCGGCCGCCGCGAGGAGGCACGGGCCGCCTACGCGAAGGGACTCGAAGTGGCGACGCAAACGGGCGATCTCCAGACCAAGAAAGAGATCGAGGTCTTCCTCCGCCGCCTAGACTCCGCCTGAAAACGAGATCCCTCTCCCCCATCGGGGGAGAGGGTGGGGTGAGGGGGCGGTGTTGTTTCTGTTGTCTACCCCATGCTCTTCCGGCAAAACCTTCCGATCGTCTCGATCGCCGTCTCCGCTTCCTCGAGCATGGGCAGGAACCAGTGCCAGACGTGGATCATGCGGTCCCACACCTCGAGCGTCGCCGGTACGCCGGCTGCCTTCGCCCGCTCGGCAAGCTGAACGGCGTCGTCCAGCAGGACCTCGTCGCTGCCGACGTGGATCAGCAGCGGCGGGAGGCCGCGAAGGTCGGCGAAGACCGGAGAGGCCAGCGGCGTGCGCGGATCCGTCGTGCCGAGGTAAGCTCGCGCCATCTCGTCGATCCCGGGACGTCCCACGATCGGATCCGCGGCGGCCTTCGTCTGGTAGCTGCCGCCGCTGAAGGTGAGATCGACCCAGGGAGAGATGCAGACGCCGCCCGCGGGCAGCCGCACGCGCGCGTCTCTCAGGGCGACCAGCGTGGCCACGGTCAGCCCGCCGCCCGCGGAGTCTCCCGCGATCACGATGTGCTCGGGCGAGGCGCCCTGCTCGAGCAGCCAGCGGTAGCAGGCCACCGCGTCCTCGACGGCCGCGGGGAAGGGATCCTCGGGCGCGCGACGGTAGTCGAGCGAGAGCGCGCTCGCCCCCGCGGCGCCCGCGATCGCCGCCGCCAGGTGGCGATGGGAGCGAGGCGAGCCGATTACGTACCCACCGCCGTGGAGGTAGAGCACCACGCGGCCGGCCTCGGCCGAGGGCGGGCGCAGCCACTCCGCGGGCGCCACGGGCGCCGTCACGCGCTCGACCTTCACCTCGGGCGGGATGGGGAACGCCTTCTCCGCGCGCTCGTACTGGGCGCGCCGCTCGGCAAGGGTCAGCGAGTCTGCCGGGGGCAGCTTCGCCAGGTGCGCGCGTACGACCTCGATGCCACGGTCTGCCATGTCGCTCCTCCATCACTGCGGATGGATGCCGCTTCCCAGGAGATACCACTCACGCTCGCCCACTTCAATGCGCCCCCTTGACGTTGCCCTCTCGCCCCACTAGCCTTCGGCCATGTCCGGCTGCCTCGACGGCATCCGCGTCCTCGAGCTGGCGCGCTTCCAGGCGGGCCCGCGCGGCGGCATGCTGCTGTCCGATCTGGGCGCCGAGGTCATCAAGATCGAGCCGCCGGGCGGCGAGGAGACGCGCAAGCACCCACCCCTCGTCCGGGGCCAGAGCGTCTACTTCTCCGTCTACAACCGCGGCAAGAAGAGCGTCTGTCTCGATCTCAGGAATGCCGAGGGCAAGGAGGTCTTCGCCGCCCTCGTGGCCAAGGCCGACATCGTGCTCGAGAACTTCCGCCCGGGTGTCATGCGCGCCATGGGCTTCGACTACGAGCGGCTGGCCGCGCTGAACGCGGGGATCATCCTCGTTTCCGTGTCGGGGTTCGGCCAGTACGGGCCGTACACGGAGCGGCCTGCCTTCGATTCCCTCGGCCAGGCCATGTCCGGCCTCATGACCCTGACCGGCCAGCAGGAGGGCAAGCCCATCGGCACCGCGTCCTCCGTGGTCGATCGCTACACCGCGCTGCACGCCACCATCGGCACGCTGGCGGCCCTTCGCCATCGCGAGCGCACGGGTGAGGGACAGGTGGTCGACGTCTGCCTGCTCGACTCCGCGCTGACCATGGTCGAGATCCCGACCTCGTACTACCTCGCCACCGGCAAGGAAGGCGGCGAGGGCGGCCGGCCGCCCTACAAGACCAGGGACGGCTTCGTGGTCATCGCCGCCGCGGGACGGGACATGGCCGCGCGCCTGATGCAGATCGTTCGCGGGGCGAGCGCCGAGGGCGACACCACGCCCATGGCGGGGAGCACGGGCCCTGACGATCGTCGCGCCCTCATCGACAGGTGGTGCGTCGAGCGGACGACGGAGGAGATCTGCGCGAAGCTTCACGAGGCAGGGATCCCCTCGGCGCCCGTGCGCACGATCCCTCAGGTCGCCCTGGACCCGCACCTCTGGCAGCGCGAGATGCTCGTGAAGATGGAAGACGCGATCGCGGGGGAGATGTACCTGCCCGGCGCGACGATCAAGCTCTCCAAGACCCCGGCGCGCGTCGGCCCCGTGCCCACCATCGGCCAGCACACCGACGAGACGCTCTCGGGTCTCCTCGGTTACGACGCGCCGAAGCTGGCCGCGTTGCGCGGCGCCGGCGCCATCGCCTGAGCGCTACTTAGCCGACGGCGGCGCGGATCTTGCCGTGGAGGATGCTCAGCGCGTCGATCATCGCGTCCACGGAGCGCGCGCCCGCCTGGAAGATGGCCGTGGCGTTCAGCGCCACCCACTCGAAGCCCATCTTCCGCAGCTCGACCACGCGGGCCACCACGCGGTCGTGCTCGGCATAGAAGCGCTTGCCCTCGGCATCGCGGGGCGGCGGCGCGACCATGCTCTGCCATCCGATGGCGCCGGGATCGCGTCCGGCTGCCTCGGCGGCGCGGCGGATCGCGTCGATGGCGACCTGCGCGCTCGTCGCGTCCGTGATCCGGCTGGCCAGCCAGCCGTCGCCCAGCTCGCCCACGCGACGCCACGCGCGCTCCGACATCCCGCCGATCCAGACGGGCAGGGCCCGCCCCTGGGGCGGCTTCGGCTCCATGGCCATCGCGAGCATGGGATAGTGCGGGCCGACTGACTCCACGCGCGCCTCGCTCCAGTACGCGCGGAGCAGCCGGACGGCTTCGTCCATCCGCGCGCCACGGGTGTGGAAGTCCTCGCCCAGCGCCTCGTACTCCGACTCCTGCCATCCGACGCCAACGCCCAGACGCACGCGCCCGCCCGAGAGCGTGTCGAGCGTGCTCACCTGCTTGGCCACGAGCGTGGGGTGACGCTGGGGCAGCACGAGCACCTCGGTGCCGAGCCCCACGCGCGTGGTGACGGCGGCGATGTGGCCGAGGAGCATCAGCGCTTCCAGGATGGGCATGGTCGCCTGGTAGGGACCGGGCGCGCGCCCTTCCATCGGATGGCCCATGACGACGTGGTCGAAGACGTCGATGTGGTCGTAGCCGATCTGCTCGACGGCGCGGGCGAAGCGCCGCACGGCCTCCGGCCCTTCCCGGTACGACACGCTGGGGAACTCCACGGTGAGCTTCATGGCCCGTGCATTATAGGGGCAAAGCGCCCCTCCGAGTCATTTCAGCCGGAGGAGGCGGCGCGCGTTCCCCTCGTAGATCTTCGCCTTGTCCACGTCGCTGGCGCGCATCCGCTCCATGGCCGCGATGGTGTCGCGGATGAACCCCGGCCCCTTCTCGGGATCGAAGGGGAAATCGGTGCCGAACAGCACGTGATCGGCGCCGAAGAAGGCAAGCCCGCTTTCCATGGCGTGCCACGCTCCGAAGAGCGCGGTGTCGCCGTAGAACATGCGGAAGTAGTCGATGGGTCGCCGTTGGAGCCGCCCGAGGGCGCGGCCGTCATCGGGGTCGTCGCTCCGGGCGCCCAGCTGATCGAGCCCGCCGCCGATGCGCCCCTCGCAGAACGGGATCATCGCGCCCAGGTGGTGCGTGATGATGACGAGCCCGGGGTGGCGATCGAAGAGGCCGGAGAAGACCAGCCGCCCCATGGCCACGCTGGTCTCGTACGGCCAGCCGAAAGCCCACCAGAGATCGTATTTCGACCGGGGCTCGCCCGCATAGTCCGCGAAGGTGGCGGGACGGGCGGGATGCATCCAGATGGGGAGCCCGCGATCCGCCATGCGGGCGAAGATCGGCTCGTACTCCGGCTGGTCGAGGGGCCGGCCGTTGACGTTGGTGAAGATCTGCACGCCGGTGGCGCCGAGATGGTCGATGGCGCGCTCCAGCTCGGCCAGCGCGGCGTCGGGATTGTTCATGGGCAGCGAGGCGACGAAGGCGGGGAAACGGTGGGGGTAGCGCTCCACGATGGCCGCCATCTCGTCGTTGGCAATCCTCGCCAGGTCGGGGCTCGTGGCGGGCGGGGCGACCACCTCGATGGGTGGGTTGGCAAGGGTGAGGACCTGGACGTAGCCCTCCCAGCGATCCATCATCGTGAAGCGCAGGTCGAGGTCCACGAGCACGGGGATCCCCGACATGCGCTTCTGCAGCGCGAGGCCCGGCGGCGCCACGGCGAGCAGCCGCTCGAAGTACTTCCGCGGCAGGATGTGCGGGAAGACGTCGATCTTCATCGCGTTGCCGTGCCCGTCATCGCGCGACGCGCGTCTCCAGGGCGAGGGCGCGGGTCGCGTAGCGGTGGTAGCACTGCACGGCGTTGTCCCAGAGAAGCTTCCGTCGCGCCGTCTCGGAGATGGACGTCCAGCCCAGGACGACGTCCACCGACTTCGGGAACCAGCTCTCCGAGTGCGGGTAGTCGGTGGCGAACATGAGCGTGTCCTCGCCAATGGCCTCCAGGGCGTGGCGCAGCGACTGCTCGCCCTCGTGGAGCTGGATGCTCTGGAAGTATTGCGGCCCGCGGATGTACTCGCTCGGCTTCTGCTTGAGGGTCGGCAGCGCGTGGCGGGACATCTCGGCCAGCTCGTCAAGCCGCGAGGCCCAGAAGGCCAGCCAGCCGTGCCCGCACTCGAGCGCGGTCAGGCGCAGCTGCGGATAACGGTCGAGCACGCCCGCGCCGATCAGCGCCGCCATGTTGCGCTGCGCGTTCCACACGTGACCGGCGGCGCGCTGAAGAAAGACGTTGTCCCAGGTGTCCCACATGCCAGGAGGGTAGGGGACGGTCATCGTGAAGGAGTGGATGACCACGGTGAGATCGTGGGCCTCGGCGGCGGCCCAGATCGGCTCCCACGCGGGGTCGTCGAGCGACAGCTCGGGCGGACAGATCGGGAAGATGCCCACCGGCCACGGCTCTTTTCCCCAGCGCTCGATCTCGGCCACCGACGAGGCGGCGTCACGCGCCGAGACCAGGACGAGACTCGTCAAGCGATCGGGATAGGGCGCGCAGTAGTCCGCGAGGAAGCGGTGATAGGCCTTGTACATCTCCTGCTCGAGCGCAATATCTTCCAGGCCGGCGCACGCGGGCACGCCTCCCGAGGGCAGGATCATGTTCACGTCGATGCCCTCGATGTCCATGTCCTTGACCCGCGCGTGCGGATCGAAGCTCACGCGATCGGTGGGAAACGGCGGTCCCTGCCACCGGACATCCCACGGCGTGCCCCCGTCCTTCGCGCCGCGCGCCGCGGCGGAGGGCGGGGCGACCCGCTCCCGTGAGCCGAGGCGCCGGTTGAGCGCGGGCCGCTTGCCGATCACGTATCGCGACATCCCGGCCTTGGCCGGAGCCCGCCCCACCAGGGGCCCGAGCGCCGCGAGCTTCGCCCGGTCGCCGGCCGCCAGATACTCCTCGATCGGCTCGACGGGCTCGATGATGTGGGTGTCCGCGTCGAAGATGCGGTAGCCATCGCGTGCCATGGCGTGTTCCTCCTTCGTGAGGGCATGCGTTCACGGCCGAGTGATCACGTCGACCAGCGCGGGTCGCCCCTCGTCCTTGACCACGCGGAGCGCGCGTCGCAGCGCCGGCCCCACCGCCTCGGCGGAATCGAGCGGCCCCTCTGCGTGCACGCCGAAGCCTTGGGCGATGCGCGCGAAGTCCGGCGCGGGATCGTCGATGCGGATTCCCACCACCTTGTTCTCCACCGGGCGGCCGCGCGTCTTGGCCACCGCTTCCTGATGCTCCTCGTCGTTGCCGTACGTCCGGTTGTTGAACATGACGGTGAGGAGCGGCAGCCGGTGGTGCGCGGCGGTGTAGAGCCCGCTCACCACGTAGAGCAGATCGCCGTCGGCCTGGAGGTTGACGCAGAGCTTGCCCGAGCCGCGATGGGCAAGGGTGACGCCGAGCGCGGCGGGCAGCCCGTAGCCGAGGCCCGCGCCCCCGCTGCCGCCGCACGCGCGCTCGGGCTGCCAGTCCCAGAGCCGGCGCGCCCAGCCCTTGCCCGTGCCATTGGCGAGGATCCAGTCTTCGTCCTTGATGACCTGCCACACCTCGGCCGCGAGCACGGCGGGGGTCACGGGCTTCGACGAGCGCTCGAGACGAACCGCGGCCTGCCACTCCGCGCTGATCGCGCCATGACGGGCGGCGATGCGCTCCGCCCGGCCCCTGCGCTCCGCGGCGCCGCGGTCGTGGCGCAGCCGGTCTTCGACGGCCAGGACGAGCGCGGGCAGGGCGAGCGCGGCGTCGGCCGCGATGGGCAGATCCACGGGGATCAGCGACTGGAAGGTCTGCGCCCAGCTCCGCGCC
>WNGL01000576.1_pt1 | contig 43383 bp, 36 predicted proteins | sample 5400591 | NCBI WGS metagenome assembly WNGL01 (sample SAMN13153377, study PRJNA577476) | soil metagenome | isolation source: 80 cm soil or saprolite under Garry oak tree replicate 1 | place: USA:California | collected 2016-06-15
GTGATGCGTGAGGGCGATGGCACAATTCTGGCACTCGAGCTTTTGGCCGCAGGCACGGCAGAGGACGGCAAAGGAATAGCCTCGTCGATTGAGCAGGATGAGCGCCTGCTCGCCGCGCTCGAGCGCCTGACGGGTTTGTTCGACGAGAGAGCGGGAAAAAAGCTGATCCTGACCTGTCTCTTGAAACTCGCGGCGCATATCGATGAGTTCGACTTCAGGCAAGGGACGATTCTTCACGCGATCGTTCATCTCGATGCGGGTGTATTTCCCTTGCGCAGAGTTTTGCCAGCTCTCAAGCGACGGTGTAGCCGAGCCGAGCACGACAACTGCATTGGCAAACTTGGCGCGCATGACCGCGACGTCGCGGGCGTTGTAGCGCGGGGTCTCTTCCTGCTTGTAGCTCTGGTCGTGCTCCTCGTCGACGAGAATGAGGCCGAGGTTGGGCACAGGCGCGAATATCGCGGAGCGCGTGCCGACGACGATGGGCGCGTCGCCACGATGGATGCGGCGCCACTGCTCGGTGCGCTCCTCAGGAGTGAGTGCGGAGTGAAGCAGCGCTACTCGCGGGCCAAATGCGGCGTCGAGAAGCCCTGCCATCTGCGGGGTAAGGCCGATTTCCGGAACGAGGAGGATGGAGGCCTGTCCGCGATCGAGTGCGCGCTGCATGGCGGCGAGATAGACGGCGGTTTTTCCCGAACCGGTCACTCCATGAAGCAGGAAGGATCGGAATCCGCCAAGCGAAGCGACGATGGCAGCCAGTGCTTCTGTCTGCGGTTCATTGAGTGATAGCGGACCCGCCGGGCTCTCAATGCCGCCGAGACGAAAGGCCGCAGGCCGTTCCTCGATGAGTACAAGGCCCCGACGCACGAGAGTCTGCAACGTGGATGAGGGGAGATCCTTTCGGCGCAGCTCGGCAAGAGGTATCTCGCCGCCGCACGCAGCTAGCTCAGCGAGGATGGCCTGTTGCTTCTGTGTCAAAGCCGGCAGACGCGTTTCCGGCATGAGGATCGCGAAGCGTTCGGTGCGCCGCGCATCGCGTTCGACGGCGGCGGTCTCGCGGGCGATCCATTTCCTGCGCAGCAGCGACGCGAGCGCCGGCAGCGATGCCGCAGTGGCCGTGCGCAAAGTCGAAACCCTGACTGGCTCGCCTGCGGCAAGGCGTTCGAGTACGCGCCGCTCCACGTCCTGCTCTTCCTGCGAGAGATTACCGCGGCGCTTTGCGTTGGGTTTTCGTGTCGTTCCGCGCGCTGAATCTCCATCGAGATTGCGCGCGAGCTCGTCGCGTCCGAGATCGGTAATGCGGTAGTAAACGGTGCGGCGGACTTCGGCCATCAACGGCAGCATGCCGCGCAGGACCTCGCCAAGCGGCGCGAGGTAATACTGTGCAATCCACTCGGCAAGCGACAACAGGTGATCGCTGAGAAGGGACTGCTCGTCCAGGACCGCTTCAATGAATTTCGCCTCGAAATCAACCGGCGCAATGGTATCGGTCGTGGTGACTACGCCGATGAGTTTCTCATTTCGAAATGGAGCGATGACGCGAGCGCCGCGTGAGGGCTGCTGACCATCTTGCACTGCATAGGTGAACGTGCGGTCCAGCGGCACGGGCAGCGCGACTTCGCAGTAGGAAGGCATGGGAGACAACTCCCAGTGTACCGGGATTGGCGACGGTAGTTTGGCTTGAGCTCGTGAAGGATTTCCTGGGCCGTCCGCAGAACATGGACGCGCTTAGAAATTGGATGGGGGAGGAGTTTCAACCGGTGGCGGCGGGCCGCAATTAACGCGCTGTGATGCGGCCCGTTGCAAAGCGGGCCACAAGCAGTACAATTCCTGCTGATGACCACTCAAGCTTCCAAAGCCAACCCTTCCGCATCTCGAGTCTCGACCAAAACATCCAACCCCATCACGATGTGCATCGACATTGGCGGATCGGGGCTCAAGGCCATGCTGCTGGATGCCGCCGGCAAGCCGGTGAGCGAACGGCAGCGCGTGGTCACGCCTGAGGTGCCGACTCCGAAAGCTGTTCTCGAAGGCCTGAGTGAGCTGCGCAAGATGCTGCCGGAGTTCGATCGCGTCTCCGTGGGATTCCCCGGCGTAATCAAACGCGGCACCACCTACACGGCTGCGAATCTGAATCCCTCGTGGGTAGGCTTTCCCCTGCAAGCCGAACTAGAGAAGCGCTGGAAGAAGCCTGTGCGCGTGGCCAACGACGCGGCGGTGCAGGGTTACGGCGCGATCAAGGGCGATGGCGTGGAACTGGCGCTGACGCTTGGGACCGGCCTCGGAGCGTCGCTCTTCACCGAGGGACGCCTGTGCCCGGGTCTTGAGCTCGCTCACCACCCATGGAAGAAGGACAGGGAGTACGAGGATTACCTCGGCCGGCGAGGCCTCGATAAATATGGCAAGAAACATTGGAACAAGCTCCTGCGCGAGGCCATCGACCAGACAGCAAAGCTGTTCAACTGGGACCATCTCTACCTGGGCGGCGGCAACACCAAGAAGATTGATTTCAAGCCGGAGAAGAACGTCGAGATCGTGTCGAACGAGGCCGGGCTGCTTGGCGGTGTCGCGCTCTGGCGTGAATGGAAGTAGAGCGAAACCCACTTCTCCCGCAACTGGTCAAGCCTGTTACTTTCCAGTCATGCCGGTTGGCTAAAGTGGGATGGCCGGGTGGATTCCATAGGGGCGATCCTTCTTGTGTCCTGAAAATGAACCGGACAAGAGGGAGACAAAAGGAATGTTTGCATTGAGCTTGGTTTTCACCCTCATTCTGTTGACGGTTTGCCCGCCGGTTGCCGTAGTTACCATGGCCGTCGCTGTGAAGGCGAAAGCGCGCAGGAAATAACCTTCGGCTGGACTTGAAATTGACTCTGCACCGACTTACCCAACCCCGATTTCCCCAATTGAGACAACCGAGTACCACAGCAGCTTGCCAATCGTGAATCTATGAGACGGCGCTTAACTGCGCACGGGCGGCTTCAAGCCCAATTCGCGCATGGCGATTTGCAGGTCGGCCCAGGCTTCTTTTTTCTGGCGTGGGTCGCGCAGAAGAAATGCTGGGTGATAGGTAACGATCAGCTTCGTTCCGCGAAACGAATGGACACGGCCACGCAGGCCGGCAAGAGGCTGGCGCTGGCCCAGCAGATACGTTGCCGCGGTGGCTCCAAGGGCGACCAGCACCTCGGGGCGAACCACATCGATCTGGCGAAAGAGAAACGGCGAGCAGGTGTTTGCCTCTTCGGGCTCCGGGGTGCGGTTGCCGGGCGGGCGGCATTTGACCACGTTGGCGATGTAAACTTCTTCGCGCTTTAGACCCATTGCGCCAATCATGTTGTTGAGAAGCTGACCTGCCCGGCCAACAAACGGGAGCCCCTGAGCGTCTTCGTCGGCGCCTGGACCTTCGCCTACGAACATCAGGCGTGCATTCGGGTCGCCGTCGGCAAACACAATCTTGTTGCGGCCCATGTGGAGCGCGCAACGCGTGCATTCGCCAATCTCCTCGCGGATCATGCTGAGGGCGGACGCGCGGTCGGCAGAGGCGACGATGTTGGCGACCTGCGGAGGAGTTGAGATGGGCTTGCGTGGCGGAATGGGCTGGTCCTCCTGAGGGGCGGCTTGTTGAGGTTGGTGGTCTCCCACCCTTTTCGCAAGAGAACGCGGAAAGGATGGGGCACCCACAGTCTGTGCAATATCCGGATTCTCAGAATCGGTGATGAGCGCGGGATCGACGGGGCGGCGATAGAACTCGGTGAGGCCGAGGTCGCGGTAGAAGCGCAAACGCGCCTCTATGGCTTCCCGGGTTGCAGGGTCAAGCGAAGGCGGCACGCGGTCTACTCCACAATCAATTGCCGGCGTGCGGCGGCTGGGGATGCGGATTGGCTCAGGACCTGCTCCTGGGACGTTGTATGGTCGAACTCCTCCACGAGGGAGCGCGGGCGACGGAGGGCGGCGATCTCGTCGAGAATTCGGTCGGCGAGCTTGCGCTTGGGCATCTCCGGCAGTTCGCTGGATGTGGAAGCGGTGAGGAACGTCGCAGCATTCCGATCCGCGTCAATGCCGATGCCATCGGCGGATACATCGTTGACGACGATCGCGTCTGCGCCCTTGGCAAGCAGCTTGGCGCGACCGTTGGCCATAAAGTTGTTCGTCTCAGCGGCAAATCCTACGATGAGCTGACCGGGGCGGCGTTGCCGAGCCACTTCAGCCAGGATGTCTTCCGTCGGCGCCAGTTCGATCGTCATCGGACCGGTGCGCTTTAGCTTTTGATCGGAGACGTTGACGGGACGGTAGTCCGCAACTGCGGCGGCCTTGATGATGAGTGTCGCCTCGGCCATGCGTTCAAGGACCGCCTTGCGCATCTCGCCAGCGGTGGTCACCTTGACGATTTCGCAATGGGTGGGCGGATGCAATGCCGACGGCCCGCTGATAAGGACTACTCTTGCACCACGGCTTTGGGCCGCGTCGGCAATCGCGTATCCCATTTTGCCGCTGGAACGGTTGCCGATGTAGCGGACAGGGTCAAGGGCCTCGCGAGTTCCGCCGGCCGTGACGAGCACGACTTCTCCGGCAAGGTCATGGCGGCGGCCAAGGGCATTGAGCACGGTGTCGGCTATGGCCTCTGGCTCGGCCATGCGGCCCACGCCGACCGTGCCGCAGGCAAGGTCGCCCGTACCCGGCTCGACGACGCGAACGCCTCGCTGGCGAAGAATTTCAAGGTTCGCCTGCGTGGCTGGATGCTCCCACATCTTTTCATTCATGGCCGGCGCAACCAACACCGGCGCGGCAGTGGCCAGGTACAGCGTGGAGAGAAAGTCGTCGGCGATGCCGTGGGCGAATTTAGCAAGAATATTGGCGGTAGCCGGCGCCACCACAAGCGCTTCGGTCCACTGTGCCTCAGCAATGTGTTCAATTGACGAATCGTATGCGCCTTCGCTGGTTCCGGCGTCGTCCCAGAGGCTGGTGATGACTTTGTGGCCGGTGAGCGCGGCAAAGGTGAGCGGCTGCACAAAGCGCGTTGCAGATTCGGTCATGACCACATGGACTTCAAGAGCCTGCCGCTGCAGGGCGCGCACCAGTTCCGCTGCCTTGTATGCTGCGATGCCGCCGGAGACTCCGACCGTTACTCTCATGCCTCGATTGTAGAACGTTTCGATTGCGGCAGATGCAAAGGAGGAATCCGGCACACAACTCTATGAAAACGCAGAGACTGGCCTTCTAGAGCGGTTCTCCAATTTCTATGTGGCATCTCCAGGTCCTTACAAGGTGGCTTTTTCTTGAGGAAAAAGCCACTTAGCGACATCGCTTCGCTAGACACCAATTGGAGAACCGCTGATAGCCGCAAAGGCACTGCAAGGATGGCTCGACCAACCTTGTTGGCATCTACCGCTTCGCAGCGCTGGAGCCTGTTATTAACTTTCCCACGGGCGGCGCTGGTAGCCAATTTTTCTCATATCGAGGAGCGAGGAGCAACGCATACCGGGTGTCTGCTAGCGAGGAGCGACAAAGAGATGAGGAAAATTGGCCCCAGCCCTTCGGGTTGCGGCGTAAATCGGGCCATACTTTGTTGTCGGCCTCGACGGTGGACCCGCCACAGCCTTCGGCCTCCGCCTCGTCTGGCCCGATTTTCGCTCGCAACGCCGCCCGCGCGAAAGTTAATAACAGGCTCTAATTGGCGAGGATCGGGATGCCGTTTTCCGCCACCAGCGGTTTCACGACCGGCACTTCCTTTTTGACGTATGAAATCTTTCCGGCATCGATTTCGTCCTGCGCGATCCGGCATGCTTTCGTCGAGCGGCTGGGAACGAGCGCTGCAGAGCCGTTCTGAATCTGGCGGGCCCGGCGGGCTGCCACGAGTACCTTGCGATAGTTCGAGTCGAAACTTGTTTCAATCGTCATCGGGGTCCTCTCCAAAGGGAAGTTGCTGTTGACCCGAGGCACCATCAATGCCAAAGGCATCCAGCACTGGTTTAAGCCGCTCCCGCGAATTCGACTGCCGGCAGGCGGCGGCGACCTCCAACACACGGCTTGGTCGATGTGTGATCGGCTCGGCGTTCCGATAGAAACGCTCCGCCAGCACAATTGCCTCAAGTTGTGCTACTGCTCGGCCAATGCTGTCGTTGATGAGAATATAGCTGTAATCGCGATATTTCTCAATCTCCCGGCTCGCCTCGCTGAGGCGGCGATAAAGTTCCGCCTCGTTCAACACACCCTCGGCGCGGCTGCGATTGCGGAGGCGGGTACGAAGTTCCTTAGGGTTAGGGGGCAGAACAAAGATGCTTACAGCCTCGGGCAGAGCCCTCCGCACCTGTGCCGCTCCCTGCACGTCGATGTCGAGCAGCAGGTCATGGCCGAGACTCCTTGCATCATCGAGCGATTGCCGCGCGGTGCCGTAGTAATTGCCGAAGACCTCGGCGTGCTCGAGGAATAGCCCCGCGTCACGCATGCGCTCGAATTCTCCGCGACTGGTGAAGTAATATTCGCGGCCGTGTTCTTCAGAACCGCGTGGCGGACGAGTCGTCCACGAGATCGAGAAGTCGACGCCGCTTACCTGCTTGCGCAACTCGCTAACGAGCGTGCTCTTGCCGGAGCCAGATGGTGCTGAAATGATGAATAGAATTCCTGCCACGTTCCGATTATCCCTTTCGCCGTTCCGATGACTCTCAACGACGGCCGTTTTGCCTATTCTGCATTTTGAATCTGTTCGCGGGCTTTCTCGATCTCCGCTTTCATGGCCAGCCCTATTTCTGTGATGCGAGTTCCCTTTCCACCCACGCCGCCGGTTTTCGAGAGCAGCGTGTTGGCCTCGCGGTTCATCTCCTGCAAAAGGAAGTCGAGTTTCTTGCCCACTTCACCGCCGGCAGCAAGCAACTCTCTGAAGTGGCCGATGTGCGTGGTCATGCGTTCCAGCTCTTCAGAGATGTCGCTGTGATCGACCAGAACGGCAACCTCTTCAAGCAGGCGCTGGCGGTTGAATTCATCTCCCGTGGCAGCGATTAATCGCTGCGTGAGCCGCTCCTGATAGCGCTGCACGACTTCGGGGCGCAGCGTGGCAACGCCGTCGACGGCTTCGGCAAGACGATTGAGGCATGCCCGCAGAATCGCCTCAAGGGCTTCGCCTTCGCGCGCACGCATCACCTTCAATTCATCGAGCAGCGGGCCGATCTCGCGCATTGCACTCTCGGTCAGGGCGACCAGGTCCTCGTCTCCGTTGCTGCGATTCTCGGCTTGCAGAGCGCCAGGCATGCGCAGAGCCACGTTGAGATCGGGTTCGCCCTTGAGGCTGAATTCCTTGCGCGCCTGCTTGAATGCGTCCAGGTAGCCCGACACGAGTTCGCGGTTATAGCCTGCCTTTTGCTGAACGGAACGATCGACCGAGAGCGAGAGCTCGACATGCCCGCGTACGAGACTCTCTTTGAGTGCGCGACGCATGTCCATCTCCAATGCATCGAGCCCGGACGGAAGGCGCAACTGGATGTCGAGAAAGCGGTGATTCACGCTTTTGACGCTGAGAGTGTAGACAAGCTGATCGTTCAAGCGAACCTGTGTGCGGGCAAAACCGGTCATCGAATAAATCGACATGCTTACTTTTCCTCTGCCTCACCGGAGATTGCCGGTTCCAGAAGCGGGTCGGGGGCCGGGGACACGGGGTCAATCACGTCCTCTTGGTCCGGCAGGTCCATGAACTGCAGCTGATAAAGGCGCTGATACGTGGGCGACGTTATGAGTAGTTCCTCGTGTGAGCCGATGGCGGTGATGCGGCCGTCTTCAAGCACGGCGATACGATTGGCGCGGCGAATGGTTCCGAGGCGATGCGCGATGACAACCACGGTGCGGTTCTGCATCAGGTTGGCCAGTGCGGCCTGCACCAGCGATTCGCTCTCGGCATCGAGCGCGGAAGTGGCTTCGTCGAGGATGAGAATGGGAGCGTCCTTGAGAATTGCGCGCGCAATGGCGAGGCGTTGACGCTCGCCGCCGGAGAGTCGAAATCCCTTTTCGCCGATCACCGTGTCGTAACCCTGGGGCATGCGCACAATGAAGTCATGGGCAAGTGCGTTGTGCGCGGCCCGCTCTATGAGCGCGAATTTGGTATCGGGTTGTCCGTAGGCGATGTTGTGGCGGACGGTGTCATTGAAGAGGATGTTCTCTTGCGTAACCTGGGCTACCTGGCGGCGCAGAGAATTGAGTGTGAGGTCGCGCAGGTCGTGGCCGTCAATCAGGATGCACCCCGAACTTGCGTCGAAGAATCTCGGAATCAAATTGACCAGCGTTGATTTCCCTGCCCCGCTGGGACCTACGAGAGCCAGAACCTCGCCCGCGTGAACTTCGAGGTCGACATTGTGAAGAATCTGATGCTCGCCTTTTTCAGTTGAGTAGGAGAAGCCGACGTTATTGAATTGGATCGACTTGCCAAAACGCTGAAGCGCGAAAGCATTTGGTCTCTCTTTGACGTCGTCCTTTTCATCGAGGACTCCGAAGATCGATGATGAAGCGCCCATAGCCTGCTGGAAGCTGTTGTAGAAGTAAGCGAATTTGCGTACCGGATCGTAGAGCTTGAACAGCAGAATGATAAAAGCCCCGAACATTCCCATGGTCATGCGCCCGTGAAGAATCTCGTTGCGGCCAATGAATAGAAACATTGCGATGGCCGCCGCGCCGATGGTGTCCATGAGCGGCGAGCTGATGGATTGAATGCGCACGTTGCGCAGGTTGGCGCGAAACAAACGGCTTGCAGCTTTCTTGAAGCGCAGAATTTCCCACAACTCTGTATTGAAGGCCTTCACAATTCGGTTGCCGGTGACTGTTTCGTGAAGGATGTTTTGAATTTCTGCCAGTTTGTCCTGACCGGTGCGCGTGCGTACCCGGACTTCCCTGCCGATTCTGCGCGAGGAGCTGATGACCACCGGCACAAATAAGACCAGCGCCCAACTTAGTTGACCGCCAAGTTTGACGACGAAAGCAAGTCCGACAAGAAAGGTAAAGAACTGCTGCAAGAATTCACTGGTGACCGAACTGAGCGCAACCTGCACGCGGTCCACATCGTTGATCAGCGTGGAGAGAATCGTGCCGGTGGCGTGCTTGTGGAAGAAGCTGGAGGAGCGGCGCAGCGTGGCCTCGTACAGATGATTGCGCAGGTCCGTAATCATCGCAAACCCCGCGTAGTTCACGAGGTAGGTGCCGAGATAATCGCAGAAACTCTTGATGACGGTTGAGGCGACAAGCGTAAATGCCACCACTGTCCACGCATTGTGCATGTGCAGAAAGCGGGGAACCAGTAGTCTCAGGTCGAAGTGCCAGATGCTATTTGCGAGACCGAGCGTAATGGGGCCTTCAGGAGCGTCAGGCCTGAGCACCTGGTCGAAGATGGGCTGTAAGAGGAGAATGCGAAAGGTATCCAGCGCGCCGACCGTAGCCAACAGAAGCACGCCCGGCACCCATTGCACCGTGTAGGGCAGACCGTAGCGCAATAGGCGAAAGACCTTCGTCATGAAGTCAATTCCGCCTGCCGGAATCCCGGCGGTATTCAGGATGGGTGCCCATCTCAGTATTGTATCTGGGTCCCGTTAGGGTTCACGACCCTGAACGCCCTTGCTATGCGCCCTAAAATCCAGCCGGGCCAATTCGATCACCAGGCGTACAGGTTCGTAATTGCTTTCAGGATCGTGTCGGGCTGAGGCAGGATCGCGTCCTCGAGGACCGGCTGATAGGCAACGAAGGTATCCATCGCCCCAATACGCCTGACCGGCGCGTCGAGATCGTCGAATAGTTCGTCGGCGATGCGCGCGGCAATCTCTGCGCCGTAGCCCCAACTCAACATGTCTTCGTGGGCAACGATGACTCGGCTGGTCTTGCGAACTGAAGTTGCAATAGCTTCCCAGTCGTACGGGCTGAGAGTTCGCAGGTCGATGATCTCAACATCGATGCCCTTTTCACGATGAGCAACTTGGGCGGCTTGCAGGGCCCGCGGCACTATCGCGCCATAAGTCACGAACGTGATATGCGAACCGGGACGCACGATCTTGGCCTTGCCAAAGGGGATGGAAAAATCGGCTCCCGGATAAGGCGCGCGGCCATAGGTCTCACGGTAGAGGCGTTTGTGTTCAAGAAAGAGTACCGGGTCATCGCAGCGGATGGCCGTGCGCAACAAGCCGTTGGCGTCGAGGGCGTTGGACGGAAAAACCACGCGAAGACCGGGAATATGCGTGAAGATGCTCTCTCCCGACTGGGAGTGATAGATGGCGCCTCCGGTGAGGTAGCCGCCAATGGGCACGCGAATCACGGCGGGCGCGGCCCATGCGCCATTGGAGCGCCAGCGCATGAGAGCCAGTTCGTTGCGAATCTGGTGCACCGCGGGCCAGATGTAATCGAAGAACTGAATCTCGACGATCGGCTTCATGCCGCGTGCGGCATAGCCGACGGCGCGGCCCACGATATTGGCCTCAGCCAAGGGCGAGTTGAAGACGCGCTCCGATCCGAACTCGGCCTGCAGTCCTGAGGTGAGCTTGAAGACCCCGCCTTTCCCCTTTACTTCGGCCAGCGCACCCTCGCGGCTGGCGTCGGCCACATCTTCACCGTAAACAATGATGCGCGAGTCGCGACGCATTTCGTCATGCAGGCAGGCATTGATCAGGTCCGCCATCGTGTGAGGCGCGCTCCCTTTGGAGCTTGCCGATTTCCCGGGTTTCGATCCCGCGGCCTGCTCGCGCTCGGCGGCAAACGAAGCGCTGGTGGGATCAAGATCCTCGGAGTAGACATGACAGGGAATGCTCGAAGTCTCGGGCAGAGAAGCCTCAAGCGCGCGATCCGCGGCTTCGGAGGCTTCGAGTTCGGCCGCCTGTTCAAGCGCGTTCATCTGCTCGGTTGTCAGAATTCCATCGCGTAGCAGGCGCATCTGCATTTTGATGAGAGGATCGCGCATGGCATCGGCTTCGCGCTCTGCAGCGGAACGATATAGCCGATCGTCATCGGAGAGCGAATGCGAATAGACGCGCACGCAATGGCCGTGAACAAACGCCGGGCCCAGCCCGGCGCGGCAGTGCTCAGCTGCCGCCTGGAACGCACGCAGGCAGACTTCCGGATCGGTGCCGTCGATCTCGGCGAAATGGAAGTTGGGAAAGTTGGCTACCAGCTTTGAAATGTTTCCACCGGGCGTATTCACCTCAACGGGCACGCTGATGGCATAGCCATTGTCTTCGATGCAGAAGATGACGGGTAACTTCTGGTTCGAGGCGGTATTCAGGGCTTCCCAGAATTCCCCCTGTGAGGTTGATCCCTCGCCGAGGCAGGTAAGCACCACTTCATCGCCGTGGAATGTGACGTCGCGGAAAGCACGATAGTCGCCCTCGACCCGCGCCGCCGCTTCGGGATGCCGGCTGAAGTAGCGGCCGGCTTCGGCGCAGCCAACGGCATGCAGGACTTGCGTAGCCGTGGAGGAGGACGTGCTTACGATGTTGAGTGGACGGCTGCTCCAGTGGGTGGGCATCTGGCGGCCGCCGCTCGCCGGATCATTGGCCGTTCCGACAGCCTGAAGCAGCATGTCGATGGGGGTAACTCCCAGGGAAAGGCACAAAGCGCGATCGCGGTAATAAGGAAAGAACCAGTCGTATCCGGGTCGAAGCGCCAAAGCCGCACCGACTTGCAGCGCCTCGTGGCCTGCTGCCGATATCTGGAAGAAAATCTTCTGCTGCCGCTTGAGAAGAATCTCGCGGTCGTCGAGCCGGCGGGAAAGGTACATGAGCCGGTAAATCTCAATCAACTGTTGAGGGCTCAGGCCGCCGGAGACACCGCCCGGCGAAGACGCATGAGCGCTTGAAACCGCAAGTCCCATTTCTTTCACTCCCAGTTTCGGGTTCTTTCGAGGTCCGGATCTATCTATTCAAAATCAAACCCAATTCTAACAATCTTCACGGTACGGTTGGGAAACGGTCTGATCTGGATCTGGGAAAAGCGGGAGGCTCTTGGAACAAAGGGCTCCCACCGAACGAGCGAGCCATCTTTTCCTTGACGTTGCGAGCCAATTTCTCGATCTCGGCGAGTCTTCTCATTTCCTGAGGAGTGAGCCCATCCGGAGTGCTCGCCGCCACATCTTGTTCCAGTTCCCGGGCCAGTCGCAGAAGTTTTGCCGCGTCAGAAACCATCGATTTGTGACGGTCGGCATTCAGGGCATCCATGCGTCGGTCTTCGGTTACCGGTCCGGCATCCCCAAGCTGCTCGAATGGGTCATGCGACCGTGAGGTCATGTTAGGGACCGGCGCCTGGGCTGGGGATAGGTTTTGCGCAACGCCGAGAAACGCAAGGGTCGGGACCAACACTAGAGCCCGGCGCAAACTTCGCAACCGAAGTGGAGGACGACCCAAGGGATTCATGTTTTAGCCCCCGCCTACCGTCATCTTCATCTTCAGCTTCACATCGTTGGCCAGAATTTCGATTACCGATGCTTCTTTCACCAAAACCGGAGGTAAGGGTTCGTTTCCCAACTTGTCCATTTTGGATTTTAAATCCCTGGCCAGAACCAGCAACTTTGCGGTTTCATCGTCTATCTGACGCTTTCGTTCCACATTGGCGGCTTCGAAATTTTGCTGCTTGACATTATGCTCATGCATCTTCATTTGATCGTTCACGTCGGGCAGATGATTTGCCTCAGGCAGCAAAATGGGGTGTGGCGAGCGCGGAGGCGGCGTTTGCTGGCTGTTTCCCGTGGTTGTCGCCAGAACCGCGGCCATCGCAATGCAGGCTGCTATTCCCATCCGTTCAGTTCTCAAAGAGCACCGCTCCGGTTTGGTTGAGCACTGGCCGCCATCAGCCTTGGATTGGCGAGTTTGCATTAGGACCTCTGGCATGAGTGGCATCGCGCATAGCCTCTTTGGCCATGGCTGCGGCACAGATTGCCGATGCAGCCTGCCCAACATTGTTGACCTAACCTGGTCCAACCGTGAGTTTCATCTTTTCCTTGACGTTGTGGGCCAGCTTTTCAATCTCTTCTGCCCTGCGAATCACCGTCAGCGAAAGCGTGTCCTTGGTGGTCTTGTCCACCTCGGCCTTTAACGCCATTGCCATGGTGAGCAGTTTGGTGCTGTCGTCGGCGATCTGCTTCTTTCGCTCGGCATTGGCGGCTTCGAAATTCCGCTGCTTCCCCTGCTTTTCGCGGCTTTCCATTTGTGCATTCGCGTCAGGAATGGCGTTCACCGGGGATTGCAGGTTTGCCTTTTCAGGCCGGAATGCCCCGTCGGAAGTCCCTTTGTCCTGAGCGATGCAGGCGAACGCCGCGATGAATGCGAGACTTGCACAAGCGCGTCCCCATCGCATCCTCCGCGCTGAGTAGAAGGGCAAGTGATCCGCAAAACGGCGTGGGGTTTGTAGGTTCTTGTGAATCTTCATTGGATACCCCCTCTATCTTGTACGGACGGAAAGTTCTCTTCACCACCGGGTCAGCGCATTCGGACAGCGGTGAGGGCAGAGCCAACAGTGGTACCCGCTCAGTTCGTTCCCATCGTAAGCTGCATCTTTTCTTTCACGTTGTGGGCTAGTTTCTCGATTCCTTCTGCCTTGCGAATCGAATTAGCCGAGACTGTGCTGGTCGTTGAGTTGTCCACTTCGGCTTTTAACGCAATGGCCAAAGTGACCAAGTTCTTGCTATCTTCCTCAATCTGTTTCTTTCGAACGAGATTGATGGCATCGAATTTCTGTTTTGCGACCGTTCGCTCTCGCATAAGCATTTGGTCGTTTACGTTGGGCAGACGATTTGCCTCGGGGCGCAGGTACGGTCTGTCGGGATTGGGAGACGCTTGTTCGCCAGGAATCTGCCCTAACCGCGAAGTTCCTGCGAGGAATGTCATTGCGGCAAGACAAGCCAATCCGCGAGTCCAGTGTGGCCTCATCTTGCGCGGGACGCGCCCGGCGATCTCACCGGAGTGGAACTGAATTGGTCCCTGACTTGACCCTGACCGCATTTGGGACTCCCTGAATGCTCACATCTGAGTATTGGATGTCGCATCTCTCCTAAATGAAAGCGGTTTGCATCTTTTCATAAGGTGTCCCAGAAACCGGGCCAGTGCCCAACCTGCGCACAGTATAGATACTAAAGAGGTGTTTGGCATGCATCCATTTCTTTTCGCCTCACGGTCTGGCTGGTTTGCCGAGGGCCGTTTCCTCGGCAAGGTCCTGGACGAATGGGTCGTAGACACTCAGGAATTCGTACGCACGAAACTGCCGCATCTTCTGGTAGCGGCAATTATCGCCTTTATTCTCTTTCGTTTACTGACTTCGCTCACCGCCAGAATGATTCGAATTGCCGAGCAACACGCTGCGGCGCACAACCGTGTGGCTCAGGTGAAAACCATGGCGAGTGTCATTCGCGCTACGGGAATAACCATCATTCTGGCCATTGTGGCGATGCAGTTTCTGGCGGCGGTGGGGGTAAACTTTGCTCCCCTGCTGGCCTCTGCCGGGGTGGCAGGGGTGGCTATCGGCCTCGCTGCGCAAAATATTGTGCGCGACATGCTCAACGGCATTCTCATCCTGGTCGAGGACCAGTTCAACGTCGGAGAAACGGTGAAGATAGCCGGCGTCAGCGGCGTAGTGGAAGCAATGACGCTGCGCAAGACTACGATCCGCGACGGGGACGGAACCCTGTATGTAATCCCGAATTCTCAGATCACAACCGTGGCCAACCTGAGCATCGACTACTCCGTGGCCACAGTGAACGTAAGCGTGGACTTTTCGGCGCACCCCGATAAGGTGACGGAGTTGCTGAAGGGAATCGCCATGGATCTTCGCAACAGCGAAGAATTCAAGGGCATCTTCATCGCCGATCCACAAGTGCTGGGCGTCGATGCAGTCAAGGGCTCCGAGCTCATCTTCCCCGTGGTCTTCAAAACCCGCGCGACGCAACAGTATGCGCCGGTGCGCGAGTTTCGGCGGAGAGTGAGATTGGCTCTGGAGGAGAACCACATGCTGCCCGGAGACCCGCTTCGTGTCTACAGCGCGGCAAACGATTCCGCGATGCTCCCGGCCGGGGCACATGGGAAGGAGCCCGCCGCGCCGGAGCGCGATCCAACCACGTTAAAGCCTCATGAGGGAAACCCCTTCACCGGCAACTCATGATTGTCCGGGTACGCGGGGCGAGTCTTCGAGAGCCCGCAGCAAGGCGTCGGGATCCGTGACGGGCGGCATGCACATGCGGCCTCGACAGACCAGGGCCCACGCCTTGGCTCCTGCAGGCCGCGGCATCTGCAGCAGCGTCTCGGCCAATGCCTCCGGAATTCCCGCCGGTACAAGAGATTCGGCGGAGAAGCGAAATACGCTCTTATGCACGGCATAGCCGGCAACTGCGAGCGCTTCGAGATCTTCGCTGTCGGAGGCTGAGCCGACAACGACTACCTGTAGCGGATCAAGCAACAACCGCTCCAAAGCCAGACCGTAGCTGCCTGCGTAAAGCCCAAAGTGCTCCACAATGCCCGTGAATGACCCCAGCGTGTCCTCCGCAATTTCGCGGTATTCCGTGCGCCCGCTCAACGCTTCGAGGCGGAGAAGGGCCGAGGCCGCGGTGGGATTTCCTGCCGGCGTAGGCGTGTCTTGCAACGGCTTGCGCCGCGCCGAGAGAGCGCCGATTGGAGTCGATCCTGTTTCCGGCCTTGCGGTGTCGTAGAAAGCCCCCGCAGTGCGATCGTAGAATCGCGCGATCATGGCGTCGGCAAGCTTGATCGCGGCGGAGTAATGGCTCATCTCTCCGCTCGCCATCCAGGCATCGATGCAGGCATGAATGGTGAGAGCGTAATCATCGAGCGTCCCGGGAACTCTCGCATGCGAAGGCGTGCTTTCAGAAGAGCTGTCTGAATATTCGATCACGTGATACAGGCTCTCCTCACCGTCCCACGCTTCAGCAAGCAGGCGGTTAACCGCGAGCAGCGCAAAATCACGAGTGGAATCATTCCGCAAGATGCGGGCGGTCTCCAGATATGCTGTGATGGCCATCGCATTCCAACCGGTGTAAAGAGTGCGATCGATAAAGGGTGTGGGTCGCTGCGAGCGTGCAGCAAGCAGCTTGGACCTTGCCGCGGCAAGTATGCGCTGCAGTTCATCCGTGGTCTTACCGGTCTGAGCGGAAAGCTCTTCCAGCGTGTAGTTGCGGTGAAGTACATTCTTGGCTGGGTTGTGGTGCATGTCGCCCAGCTCGCCGATATCCCAATAGCGCGATGCAACATCCAGTTCCTCGGGACTGACGACCGCGCGCGCCTCGTCGAGTGTCCAGGTGAAGTAGTCGCCATCGTCATCCAGATTAATGTCGGCGTCCTGCGACGCGTAAAAGCCGCCGCGCTTGCGGTCGGTCATGACTTCATCCAGCCACGCAACAATCTCTAGCGCTGTTTGTTTGAAATCCTCGCGAACGAAACTCTGGAAGCCGTGCACATAATTGCGCAGCAGTTCGGTATTGTCGTAAAGCATTTTTTCAAAGTGCGGAACGACCCAGCGTTCGTCAACGCTGTAGCGGTGAAATCCGCCTGCGAGCTGGTCGTAGACACCGCCGCGCGCCATCTTTTCGAGCGTGGCGACGAAAGCTTCCCGAGCCTGAACATTTCCGCGATTTATCGCGATCTGTAGCAGGAGGTCGAGCGCAGCCGGGTGGGGGAACTTGGGCTGTGATCCGAATCCGCCATTGCGGGGATCAAATTGGGCGAGAGTCGAAGCGGCGATCTTGTCAACGAGAGCACGCGAAAGTTCTCCGCCGCGACCCGAAAAGCTTTCGTTGTGTTCAATTGCGGCCATCACGCTGGCAGCCGACTCGAGCGCCTCCTCGCGGCGATCCTTCCATACCTGGGACATTGTAAGCAACACGCGCCCGAAGCCGGGGCGGCCATAGCGGTCGTCGCGCGGAAAGTATGTGCCACCAAAATACGGCCGTCCATCTGGAGTGAGAAAAGCAGTTAGCGGCCATCCTCCCTGCCCGCTAATAGCCGAAACCGCTGCCTGGTAACGAGCATCCACATCAGGCCGTTCGTCGCGGTCGACTTTTACCGCCACGAAATGCTCATTGATGACAGAGGCGATTTCCGGATCTTCGTAGGACTCGCGGTCCATCACGTGGCACCAATGGCACCACACCGCACCGATGTCGAGCAGGACCGGTTTGTTCTGAGCCTGGGCCAGAGAAAAGGCGACCTCACCCCAGGGGTGCCATTGCACCGGTTGGTGGCGCGCCGAGCGCAGGTAGGACGAAGCTGTTCTTTCTAGCTCATTGGGAGTGCCGGGGCTGGTATCGGAGTGCGCAGGCATGGGCCGAGGATAAATGCACGATGCCACGTTAGGCGAACCGCTTCCACATCGGTGACGCCGGTTCGGCCCGCGGGCATCGGCGACGGTCATCCTTCGGCTAGTTCCTCTTCAACGGCTGCGATCAACTCAGGCGCATCCGGCGCGGTGTCTGGAGCGAAGCGCTTGACCACTTCACCTTTGCGGTTCACGACGAACTTCTCAAAATTCCACAGTACTTCCGGTTCGGAATTGGTCTCGATTCCGTAGCCTTTCAGCTTCTCGCGAAACGGGACTTCTCCCAGGCTGATTGCCTTCGGCTGCGCCTCGATCAAAGCCGAGTAAAGCGGGTGCTTCCCCGCTCCGACGACGGTGATTTTGCTGAACATGGGAAATTTGACGCCGAAATTTGACGAGCAGAAGGATTGGATCTCTTCGTTGGTACCGGGCTCCTGGCTTTTGAAATCGTTTGCTGGAAATCCCGCAACGACCAATCCCTGGCCGCGGTACAGCTCGTAGAGTTTCTCGAGGCCTTCATACTGTGGCGTAAGTCCGCATTTTGACGCTACGTTGACCACCAGTAACACCTTGCCCTTGTAGTCAGCGAGAGATGTGTCCTCGCCGGTGATCTTTTTTACGGGAACGTCATAAACAGTGCTCATATAAATCTCTCCTTCGACTTGAAAGGTTTGCTTTTCAGAATCAGATTGGATGCGGGAACTCAGGCGAGTAATTGCTTCGCCACTTGAATATAAAGCTCGACGGATTCGTGAAGTTCCTTCTTTGCCAATTTCTCAAAGGGCGTGTGGGCGACATGAATGGAACCTGGCCCGAGCAGCAGGGGCTCGCCCCAGTTGGTCAGGTACGGGATGTCAGTGGAAAACTTGGCTACCATGGTGGGTAGCCCCGCAACCGCACGGAGACGTAAGAACGGAGTGTCGAGGGTGAAGTCGACCTCGGCGAGTCCGGCTGCCGCTTTTTGAAGACTGGCGCGCACCGGCGCAGAGTCTGTGACTGTGCGTACCAGCACCTGGGCTTCGGCCTTGTCGGCGATAACGTTGGGTGCGTAGCCACCGTGAATCTGGCCGATGTTCAGAGTGCTGGGTCCAATGCCCTCAAGCACTGGCAGGGGAAGGGCGAGCACCTTGGCCAACACCTCAACCAGTTTATGAACAGCGCTATCGCCAAGTTCGGGATAGGCCGAATGAGCCATTTTGCCCCTGGATTTAAAAGAAGCGCGCAATGCTCCTTTTGAGGCCAGTGCGAGACGATTGTCGGTAGGCTCACCGTTGATGAGGAAACGGCTTCCCTTTGGCGAATCGTTGGCGATCTTTGCGCCGGCGGAGTCGCGCTCTTCGCCCGACACAAATAGCAACCCGATCCGAAACCCCGCCGCGCGCAGCGCTTCAGCGGCGGCTACCTGAGCGGCAATGATTCCTTTTGCATCCGAGACACCGCGTCCGTACATGAAATCCGCGTCTTCGCTGAAGGGAATGTAGGGCGGAACGGTATCCATGTGAGTTGAAAAGACCAGGTCGGGCGTCTGCCCCTCGATCCCCGCATATACATTCCATCGCGCACCGCTGTCGGCGCTTTCCGGGGGCTGCGGCACTGGCGTCTTCTCCACCGCCCAACCGCGCCCAGCCAGAAACCCCTCCAGAAAATCGCCGGCCGCACCCTCGCAATACGTAGTGGACTCGATTTCACACAACTCCCGGGTAAGGCGGATGGGATCAAGCGGCGAGGATTCGATCATAGTGCTGCCAGAATACCTCACGGCGCGTTGGTATTCCGTGGCGTGGCGATTGGGGTTCGGGAATGCCAGAGACTCGGACGGGCGATTTTTGACCTGGTGAAAACATGAGCCCTTGATCGATTTACTTCGGTATGGAGCCAACCTCTCCACGGCTGGAAGGGGCGTAAAATAGAGGGTGGAATGACGAGCACCGACTTGAAGCGAGTGGTGGAAGCAGCGGGCGATCCGAAAAGACTGGCGCTCATTCCTGGCGCCGATCATTCATTTTCCGGTCAGATTGAAGCGATGCAGAAAGAGCTCGCCGCGTGGCGGAAGGAGTGCGTGCAATGACTCCCACAAGCGACTCCGCTCTCGATTTTCTCCACGCAACGGCCACCGAGTTTTTCACCGGCGCGCTGGAAGCATGCAACATTGGATCGGCATTTGATCGGCGCATTCGCTTTGACGGAAATACGCTGCAACGCCTTCTTCCGGACGGCAGCGGCCCGGACTGCATCAATCTTTCGCAATACAAGCGCATATTTGTGATTGCACTCGGCAAGGCCGCTGGACCAATGCTGGATGTGTTGCTCGACCGCATGAAGCGCCGCAAAGGGCTGCGTGGCATTTGCTGCACGAAATATCTGCCAAAGAAGCGAAACTGGCGCATTCGTTATTTTGAGGCCGGGCATCCTCTTCCCAATGAGGATTCATTCAATGCGGCACGTGCAGCTCTGACGATGGTGAAGAAAGCCGAAAAAGACACGCTGATCTTCTTCCTGATTTCTGGCGGGGGTTCTGCCATGTTCGATTTGCCGCTGGACCCGCAAATTGGACTCGAAGACACGATCGCGTTCCACGAATTGCTGCTGGCGTCGGGCGCACCGATCAACGAGGTCAATACGCTGCGCAAACATTTCTCCGCCGTCAAGGGAGGACGGCTGGCGATAGCCGCTCCTGAGGCCCTCAAGGTGTCGCTGCTGGTGCCGGACGTCCCGCTGCGCACGCTCGATGCCCTGTCCTCTGGCCCAACTTCCCCGGACCACTCAACCGTTGAAGAGGTCCAAGAGATTTTGGCGAAGTACGAGCTCGTGCCAAAGCTCCCGGCATCGGTGCGGACGTTCTTTGAGCGTGCAGACTTGCCCGAATCTCCCGGCAACAAGGGGTGGCGCCCTGCCTTCTTCCCAAGGCTCCCCTTCACGGGAGCACTGCAACCACGGAAAGTTACGGCTGCAGCCACCATGACCGGCGAGGACGAAGCTTTTCGCGACTCTGTGTTTGAGATTCTTCTTTCCAGCCACGATCTCGTTGAGAGCGCTCGGGCATTGGCCCAGAAAGCCGGCTATTTCGTCGCCGTGGACAACTCCTGCGATGACTGGGATTACGCCGACGCGGCGCGCTACCTGCTCGATCGATTTCATGAACTGCGCGTGAGCCATCGCCGATTCTGCCTGATTTCGGTTGGAGAGGTGACGGTCACTTTGAATCACACCCCGGGAGCAGGAGGACGCAATCAGCAGTTTGCGCTGGCTTGCGCTCTGGAACTGGCTTACCATCCGGGTGAAATGCTGACTGTTCTAAGCGCTGGATCCGATGGCATCGACGGCAATACGCAAAGCGCCGGTGCGGTGGCTGATCCCACAACGGTGGGCCGGTCCGTTGCGTTTGGCTTTGACCCGGAACTGTCGCTGAAGACGTTCGATGCTTGTCCGCTGTTTACGGCCTTGGGCGACGCTGTCGTAACCGGACCCACCGGGCAGAATCTGCGGGACCTTCGGTTACTTATTTCCGACCGATCGTAAGCCGGTTGAGCGAATTCTTGAATCTTGGATTCGTCTCGGCCATGGCAATCGGACTATGATGGAACTTCGCTCTCATTTAACTACAAATCTTCCTTAGGATTGGTCCGTGGCTCGAAAAGGATCCCGCAAGTCCGTTGACAAGACGCCTGACATACGCGCCGTGGCCGCCCTGGCCAAGGTCTCCATCGCAACGGTTTCCAGAACCATCAACGGTTCTCCGGTCGTTAGCGAGCGGTTGTCAAAGCGGGTTTGGCAGGCGATTGAGCATCTGAATTATTTTCCCAACACCCACGCGCGCACACTGGTGTCGGGCCGAAGCCGCCTTTTAGGCATCATTGTCGAGAACATCACAAACCCGTTCTTTCCTGAGCTGATTCAGAGTTTCGAAGAGATCGCCGTGAATAACGGTTACGAGATCCTGGTCAGTTCCTCGAATAGCGACCCTGCCATTTTGACCACCTGCGTCCGGCGCATGCTTGAGCGCAAGGTCGAGGGGGTTGCAGTGCTCACATTCGGCGAGGAAGAGCCGGTGCTGGATCAGCTCGCATTTCACGATGTCCCGATCGTGCTCGCGGAGTTCAAGCTGAATGATCCAAAAGCGAGCACCATCCTCTTGGATTACACCACCGGTTTCCGCGCCGCGGTTGCCCATCTGGCAAAACTCGGTCATCGCAACATCGGGTATCTGGCAGGACCACACAAGCTGCATTCTGCCGTCACTCGCGAAAACGACTTTCACACCGCGATGCAGGAGGCCGGGCTTGCAATCCAGAAGAATTGGATTATCGAGTGCGACCACACGCTGAAGGGCGGAGTGGCTGGATTCGACAAAATCCAGGCGCTCGCCGCGCGGCCCAGCGCTCTGCTGTGCTCCAACGACATGACAGCGATCGGCGTTTTGCGCGCAGCTTATATGCAAGGATTACGCGTGCCGCAGGATCTCTCGGTGATCGGACTGGACGACATCGACTTTGCCGAATTCACGTTGCCGCCGCTGACGACAATTCGGCTGTCACGCTCAGATCTGGCGCATGCCGCGTTTGAAGCTCTTCGCCAGCAAGCCGAAGAGCCCGATAAAGAGGCCATGCAGCACGAGTTTCTGGTCTCAACCAGTCTCGTTGTGCGTGGGTCTACCGGTGTCCCCTCGGTGGGCAACTAATCCAATTCCCTGCCCGGACAGAGTTGATTAAACAGTTTGGAGTTCGGCTGACCGCGCTGCGCCACACGCGGAGTCGCGCATGGCTGCAACTTCGTCGTGGGTACGATCGGCGGCAATGCGTCGATGCGGATAAATGTGAGGCTCGCCGAAGCGGACCTCAGCGGAAAAGCCGGGCGTGTTCAGGGTCTTAAGCAAGTGAGAGCCAAACGAGTCGTCGCCGTACCAGCAGAGTTCGCGCTCGGGCACGCCATCTTCAATTACGTACCGCACCGAAGCAGAGGTTATCGGAGCGGCAGCCAGAATGGCCGGCTCAAACAGGCGTGCGTGGAAACGAAGCACCGCCGTGCCATCGGTGCTGGTTCCCTCTGGGAAAAATAACACCGGCACTGAAAGCCGAAGCCGCTCGCTGATGACCGCAGCAACTCTCCCGGCGCTGGCCAGGCTCGAGCGATCGATAAAGAGCGCGGCGCCGCTGCGCGCTGCCTTTCCAAAATAAGGCCAACCGGCGATCTCATCCTTGGCGACAAAGAAGCATGGCATGGCCGCGCCCAAAATCACAATGTCGAGATAACTGAGATGGTTGGCAACAACAAGTCCCCTCTTAGGGGGTTGGCCCTCGATCGTATGCTCAATCCCGATACTGCGAAGGACGCCAAGACAGGTCTTCTGAAGCCAGACAGCGCGACGCTCGAGCGTACGGGGGCCGCTGAGGCGCATAAGCCAGAATCGGAAGATGGAGCTAATCAGGACAAATGCCAGGGCCACAGCGCGCCGGCAGGCTCGCAAGGTCATTGAGTGAGAGGCGCCAGGAAACGATGACGCGCCGCCGACGACAATAACTTGAGATCGAGCAAAGTGAGGAAATCAATGGTGCCAAACTCCCGGTCCCATGCCGGCGGAGCACAAATACGCGCGCCGATGGCTAAATAAGTCTTGAGTAACTTGGGAACCTTGGTTGGCAGCGTGGAAACCTCATCGCCGGGCGACGGCTGTGTGCATCCGCCCTGCTGCTCGGCGGGGCAAACAAACTTGGCGGTTGGCATCGTTTCAAACTCGGGCGAGACCCGGTATTGTTCGAGCTGACGATACATCTGCCAACCTTCCGCCGGATCCTTCGAGTTAAGGGATGAGCAACCGATCAGGTACCGTAGCCCCATGTCGTTAGCATACTGCGCTATCCCACGCCACAACAATGTAAGCACTTCGGGCGTTCGATGCTCGCGATCGATGGATGCTCGGCCTAACTCGAGAATGTCGCGCCGCAGCGGCTCATAGGGAACAAAGCTGAATTCCTGCTCAGAGTAATAACCGAGATTCATTTGCGCTGTAACACCGGTCTGCATCCGATAAGTACCGACAATCTTCCCGTCGTTCTTGTTTTCAACGAGGAGGTGCTCGCAAAATACATCGAGGTGGTCGGTATCCAAGCCGGTGACATAGGAACTCTCAAGTCCTTCGCCCAGTTCTATGTTGAATACTTTGAAACGCAACCGGCACGCGGCGTCGCGATCCGCGGGAGTTTGCGCGAGTCGCACTCGATAGCCGCCGACTTCCGCATGAATTTGTGGCCGTACCGGAGAAACGCCAAGTGCGTGAGGAAGGGTTGTTTGGCGAATGTCCAGAGCGGGAGTGGACGGTGGTAATGGTGCTAACGGAGCCTTCTGCCCAGCTTGCGCAATCACAGGAGTAGTATCCGGCAGGGATTGTAAGAGGACGATGAAGCAATTGCAAATACGCTGCAAAATCTATAACTGCTTTTTAACTTGCGAGTAACAAATGAGGCCTTCCTTTATAGAAGGCCTCTTAGTTGTTGGTGATTTGCATCACCTAACTTAGCAGCAACCGCCGGCAATCGATGGGATAACCAACACTTCATCGCCTTCCTGAAAACTATATTTCTCGTTACCCAGAAAGCGGATATCTTCCTCGTTAACATAGAAGTTAATGAAGCGGCGAATCTGGCCGTCTTCGCCTCGCAGGTGCTGGCGCAGCGCGGGAAATCGACCCTCAATCTCCGTCACGAGCTCGGGCAGGTTGGCGGCGCTACTTGAAATTTCGCGCACGTTGTTCGTGTGCTTCTGAAAGGCATTTGGCAACAGCACTCTAACGGACATTGGTTCCCCCTGCCAGGCTCAGGGCCTGACCCTGTTCTGCGAGCGATGCGGTGTGTTCTTCAACGAAGTTTTCAAAGTCTGCGAGACGAGGACGGATAGCAGCGCTCTGCTCGAAAGCCCCGCTCAGGCAGTCTGTGGTCTTCAGACCGTTTCCAGTGATGCACGTGACAGTGAGATCGCCGGGCTTGATACGGCCATGAGCGTAGAGACGCGCCGTGACAGCCGTTGTGACGCCGCCGGCCGTTTCGGTGAAGATGCCCTCCGTCTCCGCCAGTTCCTGGATCGCTGAGACGATTTCTACGTCTGAAACGTCCTCGGCCCAGCCGCCGGTCGAGCGGATGACGCGCGCGGCATAAAGCCCGTCTGCGGGGTTGCCAATGGCAAGCGAACGAGCGATGGTGTTGGGGCGCTGCGGCTCGATGATCTCCGTGCCGCTCTTCACGGCCTTTGCGATCGGGGAGCAGCCGGTGGCCTGCGCTCCAAAGAACCGGACAGGCTTGTCATCGACCAGGCAAAGCTCGATCAGCTCGTTGAACGCTTTGCGAATCTTCGTAATCAGCGAGCCGCCGGCCATCGGTACAACCACGTTGTCAGGCAGCCTCCATCCGAGTTGCTCGGCAATCTCGAATCCCACCGTCTTCGATCCCTCAGCGTAGTAGGGGCGCAGATTCACGTTCACGAATCCCCAGTTGTAGCGGTCGGCGATCTGCGAGCAAAGTCGGTTGACGTGGTCGTAGTTCCCTTCCACGCGGACGAGTGTCGCTCCGTAAACCTGGGTGTTTAGAATCTTGGCCGGCTCCAAATCGGCGGGCACGAGAATGAACGTCTTCAAGCCCAGGCGGGCGGCGTGCGCAGCCACGGCGTTGGCCAGGTTGCCGGTAGACGAGCAACCCACGGTATCGAATCCAAAAGCCTGTGCGTTGGCGAGAGCCACGGCCACCACGCGGTCTTTAAAGCTGAGCGTGGGCATGCAGACCGCATCGTTTTTGATGTAGAGATTGCTGGCGCCGATCTGGCCTCCCAAGCGAGGCGCCTTCACCAGCGGGGTAAGGCCGGAGGGCGTCTGGGGAACATAGCTGTCCGGCACCGGCAGCAGCGCGCGGTAGCGCCACATGTCCAGCGGTCCCTGAGAAATGGCTTCGCGGGTAAAGCGGGTGCGGGCGTACTCGAGGTCGTAGGCCACCTCAAGCGGGGAAAAACACTCATCGCAGATGGAAAGCGGTTGAAGACCATAGGTCTTGCCGCATTCCCGACATCGCAACTCGTAAGCAGTCGTCACAAGTCCCTCGCATATGCGCGAGTGACACAAGGTATACGAGCGCGTGACCAGCCCAAATAGAGCGAACGTGAAATGACTCGAAACTGCTTACGAAGCCGCTAACGCAAAGAGTGCGGAAGCAGCCCCCGAATCTCATGTTCCCCGTCTCCGGGCAAGAGTTGACACCATACTCCTGGATTGCCCAGGCAGGTTGTCGTGGCGTCACAGGGCTCGTCCCTCAGCCACTCTGCATGAAACTCAGGCTTGCCCTTTGGGGGCAAACATGAATGTTTAGTTTTTACCATAGGCACTGTTCCCGCGCAAGCCGGTTCCCAGCCAACGGCGCCTATTGCGGTCTAAACCGAACAATTCCAGCAGCGGGCTGCTTTGAGTCAGGGCATGACTTCACAGGCTGCGGAAGAGACTCATCACTTGGCCGGTTTTGTGTCAGGGCACAACTTCACAGGCTGCGGAAAAGCTCGATTCGGTGAAGGGTACGGGCTTTAGCCCGTACATCAATCCCGCAAAATCAATGTGGGCTTTAGCCCCTGAGGGACGTTTTTCGGGCTTTTCGCTCAGAAACTGGCCTTTTTCCGCAGCCTGTCCAGTCGTGCCGCAAGTTGCTGAAAATACGGGGCTTTAGCCCCTGAGGGAAATCCTTCGAGCAATTCGCGCCAAGCTCGACCTTTTTCCGCAAGCCAGCTAGACTCCTGCCTCTTGCTCTTCAGCAGGAGGCGGTTGGGCGTCTTCAGTCAGATCCTGGATCTTCGCGAGCAGGTCTCCAGGGTGCACCGGCTTCAATAGAAGCTCGAATGCATACCCCTTTGCCCGTGCCGATTCGAGTAAATGGGCGGTGGCTGCCTGGCCGGAGAAGAGCAACACTTTGCAATTGGGGCATCGCTCACTCAGTTGGATCGCCAGGTCAATTCCGGACAGCTGCGGCATCACCACATCGGAAATCAGGAGATCGGGAGCTTCTGAGAAAGCGGCCTCAAGAGCCTTGAGAGGATCAGTGAAGGATGTAGCATGGAAGCCCCCTTGAAAGCGCAAAATCATCGCAAGGGTCGATGCGATGACATCCTCGTCATCGACGACAAAGACGCGGAGTTGTTTGCTCAAGTCGGACATGCTCATCCTCTTTCTGAACAAGAACTTGAATTAGAACCGGCTCTCAGATGCGAGTGCCTGAATTCTAATTCTGCAAGGGGGCCTCGCCATTGCCGGCCTCAGCCTTGGAAATGGCCGCAATGGGCAGAAGGATGCTGAATGCGACTCCTATCGTCCCCCTACTGGGGGGAATCACCTGGATGGTCCCGCCGTGCCGTTCCACGATCTCCTTCGTGAGCCACAGGCCGAGACCGGTGCCCACATCCTTCTTCGTGGTGAAAAATGGCTCGAACAGGTGTTGTCTGTGCTCGGGTGGAATGCCTGGTCCGTCATCTTCAACCACCATCTGCAGCATGGCGCGGCCGGCTTCTTCTATGCATCCCAGCGTGACCGCGATGGTTCCCTGGTTGCCGACAGCGTCAGCCGCGTTGGCGACCAGGTTCGCAATCACCTGCTTGAGTTCTCCCGAGGCCGTTTGTAGTGGCGGGCATTCGCCGTAATTCCGCTCGACGCGAATGTCTTTGCTCTTCAATCGGTTGGAATAGAGCGCAAATACCGAATCAATCAGTGCCGGCATCTCAACCAGCCCGGCAGCGCGCGAATCGCGATAAAACCCGAGAGCCTGCTGTGTGATATGCGCAACGCGCTCCAACTCCTGTTCAGCGAGAGTAAGCTGCCAGATCACAGACGGAGGCACCCCGGGCATGGTCTTCGCGAGGTAAACCAGGCTGACCACCGCTTCAAGGGGGTTGTTGATTTCATGAGCCACGGTGGCGGAGAGACGGGCGGCGGTAGCCAGCCGCTCAGTCTTGCGCATGACCTCCTCTGACTTGCGTTCGCTGGTCACGTCGCGAAACACCAGGACGACCCCAAGCAGCTCCCCCTTATCGCCGCGGATTGGCGCCGCGCTGTCCTCAATGGGGATCTGGGTCCCGTCTTCCCGCATCAAGACGGTGTGGTTCGCAAGACCTACCACGCGGCCTTCTCGCAACACTTTTTGGACAGGGTTCTCCGCAGGTTCGTGGGTGAGTTCGTTGAAAATGGGGAAGACTGCAAGAATATTTCTTCCCTTGGCCTGAGCCAGACTGGTACCGGTAAGGTTCTCCGCCACCGGGTTTAGGAAAGTCACAGCGCCCTCACTGTCCGTTGCGACCACGGCATCGCCGATGCTGGTGAGCGTGACTCGGAACCACTCCTCGCGCCACCGCAGTTCCTTGGCGTGCTTGTCACGGAGATCGATTTCGCGCAGGATGTAGTACGCCAGAATGACCAGGCCCAGCGTGGCGAGCAGGCTAGCCCCGTAGATACTGGAGATGGTTTGGAGAATGCTCCTCCGGTACTCCACGCTCCTGGCGGCGTCGAGCGAGGTCTCCTCGTTTTCCATCTGGGCCATAACAAGACGGATGTGGTCCATTAAGAGCAGGCCGGTATCGCTGAGAACCAGCTGTTTGGCGGCATCTGGCTTCCCCGACTCGTACACCGTGATCGTATCTGCCATCTCGGCAACTTTCTCGTGCACCAGATTGCGCAGCACAGGGATCATTGCCTGCTGACGCGGATTGTCGGCAGTCAGGTTTGCAAGTGTGTTTATCTGCGGTTCAATCTGACCGATGGCATCGTTGTAAGGGCCAAGGTATTTGTTGGTGCCGGTGTACAAATAGCCGCGCTGTCCGGCTTCTGCGTTGATCAGCAGCGATTCCGTTTGCCTCAGCGCGAACAGCACCTGGCGCGCATGGGAAACCCGGGATTGAGCGCCGGCTAGAACACTGATATCACGCCTGATAATAATGGCATTGCCGATCAGAAGCATCAGCAGAATGCCAAAGCCGCCGATAATGCCAAAGCGCCTGTAGGAAGTCAGCACGGGATGCCTCTGCCGCTGGGGACGCGGCGAAATAGTTGCACGGGAAGCTCTCCTCAAAAGCCTTCAATCTACCGGAGCAACAAAGGGAAGATGAGTCCTGGGGGCCCGATCCACAGCGCAACGTGTCACAAAAACTGACTTGGAATGTAGATCGTAGGCTCACAGAATGCCAGAGTCAAGAAACCTGCATAGAGATCACATTGAGATCGTTGAGATGAGATCGTTGAGATCGCCAATGGAATTCCTACAGCGTGTTTCGTGCCGCACAATAATTCTTCTGATGTGTCATCCTGAGCGGAGCGGCTATCGGGGTCCCCAAGAACAGATCTTCGTTCGTGGGGTGATCATGGGGCCCCGCGGACAGCATCTCGTCCGTGGGGTAAGCGGAGCCGAAGGACCTGCTTTTTGAACTTCCCTCTGTATCAGGGCATGACTTGTCAGTCGAGCCGTAAATAGCTGAAAATGCGCCGGGTAGTCATGCCGCGCAATAATTCTTCTGATGTGTCATCCTGAGCGAAGCGGCTTGGGGCCCCGCGGACGGCATCTTGTCCGTGGGGTAAGCGGAGCCGAAGGACCTGCTTTTTGAACACGGAAACGACCGAATATCCGCGCACACTCCCTCGTTCGGCGGGTTTGCAGATCATTTCCACCTCCAGGCGCACAATGATCCTGAGAATTTCCATACGTCCGGCAATTCGCGCCCGGCCAGCCGGTCGAAAACTACCCCTAACTTCTTATCTGAGAGGATTCTGCAGCTAAGTCCTTTCCTGAGAGGACTTTGGCGCCCAACCTTCCCTGTAGCCCTCTGAAAACAAGGAACTTGCATACAGAGTATGGGTGGGGGTACCTGAGTCCGGGGCGTCCGCGTGGAATGACCGGATCGGATCTAGTTCGTGTAGATCCTGACGTAGTCGACCTGAAGTTCGGACGGGAAAACGGTGGTGCCATCCGGGGCTTTGGGCCAGTCACCGCCAACCGCCAGGTTCAGAATCACAAATTCCGGACCATCATCAAAGGGCCACGTGCCGGTCTGAGTGCTCGGAGTAAACGTGGCGTAGGGAGTGGCCGGATCGTCCACGTAATACTCGACCTTCCCCTTGCTCCAGGTCATCCCGTAAATGTGCCATGCGGTCGCGTCGAAGCCCGACGGGTGAAATTGATTGGAACCGTTCAGGCCGGTTCCGTGAATCGAACCCGCGATCCAGTCATAGCCCGGAGGAACGCCGTTGAGCGACGGATTGCTGCCGTCGATGTGCTCCATCACATCCAACTCGCCGCACCCTGGCCAATTGATCGTGGTGATGTTGTTGCCCAGGAGCCAGAAAGCGGGCCACATTCCCTGCCCTTCGGGTATCTTCAACCGCGCTTCGATGCGGCCATATTGAAAGCTGAACAGGCCTTGCGTCTTCATCCGCGCAGAGCTGTAAACGCCGGCCGAAGGCTTGCGGGCCACGATGTGCAGGATGCCGCTCGTATCGGCAAATGCATTCGGGTTCGCAGTGTCGCACGGCGTGGTGTTTGACCCGGCCGCGCAGTAGGTCTCAAGCTCGTTGTTTCCAAATCCGCTGCTACCCGTGTCGTATGCCCAGACCTTCGAGTCAGGCAAAGCGTTACCCGAGGTCGAATTTGAGAACTCGTCACTCCACACAAGCGTGGCGGGAGGAACATTGGGCGCGAATGTCTGCGATGTGACGGTGCTCGCGGTGTAGCCGGATGCCGCGGCGACAGCCTTCATGCTCAAATTTGCAGAGACCAGGAACGGGGCCTGGTATTTTTGCGAAGTGGTCGTCGGTGGCGAACCATCCATCGTGTAATAGATCGTTGCGCCGCTCGTGACAGAGGCAAGGCTCACCACGACGGCGCCGTTTTGCGCGCTCGCGGTCGCAACCGTCGGTGCGGCAGCCGCAGTGGGCGTCGGTGGAGGTGTAGTGATTCCCGTGCTCCCTCCGCCGCAACCGCAAATCAAAACACCAGAGAAAACAAAAGCTGCAAGCATATCAGGCCCCGTTCGCACGTGGATTCTCCCATCGAACAACGAAAAAGCACTCGCTCGTTCGCCGCTCAACATCTAAGCATTCAGCGTTGACAAGGGTCAAGCAGCGACAGCTAAACGGGATGTGACCATGCGCACAGAAGACGTGGAAGCATGAGTCAGATTGGGTTGCGCGGCCGAATATACTCGCCGCAGGTGACCGCAGAACACTATTCCGCAGGATCGTAGTTCAGATTCTGGCCGAGCCATCGCTCCACCTCTGCCACGCTCATCCCCTTGCGCGCGCTGTAGTCGGCGACTTGATCGCGATCGATCTTGCCAAGCGAGAAATATCGCGATTCAGGGTGCGCAAAATAGAGCCCGCTCACGCTCGAGCCGGGCCACATGGCGAAGGACTCCGTAATCAGCATGCCGGTGTTCGCCTGCACATCGAGTAAACGCCAGAGAGTGCCCTTCTCAGTGTGGTCAGGACACGCCGGGTAACCAGCGGCCGGCCGGATGCCGCGATATTTCTCGTGGATAAGATCGTCGGTGCTCAGCGTTTCGTCGCGGCCGTAACCCCATTCATCGCGCACGCGCTTGTGCAGGCATTCGGCGAAAGCTTCCGCCAGGCGGTCGGCGACGGCCTCGGCCATGATGGCGTTGTAGTCGTCGTGCTTGGCCCTGAAGCTGTCACATAATTCTTTAAGTCCGATCCCGCTGGTTACCGCGAATGCGCCAATGTGATCGGAAAGTCCCGTCTCTTTCGGTGCCATGAAGTCCGAGAGCGATCGGCATGGCTCTTTGCCTTCCTTGTTTGCCTGCTGGCGCAGGAAGTGAAAGCGCTCTTGCACCTTGGTGCCTTCGCAATCTGCATACAACTCGACGTCATCGCCGACGGCGTTGGCGGGAAAGAAGCCGTAAACGCCACGCGCGGTGATCAGGTTCTGTTCGATGATGCGATCCAGAAGAGCATTGCCTTCGGTGAAGATCTGGCGCGCCTGCGCACCTTGTCTTTCGTCATCGAGGATGCGGGGGTAGACGCCTTTCAGTTCCCAGGTATGGAAGAACGGCGTCCAGTCGATAAATTCGCGCAGCGTCGCAAGGGGAAAGTTATTCAGCACGCGCACGCCGGTAAATGCCGGTACAGGCAGGTCTTCTGCACGCCATGTGATCGGAGTACGCCGAGCGCGAGCGGCCTCGAGGGAGACAACCGACTGACGCGGAGCGGCGTGAGTCTTGCGCAGCGCCTCATAGTCAGCGCGATGCTGCGCTACGAACGCGGTCTTGCCGTCGTCGCTCAATAGGCTGGTCGTCACCGGCACCGCACGGCTGGCGTCCAACACGTGAACCACCGGCTCACTGTAGTGCGGAGCGATCTTGACGGCAGTGTGCGCGCGGCTCGTGGTCGCTCCACCGATAAGCAGCGGCAACTTGAAACCCTGCCGCTCCATCTCCCGGGCCACATGCACCATTTCATCAAGAGACGGCGTGATCAGGCCGCTGAGACCGATCACGTCCGCTCTCTCGGACTTCGCCCGCTCTAGAATTTTCTCGCAGGAGACCATCACTCCCAAATCGATTACGTCGTAGTTATTGCAGGCAAGAACGACGCCGACGATATTCTTGCCGATGTCGTGAACATCGCCCTTGACGGTTGCGAGCAGGATCTTTCCCTGTGCCTTGACCACTTCTCCTGCCGCTATCATCGATGCTTTCTCGGCCTCCATGAAGGGCGTGAGATGCGCCACGGCTTTCTTCATCACTCGCGCAGACTTCACCACCTGGGGCAGAAACATCTTCCCCGCTCCGAACAGGTCTCCCACCACGCTCATGCCGGCCATCAGCGGCCCTTCGATGACGAGCAGGGGACGGCCGAGCTTAATGCGAGCTTCCTCGGCGTCCATTTCGATGAAGGCGTCGATTCCCTTCACGAGTGCATGAGAGAGGCGCTCTTCAACAGTGCCGTTGCGCCACTCTTCGGCCTTCTTCGCGCTGACAACCGTTCCCACGGCCTTCAGCGCTTCGCCGTGTTCTACCAAGCGTTCCGTAGCATCTGGGCGGCGGTTGAGCAACACATCTTCGACGAGCTTCTTCAGCTCAGGCTCGATCTCCTCGTACACCTCCAGCATTCCGGCATTGACGATTCCCATGTCCAGGCCCGCCGCGATTGCGTGATAAAGAAACGCCGAGTGCATCGCCTCGCGAACCTTGTTGTTACCGCGGAAGCTGAACGAGATGTTCGAAACGCCACCGCTGACCTTTGCATGCGGCAGGTTCGCTTTGATCCAGCGCGTGGCGTTGATGAAGTCAACCGCGTAGTTGTTGTGCTCCTCCATGCCTGTGGCAACGGTCAGGATATTCGGGTCGAAGATGATGTCTTCAGGCGGAAAGCCAACATCATCCACTAAGATTCGGTAGGCCCGCTCGCACACGCGGATCTTGTCTTCGTAGGTCGCGGCCTGGCCCTGCTCGTCAAACGCCATCACCACCACCGCCGCGCCGTACTTCAGCACCGCAGCGGCGTGATGACGAAATTTCACCTCGCCTTCTTTCAGCGAGATCGAGTTAACGATGCCCTTGCCCTGCAGGCACTTGAGCCCAGCCTCAATCACTTCCCATTTGGAAGAATCCACCATGAAGGGAACCTTGGCGACCTCTGGCTCGCTACCCAGCAACTGCAGGTAGCGTGTCATCGCCGCGACCCCGTCGATCATGCCCTCGTCCATGCAGATGTCGAGGACGTTCGCACCGTTCTCGACCTGCTGCCGGGCGATGCTAACTGCGTCTTCGTATTTTCCATGCTTAATGAGCTTGGCAAACTTGGGTGAACCAGCCACATTGGTCCGCTCACCGATCATGATGAAGACGCCAGGCTGCTGGGTGAATGGCTGCGATCCCGACAGACGGAGCGGCTTCGGTGCCGTGGTCTCGCTCACGCTGCGGCCTCGCTATCGAGCAGCTTTCGAGGAGCCTGGCCTTCCAGCGCTTTGGCGATAGCTGCGATGTGTTCGGGGGTGTTGCCACAGCATCCGCCTGCGATATTGATCAACCCGTCACGCGCAAAGTCGCCGAGATAGCGCGCCATGTCCTGCGGCCCCAGATCGAACCCGGTTTCCGACAGCGGATTCGGTAACCCGGCATTTGGATAGCAAGAGATCGCAACATTTGCTTTCTCAGAAAGGTCACTCAGGAACGGATACATCAGATCGGGCCCTATAGAACAATTGAGACCTATCGATAACGGCTTCATGTGCTGCACCGCGATCCAGAATGCTTCAATGGTCTGCGCGGAGATCATCGTCTCGCCGCCGCGCCCAACCGCCGCCGAGATCATCACCGGCAGTTCCTTGTGATTCGCGGCAAGGCCGTCTTGATCGAATACCTCTCGAATCGCGACGAGTGCAGCCTTGGCGTTGAGAGAGTCGAAGATCGTCTCCACAAGCAGCAGGTCTGAGCCACCCGCGATAAGCGCGCGGACCTGCTGCGCGTAGGCGGTTTTAACCTGGTCGAACGTGACGACCCTGAATCCTGCATCCTCGGCATCGGGAGAGTTTGAGAGAGACACCGTCAATGGCCCGATCGCACCGGCAACAAACCGTTGGCGCCCCGTATCGTTCGCGACACGATCAGCCCATTCACGGCACTGCCGCGCCGATTGCTCGTTGATCTCGTAAGCCAGATCGTTCAGAAACGGATCGTCGATGATCTTCTGATAGAATCCTGGATCTTTGCGGCCTCCGTGCTCGCGCGGGTCATCCACGAAGAACTCGCTCTGGGTAATGCTGGTGGCGCCGAATGTGTTCGTTTCGATGATGTCCGCCCCGGCTTCTAGGAACCGGCGATGGATGTCGCCGATCATCTTCGGCTGAGTTAAGGAGAAGAGATCACCGTTGTTGAGCAGGTCCTTCGTCGAATTCTTGAACCGCTCCCCGCGAATGTCCGCTTCCGCCATGCCATAGGTGCGAATCGTCGTGCCCATCGCTCCATCGATGATGGCAATGCGACTCTCCATTACTTCCAGAAGGGGATGCCGGTGAGCGGTAGTCATTTTTCTCCAATGAGCCTGAGGCACTCAATTCCGCTGGGGAGCGGAGGGTGCACTGATCAGAATATCTGTTGACCCGGAACACGCCAAAGGGATCCGGAACCAGGGAGGGGACGCCGGTGAGCTATTTTGCAGCGGTCAGAGCGCTCACCGGCACCAGCATATCTTCCTTGCGCATAACGAGATTCGTGGCGTTCAGGGTAGCGAGCTCGAAGCCGTGGCCATGAGTGATAGCGTCGGTGGGACAGGCCTCAACACAATAACCGCAGAAAATGCAGCGGTTGTAATCGATGTTGTAGACCTTGGCGTAGCGCTCGGATGAAGAGATGCGCTGCTCTTCGGTGTTGTCGGCGGCCTCGATAAAGATGCAATTTGCGGGGCAGGCAGCTGCGCACAGAAAGCAAGCCACACATTTTTCAAGCCCATTCTCGTCGCGCTGCAGCACGTGGGCGCCGCGAAAGCGCTGTTCAAACACAGCACCGCGCAGGGGGCCTTTGCCGTCTGGGTAGTTCTCGACCTGCGTAGGCGCGAGCATCTCGCCAAAGGTGATGCTCATGCCCTTGGCGATAGCGGCGATATTGCGCACAATCGACATAAGCCAAGTATACGATGGATGCCGGGAGGGGTACACGATGGAAGTCAGGGGCTTGGGAATCTTATTCACGCTGGCGCTGAGCGTGGCCGCGCCTCTTGCCAAAGCGCAGTCGACGGGTCCGAATGGAGTGCCATTCCGTCCGCCCCCGCCGCCGGATACCACTCTCACCCGTCGCCAGGCGGACCAGGCAAGGGACGCCGTCATCGTGCCGCTCAAAATCAGCTTTGGCAAGAAGGTTGCTGAGTGGACCGCACCCAAAATGGCGGAGCTGCCCCACGAAAACATCACCCTCCATAACGAGCACGCCAAGGCGGACGAGACCTACTCAGGCGTACCGCTCATGCAACTGCTCGCCCTACTCGGTGTGCCGCAGAAGCTCAAAGGCAAGGATTTTCGGCTCTACCTGATTGCCGAAGGAAGCGATGGATACAAGGTCGTGTATTCCATTGGAGAGGTTTCGCCAGATGTGCACGACGGGACGGTGTTGGTAGCTGACAGCGTGGATGGGAAGCCGATTGGAAACAACGGCCAGCTTCAGCTTGTGTGCACGGGCGAGAAGCACTCTGGGCGCTGGGTGCACAACTTGGTATCGGTCCGGGTGATGGCTGCGGATTGAAGCGGCTTCCGGCCCGTTCGCGTTTCAATACTGTTCTTTATCCGCCACGCTTACTGTTCGCCGGGTCAGCGACTGCCGTTTTGAAACTCGTAGGGGGGGCAGCCAGCTTCGACTCTCTGCGCGGATCGAGCAATCACTGACGAGCACCCGGCGGTCTTGATTGCCCTTGATTGTTGGCCGGTGGGGTGGTCACGGGCTTACGTTCCGGCCGGGGTTTCTGAAACTGCAGGCATAGCAATGAATCCTGCCCGCGGGTTAGCCCGGCCACTCCGTTTTCGGCGCGACAGAGTGTCTCCTTCATGGTTGCAGCGTCCCGGCCGAAGAGCAACTGAGTGCGCTCGACGCCGCTCATCGGGTCCACATCGTAGCGATAGAGGAAATCCTCAGCGGGTTTGAGCTTGCCGTAGTCGAGATGATTCCACGTGCCCAGCGTTTCGCGGCCCATCGGATCGGCCGTCACCGCGTATACCTGGGTCTGCGTTACCCCCGATGGTGAATTCGCCGTCCAGGTGGGCACGGCCTGCCCGCCGTGCAACCATCGAGTCGCCCACGAGTGTCCGCCCAGGTCGTAATAGAAAGCAGTGAAAAATGTAGTCGCTTCGCATTGGTTGCAGTCGTCATATAGCAGGCCCAGTTCGCGCGGCCTCCCCGTTGCGAAAAGCATCCAGTCGAGCAGTCGCAGATTCGCTCCTTTCAGTATCGGAGTGAGCGTGCGGTTGGAGAGCGAGATGCTCCAAACTGAGAAAGTATCTTCATTGGCGGCCGCCTGCGTTGTGGCGCGCAGTGTCGTAATCACAAGCGCCGCGTCGTATTGCACACCGATTTCTCGGATGGCCGTCCACTTTTCGTTGTCGAGTGCGCGCGTGACCCACACCGCCACGTCCTCATCCTTGGGACTGTGGAAGTCGATCCAGCGAAAGGTGTCGGGAGCTTGCGCAGTACAAAGGGAAGCGGCGGACGCCATCGCAACGGCTATCAACCTCGCAATGGCCCGACGAAAAACACTACGCATGTATTCAGGCTATCAAACGCGAGTGCAGTTGGATCGTTTGCGATTACGGACTTAAGGCACAACGCGCTGGCCATCGAGGGTGGCCGCCAACGGCCCTTTCAGCAAGCGGCCATCCGTGTCGTAAAACTTTGCGCTTGCCGTGCCATGCAAGACGTCGCCTTCCACCTTCAGCATAAAGGCGATCTCGCCTCGACTTGCGAAATGGTGTGTGGTACGGTCAGCGGTGATCTCTACAATCTTGCCTTTGAATCCGTCTCCGTTCGGCAGCCACACCCCCATGGCGCTGCTGTCACTCGTATTGGGGTCGCCTGCATCGGGGTTCGATTGCTGAACCGTCCCATCGGCATGAAACACGAACATATGGATCGGGAATGGCGCCTCAGGCATCTTCACGATCCATGTGCCTACAATGGAAGGCTGTTTATTTTCGCTGCGGGACGAGTCATGACAAGCCGCCAGGCTGAACGTGATGGCGACCGCGCAAATCGAGCTCAGTGACCTTCGCATCGGCTCACAATCCCAGCTTGTTCCACATCGCATCCACCTTTGCCTTGGTGGCGCGGTCCATTTCGATCATGGCAGGCCAGGGACGATCGAATCCTTCCGCCTTCCATTTGCGTGTGGCGTCGATCCCCATCTTTGAGCCGTAATTTGGCAGCCGCGAAGAGTGATCGAGCGAATCGACAGGGCCGAGCATGAACTGGATATCCCGCTCAGGATCGATGTTGTTGGTCACGCGCAATACCACTTCTGCAATGTCCTGCACGTCGCAGTCTTCGTCTACCACTACGATGCACTTTGTAAACATTGCCTGGCCAAGCGACCAGATGGCGTTCATTACTTTTCGTGCCTGCCCCGGATAGCTCTTGCGAATCGAAACCAGCATCAGGTTGTGGAAGACGCCCTCGACCGGCAGATGAATGTCCACAAGTTCCGGAATCGTCATCTTCATCGCGGGCAAAAAGATGCGCTCGACGGCTTTTCCCATCCACGCATCTTCCATCGGCGGCTTGCCTACAATCGTGGCGGCGTAGATCGGATCCTTGCGATGCGTGATGCAAGTGAGATGAAAAACCGGGTAGGTGTCGGTCAGGGTGTAGAAACCCGTGTGGTCGCCGAAAGGGCCTTCGCGGCGCAATTCGTCCAGTTCAACATAGCCTTCGAGAATGATCTCCGCGTGCGCGGGAACCTCAAGATCGACCGTCTCGCATCGAACGATCTCAACGGGCTTGCCGCGCAGGAATCCGGCAATCAGGAACTCCTCAACTTCAGGTGGCGCAGGAACAATCGCGGCGAAAGTCGTAGCTGGATCGGTGCCGATGGCAACGGCCACCTCGAGCCGCGAGCCTTTCAGGTTTCCCAACGCGACTTGAGGCATACCGCCGATCGGGCCGTCGGGAATGGCGACAGCACCGCCGGCCGATTCGGCCATTGCGGCAACACGAGCGGTCTTTGCATCGGCGTCCGTAGCCCCCGCCGCAGCGTTGCGTAGTGCTTCGCGATAATGCTCCGCCGCTACCTTTTGCCGCTGCCAATGCATCCCCGTAGTCTGGCCGTCATAAACCTGCATCCGATACATGCCGATATTGCGCTTGCCCGAGCGCGGGTCCCGCGTATGAACGCATGGCAGCGTTATGAAACGCCCTCCATCGTACGGCCAGCACTTGAGGATCGGAAACATGTTGAGATCGAAGTTGGATTTCAGGATGACCTGCTTGCACGGCGCGTCTTTCGCGCTGACGGTCTTCGGAAAGGCGCTCGTCAGCGCACCCAACTGCGGAAGCATCTTCAGTTTGTCCAGGAAGCCGTCGGGAGCCTTGACGTTCATCAGGCCGGTGATGCGAGCGGCGATTTCGTCCAACTTGTCAACGCCAAGGGCAAGCGCCATGCGCCGCTCGCTGCCGAACTGGTTGATCAGCACCTTGTGGCCCGGATGCCCTTTCAGGTTCTCAAAGAGAAGGGCCGGACCGCCGGGAGCGTAGTTCCCTTTTGTGGCTTGCGCCAACAGATGCGATCCCGCGCCAATCTTGCTGACGCGGTCAGTGATCTCAGTTATCTCCAAGTCGGGTGAGACTTCTTCGTGAATGCGCTTGAGTTCGCCTTGCTTCTCGAGATTCTTGATCCAATCGCGCAGATCGTCGTAAGCCAAAGAAATGCTCCGGGCGGCGTTCACCGCTCCTCACTCATACTAAGGCTTTGGAGAGGACCGGCGCTTTGCGTCTACCAACGTGGTTCAGGCAGGATCCCATCGCCGAATTCGGGCATCTAATTTCGCTGAAGCATCCATATTGAAAAGGATCCCGCCATGACTCCATCCTCCTTGGTCAAGTGCAAGCCTTATTTCAAACTCCGCCGGTTAATGCCGGAGTTCCGAGTCGGCATCGAAGCTCCCGCACCGTGGAGCGTTCCTAACCTCTGCGCAGCCTATAAATGGCCTACCGGCCTTGCCGGTGGCGGCGTCATCGCCATCGTCGAGCTTGGCGGAGGATGGGTGCAGTCGGATATGGATTTGTACTTCACCTCCATCAACCAGCCTTCGCCGCAAATCACAGACGTTTCGGTAGACGGGACTCAGAACAGTCCCAACCAGAACGTCGGCGCCGCAAACGACGCCGATGTAGAGGTCGCGCTCGATATTCAGGTATCGGCAGCCGCCTATTTCACCGCCACGGGAAAGCGCGCGGAAATTCGCATGTACTGGTCACAGGACATAGCATCGGCCGTAAAAAGGGCTGCGGAGGATCGCTGCGATGTGTGTTCCATCTCGTGGGGCGCTGACGAGGCCATGTGGGGAACGGTCCCCGCCCAAGAGATGGAAACCGCTGCGGCGACGGCTACCGACCTGGGCATGGTCGTATTTGCCGCATCGGGCGACAACGACTCGAGCGATGGCGGCTCGACTCCGGCAAACGTCGACGTCCCGTCTTCTTGTCCGCATGTCGTAGGCTGCGGCGGAACGTTCAAGACAGCAACCGTAGAGACGGTCTGGAACGATAACCCGGGGAAGAACAACGGCGAGGGGACAGGCGGCGGTTACTCGACGATCTTCCCCCGGCAGGCATTTCAAATCGGCGCTCCGGCGCCGCCGGCTGGAACCACAGCGGGAAAGGGCAGAATGGTCCCCGATGTATCAGGAGATGCCGATCCCAACACGGGCTACAACATTATCGTTCATGGATCGCAAACGGTCGTAGGCGGTACGAGCGCGGTTGCCCCGCTCTACGCGGGATTATTCGCCTCATTTGGTAACAAGCTCGGCTTTGTCACGCCCTCGCTATGGCAAAACCAGAAGGACTTCAACGACATCACGGTAGGCAACAACGGGCTTTACAGCGCCGGGCCTGGACCAGATCCCTGTAGCGGGATTGGATCACCCATCGCCAACCATCTCGCTACCTTGTTCGAGAAACCCGCTTAAGGTCGCACAGGCCGCTTACCTATAGCGGTTCTCCAATCGGTGCATAGCGAAGCGATGTCGCTAAGTGGCTTTTTCCTCAAAAAAAAGCACCTTGTATGGAACTGGAGATGCCACATAGAAATTGGAGAACCGCTCTAATTATCGGCCGATCTGGACGAAAGGGACCACGGTTGCGGCCGGATTGACAGGAGGCACCGCGTCGAGCGGGAACCCCAGCCGTTTCCATTCGTCGTATCCGCCCCGCAGAGGACGCACGCGCTGGATGCCGAGCTTGTGCAGAGTCATCGCCGTCTTTGCGGCTGTGGCCTCGCTTGGGCAGGTGCAGAAAAGCACGACGTCGCGGTCCCGGGGAATCTCAAGGTGGCGCGCTGCCAATGCGTCCGGCGAGAAGTGGTAGGCGCCCGGCAGCGTGTAGGGGTCCGCCAACAACTCCAACGGATGGCGAAGATCGACGATGTAGACCTCTTCGCCGGCATCGAGTTGAGTCTTCAGCTCTTCAGGATCGAGACGCGATGATACGAGTTTCTTGAGCACCGTGCGGCGCCGATATACGCGTCCGATGAAGAAGCCAAGGATGGCCACCACCAGGATTGCACCCGAAAAACGGCCCACCCAATCCAGCATGCTTGGATCGCGTTTGAGCGCGTCGCCAAAGAGGCGTCCCGCGGCGAGCAGCGCACTCAGCCACAACACTGCGCCGATGGCGTCGAAGAACAGGAAAGGGCCAAGTCCCATGCCGTTTTGCCCCGCGACCGGCGCAGCAAGCGTGGCCAGGCCGGGCACAAACTTGGCGAACATGAGCGTGACGCCGCGGCGTCTACCAAATGAATCCTGGGTGCGGCGGACGCAGATGGTCGGTTCGAGCGATAGCTTGCAAAGAATGCGCAGCACGTGATGGCCGTAACGTCGTCCGATTAGGAACCACGAGGTGTCAGCGGTGAGGCACGCCAATAACCCGGCGATGAGAGCTGCGCCAAGGCTGATCCGATGCTCGGCTGACAGCGCTCCGGCAGCCAGCAGCACCGGCGTGGCCGGCAAAGGGATTCCGAACTGCTCCACCAGAACCCAGGCGAAGAGCAACAGGTAGCTGTAAGTGATCAAGATCTGCGTGGGAAAGGCCATAAGGATTTCCGTTTGATGCCGGATTGAATTCAGCTACGATGGGTCGCCGTCATTGCGGGGAAGCGGGAAGCCGGAACGTCTTTTAATGGGATGATCGACCCTGGGAATTCGTTTCAGGTGAATTTTCTGCTATGTGCTTACCAAATGGAAAAGCCGCCCGAAGGCGGCTTCTCCCGCGGATCACGGTCAATGCCTACCGGGTGCTTGTCACGCCCGTAACCTGCAGCGCGGCGTGGGCCTGCTGCGCGCCTTTGTCGGCGAAGTAATTGCGATCCCAAAGATTGCGGTAGAACTCGCCAGTCAGCTCTGCGGCACGTGGGCCGAAGGTGGGCCTGCCGCCTTCGAGGAAGAAAACCGTCACCAGGCCGCCCTGGGGAGCCTCGGAGTATGAGACGAACCACCCAAAACGTGTTCCCTTGTCTGAGCAAGTCCCCGTCTTGCCGAAAACCGGAAGTTCCTGGAAACTGGCGCGCAAACGCCGTGCCGTGCCATATTCCACTGCACCTGCCATCCCGTCCTGAAGGTCGGGAACAAACCGTGCAATGTCCAGCGTCCGCTTCACCTTGGGCTGAAAGCCCGCGACGTCTTCTGAAGTATTGGGGTGCTGGAGATAATAAAGAGTTCCGCCATTGGCGATCGCCGCCACAAACGCGCCCAGTTGCAATGGCGTCATCGAGACTCCCTGGCCAAAGCTGCACATGCGCGAAACTCCGCCTTCCGATGCCGGTATGGCTGCATCAGGATAGACTCCGAGTTGCTCACCTTCGATGTGGTAGCCGGCCAGTTCGCCCAGTCCAAACTGGTTGGCGTAGTGGCGAACGCGGTCAAACCCAAGCTCACGTCCCAGCTCCTCGAAATAGAGGTTGTTGCTCTTGGCCAAGGCATCGGTCATGTTCATGCGGAACCCGGCCAGTTGTACCGGCGTGTCCCGGGTGACCAGACCCTCGGATAGCGCGGCGAGAGCAACAGAAAGCTTGATGGTCGAGCAGGGTTCCGCACCGGGCGAAAGCGCCAGCTTCTGGTTGACCATCGCAAGAATGCGCCCGTTGGAGGGGTCAATCACGACTGCCGTGCCGTTCATGTCACCCAGGGCGTCGATGGCGGCCTGACGAACGACCGGGTCCTCGCCGGTCGTGACATCCCCCTCGAAAATGTCGCCTTTTGCGAAAGAACTGGCGGTGAACCGCTCGTAGTAATGGTGGTGCCGACCGGTAAGCACGGCCCGATGCAACGTGGCCCGCGTTGTCCTGGTGGCGTGAATCCGATGCCCAACCGCCGTCGAGCGAGCCTGCGCGCCCGAAATAGCAGCGCCGTGGCTCCTGGTGTGCCTGGGCTCGGTAAGGTGGTGGCTTGCGGGTCTCGCGTGATGCAGATTTCGTTGAACGTTAAGCGCGACTGCGCTGTTCGCGCCCGCTCCGAATCCAACCACGGCAAGTCCCAAGGCAAAAACGCAGGACAGTCTCATCCAGTAAAACTCCTCAAAAATGGATTGCGTGCCATGCGTCCGCCCAAGGAAGTCGCACTTCTTACCTAAAACTGTTTATTCCACACGCTATGGCCGCAGTATGTGAGCTTGGTCACCCAAAGTCTGGAACGGTGATCGCTCATATAACCCGAGGAAAGAAAAGCAAACCCCGTGAATGGTCCCGGTTAAGCCCCTTTTGTGTGTCGCTATCAATGAACTATACCGCGCTTTCGGCCAAAGGCAAGTGCCCCAAAAGGAGCGAGAGTCTTAGAACTTCAATCGGCGCATGAACGCCGGAACATCAAGATCCCGCTCTGGCTCCTCAGCGAACTCAGATAAAGGACTTACACCTGGTTGCACACCGCGTTCCTCCGACGATGCCGTAACTCCAGCGCTATTACCAAAGTCAGGCGCATAATCTCTCGGAAGAGGAGCATAGCTTGGTTCTTCCGCCAATTCCGCGAACTGCGTGCGGCTGGATGCCCCTGCAAACTCAGGCTCAGGCTCTTTTTCCGGCTCATCCTCTTCGCTCATGAACCGCGGCGCAGGTGGAGCAGGAGGCGGTGTCGGCGGACCGGCGCTCTCGCGCAGCCACGTGTCGGGCGCTACCACCGGCACCGAAACAACCGGCAATTCCTCCACATTCAGCATGCGCGCGCGGCGCTCCGGCATCTGATCGCGAAAGCCCGTGGCGATGACGGTGATCTTGACCTCGTCTCCCATACGCTCATCTAACACCGCGCCAAAGATAATGTTGGCGTCTTCGTGCGCCGACGTCTGAATCAGCGAAGATGCCTCATTGACCTCAGACAGTTTGAGCGAACTGGAACCGGTGATATTGATGAGGATGCC